>Ga0308169_10000912_pt1 | contig 38039 bp, 29 predicted proteins | sample PhyBR1_2_FD_202139 | JGI IMG/M metagenome (GOLD analysis project Ga0308169, IMG submission 202139) | Phyllosphere microbial communities from UC Gill Tract Community Farm, Albany, California, United States - DLSLSB.R1 | ecosystem: Host-associated > Plants > Phyllosphere > Unclassified | place...
ACCACTCATGAGTGGGCGCAGCACTTCGTCGACCAGACCGTCTTCGATCAGGGGTTCAATGCGTTTAGGAGTCTTCATCAGCTTTTATTGTGGGTCCTGTATTACCAAACACGCGTGTGGCACTCGTTATACGGCAATCAGCTCGTTGGAGGGAGAGGCTACCGCAATTTCCTGTAGGAGCGAGCTTGCTCGCGAAGAAATCAAAAGCAACGCATTTATCCAGGATGCACGCGTTATCGTTGACGTCTTTCGCAAGCAAGCTCGCTCCTACAGGGGTTACTCGTCAAGCCTCTTTCATCGTTCAATGATAGCTGTCACACCCTGGCCGCCAGCGGCGCAAATCGAAATCAACCCCCGCCCTTTGCCCGCCGCATCCAGCAACTTGGCGAGGTTGGCAACGATGCGCCCGCCGGTGGCGGCAAATGGATGGCCTGCCGCCAAAGAACTGCCCTTGACGTTGAGCCGGCTGCGATCGATAGCCCCCAACGGAGCATCCAGGCCCAGGCGCGTCTTGCAGTAATCGGCGTCTTCCCACGCCTTGAGCGTGCACAACACCTGGGCAGCAAAGGCTTCGTGGATCTCGTAGTAATCAAAGTCCTGCAAGGTCAGGCCGTTGCGGGCCAGCAAGCGCGGCACCGCATACACCGGCGCCATCAACAGGCCCTCGGCACCGTTGACGAAATCCACCGCCGCCGCTTCGCCATCACGCAGGTACGCAAGGATCGGCAGCCCCCGCTCCCTGGCCCACGCTTCACTGCCCAGCAGCACCAGGGAGGCACCATCGGTCAGCGGCGTAGAATTGCCGGCGGTCAGCGTGCCCTTTTCGCTACGCTCGAAGGCCGGCTTGAGGCCGGCGAGTTTTTCCAGGGTCAGGTCCGGGCGCAGGTTGTTGTCACGGGTGAGGCCGAGAAACGGCGTGAGCAAATCGTTGTGCCAGCCTTCGGCGTAAGACGCGGCCATCTTTTGATGACTCTCCAGCGCCAGCTGGTCTTGGTCGGCACGCGCGATCTGCCAGGTCTGGGCCATCAGTTCGCAGTGTTGGCCCATGGACAGCCCAGTGCGCGGTTCGCCATTGCGCGGCAGTTGCGGCTTGAGGTGCTGGGGACGAAGTTGTAACAGAACTTTTAATTTGTCTGCCATGGATTTGCTGCGGTTGGCTTTGAGCAGCAGCTTGCGTAGCCCTTCATTCACGCCAATCGGTGCATCGGATGTGGTGTCCACCCCGCCGGCAATACCGCATTCGATCTGGCCCAGCGCGATTTTGTTAGCCACCAGCAACGCCGCTTCCAGACCGGTGCCACAAGCTTGCTGGATGTCGTATGCGGGGGTCTGCGGCGACAACCGCGAGCCGAGCACGCATTCGCGCGTCAGGTTGAAATCGCGGGAATGCTTGAGCACCGCGCCGGCGGCCACCTCGCCCATGCGCAGGCCATGCAGGTTGTAGCGCTCGATCAGGCCCTCCAGGGCGGCGGTGAGCATCGCCTGGTTACTCGCCGTGGCGTAAGGGCCATTGGAACGGGCGAAAGGAATGCGGTTACCACCAATGATCGCCACTCGGCGCAATTGAGTCATGAAAAGCTCCCTCTGTCGGTTATGGGCTTGATCACTGAGCCTAGTCGAACGACTGCTACCCTGGGATGGTCAACCCTTTGAACCCCAGCCTTCGGAGAGCGTTCCATGTCTGACCGTTATATCGACTTCGCCAACTCAAGCCTCGGCCATCGCCTGGTCGCCGCCATTGGCCTGCCGTCACCGGTACGCCTGGAACGCTGGCAAGCCGGACGCCTGCGCCCGGTCGAAGGCGCACTGTTGCTGGGCGGCGGCACGTTGACGAGCAAGGTGCTGGCATTTGCCAATCGGCTCACCGACGCCGTCTACAGCTACGGCGCAGAGGTTTCGACGGCATCCGCGTGGATTCCCGGGCACGGCCCCAAGCTCAAGGCGGTGGTGTTCGACGCCAGCGACTTGAAGCACACCGACCAACTCAAGCAGCTGCGTGAGTTCTTCCAGCCATTGCTGAAAAACCTCGACCACAGCGCGCACCTGGTGATCCTCGGCCGTGCGCCGGAAAGCCTCAGCGACCCGTTTGCCGCCAGCGCCCAGCGCGCCCTGGAAGGCTTCAGCCGCTCGCTGGCCAAGGAACTGCGCAGCGGTGGCGTGTTGCAGTTGCTGTATGTGGGTGACGGAGCCGAGGACCAATTGGAAGGCGCGCTGCGGTTTTTCCTCTCGCCCAAAAGCGCTTACATTTCTGGCCAGGTCATTCGCCTGTCAGCCTGCGACACCCCGGTCGAAGACTGGACGCGCCCTCTGGCGGGGCGCAAGGCGCTGGTCACTGGCGCCGCCCGGGGCATCGGTGCGTCCATCGCCGAAACCCTGGCCCGCGACGGCGCCGAGGTGATTTTGCTCGATGTGCCCCAGGCCAAGGCCGACCTCGAAGCACTGGCCGCACGCCTGAATGCGCGTACGGTGGTGCTGGACATCTGCGCCGAAGACGCCGCCAGCCAGTTGGTCGAACACTTGCCCGAAGGGCTCGATATCCTGGTGCACAACGCCGGCATCACCCGTGACAAAACCCTGGCCAACATGACGCCCGAATACTGGGACGCGGTGCTGGCGGTGAACCTCAATGCTCCGCAAGTGCTGACCAAGGCCCTGCTCGACAGCGGCACTCTGCACGACAACGCACGGGTCGTGCTGCTGGCTTCGATCAGTGGCATCGCCGGCAATCGTGGGCAAACCAACTATGCCGCGAGCAAGGCCGGTTTGATCGGTCTGGCCCAGGCATGGGCGCCTCTTTTGAAGGAACGCGGGATCAGCATCAACGCCGTGGCGCCGGGCTTTATCGAAACCCAGATGACTGCGCACATCCCGTTTGCCCTGCGTGAGGCCGGGCGACGCATGAGTTCGCTTGGCCAGGGTGGCATGCCACAGGACGTGGCCGAAGCCGTGGCCTGGCTCGGCCAGCCGGGTTCCGGAGCCGTCAGCGGCCAAGCGCTGCGTGTGTGTGGGCAAAGTCTATTGGGAGCATAAGCATGCAATGGCAAACCTTGGACAGCACACCGTCGCTACTCCCGCTGTACTGGCGTGCGGCACTCAAGCGCAAGATCACCGGCAGCACGTTGCCCGAACGCGGCTGGCGCTGTCGGATCAGCGTCGATCCCAAGGCCGTCGCGGCGTACCGCAAGGTCTGCGGGTTCACCGACAGCCCGATGCTGCCAGCGACTTATCCGCACATCCTGGCGTTCGGTCTGCAACTGCAACTGCTGACCGACAAGGCGTTTCCGTTTCCGCTGTTGGGGCTGGTCCACCTGAGCAATCGCATCCGCATTCACCGGCCTCTGGGCGGCGTGGGAGAGCTGAGCATCGGCGTGTACGCGCACAACCTACAGCCCCACGCCAAGGGCGCGACCTTTGACATTGCGACCGTGGTCGAAGATGCCCTTGGACTGCTATGGGAAGCCGAAAGCCAGATGCTCTGTCGTGGCGTAAAGCTTGAAGGCGAATCGCTGAATAACAGCGTGCACGTCCCAGGGCCGCTCAACGAACTGACACGCTGGAAAGCGCCCACCGATATCGGTCGCCGCTATGCCCGCGTGTCCGGGGATTACAACCCCATCCACCTCAGTGCGCCGACGGCCAAGCTGTTCGGTTTTCCCCAAGCCATCGCCCATGGGTTGTGGAACAAGGCCCGCACGCTCGCGGCGCTGGGAGAACACCTGCCGGCCGCCAATATTGAAATCGACGTTGAGTTCAGGAAACCCGTGCGCCTGCCCGGTGAAGTGATATTGATGAGCAGCGCAGCCGGTTCCAGTGGCGAGTTGGAACTTAAAGGGCCGGGCGACATTGAACATATGGTCGGGAAGTGGCAGCCGATCGCCTGAAAAAAACCGATTAATTGTATATATACACCCAAAGTTATAGCGGACCTTACGAGGTCCGCTTCTTTATTCAACCTGTTGATTTAAATCATCTAAATTTCAGCAAACATCCTTGCTCTATACCCTTGGCATTAGTCGTTAAGTCGACCGATGCCTGGGGTATATAAACTGTTAATACCAAGTTGAGCGTTGTGCGAAAGAGTGCCATGGCCTGAGATAGAACCACGGACAAATCTATTGCTGCCCCAAGAAGTAGCAAAGGTTTGAAACAACCCAGGTTGTACCAGGTGCAAGGAACTCAATCATGAAAACTCAAGTCGTGTTGTGGAAAGCAAGTACCGCATTGGCCCTGATTCTGGCAATGAGCCTCGGCGGCTGCAGCAGCGGTGGCGGCGGGCATAAATCCAGCGTGGCAGCTTCATCGCCGGATGCTGGCGCAGGTGCGGGCACAGGTGGCGGTGACGGCGGGACTGGTGGTGGCACTGGCGGCGGTACTGACGGTGGGACTGGCGGAACCGGCGGCGGTACTGGCGGCACTGACGGTGGGACTGGCGGAACCGGCGGCGGTACTGGCGGCACTGACGGTGGGACTGGCGGAACCGGCGGCGGCACTGGCGGAACTGACGGTGGAACTGGCGGCACAGGCGGCGGCACTGGTGGGACAGGCGGTGGCACTGGCGGCACAGGTGGCGGCACTGGTGGGACCGGCGGTGGCACTGGCGGCACAGGTGGCGGCACTGGTGGGACCGGCGGCGGCACTGGCGGCACAGGTGGCGGCACCGGCGGGACGGGTGGTGGCACTGGCGGCGGAACAGGTTCGACAACCACCCCACTGATCACCGGCCAGATCGCCGGCACCCTCGGCACCACTGTGGGCAATGTGGGCGCAGCAGTGGGTGATCTTGGCTCTACCTTGAACGGTGTGCCCATCGTCGGTGTTACCGCCGGCGGCCTGGTGACCTCGGCCGGCACTGCCGTCACCAGCATCGGCACCGGCGTAACCAACGGCTTGGGCTCACTGGGCACCAATACCAACTCCCTGGGCGTTACTGTGGCGGGCGTAGGGAATGGCGTCGCCGACCTGGGCGGCGGCATCTCCACCACCGGCCAATCACTGTCGACTACCCTCGGCGGCGTGCCCGTCGTCGGCGGCCTGACAGGTGGCGCAGGCACTGCAGTCGGCGGCGTAGTGGATAAAGTCGGCACTACGGTAACCATGCTCGGCGATACCCTTAGTACCGCCAGCACCACCGGCCCATTGGGCTCGTTGACCAACACCCTCGGCGGCAAAGTAGTGGTGCCTGTGGTATCGCTGGTGGAAAACACCACCGGCAACCTTGGCACGGCAACCGGCCTGGGCACTCCAGTCAATGGCCTGCTGGATAAAGTCGGCTCGACGGTCACCAGCCTGGGGACTCAAGTCGCCAGTACTGGCGGTACCGGCAACCCTGTCACTCCCGTGGTCGGCAGCGTGCTGACTGGCGTTGGCGGCACGCTCGACAAGTCTGGCGGCTATGTCGCCCCAACCGGTGGCGCCGCAGCTCCCGGCATTCCAGAACTGGTCGGCGGCCTGGTCAGCAACGTCGGTACCGGCCTGAATGTCGGCAACACCAACGGCACGGTCAGTGCAGCGGGTGTAACCGGTGGCGCGCTGGGCAACACCATCGCTTCGGTAGGGACTGTGCTGGGTGGTACAGGTGTCGCCAACACAGGCGCCACGGCACCGGTCGCCGCAGTGGCAACCAATGTCGGCGCCGCGCTTAACCCGGTCACATCCGGCGTCACCGCGCTGACGCAAAACATCGGTACTACCACTGGCGTTGGCGCTCCGGTCAACGGCCTGGTGACGCAAGTGGGAGCGGCTGTCAGCAGCGCAGGCACCAACCTGACTGCCGCCAATGCCAACCCGATCACCAACGCAGTGGGCACCACCGTAACGGCTGTCGGCAACACTGTAGGCTCGGTGGGTGGTTTGGTCACCGGCGGCACTACCGGCACCAGCGGTGGCCTGCTCGGTGGCTTGAACGTCGGCGCCACCACCACGACCACAGGCACTGCCACAACCACCGGCGGCACTACAGCCACTGGCGGTCTGGGCGGCTTGTTGAACGGCCTGACCGGTAAATAGAAATGCACCTGGCCGATTAGACGGCCTCCCCTACAGCGCCTACGCTTGGTTGAGACGAGAGACCCTAAATAAGTCTCTCGTCTTTTTTATGGGCGACGCCTTGTGTGATGAGCCGCCACCCTCCCGAACCGAGTCCCAGAACCCGGCGGGCCCGAAGCGCTGCTGCAGTTGACCATGGAGTGTCCTATGCGCGTATTAACGCCGTTGTTAATGCTAACCCTCAGCGCTTACGCCCAGGCCGAGCCCCTTCCCAGCTTTTTGAACAGCAATGACACCGTGCGCACCTTGCCGGTACCCAACCTGCCCGCCGATGCCTATCGACCGGCCACACCACAAACCCAAGTGCCTGAAGCGCCGCCGACTGCCGGCCAGCCCCTGTTGATGGACACCAAGGTCACCATTCGCAAGCTGCAGATCGAAGGCGGCACCATTTACCCGCTCACCGAGACGGCCCAAGTCTACGCACCGCTGATTGGCCGCGAGACCAACCTCGCGCAATTGATCGAAGCAACCCGTGGCATCACCCGCCGCTATCAGGAGGACGGCTACCTGCTGTCCTACGCGTTCCTGCCGCAGCAGAATTTCGAAAACGGCCTGGTCCGCGTTGTTTTGGTGGAGGGTTACATTAAGGACTATCAGCAAACCGGCGACATCGGCTCGGTGTCGGCCTACGTCGACAAACTGGCGAAAAAGCTGTTGGCCGAACGCCCGCTGACGCGCAAGACCTTCGAGCGCTACACCACGCTGATGAGCCGCATTCCCGGCCTGACCGTACAAGCCCAGGTACCGCCGCCCGGCACCACCGATGGCGCCACGCACATGCAGATCCAGGCCAGCCGCAAACCTTTCACCACCAGCATGAGCCTGGTGCAGAAAAGCCGTGGCGGTACGCAAGCCTTGCTCAGCGCCACCAGCAATTCGCAAACGTTCATGGGCGAACAACTGACCGTCAGTGGCCTGTTCCCGCCCGGCGAGGACAAAGAGCATTACTACCGTGTGGACTACAACCAGTTCATCAATGCCGAGGGCACCCAACTGGCACTCGCTGCCGAACGTTACCGCGCCGATCCCAACAGCAGCGTGCAACTGGACGGCGGCTTCGAGCTCAAGCCGCACCAGTCGATCGATCGCTATTCCATCGGCCTGAGCCACCCGTTTATCGCCTCTCCTACCGAGTCATTGAGCCTGGGCACGCGCCTGTACGTGGTGGACCAGACCACCCGTTACAAGCTGGTGGGCTACCCGCTGAGTTTCGACATCGAATCCAACCTGCGCGCCCTCGCCTTCGAGGGTGATTGGCGCAAGGCCGACGCACGCCGGTTACGCATCATCAGCGGCGGCCTGTACCAAGGCATCGACGGTTTGGGCGCCAAGGCGCGCAGTGACCTGGACGTGGCGAAACCCGACCTCGATTTCTTCCGCCTGCGCCTTTCCGGTGTGCAAAGCGACAAGTTCTTCGACAACTGGCAAGGCGTGCTCTCAGGTGCGCTGTACTGGAGCAACAACACGCTGCCTGACAGCGAACGTGCCACCTTCGGCGGGCAAAATTTCGGGCGTGGCTATCCTGATGATCAAGGCTCGGGCGACAAGGGCTGGGGGGTGGCGTACGAGGTCAACTACAGCTTCAACCGTGCCGGCAATTGGGTGAAGGTTTTGCAACCCTACGTGGTGCTCGACCGTGCCAAGACCTGGTTCAACGACCTGCCGGTCAAGGCCAGCGACATGTCTTCGGCGGCAGTGGGGTTACGCTTTGGCGATAACAAGTACTACAACATCGCCCTGGAGGCGGCCAAGCCGATGTCGGATATCGCTCTGGACAGTTTTAACCGCAGGCCACGGTATACGCTGAGTTTCAGTTATCAGCTTTGACGAGCTTGATGCCTTGATCATTTGTTGGATCAGACTCGGTGAACATGTGGGAGGGGCGGTGCGACGATTCGACTTGCTCCCGATGGCGGCCTTGTAGCCGACGGGGGTCTTGGATCAGATCGAGTACATATCCATTTCTGCGGTAACGGCCGCTATTGGTTCCGCTTTTACAGATCAAGATCAAGAGCGGCTCGCTTCGCATCGTGGTTACTGGTGGCGGCTACCAAGTTGTGTAGAGCTCATCGGGGGCAAGCCCTAATGTCAGTCGGTTAAGCGTACATCGCCCTCTGTAGGAGCGAGCTTGCTCGCGAAAAACCTCAACGATAACGCGTGCTTCCTGAATGAACGCGGCGCCTATGAGTTGTTCGCGAGCAAGCTCGCTCCTACAAAAGCCTTAACTGATTGGCATTAGGGCAAGCCCCCTCCCACATTTTGACCGAGGTGTATCAGTTCAATACCTGTCAGCTGTCAGGCAGCACTCGCATTTGATCCATCGATCAATGAGGCGTCGAGAGGGGAAACAAGTTATCCAGCGTATCAATCAACCGCACCAGATAGATCGGCTTGCGAAACAGATCCAGCACCTGCAAGCGCAGCATATCGCTGACATCATCCATCTCGGCATGACCGGACATCACGATCACAGGCAAATGCGAGCGAGAGGTATGTTCGCGCAGGCGCTTGATCAAGGAGATACCACTTTCCTCGGGCATACGCAGGTCGGTGATAACCAGGGCGATATCGGGATTAAGTGTCAGTTCTTGCAGAGCAAAAGTAACGGACGTGGCGGTAAAGCAGACGAATCCCTCGTTTTCGAGGGATTCGGCCAACTCGATCAGTGCATCCTCCTCGTCGTCCACCAATAGGATTTTTTGGCGGGATGACCAGGGGTTGCTCATGGGCAGTACCTGATAAAAAGAATCCGGAACGAAAACGTACAGCAGTTACGGTTAAGTCGCAGCTGGCAGCGCATCAGACACTTGCTTAAAGATGCCTTTTATCTTATCGCCAAGCCCAGTACCAATGCCGACGATAACCAACGCCACTATCGCCACAATAATCACATATTCAATAGCCGACGCCCCGTCTCTGCGACGCAGAAATAACTGGGCATGAATGTACAACTTCAAGAACAGATCAAGGATCATAGGAAGATCTCCTTCATGCGCCACAAAGCGCCGTTACAGCTGGCCCGCACAATGATTGCCGTGTGCCACTAGAGCATTGTCAAGAAATTTAACACTCACAACTGTAAGAACGCATTAATCACAAAGTATTAGTCGGCGTAAACACACCGCATATCCTGTATTTGCAGGGCCACCCTTGAGCCTCGGATAAATTTTTCACTCGGTAATGGCATTTTGTCCTAGCTGAGCTACCTTCAAATAGCCAAATCGTTAGTTGTTCATCACAGCCAAGTTGCGAATTTAACTCGTTTGAAGTAACGGGAAAAAAGCCGTGCAACAGGATAGGGAGAGCCGTCATGAACAGTCGCATCAGCATGGTCCTGGCTGGCTTGCTGCTTGTTGGGGCTTTGATTGCAGGGTATTGGGGCCTGGTGCTTAGCCGTTCTCCAGCGCCAGTGGCGGCCCCATCACCAGAACCTGTCATTTCCGTTGAAAAAACCGTCGCCGTCGTCGAGGACCAAACCCGCCAGCCAGTGGTGGTGCTGGTGCACGCGGTGCCGCCTTTCGTCGCACTCACTGCCGCCGATGTGGCGGTGGAAAAACTGCACACCGTCCCGGCCGGGAGCCTCACCAGCCTCGACCAGGCCATCGGCCGCACGCCTTTGCGTGCCCTGGGTGCCGGCACCTGGCTGAACGAAGAAAGCTTCACCGCCGGCGGCCCCCTGGCCCGCATGATCCGGGCGAATGAACGCGCCCTGGCCGTGGCCGTCGATGAAGTGATCGGGGCCGGTGGCCAGTTGAGCCCCGGCGATTACGTCGACGTGTTGCTGTTCCTGCGCCAGGACAATGCCAATGCCGAGCAGTCGGCACAGGTGGTTATTCCGGCGATTCGCTTGCTCAGCGTCGGCGATCAACTGGGTCTGGCCAACGACGGCCAACCCGCAGTGCCGCCACCGGCCACCGCCGAAGAACGCGCCCAGGCGGCCCAACGCCGTACCGCCGCGCGCAGCGTCGTGCTGGCAGTGCCAGAACCGCTGCTGAGCCGGCTGATGCTCGCCTCCCAGGCCGGCACGTTGCGTCTGGCCGTGCGCAGTGCCGATGAGCAACTGCTCAGCCGCTACTGGGCTGGCGAAAGCGATACCCCGGACAAAGTGCAAAGCGCCAACCGCGACCTCTACCAATTCACCCAATTGGCCCTCAGCGGACCGCCGAAGAAAATCGCCCCCACGGTTGCCGACACCGGCCAGCGCCGCGGCGTCGAAGTGATTCGCGGCGCAGCCTCAGCCCCCCAAACCCCCTGATTGAACAAGGATGCCTTGAATGAGCCAACGCTACGCTCAATTGGCCTTGGCCTTGATGCTGCCGTGCTTGCCCGTGGGCGTGGCGATGGCAGCACCGGGTAACTGCAACACCCTGGGCCAGTTGCCCGCTGTGGTCGAGGTGGGCGAAGGTTTGCAAACCGAACTGCACTCGCCGGTGGCGATCACGCGCCTGGCCATTGGCGACCCGAAAATCGCCGACGTGCGGGTCAATGGCGACCGCAATTTCCTGCTGACCGGCGTCGGCACCGGCGCCACCAGCCTGATGGTGTGGACGAGCTGCTCGACCACCCCGCGCCAGAGCATGGTGTTCGTCAAGGGCAAGGCCACATCGGCGCTGACCAGCCAATCGCTGTCGCCCTCCGAAGACCCGACACTGCCCAGCCAAGTGCAGACCGACATCCGCTTCGTCGAAGTCAGCCGCACCAAGCTCAAGGAAGCCAGCACCAAGATCCTCGGCATGGGCAAGAACTTCTTTCTCGGCAGCCCCGACCTGCTGTCTCCAGCCGAGAGCGTATTCAAATTGCCGGTGAGCGCTGACAGCTTCAACATCGGTTTCGGTGGTGGGCGGGTCAAGGCATTGATCAACGCACTGGAGAGCAGCGGCTTTGCCTACACCCTGGCGCGCCCGAGCCTGGTGGCCATGAGCGGCCAGAGCGCGACCTTCCTGGCCGGTGGTGAAGTGCCGATCCCGGTGCCCAGTGCCGGCAGCGATACCATCACCATCGAATACAAGGAGTTCGGCATTCGCCTGACCCTCACGCCCACGGTCATCGACCACAATCGCATCGCCCTGAAAGTCGCCCCGGAAGTCAGCGAACTGGATTACAACAATGCGATCCGCATCGAGGGCATTCAGGTGCCGGCCCTGACCGTGCGACGTACCGACACCAGCGTGTCGTTGGCCGATGGCGAAAGCTTCGTGATCAGCGGCCTGATCAGCAGCACCAACCGTTCCACCATCGCCAAGCTTCCGGGCCTGGGCGATATCCCGATCCTTGGCGCGTTTTTCCGCGACTCCAATATCCAGAGCGAAGAGAAAGAGCTGCTGATGATTGTCACCCCGCACCTGGTTCGACCCTTGGCGGCCAATGCGCAATTGCCGTCCTTGCCCGGCGAAAAACTGCGCAACTATGACCCGAACTGGTTCCGCCTGTTCTTCCTGGAAAACGGCAACTTCGACCGTCGCAGTGGACTTTCCCAATGAGCGATAGCCTGAGCCAGACCTTCCTGGCAATCACCCGCAACAGCACCGACCTGGAATGGCTCCAGGGTGCGCTGGCGCCGCTGGGTCAAGTGATCAGCGTGGGCGGCGGCAGCCTCGACGAACTGCTGGCGCTGGTGGACGTAACCTTCGCCAACCTGGTGTTCGTGGGCCTGGACCGCGAGCACCTGGTGGCCCAAAGCGCCTTGATCGAAGGCGCACTGGAAGCCAAGCCGATGCTGGCGGTAGTCGCGCTCGGCGATGGCATGGACAACCAGCTGGTACTCAACGCCATGCGCGCCGGCGCCAGGGACTTTGTCGCCTATGGCTCGCGCTCCAGTGAAGTGGCCGGGTTGGTGCGGCGCCTGAGCAAACGCCTGCCACCCTCCGCGCCCAATGCCCACCTTGGCGGTTTGACCGTGCTCTACGGTGCCCAGGGCAACACCGATGGCGCCCTGCTCGCCAGCCACCTGGCGATGGTGGTGCAAAAGAGCGGCCAACAAACCCTGCTGCTCGACCTCGGCCTGCCCAAGGGCGACAGCCTCGCGCTGCTGGGCCTGGAGAGTACCTTCAATTTCGGCGACGCCTTGCGCCACCTGCGCCGCCTCGACACCACCCTGATCAACAGCGCGTTCACCAGCACCGACACAGGCTTGCGCATCCTCGCCTACGCCGGCAACGAAGAGCCCCTGGAAGTGACCAGCGCCGCCGAGCTGTACATGCTGCTCAGCGCCCTGCGCCAGCACTTCCAGCACATCGTGGTGAACCTCACCGGCCAGGCTGACAGCGAAGCGTTGCGCACCTTTGTCAGCCACTGCGACAAGCTGCTGTGGTGCACCGACCAGGGCGTACTCGACTGTCGCCGCAACCTCGCGGTGCTGAACCTGTGGCGCGAAAAAGGCATGAAACTCGACCATGCCAAGCTGCTTGTCGACCGCTATATCAAAGGCTGCGCCCCCGACACCGAAGCCCTGGAAAAAAGCTTCGGCCTTGAGTGCATCGCCGTATTGCCGCTGAGCCCCGAAGTGCGCCTGAACGCCAAGAACCAAGGGCAAAGCCTGTTCACTTTGGCGCCACGCGAAGCCTTGACCCAAGCCCTGCGTCAGCTGGGTGAGCGCCTGGCGAAACGCTCCGAAGGCATTGCAAAACCCTCGACGCGCTGGTTCGAACGCTTGCTGGGGCCAGGTCGATGAACGGCGAAAAACTCTTCGGCGCCCCAACTCGCGGCGCCGCCGCGCACAACGATCACGACGGCCTGAAACTGGTGCTGCATCGCTACATCATCGACGCCATCGAGGAGTCCGGACAGAATTTGCTGGAAGGCTCGCGCCAATCCCTGGCGCAATTTGTCATCGACAAAGTGGCCGAATACATCACGCGCATGCACCTGGCGATCTCGCGCTATGAGATGGAGCGCCTGGCCGAAGAAATCGTCGATGAGCTGACCGGCTTCGGCCCACTGGAAGTGCTGCTGCGCGATGCGTCGGTGACCGAGATCCTGGTCAACGGCCCGCACCGGGTGTTTATCGAGCGCGACGGTGTGCTGTACCAAAGCGACCTGCGCTTTATCGATGCGCACCATGTGGAGCGCGTCATGCAGCGCATCCTCGCGCCACTGGGGCGGCGCCTGGATGAGTCCTCGCCAATGGTCGATGCGCGCCTGCCCGACGGCAGCCGGGTCAACGCGATCATCCCGCCGATTGCCCTGGACGGGCCCTGCCTGTCGATCCGAAAGTTTCGCAAGGACATGCTCAAGAGCAGCGACCTGGTGGCGATGCAAACCATCGATCACAGCATCTTCGAATTCTTCCAGGAGGCGGTGGGCAAGCGCTGCAATATCCTTATCAGTGGCGGTACCGGTACCGGCAAGACCACCCTGCTCAACATCCTCAGCCAATTGATCAACCCTCATGAGCGTCTGGTCACCATTGAAGATGTGGCCGAACTGCAACTGGGCCACCCCCATGTGGTGCGCCTGGAAACCCGCCCGCCCAATGCCGAAGGGCATGGCGAGGTCAAGGCCAGCGACCTGATCCGCAACGCCCTGCGGATGCGACCCGACCGCATCATTCTTGGCGAAATTCGCGGCGTGGAAGTACTTGACGTGATGACCGCCATGAACACCGGCCACGATGGTTCCATGAGCACCGTGCACGCCAACAATGCCCAGGACGCGCTGCTGCGCCTGGAAACCCTGGTGGGTCTGACCGGGCGCGTGGTGGCGGAAAAAACCCTGCGGCAAATGATCTGTGCGGCACTCGATGTGGTGATCCAGCTGACACGCCTGCCCGATGGGCGCCGGTGCGTCAGCGAGGTCGTGGAAGTGGTGGGCGTGCGCGATGACGTGTATGTCACCAATACCCTGTTTCGCCTGGACCGCCGTACCGGTTTTGGCTTCCTGCGCGAGGCGCTCAACCCGGCCGGCGACAAGCTGCGGCGTGAATCGGCATTGCCGTTGTAGAGGGCACCATGACCGGACTTATCTTGCTGCTCATCTGCATCCTGCTGATCAGCCTGTCGGTGTGGCTGTTCCAGCGTGGGCTGCGCCAGGCCGGCACCGACCGCGTGCTGGAGCGTCTCGCCGACGGCCAGCCTTTGCCCCAGGAACCGAACGGCAGCTGGATTGCGCTGGAGCGCATGTTCCAGCGCGCAGGCCTGGGCAAACCCACCGATCGCCTGGGGCTGTGGCTGAGCGGCTGGGCGGTAGCCATGTTGCTGGGCTACCTGCTGGCCGACGGGCTGGGCCTGCTCGCCATGCTGATAATGCCGCCGCTGCTGCTGCGTGCGTATATCGCTTGGCGCTACCAAAGACGCGTGCAGCGCATGATCGAACAATTTCCGCAACTGCTGGACCACAGCGTGCGCAGCCTCAAGTCCGGCCGCACCCTGGCCGATGCCGTACTGGGTGCTATCGACAGCACCGAGGCGCCACTCAAGCAGGCCATGAGCCGCATCCAGCGCAACGTGCAGATGGGCGTAAGCCTGCCGGAATCCGTCAGCGACTTTGCCGAGTTCTATGAACGCGATGAGTTTCGCCTGTTTGCCCTGGGCTTGAAGGTCAACCACCGCTACGGCGGCAACGCCAGCGAATTGCTGGAGAACCTGATCAAGATGATTCGCGAGCGTGAGCAGGGCGCACGCCAACTCAAGGCCATGACCGGTGAAACACGCATGACCGCTTATGTGTTGGCGGGCTTGCCCATCGTCATGGTGGGCTACTTCCTGATGGTCAACCCGGGTTATCTGATGAGCATGTGGAATGACGGTACCGGGCGCTATTTGTTGCTGGCCGCGGTGGCGCTCGACATCACGGGTACCTTCGTCATGTGGCGCATGTTGCGGAGTATCTGAAATGGCGATTCTGATCAGCATCCTGCTGTTGCTCGCCGCCGTCGCCTTGATCGCCGGCAACCTGCTGGAGCAACGGCGGCGCCAGCGCATGGTCAGCCAGCGCTTGCAAGGCCAATTGGCCCGCGAAGACAAACTCGGCAGCCTGATGCGCCAACTCGGCGCAAGCCAGGTGGCCCAGCGCTCGGTCAGCCTGGACAACGAAACACAGACCCTGCTCAACCGTGTCGGCTGGCGCAAGGCCAACCAACGCTCGATGTTCGCCGCCTGCCAGGTCGGCGTGCCGATCGTGCTGCTGGGCCTGACCCTACTGGGCCAGCAACTGCTGTTTCCCCATGCCGGCTCGCCGTGGATCGCGCCGGCGGTTGCCCTGGGGATTGGTTACCTGCTGCCCAAACGCGTTCTGGCCGTCAGCGCCAAATATCGTCAGGAACGCATTGCTCGGGAAATCTCCACGTTCATTCCGCTGCTGCGCATCCTGTTCGAATCCGGCATGGCAGTTGAGCAATCACTGCGAGTGTTGAGCACCGAAGCCCAGCGCCTGCTCCCTGACTTGACCCATGAACTGCGCCTGATCCTGGCGCGGGTCGACTCGGGCCTGGAGCTGTCCGAGGAGCTGGGCAAGACCGCGCGCTTGCTGGCGGTGGACGAGTTCACCGACACCTGCATCATTCTTCAGCAACTGATTCAGCAGGGGGGCGGCGCGATGAAGTCGCTGCTGGCGCTCAAGCAATTGCTCGATGACCGCCGCCTGACCCGCCTGCAGGAATACATCTCGAAAATGTCGGCGAAGATGTCGGTGGTGATGATGGTGTTCCTGTTTCCAGCCTTGCTGATCGTGCTCGGGGGCCCGGCCATGATCGCCATCTCCCGCGCCCTGAATAACTTCTGAGGAGTCTGTTATGAAGCCACTGATTGTCGCCATAAGCGTGCTGATGCTGGGTGGCTGCGCCAGTAATGGCCAGGCTCCGTGGGCCGGCTTGCTGGCGCCCGGCAGTTGCCCCAAACCCAGCTCGGACCAGGAGCTGTCCTTGAACCTGGCCGACGACATGGCCAACGAAGGCAAGCTGCACGCCAGCCTGGCCAACCTGCAAAACCTGCCCGCTACCCTGCCCCAGGTGCGCCAGCGCCAGGCCCGCGCCTATCGCCTGCTGGGCCGCACCGAGGCCGAGCCGTTGTACCGCAGTTTGCTCGGCACCTGCCTGGCCGCCGATGGCGAGCACGGCCTGGGGCAACTGGCGTCGGCCAGGGGCGACAACGGCCAGGCCATGGCCCACCTGCAACGTGCGGCACGCCTGGCACCCACCGACGAGAAAATCCGCAATGACTTGGGCGTGGTGTACCTCGATCAACTGCGCCTGGAAGACGCACGCTTTGAATTCATGACCGCCATCGAACTCAAGCAGAGCGATCAATTGGCGGCGGTGAACCTGGTGACCTTGCTGATTTACCAGGACAACTGGGAGCAGGCCGCAAAAGTGGTCGGCCAACTCGGGCTGAGCCCCGAGCAAGTGACCCAGGCCCAGGCACGCGCGCAACGCATCAAGGGTGCGGCTGCGGCAACAGTACGTCCATCCAAAGACCAGGTAGCGGCCGTCAGCGACACGCTGCCGGCGTCTGTGAAATAGGGAGTCGATGATGAAATTCCATTACCTCGCCAGCCTCGCATTGCTGGCCCTGCCCTACGCAGCATCGGCCATCGAGGCCGGGCCTTCCTCCCCGCAACAGGCGGAAACAGAAAACTGGATGGCCCTGCAACTCAGCGGGCGCGCAGCCTCGGCCAACCCGCAAAAGACCACGCCGGCGGAACGCGAGCAGGCGATGAAGCGTTGGCTGGACAGCAACAAGCACCCGATCCCGGAGTTCTTTGATCAGAAGGTGGGCGGGTCTGCGCAGAGCGGGAGTAAATAGGCCCCCTGTAGGAGCGAGCTTGCTCGCGAAGAAAGCCAGGACAACGCGGTTATTCAGGATTGCCGCGTTATCGTTGGCGTTTTTCGCGAGCAAGCTCGCTCCTACATGATGCGGTATTGGGCTTTCAGTGCGCCGTCACCCGCTGGCCCATCGCCGAGTTGCTCGGTGACAACGCCAGCGCCAACTGTGTGCGGTTGTGCATATGGGTCAGGCGCAGCACCTGGGACACATACAGCTTGACCGTGTTCTCGGTGATCCCCAGTTCACAGGCAATCTGGTAGTTGGTCTGCCCCTTGCCGACCAGGCGCGCCACGTCCAACTGGCGCGGAGACAACTGATTGAAGATCGCCGGGATTTCCGCTGGCCCGGCTTCGTCAGCCATCGCCTCGCCGTCGCTGTCCCTGGGTGCCGGGTTGCGCCGCACCTTGTCCAGGTCCATATACAAGTCATTGATGGAGTCGGACAGGTACTGCAACTTCTGGTTAAGCGTACCCAGTTGCAGGTCCTTTTGCCGCTCCTCCAATGCCGCTTCCTGGCGCTTGAGGCCTTCGAGCAATTCATCCAGGTTGATCGGTTTCTGGTAGTAATCGGCGATCCCTGCACGCAGGGCCTTGATCACATCCTGCTTGTCGGCACGCCCGGTGAGCATGATCGCTTCAAATGCACGATGCTTGCCGGCGACGCGTTGCAACGCCTGAACCAGTTCGATGCCGTCCATGTCCGGCATATGCAGATCGCACAGCACCAGGCCGATCAGAGGGTCTTCGCTGAAACGCTCGATCGCTTGTTTGCTGGACTCGCACGGGACACAACGGTACCCGCTGCTTTCAAGAAATTCACAGAGCTCCTCTACGATTAACGGTTGGTCGTCGACTACGAGCACTTTTACTGCTGATGTAAGCTTGTTCACGCGCTACTCCATGCCTGGCAAGCCAAAAGGTGACCTATCCTTTCTGACGAAAAATCCCACAACCACTCATTAAACGTAGACGTACTTTCTGACTATGTACATACGACTAATCAACTCGAACGACTAGTGGATCCAAAACCAGCAGGCGGCATAACCGGTCAGAACAAAGGGCGCAAATGGCTGTTTTGTTGACACTTGCGCGCCCCGCTCCACATGGCTTGAGCCAAGCCATTGATGCATAAGTGCCCAGGCCACCATGGCGACGCCCGCACCGATCAGCGACCCCAGCAGATACTCGGTATTGGAGGCCAGGCCCAGGGCTGCCAACAACTTCACATCCCCGGCGCCGAAGCGGCCCAACGCATAACCCGGCAGGGTCAGGGCGAGCGCCAGCACCAGGGCCAGGCCGCCATCACTGCGTGGAGCACCGAGCCACGTCGAGCCGGTCCACAGCAGGTAGATCAACGCCAGTAATCCGACGCCCAGGGTCAGCGTATTGGCAATTTGCCGCTGACGCATATCCTGTACGGCGCACAGCCCCAACCACAGCAGCATCACTACATTCTGGATCACGTAAAAAACATCCCTTTTTGCCGAATGATTCTATGCTGATATCAGGTACTCGCCTCAGGGTAGACGCAGTCATGAAATCAGGCCTCCCGAGAAAGCAAAAAGGTGCGGCGGCGATCGAGTTTGCCTTGGTCTTCGTAATCTTCTTTGCGGTGTTCTACGGCATGCTCAGCTACAGCTTGCCGCTGCTGCTGATGCAGTCGTTCCACCAGGCGGCGGCAGAAGGCGTGCGCCGCAGTGTGTCACTGGACCCAGGCACCGCAGGCTATTCGGCTTTGGTTGTGCAGCGCGCCAAAGATGCAGCCCAGGCGCAGTTGAACTGGATCCCCGGCTCCTTGAAGTTTCTGCCCGGCTACATCACCGCCACCTACACCAATAACTTGCTGACGGTGAAAATCACTTATCCATCAGCCAACATCAAAGCGGTACTGCCGGCCCTGGTACTGCCTGGCGTTGGCACCGTTCCGAACCTGCCCACCAACCTGACCGCTACCTCGAGCCTTCAGTTTTGACGACGGGGGATAAATTGTTCGCACGCCTGCGCGGGCGCAGCAGCGCCTTGGCCCTGGATGCCCCGGCAACACCTGCGCCGGGCCTGCAGTTGCAACTGGACAACCTGGGCCAGGTGCTGAGCATTACCGGCACCTTACGGTCCCTGCTCGACCAACACCTGGCCAACACGCCCAACCCGCCGCTGCGCACATTGCTGTGCGCGAGCAGCGCGCTGAGCGTCGAAGGTGCACCGCCGCAATGGCAACGACAGGGTCTGGACCTGGACTTTCAGGGTGCCGCCGGCCTGGTTCTGCACACCCGCGGCTGGCTCGAGCCGGAGGGCGACGGCTGGGCCCTGCGCCTGCTGGATGTCACCGACCTGCTGGCCGACCGGGCACGGATGCAACAGCGCGAACAGAACCATCAACTCGCTGGCCTGATGAGCGAACAACTGCGCGTGTGCAGCTTCAACCGCCTGCCACAGGTGTTCAACGAGCACCTGCGCAGTGTGGCCCAGCGCTGGCGCATACCTTGCGTAGCGATGGCGCTGCTCGACGAAGACGATCAGGGTTGGCGCATCTACAGCCAATACGCCGCCCATGATGCCCCGGCCCTGTGGCAAACCGGGCAGCATCTTGGCACCAGCCTAGACAGCCTGAACGGCAACATGCCTCTGAACCTGGACATTGCCCTGGGCCGCAGCGAAAACCCGCGCCTGCACAGCATCTTCGGCAACGTCGGCGGTTTGCTGGTGCCCTACCGCGACAGCCACGGCGTGGCGGCCTGGTTGTTGTGTGGCTGCTACGACGGCCAGGTGGATCACACCCGCGAACGTGACTGGCTGACCCTGTGCGCCGCCCTCGCCGCGCCACTGTTGAGCCGCCTGCGTGAACAGCGCCACCACCAGCAACTGGAACGGGTGGAAGCCTTGCAAGGCCTGCTCGGCACCGGCTGGTGGGAACTGTTGCCCGCCACCCAAGAGATCCAGCTGGCGCCACAATTGCTGCGCAACCTGAGCCAGGAGGACGGCCCCACTCGCCAGGCACTCGACACCTGGCTCGGATTGATCCACCCCGCCGACCGCCAAGCCCTCAATAGCCGCCTGCAAGATCTGCAAGCCCTGGGCAAGCCGTTGCTGACCAGCGTACGCCTGCAACGCACACAGGCCGAGCAGGCGCCGCTCTGGTATCGCGTACAGGGCCAAGTGCTGGGCGTGGGCAGTGAGCGGCGCTGGATCGGCTTCATGCTCGACATCAGCGACATCAAGAACCAGCAACTGCAAGCCGCCGCCGCCCATGCGCGCCTGGACAACCTGATTGCCAGCTCACCGGCGGTGATCTATGTACAGCGCTACGTCAACGGCGCGCTGCACCCGGCGTTTTTCAGCGCCAGCCTGTTACCGCTGCTGGGCTGGACCCTGGCCGAGTGCAACCACGACACTCTGGCAGCGCTGATCCACCCCGACGACCGCGAACTCTACTTTGAACGCACCCGCCAACTGCTGCGCGAAGGCACCGTGCGCAGCCGCTACCGGCTGCGCGATAAACAAGGCCATTACCACTGGCTGCTCGACGAAGCCAAGCTGTTGCGCGATGACCTCGGCCTGCCGGTGGAAGCCGCAGGCCTGTGGCTGGACGTGACCGAAGCGACCCTGGCGGCTGAGCAAGTGCGCCAGAGTGAGGAGCGCTACCGCATCCTGGTGGAAGACTCACCGGCAATGATCTGCCGCTACCGCCCCGACCTGATCCTGACCTTCGGCAACACGCCGCTGGCCAACTACCTGGAATGCCAGCCCGCCCAATTGCCGGGCATTGACCTGGGCCAATGGCTGTCGGATGAACAACGCGCGTCCTTTGTGCAACGCATCGCGCGATTGACCCCCGAATTCCCGGTCAGCACTGCCGAGATCAGCCTGCAACTGCCCGGACGCGAACATGCCTGGTGGGTGTGGTCCGACCGTGGCGTGTTTGATCAGCAAGGCACCCTGGTGGAAGTGCAAGCCGTGGGCCGCGACAACACCGAAGTGCGCCGCTCCCAGCAACAACTGACCCAAAGCGCCAAAATGGCCACCCTCGGCGAAATGGCTACCGGCCTGGCCCATGAGATCAACCAGCCGCTGAACGTAATGCATATGGCCGTCGTCAACGTGCTCAAGCGCCTGGGCAATGGCGATGTGCAAATCGACTACCTCACCGAAAAACTCCAGCGCATCGACGCCCAGGTGCAACGCGCAGCCCGGGTGGTCGACCACATGCGCGTGTTCGGCCGTCGTTCGGAAATCGAGCAGCAACCGTTCGACCCGGCGCAAGCGCTGGAAGGCACCCTGGCGTTGCTCAGCGAAGGCTTGCGTGGCAAAGGTGTGGAAGTGCGCATCACACCTGCGGACTTTGCGGTGCAGGTCAAAGGCTACGTCGATCAGTTGGAACAGGTGCTGATCAACCTGATGGTCAACGCCCGCGACGCGCTGCTCAGCCAACGCGAAAAGAATCCCGCCCTGCGCCCCTGGATTGCCCTGCACAGCGAGCATGACCGCCACCATGTACGCATCTGGGTCGAAGACAACGCCGGCGGCATCGACCCGCGCTTGCTGGAACGGATTTTCGAGCCGTTCTTTACCACCAAGCCAATCGGCGTAGGCACCGGACTGGGGCTGTCAGTAAGCTATGGGATTGTGGAAAACATGGGCGGACGCCTGAGCGTCAGCAATGGCGAGGCCGGTGCGAAATTTTGCGTTGAGTTGCCCATCGTGCAGGATCAGATCACCAGATAAGCCCGGCCCATATGGCAGGTGAGGTTGGCGCCAACTTCGGCGTTGCCCAGGTTGATGCCCAAGGCACTGAGCAAGGTGTTGACGATGGGATCAAGGATCGGCGACAGCACGTTCTGGATCAGCCCCACCACCGCCGTGGTGATTGTCGCCAACAGGCCGGCCACTCCCGCCAGCGCACCACTGGACACACTGCCGCTGGGCGGCACATAAGTCACCTGCAAACCACTCAAGGTCGCTGTCAGACTCCCCACGATATTGGCGGTGCCGGGCGCGTTCTTGTAGGTCGGTGGCGCATTCATCTCAGCCACCGGTGCAAACAGGATATTACTGGTCTGCGCACCAATCGTAGAGTTGGCCTTCAGCAGTAAGCCGCCCCCCACATTAGGTGTACGGGTAGGGCTGCACAGCAACGTCAGAACGACACAGTAGCGCTGGCCAAAATCGATCAGCCTGACCGGTTGCACGTTAACCGCAGCGGATGAAGAAAACGCAGCCACCGGATCGACCGTCCCAACCGCCAGGGTGGCAAGGGACGTAGTGGTCTTCACCGTCAACGACTTGGAGGCCGGCGAAGCACAGTTAAAATCAATGACGTTGCTTTGCGCGCTGCCGGCCTCTATGTAAATCGATAGCGTTTGCGTGACATCCACATCGGCCACATTGCACGCCACCAGACACAGCACACCGCCCACTACCGCCGGCAAGTTGAGGTTCAACAAGCCCTTGACCACCTGAGACACCGGCGTGCCCAGCCCGTTCAAGATCGAAGCCACGCCAGACACGACCTTGATGATCGGTGCTTGCACCGTCACCAATGTGCGCACTTGCGCAGTACGTACAAAAATCTGATCGGTCGGCGGGGCATTCAACAAGCCCTTCTTCGCCAAGGCGGGATTGCCGATGGCCGACAACTGCGGCGGTTCGATGACCTTGGTCTGGATCGACACATTGCCCACCAGCGGAATAGCGATTTGCGCCGCCGCACTCACGGCATTCTTGCTGCTGGACAACTGCGCCACCGCTTCGAGCAACTGAAACAGTTGCACATTGGTATTGAGCGCCGCCGTCGGCGTGCCGGTGGCAATGTCGATCAGGTCCCCCACGGTCAACAGCTTGGTGTTTGGTGCAATCGCCTCAATCGAAATCACATCATTGATGACTGCCGTGACCGCCGCTCCGTTTTGCTGCAAGACCTTGACCGCAGCGTCGATCAACTGGGTAGCGGAGACGGCTGTATTGAGCAATGCATCGTAGTCGCCAGCCTTCACGTTCAAGCTGATCGCCAACTGGTCCAGGTAACTGAGCAGGTTGACGTCGGTCTGCAGCAAGCCGTTCCAACCCGCCGCCGTGAGCGAAAGGTTGCCGCCGAGCAGGTTGCCGATGACCAGGTTGAGCAGCGGGGATTTGCTTGAGTCGACGCTGGCCAGGCTGCTGCGGATCGACAACTGCGCTACAGGAGGCGGCGTCGCCGCGACAGCGGTGGCGCTCAGGTTGATTTGCGCGGTGATCGGCGCGCCACTAAAGAGGTTCCACAGGCCGTTGGCGATGCTGCTCATCACCGTACGCGAAGCCACCACGCGGATCGCGTCGCTCTTGGTGGCATCGGCGGTAAACACCCGGGTGTTCAGGGCGTTGGTGGCCAGGGCGCCGCACGTCACGGCCAGGGTGCGGCCATTGCCCACGACAAAACCATTACGCGCAGCGTTTTGCGTGGCATAGGCGTTGGCCGTGGTGTTGGTGCCGCACTGGCCGCCCAGCCCGGCCGCTTCCAGCGCCGAAGTATCGGCGACGGACTGCAGCTTGCGCTTTTCCAGATACAGACGCCCGCTGTCGACCGCCAGCAACGTAAACACCAGGGCCAAGGCCAAGGTGCCTGCCGCCATCAAGCCAATTGCCCCACGCTGCCTGGAACCGAATCGGGGAGACATCGAAGCACTCCTGCGCTAACTCACCGGGGTTGCACTGGAGTGTAGACAAGGGACAGGCAGGTTGCTGGCAACTCGCCATATTGGCGACTGGCGGAGATGCCCTAATCCTGTAGGAGCGAGCTTGCTCGCGAAAAACTCACAGGCGCCGCGTTGATTCAGGAAGCACGCGTTATCGTTGACGTTTTTCGCGAGCAAGCTCGCTCCTACAGGGGGTAATCAGCGCGGTGGGTAGTTGGAAAGGATTTTGGTCACCGTACTGCGGATGGCCTTGCTGCGATCTTCCGGGTTTGGCGTGCTGGCCATCATTTGCTCGTCGCTGCCGCGCCACACCAGTTTGCCGTCCTTGCCGTCGAGCAGGTCGATCTGGATGGTCGCCACTTTGTAGGTGATGTTGCGCGTTTCGTTGTACATCGGCGCGCCCCAGTAGCCATTCCATGGGCCGCCCCAGGCGCCGCCGTAGTTGGTGGTGACTTGTTGCTGGCGGTCTTCGACGATCAGGTACGCCTGTACATTCAGGTCGGCCTTGGTACTGGCCGCTGCGGGGCGCAGGCCGCGTTGATCGAGTTGCTCGCCCACGGCCTGGCGGATGCGCTGCTCGGTGAGGTCGCTCTTGATCCGCGGGTCATCGGGGCGGTACTGCAATGCCGGGTCTTTCCAGGCCCAATTGCGGTAGGCGCCAAAGTCGCGGCTGGCGTCGAAATCGTGGTTGACCTGGTTGCTCTGGCAACCGCCCAGCAACACAACAACAGCAAGTGCAGCGATGCGACCCAACATGATGTTCTCCAGAAAACGACATGAACCTGAAATGAGAATAGCTGCTAACTGGGCGGATAGGCAGCCATTGCCTTCTGCATCGCCTTGCGCAAGCTATCGGCGCGCTCACTCAGGCTGCCCTGGCTGGTGGTTTCTGCGCTGGTGCTCCACACCGGTTGGCGGGTGCGGGCGTCGAACAGGCTGATGCGCGCCACCGCCACCGTCACTTCATAGGTGCGTACCACAGGCACGCTGTTGTACATGCCATAGCCGTTGCCATACCGGTTGTAGCCACCGTAGCCGTAGCCATAGTCGTCCTGGACCTGGCGCAGGCGCTTCTCCAGGCGCACATCGGCACTCACCAGCAGGTCGGGCACACGGTTGTCATGCAAGGGGCGCAGGCCGCGCTGGTCGAGGGCGCCGCTGACCGCCTCGGCAATCTGTGCCGAATCGGCCCAGGCCGTGCCGGCTGGCAACTGGCCGTTGAGCCAGCCCCAACTGCGATAGGCGCCGTAGTCGCGTACGGGTGCCGGGTAGGCGCTGGCATCAAAAGTGGTGGCCGCCTGGGCCGGGGCCGGCGGCATCGGTGCCGAACTGGCGACATAAGGATTAGGGCTGGAACAGGCTCCCAGCCCCAGGGATAACAGGATCAAACCGAGACGACGCATTTGGACCTCCGCAGGCTGGGCCGCTTAAACCGGACGGCAGACCCAGTGCAAATATCGCCCAAGCCCGGCAAAACTTGGGTGACGACGGTGAGCGAGCTCCATCTCCAACAAGTCCTGCAAATCGGCGCGAGCCTGGAATTCTACCGGCATATAGTCGTGGAACACCCGCACGCCACTTTGGCTTTCGACCTGCCACAACCCTTCGAGTTGCGCCGCCAATTCCCGAGGGTCGAGCGGTTGCTGCGGCGTGAGGCTCTGCTTTTCACCGGCCATGTCGTTCTTGCGCATTTTGCGAAAGTGGCCTTTGAGCAGGTTGCGGTAAATCAACGCATCGCGGTTGTAGAACGCCAGGGACAACCAGCCGCCGGGCAGCGTCAACTGATGCAGCACCGGCAGGATGGCATGGGGTTCGGCCAACCACTCCAACACCGCGTGGCACAGCACCAGATCGTAAGGCTCGGTGAGTTGACCGAGCAAGTCTTGCCATGGCGCATGAATAAACGTCGCACTTTGGCCGGCGTCGGCAAAACGTTGGCGCGCACCGTCGAGCATCGGCTCAGCGGGTTCGGCCAGGGTCACCTGGTGACCGCGCTCGGCCAGCCACAGCGACATATGCCCCAGGCCCGCGCCGATATCCAGCACGCGCAACGGACGATCAGGCAACGCTTCAAGCAAGTCAGCCTGAAGCACCGCCAGGCGAATCGCGCCTTTGGCGCCGCCGTAGATTTTCTCGGCAAAACGCGTGGCCAACTGGTCGAAATGACGATCACTCATGGGCAAACCGCCGCTCGCTGTCGGCCAACTTGGCACGCACCACTTCATTCATGTCCAGGCCCAGCTCACTGCACAGCAACAGCAGGTACAGCACGATGTCACCGACTTCCTGGCCCGCATGGGCGAGTTTATCGGCGGGAAGCTGGCGGGATTGGTCTTCAGTCAGCCATTGGAAGATTTCCACCAGTTCGGCCATTTCCACACTGGCGGCCATGGCCAGGTTTTTCGGGTTGTGGAACTGCTTCCAGTCGTTGGCATCGCGGATGCGGTGCAGGCGTTCGGTGAGGTGTTCGAGGTTCATTGGGGGGCTCCTGAATGGGTATAGCTTCAGGGGGATGGGGGATGAACGCAAGCATCTGTAGGAGCGAGCTGGCTCGCGAAAAGCTCACAGGCGACGCGTTTATTCAGGACGCTCGCGTTATCGTTGACGTTTTTCGCGAGCAAGCTCGCTCCTACAATGGGGGCTAGTCGACAACACTGAATTCAAGCCTGGCAGTTTGCCCAGCCTCATCCAGCACACTGAGCTGATATCGCCCAAGCCGCTCAAAACTGGCATTGATGCTGTCCTGATTGGCGCTGTCCCCCAACGGCGCGCCGTTGAGAAACCACCAGCGCCGACCGCTGCCGCCCAACGCGGAGATTTTCAGGCGCAAGGCTTGTTGGCTGGCCGCGGGCAGGCGCAACTGGTCGCCCTCGCGCACGCCCACAATGGACAATGGCGAAGCCGCAGCCAGCGCCGGTGGCGGGCAGTCCGGGTCCGCCGCGGGGACGCGTGCTTCACGGCGTTCAATCCTTGGCAACCAGGGCTCCAGCGGCGCCGGCCACAGGGCAATATGCCTGGGCACCGCGCCAGGGCAATGGGCATCAACCCGCAAGCCCTTGGCATTGACCCAGATGCTCTCCATCAACCCCACGCTCAAGGGTTGATCCAATGCCTGCAAGGTCGGCGGTGTGGTGTTGTCCAGTGTCCAGGCAAACCGCTGGCGTCGGCAATTGGGGTCACTGCGGGCCATGGGCTGGCCCAGCGGCCAACAGATCGCCGCCACGCCGATATTCGCCGGCACCGGTTTGACCGGGGCACTGATGCCGCGCTGGCTGTCGCGGTTGGTCAGCACGTCATGCACCTGCAGCATCAACGGCGCCGCCGACGCCAGGCCGAACTGGCCCGGCACGGGTGTGCCATCGGGCCTGCCAATCCAGACGCCGATCAAATAACGCGGGCCCACGCCAATTGCCCAGGCATCGCGAAAGCCATAGCTGGTGCCGGTTTTCCACGCCAGCACCGGGCGTTGCACCAGTTCGGCACGCGGATCGCGGTCGGGCCGTGCCTGGCCGCTGAGGATGCGCCGCACGATCCAGGCGGCCCCCGGCGACAGCAAAGGCCGCTCCCTGAGCGCATCCTCCGGCTGTAGTCGCAAAGTGGCGCTCTTGCCGTCGCGGGCCAAGGCGCTGTAACCGCTCACCAGGTCCTCCAGGCGACTGCCCGCGCCCCCGAGGATCAGCGCCAGGTTCGGCTCGGCCAGCGCCGGCAGCGCCAACGGCATGCCGCCGATGCGCATCTGTGCGGCAAAGCGCTTGGGCCCGTAGGCTTCCAACAGTTGCACCGCCGGCAGGTTCAACGAGCTGGACAGCGCCGTGCTCGCCGGCACCGCCCCGGTAAAGCCCATGGAAAAGTTGCCCGGCCGATAATCACCGTAACGCCGGGGCACGTCCTGCAACAGGGACTCGGAATGAATCAAGCCGTCGTCCAACGCCATGCCATACAGGAAAGGCTTCAGGGTCGATCCGGGCGAGCGCAGCGCACTGATCATGTCCACATGGCCAAAGCGCTTGGTGTCGTTGATATCCACCGAGCCCAGGTAGGCACGCACCGCCATGCTTTCCTCTTCCACCACCAGAATTGCCGCCGAGGTGTGTTCCGGCAGGCGTGCACGCCAACCCAGCAAGAGGTCTTCGAGGCGGCGTTGCAGGGTGGCGTCCAGGGTGGTGCGAATCAGCGGCGGGCTGTCGGGGCGGTTCAGACGCCGCGCCAGCAACGGCGCCAGGCTCGGCTCCAGGCGCGGGGCGAGCAGCAGCGGTTCTTCCAGGGCTTCATCGACCGCAGGCTGCGACCACACCTGGAACTCGGCGAGGCGGCGCAGCACTTTGTCTCGGGCCTCTTGGGCACGTTGCGGATGACGGTCCGGACGCAAGCGACTGGGCGCCTGGGGCAATACCGCGAGCAAGGCGGCTTCGGCGTGGGTCAGTTGTGAGGGCGACTTGCCCAGATACGCCCAACTCGCCGCTGCCACGCCCTGCAGCGTGCCGCCGAAGGGCGCACGATTGAGGTAAAGGTTGAGGATTTCGTCCTTGGACAGGTGCCACTCCAACTGCGCGGTACGCCACATTTGACGCAACTTGCCATGCAGGGTGCGTGAATGCGGGTCGAGCAGACGCGCCACCTGCATCGACAAGGTACTGCCGCCGGACACCACCCGTGCACCGGTCAGGTTTTGCCAGGTCGCGCGTACCAGCGCCAGCGGGTTTACACCGGGGTGTTGGTAAAACCATCGATCTTCGTAAGTGAGCAGCGCGTCGAGATAATACGGCGACACTTCGCGCGTCTGCACCGGGTAGCGCCATACGCCGTTGGCATCGGCAAATCGCCACAGCGGCGTGCCATCTTCGGCCAGCACCACCCGGGCCAGGTCGCCCTGGGGCAGGGGCAAGGGCCAGATACGATCGGCCAGCCATAGCACGGCGATTACCAACAGCAGGCTCGCCAGGGTCCAGCGGGCAACAAAACGCAAATTCAAGCGGGCAAACCTCTATGCTTGTAGGGAACTAGCCTGTCGCAATAACGACCAAAGGCTCAGTTACGCCCACCTTCTTATCAGGACACGCACATGCAGGTAGAAAGCTTTTTCGAATGGTTGGGCCAGGCGCTCGGCTCCGTCATCCGCTTTATCGTCGATGGCCTGAGCGGGTTGTTCGGGGCCTTGACCCACGCTGGCGGCAACTTTATCGATGGCTTGTCGCGCACCTTGGGCATGGACACCTCGATCATCAGCATCATCACCCTGATCGTCGGGTTGCTCTTCTTGTACTCGGCGGTACGCGCCTTTATGCGGGCCTCGATCATCGTGGGCATCATCTGGCTGCTGCTGGGCCTGTGGTTGCTGAGCTGGGTTGTGCACTGACCCAACAATCTCGATTCACCCTGTAGGAGCGAGCTTGCTCGCGAAGAACGTCAACGATAACGCTGACATTCTGGATAAACGCGGCGCCCTGGCGTTTTTCGCGAGCAAGCTCGTTCCTACAGAGATTCAACCATTCCCTTTCAGCGGCCCTTGATCACCATATCCCCCGGCGTCTCGCCCACCGCCTGCCAGTTCGGCCGATACATCGACTCCACTTGCGGCGGCGGCACGCGATAGGTGCCAGGCGTCACCGCACGTGCCAGGTACAGCAAGTGCGTGGTGCCGTAGCCGTCCAGGTTCATCGCCGCCACATAGCGATCATCCCTGAACTCCTGATGCTTGAGCGATGCGTTCTGCATCGACTCGCGCCATTCCTTCACCTGGCTGCTGGCGTTCTCAAGGCTCGCCGCGCTTTGTGCCAGGTTCTGGTTTTCCAGTTCCAGGCCGGCGGGCAGCAGGTCCACGACCAGGGCATCCGGCACGCGTTGCTTGGCACTGACGGCCAGGTGCACCAGCACCAGGTCGCCGCTGTCGAGGCTGCGCAGGTTCAATGGCTGGCCGTTCATGCCCAGGTATTCGCGGCGAATGCTCAGGTTCTCGCCGCCCGCTGCCGGTGGCAGTTGTGGGTAACCTGAAATAGTCAGCTGCTGGTAAACGGGGGTCTGGCCCTGATTGCTCAGGCTCAGGTCGCTGGATAACAGCTTGTCATCCAGTTGCAGCGTGGACTGCTGGTTGTTCAGCTCCCGCGCCCCGCCACTGCCGGTCAGCGCCACCTGCCAGTCAGCCTCGGGCTGGGCCAAACCGAGCCGTCCGGCCAGGAACAGCGAGTTGCGCTCCTGGGTCGACAGATACGGGCTGGCCGCCAACTGGTCAGACAAGGTAAACAGGCGCTCTTCACGCTTGCCCTTGGCCAAGTCGTTTTCCTCCAGCAGCGCCAGGATCATCGCCTGATCGCGCAATGGGCTGCCGTAGTCGGCCAGCCATTCCTTGGCACTGCGCTGCGCCGCCAAACCGGCGAGCAAGGCTTGATCGGCACGCGGCTGGTCGCCCATTTTTTGCAAGGCGACGGCCAACTGCACCAATGGCAAGCCGGAGCGCGCATCACTGCGGCGTTCGAACAGGCTGCGCAAGGCACCCAACGGCGCCTGCTGACTGCGCGCCAGCACCATGCCGGCGTAGGCCTGTACGGCAAAACGCGTGTGCTCGGCGTTGTCGCTGTAGTCGACTTCAATCAGGTTGCGTTCCTGCACATACCGCAGCAACCGCTCGCTGGCCTTCTTCAAGGCTTCAGGCGGTACGGCAAACCCCTGGTCACGGGCGCGCAGCAGGAAGTCGGTAACATAGGCGGTCAGCCAATATTCTTCCTCGCCGTCAGCGCCCCACAAGCCAAAGCTGCCGTTGTAGCGCTGCATCCCCAGCAGGCGCTCGATGCCCAACTCGATCTTGCGTTTGCGCTCGGCATCCGGCTCCCCCTTGATGCTCAGGCGCTTGAGCAGCGCATCATCGGCATACAGCGACGGGTACAAGCCACTGGCGGTTTGTTCCAGACAGCCATAGGGGTAGGCCTTGAGCGCACTGATCTGCGCACCAAGGTTCAACGGCGGCCGGCTCGACAGGCTCAACAGCGCCTCACGCCCCGAGGCATCGAACTGATCGAGTGTGCCCGCCGGCAGGCTCCACGGCTGATCCTTGAGCACAGCGCGGTAATGCTTGAGCAAGGCCGGGTACGCCGGGCGCACGCCCAGGGTCCATTCGCGGCTGAACGGCGGCAGGTTTTCCCCTGGCAGGTCCAGGCCATTGACGGTGACCTTGACCTTGCCCTGGCCGAGACCGCCCCAGGCTTTTACCGGAATACGCAGGGTGGTGCGCTGGCCTTGCTTGAGCTCAACCGATTGCGCGCCGCCGTTGACCAGTTCCAACTGCCCTTGCGCGGTCAATTGCACATCGAGCTTCTGCGCCTTTCCCGACAGGTTGGAGAGGTCCAGGGCCAAGGTGGTCTGGTCGCCTCCCGCGAGGAAGCGCGGCGCCGACAGCTCGGCAATCAGCGGTGCGGCGATGACCGTCTTGCCCTCGGCCATGCCATAGCGATCATCGCTCCAGGCCTGGGCCATCAGGCGCAGTTCGCCGTTGAAATCGGGGATATTGACGCTGACTTCGCCCTCGCCTTTGTCGTTCAAGGTCACCGGCGCGCTTTGCAGGGCAACGATGGTCACGCTGGTGTCCGGGCGCTTGCCGCCCTTGGCCAACGCCGCGTCACCGCCAAATGCCAGGCTGGCGAGGCGCCCCTGGCCGGCTTCGATCAACTGGCCGTAGATGTCGAACTGGTCGACGCCATAGGCTTTGCGGCCGAACAGGCTGGAATACGGATCGGGCGTGGGGTATTCGGTGATATTGAGGATGCCCACATCCACCGCCGCCAGCAGCACATGCACCTGTTTGGGCACGCTGCCATCGGCGTTTTTGGCTGCAATCTTCACCGTCAGCGGTTGTTTGGGGCGCATTTTTTCCGGTGCAGTGAGGGTCAGGCCGAGTTTGCGCTGGGTACGATCCAGCGGCAGGTGCAACAGGCCCACGGCACGTTTGGGGGTGATATTGGATTTGCGCTCGCCGGGGCGAATCACCAGGGCGCTCACATACAGATCATGGCGCGACCATTTCGGGTCGAGCTTCACCGCAAAGCTTTTGCCTTCGGCCGGTACGTCGATCTCCTGCCACCACAGCGGGCCTTCGGCGGACTCCACCAGCAGGTAGCCTTTACCGGCAGCGGGTGGCGTGACGGTGACATTGGCGGTGTCGCCATCGCCATAGGCCGGTTTATCCAACGCCAGCTTGACCTGGTCGGGCCGCACGGCGCCGCCTTCGGTGTTGTCCTGGGCCTGGTAGCCGGCCCAGAAGCGCACGCTGCTGACCAGCCCGGTCTGCGGGTCTTCCACCTCGACACGGTACGGGCCCCACTCCACCTGGAAGCTGACCTTGGCGGTGTCGCCGGCCTTGATGTTCAGGGTCTGCTCATCGAGGTTGAGGAATTTCTCGTTGAAGTGATAGCTCCAGCCGTCATTCTCCGAGTAGTTCCAGTAGTAGTCACGGCGCTCGCGCACCAGGCGCACCTTGAGGTTTTGCGCGGCAAGCTTTTGTCCGTCCTGGTTGGCCACCAGCACTTCGAATTCCACCGGGCCATCGCCATTGGTTTCCTTGCCATCAAATAACCCGCGCAGGCCGGGCAATTGCTCGGCCGGCCAGATCGGCTGCACCAGGCGTCGGGTGATGGGCCGCCCGCCGGACTCTTGCAGGCTGGCTTGCACGATCAGTTGCAACGGGGATTTGGCCTCGGCCCACTTGCTTTCCAGGGTCAGCGCTTGCTCGCCATTGGCGTCGAGTACGCTTTCGTCCAGTTCGAAATCCTGGCTCAGCTCTTCTTCAGTGACGGAACCGAACTGGTACCCCGGCAAGGATTTGACCGCCTCACGCAGCGGGCGCACATAGACCTGGCCGCTGACCCGATTGCCGGATGCCGGTGCGCCGTACAGATAGCGCCCGTTGACCTGAATGACCGGGTTCTCCGCCGGGCTCAGTGCGGTTTCACTGCCCTTGAGTTCCAGTGCCAGGCGTTCGGGCAGGAAGTCTTCGACGAGGAATTCATACAGTTGCGGCTTGCCGTCCCCCAGGTCAAATACCAACTGCCAGCGCCCGGTCGGTGCTTCGCCGGCCAGTTGCAACGCGTATTGATACAGGCCGGAAGCATCAGCGTCCCACACGAACTTGCGGCTCACCTGTTCATCCGGACGGCGCACCTCAACGCTCACCGGCTGCGGCTTGACCGCGTTGCCATCCTTGTCGCGCAACAGCGCATTGAGCAGCACGGTTTCGCCAGGGCGATACAGGTCACGCGGGCCGAACACAAAGAACTGCAGCGGGTGGGACGGCTGCCCGCCGATATCGAACTCGGCCAAATCCAGCGCGGCGCTGTCCAGGCGCAACAGGCTGGTTTGTTCGCCTTGCTTTGCCAGCAACACCTGGGCTTTTTTCGGCAGCGGCAGCTCGGCGTGGCCACCGTCTTCAGTCTTGCCCTGGCCGAGTACGCGGCCTTCGGCATCGAGGATTTCCAGTTCGACGCCGTTCAGTGCCTTGCCGCCTTCCAACGCCTGGGTAAACACATCCAGGCGATTGGCATAGCGGTGCACCGACAGGCCGATGTCACTCAAGGTAAACAGCGTGGCCGGTTGCGAATAGTTGTAGGTGCCCGAGGCACGCATCACCGCCAGGTACACGCCCGGCTGCTGCAATTGCTTGAGGCCGGCAATCGGCAGCAGCAGGGTTTCGCGAGTGTTGCGTGCCGGGTTCAGGTCGAAACGCCCACCGTAGACCAGCTCGGCCATTGGCAGCAGTTCACGGGACTCATAGCTTTGCAGACTGGTATTGCGCCCCCACTGCGCCAGGAACGAGGGCAGGGATTCGGGCTTGATGCGGAAGAATTCGACGTCGATCTTGTCGACGTTCAGCGCGATCACCGGCAAGCCCTCGGCCAGGCGCGTCGGCAGCAACGTGCCACGGCTGGCGAAGCCGACGGTGGCTTGCAGATCACGGGTTTCCAGGCGAGCACTGTATTCGGCGGCGAGTGTGTTGTCGTTGACCGCCTTTACCCCGGCGTCCACCGTCAGTACCAGCTTGCGCTGCGGCTCCAGGTGGCGCAGACGCAACTCCATCAAGTTATCGGACAGCTCCCAGGCACCATCGACCTTGCCGGACTTGCTGTCCACCAAGTGCAGCTTGTCGGCGAACTTCTGATCCGGATCCAGAGGAATGGAAAAACTCACCGACAAGGTGCTGGCCCCGTCCAACTGCACCTCGGACACGTCCACCACGCTTAACTCGCGCCCGGCATAGCGCTGCTTCAACGCCGCCACGTCCACTGCCGCCTTGGCGGGTTTGGGCGCTACGCTTGCCGCGGCGGGCGCCGTCGGTGCAGCGGGCTTATCGGAAGAATCACAGGCGCTCAGCAGGGCCAGCGCGCAAGCGAGGAACAGTCCTTTGTTAAGCATGGGGCACTCGTAGTCAGAGGGAACCGAGGGGTGAACTATATATCAGCGCCGCGCTGGCTGCTGCGGTGCCGATCACATTGACCGACGGGGGGTGGTTTGGTTCTGAGCAGCCTCAAGTCCCAGCCAAATCCAACAACCAACGACGAACCCTGTGGGAGCTGGCTTGCCTGCGATATCGGTCCTGCAGCCAATATCTCACTGGCTGACTCACCGCTATCGCAGGCAAGCCAGCTCCCACACTGGTTCTGTTGCGTGGCTGATGGATGGGTACAATACCGCTCCACCAAGGAACCTGTATGCCCACCTTACTTGCCGACTGGCGCCACCGCCCCACCCATCGCCGCGTCTGGGCCCTGGCCGCGCCGATGATCCTGTCGAATATCTCCGTGCCGCTGGTTGCCCTGGTCGACAGCATGGTCATCGGCCACCTGCCCCACGCCCATCAACTGGGCGCCGTGGCCGTCGGCGCCAGCCTGTATACCTTCCTGGCCTGGGCCATGGGTTTCCTGCGCATGGGCTCCACCGGGTTCGCCGCCCAGGCCACCGGGCGCAAGGATGGCGCTGCGCTGCGGCAGATCCTGTTGCAGGGCTTGCTGCTGGCGCTGGGGTTGGCGATGTTACTGGGCACGGTCGGTATTCCCCTGAGCCATCTGGCTTTGGAATGGATGCAGCCCTCCCCTGAACTGAACCAACTGACCCGCGAATTCTTCCACGCCCGCCTGTTCGGCCTGCCCGCCGCCCTCGCGAGCTATGCGCTGGTCGGCTGGTTCCTCGGCACGCAGAACGCGCGAGCGCCGCTGGCGATTCTGCTGACCACCAACCTGGTCAACATTGCGCTTAACCTTTGGTTTGTACTCGGCCTGGACTGGGGCGTGGTCGGCTCCGCCCGCGCCTCGGTGATCGCGGAGTGGACCGGCGCGCTGCTCGGCCTGGCGCTTACGCAAAAAGCCCTGCGTGCCTACCCTGGCCATATCGCCTGGGCTGCACTGAAATTGTGGCAAAGCTGGCGCCCGTTACTGGCGGTCAACCGCGATATCTTTATTCGCAGCCTCGCTTTGCAGTCGGTGTTCTTCATGATCACGGTGCAAGGCGCACGGCTGGGCGATACCACCGTGGCGGCCAATGCGCTGCTGCTCAACGGACTGCTGCTCACGGCCCACGCCCTCGACGGCCTGGCCCATGCAGTGGAAGCGTTATGCGGGCATGCGATCGGCGCCCAGGATCGCCAGACGCTACGCCGCTCCCTGGTAGTTGCCTGTGGCTGGTCATTGATCGCCAGTGTGGGCTTCGCACTGCTGTTCACTTTTGCCGGGCACCTGTTTATCGCCATGCAAACCGATATCGCCAGCGTGCGCGAAACTGCCGGTACCTACCTGCCGTATCTGGCAGTGCTGCCGTTGATTGCGGTGTGGAGTTATTTGCTCGACGGCCTGTTTATCGGCGCAACACGGGCGCGGGAGATGCGCAATGGGATGTTGCTGACGGTGGTGATATTGCTGCCGTTCGCATGGGTGTTACAGGGTTTTGGCAACCACGGGCTGTGGATCAGCTTCCTGCTGTTCATGGCGCTGCGCAGCCTGACGTTATACGTTATTGCCTGGCAAATAACGCGCAGGAAGCAGTGGTTCGTCCGCCGTTCCGACTCATGCCGAGAAAATACAAAAAAGTAAAATCTACTATGTAAGTTAGAACACCTCTCAGTGCCACCTGCTATTTGCATTGGACAATTTCACCCCAAACACACACACAAAATCTCACATGTCGCGCTGAAACCTTTTACGGACTTGAACCACTTACAAACTGAACATCTTGCCTTCAATTTTACGTGGACCTCTCATGGACAATCTGACTCCTCTTGCCCCCACCCCATCCAGCGCCGCAACAACTCCTCAGCCTAAACCCGACCCAGCCGCGACAACCGACATAACATCCAAAGTGCTTTTCTCTGACGAAAATACCTCTATAGAAATACATTATTCATATAGTTTAATCAAAAAAGCCTATACCGACGACGGTCTCATCATCATCAAAACCAAAGACCAATCAGATACCATCAACATTACCGTAGGGGCAGATAACAAGCTTACCGCCTATATCAATGGCATGCCCCACAAGCTTCCGACGAGCGCCAATAACAAAATAACGCAGCTGGCCATTGATTCCGGGGGCGGGAATGACAGGATCAACATTGACCCCCTCGTCCAAATTACCGTCCTCATCAATGGTGGAGACGGTGACGACTGGATCAGCGCAGGGGGTGGATACGCGCGGATAAACGGTGGCGCGGGCAACGATTACATTGAAATGGGCAGTGGCACCGGCCTCGCCTACGGCGGCGATGGCGACGACGTGATGGTCGCAGGTAAAGATCATGCCGTAATGTCGGGCGGCAACGGCGATGACAAATTGTTCGCTACACTCCCCGCGGATACTAAAAGGCAGGTTTTTCTCAATGGCGATAGCGGCAATGATCAACTGTATGCTGGCGCAGGCATAAATGTCTTGAATGGAGGGTTAGGTGATGACACGTTATTTGGTCACCACCAAACAACCTTTTATACCGGCGCAGGCAAAGACACCGTTAACTCTTACAGTGCAAAGGATAAAATCTATGCACAGGACACCGATACCATTCACAACGCCAGCAATGCCCCCATCGAACACGTTAAATATGTCAACAGCGGTAAACACGGCTTCAAAATTGAAGGAGATCCGGACTTTATCTCAAAAGTAGAAGACTACCTTGAGCAACTCCGAGGATCACCCAGCGGGCAAATAATGCTCCAGGAACTGGACAGGCTAGCTATTAAAAACGGCGGCCCCGTCGCCATAAAACAATCTAAGTACGCAGTGAGCTACTACCACTTCAGAAACTCACACACCGACAAGGTGCCTGATGGTGAGCACTCGAAACACAACTCGCCGGAGTTTGGTTATATAACAGATGGTCAAGCAGGCTCGGTAGCCACCCACGCCGAGATAAGACTTGATAGATCTCAATTTGGACTCGACATAAATGAACCTCCGCTGCTGAAACTGTATCACCAAATGGTTCATGCATTTAACGGTGCTCATGGAACGATGCTGCCGGGCAGACAACCCATCCTCGGGGCGGATGGAAAGCCCGTTCTCGTCGATGGCCAACCAAAAACCACGCAGAGTATGGAGTACCAAGCCTTCGGCATTCCTGCCGGTGGACCGCTCCTGGACTTCGATAACAACGCCCTCACGCCGCCCACCGCGACAAACCCGTCGCCGTTCACAGTGAATCATTTGCGCACGGAGATGGGCACACCGCTATCGAACACGATGGCGGACAACGTGTAAGACTGAGTATCGGCGCAACGGGCACCGCCACGGGATGCCCCAGTGGCAGCCAATACCTTGCTGATTGATGGCAGGCACATTCGACCTGCGCGCAAGCCCGCTCCCACACCGGATCTCTGCCATCTTAAGATCTCGCCAGCCTGGGAGCGGTGTACTTACGAAGACAGGTAAGAGGACCGCGTCAGGCCCAGGCGCAGCGCATCCAGGAACTGGGTGCGCTCCGACGCCGAAATCTTCGCACTCGCGCACTTGTCGCGGTAATGCGTCATCAACTCCTCCGGCGACAAGTGCACATAGCGCAGCATGTCTTCGATGGTGTCGTGGGTCTCGATCCCGGCGCTGTACACCGAACCGTCTTCACGCTGGTAGATGTTCACCGAGTCGGTGTCACCGAACAGGTTATGCATGTCGCCCAGGATCTCCTGATACGCGCCGACCAGGAAGATACCCAACAGGTAGTCTTCACCTTCGTTCAAGCCGTGAACCGGCAGGCTGGTCTCGATGCTCTGCTCGTCGACGTACTGCTTGATCTTGCCGTCGGAGTCGCAGGTCAGGTCTTGCAGCACGGCGCGGCGCAGCGGCTCTTCGTCGAGACGGTGCAGCGGCAGGATCGGCAGGACCTGGCCGATCGCCCAGGTGTCCGGCAGGCTCTGGAACACCGAGAAGTTGCAGATGTACTTGTCGGCCAACTTGTCGTTGAGCTCGTCCAGCACCTGGCGATGCGAACGCTGGCGGGCTTTCAACGAGTTGTGCAGGCGGCGGCACACGGCGAAGTAGCACTGCTCGGCCAGGGCTTTTTCGGCCAGGGTCAGTTTGCCGTCGGCGTACTGGGTGGCCACGTCGCT
>Ga0308169_10000913_pt1 | contig 38035 bp, 42 predicted proteins | sample PhyBR1_2_FD_202139 | JGI IMG/M metagenome (GOLD analysis project Ga0308169, IMG submission 202139) | Phyllosphere microbial communities from UC Gill Tract Community Farm, Albany, California, United States - DLSLSB.R1 | ecosystem: Host-associated > Plants > Phyllosphere > Unclassified | place...
GGGGCCCCGCGGCCCCCCCGCCTCCCGTCCGTCCGATGGTGCGGACTACTGCTCGAGCGTCGCGTGCAGCGTGATGTCGACCCCGGTCAGCGCCTTGCTGACGGGGCACGTCGCCTTGGCGTCGTCGGCTGCCTTGCGGAAGGCCGCCTCGTCGATGCCGGAGACCTCGCCGCTGACGGTGAGGACGATGCCGGTGAGCTTGAAGCCGCCGGCGCTGTCCGGGCCGAGCGAGACGTCGGCCTTGACGTCGAGGGCCTCGACCGTGCCGCCGGCCTCGCCGAGGATCGCGGAGAACTGCATGGCGTAGCAGGCGGAGTGCGCTGCGGCGATGAGCTCCTCGGGGCTGGTGGTGCCGTCGGCGTCCTCGGCGGCGCGCTTCGGGAACGAGACGTCGTACGTGCCGACCTTGGAGCTGGAGAGTTCGACCTGGCCGGAGCCGTCGTTCAGGCCGCCGTTCCAGGCGGTGCGTGCGGTGCGCGTGGGCATGGCCGCTCCTTTCGTGTGGGGAGGGGTCCCGAGCGGGACCGTCGCAGCCGAGTCAAGCGGAGAACGGTCGTTCTCGCAACCGGCTCACGGGGAAGACGCAGGTTTCGAAGTCGGTGAGTTATGCAACAGGTGTAGCGTGGATGGCGTTCAAAGGAGTCCCCATGCGCGCCGTCGTGTTCGAGCAGTACCAGACCTTCCCGTCCCTCACGGAGGTCCCGAAGCCCACTCCGGGCCCGGGGGAGGTGCTGCTCAAGGTCGCCGGTGCTGGAGCCTGCCACTCCGACGTCGCCGTGTACCGCGAGTTCCAGGAGGGGCAGCCGGGTGCCCAGGCTCCCGCGTTCGTCCTCGGGCACGAGAACTCCGGCTGGGTCGAGGAACTCGGCGACGGCGTCACGGGCTTCACCGTCGGTGACGCCTACCTGGTCTACGGACCGGTCGGCTGCGGGCACTGCTCGTACTGCTCGAAGGGGCAGGACACCTACTGCGAGAACGCCGCCACGAACCCGTACATGGGCATCGGCCTCGGGCGTGACGGCGGCATGGCCGAGTACGTCACCGTCCCGGCCCGCAACCTCGTGCCGCTCGGGGACGCCGATCCCGTCGCCGCCGCGCCGCTCAGCGACGCCGCACTCACGCCGTACCACGCGATCAAGAACGCCTTGCCGAACCTGGCGGGCGGTGGCAAGTACGCCCTCGTCGTCGGCCTCGGCGGACTCGGGCAGATCGCCGTGCAGATCCTCACCGCGCTGACCGGCGCCACCGTCATCGCCACGGACGTGAAGCAGGACGCCATGGAGCGTGCGGCTGCCCGCGGCGCGATCACCGTGCCGGGCGGACCCGACCAGGTCGCCGCGATCCGCGAGATCACCGGTGGTCGCGGGGTGGACGCGGCGTTCGACTTCGTCGGCGCGACGCCCACGATCAAGACCGCCCAGGCGTCGATGGCGATCGGCGGGCGCTTCACGGTCGTCGGGATCGCCGGCGGCACCACCGAGTGGAACTTCTTCGCGACGCCGTACGAGTCGACGATCACGAACACCTACTGGGGCACCATCGAGGACCTGCACGAGGTCGTCGCCATGTACCGCGCCGGGCAGATCGTCCCGGACGTCGAGCGGTACGCCCTGGACGACGCACTCGAGGCCTACCGGAAGCTCGAGGCCGGCGAGCTCTCGGGCCGCGCGGTGGTCGTGCCCTCCGCTGCCGCCGTCTGACGATCCGGTAACGGTTCCCGCACTTCGTCGGGCTCCTCGGTATCGTGGTGACACGGTGCGAGGGGCGCACCGGGGTGGGAGCCGATCATGGCGAAGAATCCGGACTACTCGGCGGCGGTCGGCCGCCCGCGAACGGCGGACGGCGACGGCGGTCAGCTCACGATGGGGCTGCCCTACGACGCCCCCACCGCTGGTGCCGGTGCCGGAGCGGCCGAAGTCGTCCCGGTCAGCCGGGCCGGACTCGTCTGGCGGATCGTCGCCTCGCTCGTGCTCGCCGCCGTCGGCATCAACGCGATCGTGCGGTCCGTCCCGCTGTGGCAGACCGCCAACGTCGACGGAGCGAGCGGCGCCTGGGTCGGGGCACTCGCACTGCTCGTCCTGGCCGCGCTCGCGCTCGCGTACCCGATCGTCAACGTCGTGCGGTGGGTCCGCGCGAAGCGGTAGTCACCGTGCCGGAAGAGCCGCAACGCTACCGGCCCCCGCGTCTCGACGACGAGGCGACGACCCGCATGAGCATCGCGAACGCGGCGCCCGGAAGCGTCGGGTTCGCCTACACGCCGCCGGACCACGGCGCCGACGCCGAAGCGCCGATGACGCGCCTCGGCCTCGTGTGGCGCATCCTCGCGTCCGTCGTGCTGGCCGCGGTCGGTGTGAACGCGGTCGTCCAGATCGTCCGGATCATGGTGCAGCCCGATCCAGCCTGGGTCGCCGCGCTCGGCATGGCCGTGGTCGCGCTGCTCACGCTGGCGTACCCGGTCGTGAACCTCGTGCGCGGGGTCCGGGCCGTGCGGCGCCGGCGTCAGCGTCCGGCCGCGTAGCCCTGCGCGCCGCGGGAGTTCGCCGCGGCGCCGAGCACCCCGGAAGCCGGGTCCCGCGTCACGCACGTCAGCCGGCCGAGCGCCCAGTCGCCCGCGCGGGTGACGACGTGCCCGCGTGCCTCGAGCCCGGCGATGACCTCGTCGCCGAGACGGTCCTCGACCACGAGCCCAGCGGGCTCCCACGTACGCGGCCAGAACGACCCCGGGAACGACGTCGTGTGCATCGCCGGTGCGTCGATCGCCTGCTGCGGGGAGTACCCGCCGACGATCCAGCGCAGCAGGAACAGCAGCTGCCACTGGTCCTGCTGGTCACCGCCGGGTGATCCGAGCGCCAGGACCGGAGCGCCGTCACGCAGGACGAGCGTGGGGGTCAGTGTCGTGCGGGGGCGCTCGCCGGGGCGGAGGGTGGAGGCGGTGCCCTCCTCGAGCCAGGTCATCTGCAGGCGGGTGCCGAGGCAGAACCCGAGCTCCGGGATCGTCGGGGACGACTGCAGCCAGCCGCCGGACGGTGTCGCGCTGACGATGTTGCCCCAGCGGTCCACGACGTCGATGTGGACGGTGTCGCCCCGGGTCTCGCCGTCGGGTGCGACGAAGGGCTCACCGCGGTCCTCGACCGGAGTGACCGGCGCCCTGGCGACCCGGACGGTCGGTTCGCCGACGCCCTGCGCTGCGACCGTGCCGACGCGCTCGGCCTCGGCCAGCGTCCGGACCGGCGGGATCGCGTGCACGACGCCGCCGACGGACCCGGGGCGCAGCTCGGCCGAGGCACGGTCCCCGATCAGTGCGCGGCGTTCGTCGGTGTACGCGTCGGAGAGCAGCACGTCCAGCGGGACGTCGCCGTCGCCGTAGAACGCCTCGCGGTCGGCCAGGGCGAGCTTCTGCGCCTCGGCGATCGTGTGCGCGCCGACCTCGGTCGACGGGTCGAGCAGCGCGTCGTCGAGCGGTTCGAGCAGTCGGAGGGTCTGCAGCAGTGCCGGACCCTGGCCCCAGGGTCCTGTCTTCGCGATCGTGCACCCGCGGAACTCCGCGGTGGTCGCGGGCTCGTAGGTCGCCCGGAACGCCGCGAGGTCGGACGCGCGGATCACCCCGGCGTGGTCGGCGCCCGACGAGTGCCGGTGGGGCGTGCGGACGAAGCGGTCGACGGCCTCGGCGACGAAGCCCTCCGCCCACTCGGTCCGCGCCGCGTCGATGCGGGCTGACCGGCTGCCGGCGCCGTCGCCCGCGGCGACGAGCCGGTCGAACACCGAGGCGAGCGCCTCGTTGCGCAGCAGGTCCCCGGGGACCGGCACCGTGCCTCCAGGCAGCCACTGCGTGGCGGAGGTCGGCCAGTGCTCCTCGAAGAGCCCCCGGACGGTGGTGATGGTGCGGACCACCGCCGGTGTGACGGGGTGGCCGTCGCGGGCGTAGCCGATGGCGGGGGCGAGGACGTCGGCGAGCTCCCACGTGCCGTGGTCCCGGAGGAGCAGCAGCCACGCGTCGACGGCACCCGGGACGGCGGCGGCGAGGGCGCCCGATCCGGGGACGAGGTCGAGCCCCTCGGCGCGGTAGTGCTCCGGCGTCGCGCCCTCCGGAGCTGGACCCTGGCCGACGAGGACGGTCGGGGTCGGGTTCGACGCGGTGGCGAAGACCGCGGTCAGGTCCCCGCCGGGGCCGTTCAGGTGCGGCTCGACGACCTGGAGGACGAACGCGCCGGCCGTCGCCGCGTCGAACGCGTTCCCGCCGCGTTCGAGCACCGACTGGGCGGTCGCGGTGGCGATCCAGTGCGTCGACGCCGCCGTGCCGAACGTGCCGCGGATGTCCGGGCGCGTGGTGTGGACTGCGGGCGGGACGAAGGCGGGGTTCGGCGTCGGCATGCCTCCATCCTGTCCTCGTCGGGCGGCTCAGCCCGCAGCCACGGCGACACCGGCGGCGACGAGCAGCGCGAGGTACCCCCACGCGTGCACGGTCTCGGGCAGGCGCGGCGGGCGTCGGCGGAGCAGGACGATGACCGGCATCGCGCCGAGGAGCAGCGCTGCCGCCGCCCGGACGTCCACCGCGCCGACGAGTCCGACGGCCGCGTCCGCGCCGTGCAGTCCGGTCGCCGGGACGAGCAGTGTCACGGCCGACGCGGGCAGCGTGATCGCGAGGGTGAGCGGGTTGGCGAGGGTGGCGGCAGCGGCCATGGAGCTGCCGGCACGACGCATCATCGGGACGGTCATCACGCTGCCGCCCACGCCGAGGAACGCCGCCGCCGCACCGATCGGGAGGCCGAGGGCGGTCGGCACGCCGCCGCGTCCACCTCGCTGCGCCCGGGTCGCCGCCGGCCGGAGGAACCCCGGACGGAGCAGCAGGTCCGCCACCGTGACGGCGAGGTACGCCACGAAGCCCCAGCGGAGCAGCGCGTCCGGCGCGAACCGGGCGGCCGCGACACCGACGGCTCCGCCGAGGCCGAGCAGCAGGAACAGGCCGGTGCGGCCCCGCAGCGGTTCGAGCGTTCCCCGGCGGGCGGACGCCGTGGCGACGGCGGCGTTCACGAGCATGACGAGCGCCGAGGTCGCGGTCGCCACCCGGACGGCGTGACCGCCGAGGGCGGCGTCCGCCACGGTGACGATCGGCACGGTGACGAAGCCGCCGCCGAAGCCGAACAGCACGGTGGTGATCCCGACGAGGACCCCGACGAGGACGAGCGCGACGAACGACATGCCTCCATCCCAGCGCGAGCGCACGAGTCGCACGATCGAATGCGCGGCGACTTCCTTCGAGACCTAGCCTTGGGCCGTGCGCAACGTCTCCGTGGCCGACCTCGACGACGAGCCCGTCGACGTCCTGCCGATCGGCACCGACTACCCGCCGGACCACCTGCTCGCCCGCCACGCCCACCGCCGGGCGCAGCTGCTCTACGGGGCCAGCGGGGTCATGCTCGTCGAGACGGACGAGGGGTCCTGGACGGTGCCGACCGACCGCGCGGTCCTCATCCCCGCCGGTGTCCCGCACGAGGTCCGGATGCTCGACGTCGCCACGTGGAGCCTGTACATCGAGCCGGATGCGGTGCCGTGGTGGCCGACGTCCTGCACCGTGGTCGAGGTCGGGCCGTTGCTCCGCGAGGTCTTGCGCGCAGCGAACGCCCTCGAGGTTCCCTACGACGAGTCCGGTCGTGACGGTGCGCTGATCCGGCTCGCCCTCCACGAGCTGCAGCGCGTCGCACCGATCCCGCTCACCGTCTCGCTGCCGCCGGAGGGGGTGTTGCGCGACCTCTGCCGGGCGTACCTCGCCGCACCGGACGTGCACGTGACGAACGCGGACTGGGCGCGGGCGGCTGCCGTGTCCGAACGCACCCTCGACCGGCGCTTCCACGCGGCGACGGGCGTGGGACCGGCGGGGTGGCGCGTGCGCGCTCGACTGTTGTCGAGCCTCCCGGCGCTCCGACGTGCCAGCGTGACCGACGTGGCGGGCCGGCTCGGCTACGCGACCCCGGCGGCGTTCACCGCCGCGTTCTCGAAGGCGTTCGGTGCGCCGCCGTCGCGCTTCCGGTGAGGGGTTGCGCGTGGTGGCGGAGGGGTGCATAGTGAACCCAGCGGTTAATTAACCGGAACGTTCATCAAGGAGGCGACGATGGAGACCGACCGCGTCGACGTCGTCCTGTCGGCGCTCGCCGACCCCATCCGTCGCCGCATCGTGGAACGGCTCGGGAAGGGCGAGGCGACCGTCACCGACCTCTCCGCGCCGTTCGACGTCAGCGCCCCCGCGATCTCGAGGCACCTCGGTGTCCTCGAACGCGCGGGGCTCATCACCCGGGAACGGCACGGCACGTGGCGCACGTGCCGTCTCCGGCCCGAGGCCGTCGCCGAACTCGGCACGTGGCTGGGCGGGTTGCAGCCCGTCTGGGACCGCCGGTTCGACAGCCTGGAGGCAGTGCTCGCCGCCCAGCGCGACCACACCCGCGCGGTCAGTGCGTCCAGTGCCACACCCACCTCCACCGCAACCGTCACCACCGACTCGCAGGAGCAGTCATGACCGAGCAGTTCACCGCCCACACCACCCACCGGTTCGCGTACCCCGTCACCGAGGTCTACCGCGCCTTCGTCGACCCGGCGCTGCTCGCGCTCTGGTTCGGACCGCTCGGCTTCCACGTCCCCGTCGCCACCGTCGAGGTCGACGCCCGGGTCGGCGGGGCCTGGAACCTGACCATGGTGAACAACGACAACCCGGAGTGGTCGTCGCCCGTCACGTCGGTCCTGCAGGAGATCGAGGAGAACCGGATCATCGTGGGCACCTCCACCGCGCACGGCATCCCGGGTGTCGAGGACGGCACGCTGCTGTCCCTCACGCTCGAGTTCGCCGAGGACGGCGACGGCACGATCGTCACCCTCACGCAGGGCCCGTTCCCGGAGGTCATGCGCGACATGAACATCGCCGGCTGGACGCAGTCCTTCCACAAGCTCGAGGCGCTCCTGGCCACCCCCAAGGAGTTCCTCCAGGTGCCGTGACCGGTCGCCGTGGCCCCGGAACTGGGGTTCTCCGCAGCTGTCAAGGGGGTTGTGCGGCCCCGCAGAAAAGGTGACCATCGTTCGGCGGTGCGTATCGGGCGTGCCGCCGAACGGACGCGCAGGGTGTGTCCGCAGATCGGACCGCCTCCCTGGGCGGTCCCGGGTCAGGGGTTTCATGCGTACCACCACGTCCACAGCACAGCCACGTCGTCCGGGTTCGCGCCTGCTCGCGACGGTCGTCGCGATCGCCGCCGTCGCCGCGGGCCTCGTCGGGACCGCGTCGCCCGCCTCGGCGGCACCCGTGGTCTACACCGGCACGGTCGCGGCGGGCAAGACGCTCTGGCCCGGCGACTCCGTCACGTCGAACAACGGGCAGTTCCAGCTCGTCATGCAGGGTGACGGCAACCTGGTCGAGTACGGCATCGGGCGCAAGGTCCTCTGGGCGTCGAACACCTCGGGTCGTCCCGGGGCGTTCGCGCAGATCCGCGCCAACGGCACCCTCGCCATCGTCTACAACAACGTGCGTGTCGCGCTCTGGGGCGGCGCCGGTCAGGTCGGCCGGAACTTCGGCGTCCGTCCCGACGGCACGATGCGGATGATCAACACGGCGAACCGCAGCGTCGTCGAGTTCCCCACGTACCAGGACAGCGTCGCCGGTGGCAACGTGATCCTGCCGGGCTCGGTCCTCCGTTCCGACCGGACCGCCTCCCGGACGCTCACGATGCGTGCCGACGGCGTGCTCGTGCAGGTCGTCGACGGCAAGCAGATCTGGGCCTCGAAGACCGGCGGGAACCCCGGTGCCTACGCCGCCGTCCAGACCGACGGCAACCTCGTGATCTACACGGCGGCGAAGAAGGCCCTCTGGTCCAGTGCCACCAGCAAGGCCGGTTCCGGACAGCTCCTCGTGCAGGTCGACGGCAACGTGGTGCTCTACGGCAAGAGCGACACCCGCGTGTGGTCCACGCGCGCGGTCACCGGCCTGCTCTGGCCGGTCGCCAGCACGAAGATCTCCGGCCGGTACGGCGACGACCGTGGGGCCGGGCACGTCCCGCGCTACCACCAGGGCACCGACGCGGCGGTCGGTACCGGCACCCCCGTGTACGCGTCGGCGACCGGTACGGTGACGAGCGCCGTCGCCAACAACCCGTCGTACGGCAACTACGTCGTCGTCACCTACGGCATGACGACCGTGCTCACCGCGCACCTCAGCAAGATCGAGGTGAAGCAGGGGCAGGTCGTCTCGAAGGGGAACGAGATCGCGAAGTCCGGGAACACCGGGCAGTCGACCGGGCCGCACGTGCACGTCGAGGTGCGGCAGGGCGGCACGCTCGTCGACCCGCTCAAGGTCCTGCACTTCCGGTGACGACACCGCATTCACCGACTCCTGTCAGGATCGTCGCTCTCCCGACACTGTGAAGTGAAGGGAGTGCCGTGACTGACGATGACCCGTCCCTCGTGCGCCGTCTGGTGTCCGGGGACAAGGCCGCGCTGGCGACCGCGTTCGACCGGTTCGCGCCGGCGTTGACCCGGTACGCCTGGGCGGTCTGTGCGACCCCCGCCGACGTCGAGCACGTCGTGCAGGAGTCCTTCCTGTCGCTCTGGAAGCACGCCGACGGCTTGAACCTGCCCACGGGCCGGCTGTTGCCGTGGCTGCTCGCGGTCTGTCGTTCGCACGCAGGACCGCGCGGCGCGGACGTCGCCGGCGGCGAACCGCTCCGGCTGGTCCAGCAGGACCTGCTCGCACTCCCCGACACCGACCGACGGCTCGTCGAGCTCTGCCTCGTCGAGGGTCGGACGTGGTCGGAGGCCGCGCAGTCGCTCGGTCTTCGTCCGGGAGGGACCTCGTCACGACGGGGCTCCCGAGCGACGAAGGAGGTGCAGCGATGAGGTCGGAACCCCCGGTCGGAGACGACCTGCAGCGGATGCTCGTCTCGATGAAGCAGAACGTGCTCGAACGAGCCGAGCCCCGGAAGCGCCGCGGTCGTCGCACCGGCGTCGCGATCGCCGTCGTCGCGCTGCTCGCGGTCGGGGCAGCCGGAGGCGGGGTCGCCCTCGGCCTCATCCCGACGACCCCCGAAGCGGCACCGGTGTCCACGCCGAGCCCGACGGAACCGGCCCGGACGATCACTCCGTCCTCCGCCCCCGTCCTGATCACGCCGACGCCGACGCCGACGCCGACACCGACTGCGCCGCCCTACTCGGCCACGGACTGGTCGACGTGGACGATCACGGCGGACGGTGCCGGTCCGGCGACGCTCGGGAGTGCCACGGGAGCGGACGACGCTGCCCTGCGCGAGGGCCTCACACCCGCGCCGCCCCTGGTCGACGACACCGGCACCGTCATCTACCAGTGGGGCTGCGCCAACCCGAACGCGCGCATCTGGGAACGGTCGGACGGCACGGTGGTGGAGATCGTCGGCGACGGTGTCGTGCAGACGGTGGTCATCTCGGGAGCCTCGGACAGCTCGGTGACCCAGCCCGAGGTCGGGCCGAAGACCCTCGCGGGCGTCGGGCTCGGGAGCACGCTCGACGAGATCCGTGCGGCGTACCCGAACGTGGTGCAGACCCGGACGGACCCCGTCGGCGGCACGGCGGACACCTTCTGGGCCGTCCCGGACGGTGGACGGTTCATCGTCTTCCAGATCCCGGCCGTCGGGACCTCCGTGTCGAGGGTGTACGTCGGTGCCACGGACGAGCCGGCGTACGACTACTGCTCCTGACCACGGAGGCGGGCCGAACCCGAACGGCCCGCACCCGTGGGTGCGGGCCGCCTGTCTCAGTCCCTCCGCCAGAGGTCGAGCACGAGCCTGGTGACGGCCACGAGCAAGCTCGCGACCCCCAGCCAGGACACTCGACGTCTGGGTTCGGACCCGTTGTCGTTCGACATCGAGACCACCTCCGGTGTCAGCGCCGGCGGACACGAGGAGCGGAAGTGCCGAGGGGTGCGGCCGCGACTGGAGTCGCGTACGCTGGACCCGAGCGTTGCGCTCGGGACGCTGTAGGTCCCTCTGGCACTCCACTCGGAGAGCAAATCGAAGCCCATCACCGTTGCAGCGGTGGTGGGCTTCAACCTTGCCCGGGGTCAGACGCCCGGCGACGCGCGACCCCGGAGTCAGCCTAGGCGAACTGATACTCCAGTACCACGCGCGGCGGGTCGAGCAGATGTGATGTTCCACCAGCGCTACCGTGTCGACGTCCCACGAAGTGGGGTGGCATTGGGGGTCCAATGATGACGGGTCTTCAAATACGGTTGCAACGACCCAGGGGAGAAACAGTGGAGTTCGAAGAGCGTCTCGCCGCGCTGGCGACGAAGGTGCAGAACCAGCGCGAGGCCATCCAGACGGAAGAAGCGACGAAGAACGCGTTCGTCATGCCGTTCATCTCGACGATCCTCGGGTACGACGTGTTCAACCCCTTGGAAGTCGTACCGGAGTTCACCGCCGACGTCGGGGTGAAGCGCGGGGAGAAGGTCGACTACGCGATCATGCGTGATGGCGAGGTGCAGATCCTCATCGAGTGCAAGAAGTCCACCGAGCCGCTGAAGATCGAGCATGCGTCGCAGCTCTTCCGGTACTTCTCCGTCACGAACGCGCGGATCGCCGTGCTCACGAACGGCGAGGTCTACAACTTCTACACGGACCTCGACGCGCCCAACAAGATGGACGACCGGCCGTTCCTGGTCCTCGACCTCGCCGACATCGACGAGACGCTGCTGCCGGAGCTCCGCAAGCTGACGAAGGACGTCTTCGACCTCGACTCCGTCATCAGTGCGGCTGAGGAACTCAAGTACGTCGGTGCCATCAAACGTGCCATCGCTGCGCAGTTCCGGGAGCCGGAGGAGGACTTCGTCCGCCTCTTCGCTTCTCGCGTCTACGACGGACGCTTCACTCAGGAGGCGCGTGCGCAGTTCACGACGCTCGTCGCCAAGGCATCGAAGCAGTTCTTGAACGAGCAGGTCAACGACCGCCTCAAGACCGCGCTCGGTGCGTCGTACAGCGCCCCTGTCGGGGCTGAAGCGCCTGCTGACGCAGTGACGAGTGAGCCCGTCGCAGAAGGCGATCTCGACCGGGACACCGAGATCGAGACGACCCTCGAGGAACTCGAGGGGTACCAGATCGTCAAGGCCATTGCGTGCAGTGAGGTGAAGCCGGACCGGATCGCTCACCGTGACCAGAAGTCGTACTTCGCCGTGCTGCTCGACGACAACAACCGCAAGCCGATCGCTCGGCTCTGGTTCAACGGGAAGAAGCAGAAGTACCTCGGCCTCTTCGACGAGAACAAGGTGGAGACGAAGCATCCGATCGAGGCGCTGGACGACATCTACCTGCACGCCACGTCGATCCGCGAGGCTGCACAGCGGTTCTCCTCCTGAAGTGGGCGGCCCCGTGCCGGCCGTAGGGTTGGCGGGATGGAGAAGCGCCGCGGACAGGTGATCGTGCTGGTCGCGATCGGGATCGTCGCCGGGGTGCTCTCCGGCCTGTTCGGCGTCGGCGGCGGGGTCATCGTCGTGCCGGCACTGATGGCGTTCCTGCACCTCGACCAACGCCGGGCGTCCGCGACCTCGCTCGTGGCGATCGCCCCCGCGGCCGTCGTCGGAGCGATCACCTACGCGGTGCAGGGCGAGGTGCACTGGCTCGCCGCACTCACGCTCGCGGTCGGCAGCGTGGTCGGTGCCCCGATCGGCGCACGGTTGCTGCGTGCACTCCCACTCCGGGTCCTGCCGTGGATCTTCGTCGGGTTCATCGCCGTCGTCCTCGTCTCGCTGTTCACGACGGTGCCGACGCGCGGCGGTGACGTCCACTTCGGCGTCGTCGAGGCGATCGTGCTCCTGCTGCTCGGCCTGCTGTCCGGCGTCTTGTCCGGGCTGGTCGGGGTGGGTGGCGGTGTCGTCATCGTGCCGGGTCTGGAGGTCGTCCTCGGCGCCGGGGACCTGCTCGCGAAGGGCACGTCCCTCCTCACGATGGTGCCGACGTCGGTGTCCGGCACGGTCGCGAACCTGCGCCGCCGCGCCGTCGAGTTGCGGGTCGGCCTGACCGTCGGGTTCACCGCCGCGGTGTGTTCGCCTGGAGGCGCGTGGATCGCCCGCCTCGTCGACCCGCGGGTGGGCACCTGGCTCTTCGCCGCGTTCCTGGTGGTCGTCGCGGTCATCGTCCTGCGCCGCGGTCGTCGGACCGCACCACGGAACGAGGCGACGGTCGGGGAGGTCGCGTGACGCGCCTCCCGGCCGGTGGTGGACGGGGCCATGCTGACGCGGAGGCCGTGCTCGCGGCGTTCGCACGGACCGACGGTGACGTCGCGGCGGCCCGCAGGGTCGCGCGGCAGTTCGCCGATCTCGACGAGGGCGAGCGGTCGGCGCTGCTGTGGAGCGAGGACCCCGGGGCGCGGTTGGTGGCGGTGCTGCTGCTCGTGCAGGCCGCTCGGGAACGGCCCGACCCGGAGCTGACCGAGGAGTACCTGGCGGCGGCGAAGGCGGAGCGGTTCGAGGACCCGGTGCTCGTCGACCTCGCGGCCGAGGAACTCGTGGGGGCACCGCTGTTCGGTGGGTCGACCGGACCGCTCTTCGCGCTCGTGAAGTCCGACGTGGCGATGGTGCGGCGGATCGCGGTGGTGGCGACCCTGGCGTTCGCGAAGCGAGGCGATGCCGAGGTCCCGCTCGCCATCGCCGGGCGGCTCGTTCGGGAGCGCAGCGACACGGTGCAGTCCGCACTCGGGTGGGTGCTCCGGGAGACCGGCAAGCGTGCGTCGGAAGCGGCGCTCGTGACGTTCCTCGAGCGGAGCGGGCGACTCCTGACCCCCGCGGCGCTCGTGACCGCGACGGAGCACCTGCCAGCGGCAGAGCGGGACCGGCTGCGTGGCTGACACGACCTAGGATTGCCGTGATGGAGACCGTCCCGATCGCCCACCGGCGCGCTGCGGAGCAGGACGGTACCCGGTGGGACATCCAGGGCCTTCGGGCGTTCGCGGTCCTCGCCGTGGTGCTCTACCACCTGTGGCCGGCGCGGCTGCCGGGCGGGTTCGTCGGCGTCGACGTGTTCTTCGTGATCTCCGGCTACCTCATCACCGGGCACCTCCTCCGAGAGCAGCTCGCGGACGGGCGGATCGCACTCGGACGCTTCTGGGCCCGACGGGCGAAGCGGCTGCTGCCCGGGGCATTCGTGACGATCCTCGCGACCGGTGCCGCCGTGCTCGCGGTGGTGCCGAGCGCGCTCTGGGGGCAGTACGGGCGTGAGCTCATCGCCTCGACGGTCTACGTGCAGAACTGGCAGCTGGCATCGGACGCTGTCGACTACCTGGCGTCCGACGCCGACCCGTCGCCGTTCCAGCACTTCTGGTCGCTGTCCGTCGAGGAGCAGTTCTACATCGCGCTGCCGCTCCTGCTCGTCCTGTGCGCCGCGGTGTTCCGTCGCCGTGGACGGTCGCCCGTGGTCACCGCTCGCTGGCTGCTCGGTGCGGTGTTCGTCCTGTCACTGGCGTGGTGCGTCGTGCAGACCCGGACCGTCCCGGGCGTCGCGTACTTCTCGACGGGGACCCGCGCGTGGGAGTTCGCGCTCGGCGGGCTCGCGGCGACGGCACCGGCCGCGCTGTTCACCGGCAGACGAGCGCTCCGGACGACCGGAGCCCTCCTCGGGGCCGTCGCGCTGCTCGTGGCGCTCGTGGTCATCACACCGACGACGCCGTTCCCGGGCACCGCTGCGCTGCTGCCGGTCGGCGGTGCGACGCTCGTCGTGCTCCTCGGCGGGGGGACGGTGCTCGAGACGGTCGGTCGGATCCCGCCGGTGGCGTTCACCGGACGGATCTCGTACGCCGTCTACCTCTGGCACTGGCCGGCGATCGTCCTGCTGCCGATCGCGCTCGGACACCCGCTCGGCACGGGGTGGAAGCTGCTGGTCTTCGGCGGATCGATCGGTGTCGCCGCCGCGTCGACGGTGTTGCTCGAGGAGCCGCTCCGCTTCTCCGCTCGCGTGCGGGCGATGCGGCCCCGGTGGACGGCGCTGTACGGCGCGCTCAGCACCGTCGTCGTCGTCGCGCTCGGGGCGTCCACGTTGGTCGCGCTCGAGGTGCAGCAGCGGCAGGCGACCGAGTTCGCCCAGGCACTGCAACGCGGCGACGCTCCGTGCTTCGGTGCCGCTGCACGCATCGGGTTCGACGACCCCTGCACGAACCCCCGGCTCGACGACGTCCGGGTGCCGGCCGCGTCGATCGCCGCGAAGGACGACCACAACAGCGCGGAGTGCTGGTCGGGGTTCGAAGCGACGCTGCAGACCTGCACCGTCGGGGCCACCACGGGCGCGACGAAGCACCTGTTCGCGGTGGGGGACTCGCACAGCAACGCGTGGCTGGCGGTGTACGACGAGATCGGGAAGCGGAACGGGTGGCGCATCGAGGTCGCCGGACACGGCGGGTGCTACCTGACGACCGCGCGGCAGGACGCCCCGCAGCAGTTCCAGGTCGACAACTGCGAGACGTGGAAGCGCGCGGTCGAGCGGAAGATCGCGACGGAGGACCTCGACGGCGTGATCGTGACGCACGCCGCGACCGTGTACCCGGTCGTCGCGCAGGACGGCAGGTCCGCGGCGGAAGCGACGATCGCGGGACAGGTCGAGGCGTGGCGGACCGCCACTGACCGCGGCATCCCGGTGGTCGCGATCCGTGACAACCCGCGACCGAGGCAGGACGTCGTGGCCTGCGTCGGGGCGATGCCCGCCGGTCCGACGACGTCCGCGTGCGACACTCCTCGGTCGGCGGCGTTCCCCACCTCGGACGGACAGCGGGAGGCAGCGGCGCGGGTCGGGCCGCTCGCGCACGTGGTCGACCTGACGCGGTACTACTGCGACACGACGACGTGCCCGGCGGTGATCGGCGGGGTGCTCGTCTACCGGGACGGGAGCCACCAGACGCTCACCTTCGCGAAGACGCTGCGACCGTACCTGGAGCAGGGGCTGCTGGCCGCACTGAGCGGCGCCTAGCCTGGGGGCATGCACACCGAGGTGCCCCGCCCCCACATCGACGCCGCGCTCGTGGAGCGGCTCGTCGCCGACCAGTTCCCCGAGTGGGCCGGGTTGCCCGTGCACGAGGTCGATCCGCAGGGCTGGGACAACCGCACCTACCGGATGGGCAGCGAGCTGTCCGTGCGGCTGCCGAGTGCGGCCGGGTACGTCGCGGCGGTCGAGAAGGAGCAGCGGGTGCTGCCGTACCTCGCGCGCCGGCTGGGGGTGCCCGTGCCGGAACCCGTCGGCCTCGGCACCCCGACCGAGGAGTACCCGTTCCCGTGGTCGGTCCGGCGCTGGATCGACGGGACGGTCGCGCTCCGTGCGGCGCGGCTCGACCGCGCGCGGTTCGCCGCCGACGTCGATACGGTGCTGCGGCAGCTGCGAGCGATCCCGGCCGCGGACGGCCCGGTCGCGGGAGCGCACTCCTTCCACCGGGGCGCGCACCCGTCGCACTACGCGTCCGAGGTGGTCGCCGCGCTCGACACCCTCGGTGCTGCCGTCGACCGGAGGGCGTGCGAACGGGTCTGGGACGAGGCCGTCGCGTCGCAGTGGGACGGGCCGGGGGTGTGGTTCCACGGGGACGTCGCGCCGGGCAACCTCCTCGTCGACGGGTCCGGGCGGCTCAGCGCCCTCATCGACTTCGGGACGTGCGGGGTGGGCGACCCGGCGTGCGACCTCGTGCTCGCGTGGACGTTCCTCGACGCGGACGCCCGCCAGGTGTTCCGGGACGTCGTCGCGCTCGACGGGGACACCTGGGCACGGGCACGCGGATGGGCTCTGTGGAAGTCGCTCATCATGCTCGCCGGCAGTGCGGGTCCGGGCGACCGGTCGGAGCACGCTCGCGTGCTCGACGCGGTCCTCGCGGACCCCGTGGTCTGAGCCTGGAGGCACCGCTCGCGTCCGCCGCGCAGCGCGCGCAGCGGACGGGGCTGGGAACGCACCACGGGTCGGGCGGGTACCGACGTGGGGGAGACGAGCCGCGCCTCCCCGCCGGCCCGAAGCGACCACGAGAGGACTGCACGTGCGCGCACTGACCTGGCAGGGCACCGAGAAGGTGTCCGTCGAGACCGTCCCCGACCCGACCATCCAGGAGCCGACCGACGCGATCGTGCGGATCACGTCGACCGCGATCTGCGGCTCCGACCTGCACCTGTACCGCGTCCTCGGTGCCTACATCGACAAGGGCGACGTGCTCGGTCACGAGCCGATGGGCATCGTCGAGGCGGTCGGCAGCGAGGTGACCAACCTCAAGGTCGGCGACCGCGTCGTCGTCCCGTTCAACATCTCCTGCGGGCACTGCTGGATGTGCCGCAACGGCCTGCAGTCCCAGTGCGAGACCACGCAGACCGCCGAGTACGGCACCGGTGCCTCGCTGTTCGGTTACACGAAGATGTACGGCCAGGTCCCCGGCGGACAGGCCGAGTACCTCCGGGTGCCGCACGCCGACTACGGGCCGATCGTGGTGCCCTCCGACGGCAGCCCCGACGACCGTTGGCTGTTCCTCAGCGACATCCTGCCGACCGCCTGGCAGGCCGTGCAGTACGCCGACGTCCCCGAGGGCGGCACGCTCGCGGTCCTCGGCCTCGGCCCGGTCGGGCAGTTCGCCGCACGCATCGGCGCGCACCTCGGGTACCGGGTGCTCGCCGTCGACCCGGAGCAGGTCCGTCGCGACCTCGCGTCGAAGCACGGTGCCGAGGTGTTCGACCTGACGAAGGACGTCGTGCCGCAACTGGTCGACCTCACCGACGGTCGGGGCCCGGACGGCGTGGTCGACGCGGTCGGCATGGAGGCCCACGGCAACCCGTTCGCCAGCTTCGCGCAGCGTGCCGCCGGGCTGCTCCCCGACGCCGTCGCGCAGAAGGCGATCGAGACCGCCGGCGTCGACCGGCTCGCAGCCGTGCACGCGGCGATCGACCTCGTCCGCCGCGGTGGCACCGTCTCCCTGAGCGGTGTGTACGGCGGACGGGCTGACCCGATGCCGATGTTCACCCTGTTCGACAAGCAGATCACCGTGCGCGAGGGGCAGTGCAACGTCCGCCGCTGGATCGACGACCTGATGCCGCTCGTGTCCGACACCTCCGACCCGCTGGGGACGCTCGACCTCACGACGCACCGGGTCTCGCTGGAGGACGCCCCGCACATGTACGAGGTCTTCCAGAAGAAGGAGGACGGCTGCGTGAAGGTCGTGCTCGACCCGTCCCTGGCCGCCGCCTGATGCGGATCGTCGTCGTCGGCGCGACCGGCAACGTCGGGACGGCGGTGGTGCGACGACTGGCGGCTGCGCGTGCGGACGGCGGCGACACCCCGGTCGAGGTCGTCGGGGTCGCACGCCGACTGCCGGACCTCCGCGCCGATCCGTACGGCTCCGCGGTGTGGCACACGGTCGACGTCGGCGCGCACGACGCCGTCGACCGACTCACCGCGGTGTTCCAGGGCTCCGACGCAGTGGTCCACCTGGCGTGGGCGCTGCAACCGACGCACGACATCCCCGCGCAGTACCGGACGAACGTCACCGGGACGGCGAACGTGCTGGAAGCCGTCGCCCGCGCCGGGGTCGCCCAGGTCGTCGTCGCCTCGTCGGTCGGCACGTACCGCGGGGTCGACGTCGACGGCAAGCGCACCCCGGTCGACGAGAGCTGGCCGGCGACCGGGATCCCGACCGCCACCTACTCGATCCACAAGGCCGCGAACGAGGCGGCGATGGACCGCTTCGCCGCGCAGCACCCCGATGTCGTGGTGACGCGGCTGCGCCCAGGGCTGGTCTTCCAGCGGGACGCCGCCGCCGAGATCCGTGGGCTCTTCCTCGGTCACCTCGTGCCGATGTCGATCGTCCGCTGGATCCGGTGGGCGGTCCTGCCGCTGCCGTTGCCGTTCGTGTTCCAGGCCGTGCACGCCGACGACGTCGCCGATGCGTACTGGCGGGCGATCGACCGGCGAGCCGGGGGAGCGTTCAACATCGCCGCCACGCCCGTGCTCAACCCGCCTCGGCTCGCCCGGGCGTTCGGGATGCTCGGGGCGATCCGGGCGCCGATGTGGCTCGTCCGGGGCATCGTCACGCTCACCTGGCGGTTGCGCCTGCAGCCGACGGACGCCGGGTGGGTGGACATCGCGGCGCAGGTGCCGGTGATGCGGACGGACAAGGCGCGGTCGGTGCTCGGATGGGAGGCGCGGCACACCTCCGAAGACGCCTTGCGCGAGCTCGTGGCCGGGTTCGCGGACGGGGCGCGGGTGCCGGGGTCGGGGCCGCTGCGCGGCTGAGCGGTGGCCCCTTCGCGGGGCAGCGCTCCTGCGGCGGAGGCGCTACGGTCAGATCGTTCCGACGAAGGGGGACGACGTGTTCGGAGATCTGCTCAGTGACGGCAGCGGCGAGGGTCTGGGTGCGTTCGGCATCCTGTGGGGTGTGGGCGCGGTCGTGATCGGTCTCGGCTTCGTCGCGATCGTCGCGACGATCATCGTCCGCAGTGCCCGGATGGCGAAGCGGGGCCAGAACCCGTTCACCGTGCAGGAGGACCTGGCGTACCAGGCCATGCAGAGCCGGACGCTCGCGCCCGAGAAGTCGCTCGAGCAGCGGCTCGCCGAGCTGAACGACCTGCACACCCGCGGCGTCATCTCCGACGACGAGCACCGTGCGGCGCGCGCCGAGGCCCTCCGCCCGTGACCTTCGCCGAGGAGACCCACAACCCGCTGGTGCCGCCGGTGTACGACCTCGTGTGGAGCGTCGTCGCCGTGCTCGTCGTGGTGGCCGTCGTCGTCATGGTCGTGCTCGTCGTCCGACGCGCTCGACGCGCGCCGGGACGTCGACACGAGCAGCGGCTCGCCGAGCTGGACGACCTGCACGCCCGCGGTGTCATCTCCGACGACGAGCGCCGTGCGGCGCGCGCCGAGGTCCTCCGCGGCTAGCCTGGGCGGGTGCTGCTGCCGACGGACCTGCTCGGGGACTGGGTGCTCCGTCGCCGCGTGGACGATCGGCGTGCCGGTGTCGACGGGATCGTGACCGGCACGACCACCCTGACGAGCACCGGCCCGGGCGAGGTCCGTTGGGACGAGTCCGGCACGATGACCTTCGACGGCCGGACGGTGCCCGTCTCGAGGACCCTGCACGTGCGACGAGCCGACGACGACCGGTGGACGGTGTTCTTCGCCGACGGCCGGCCCTTCCACGACTGGGTCTGGGGAGCGCGCGTCGACCACGCGTGCGCGCCGGACGACTACACGGGGGTCCTCGCCGGTGACGCCGATCGCTGGACCGTCCGGTGGGAGGCGCACGGCCCCGCGAAGGACTACGTGCTCGACAGCGAGCTCCGACGTCGGTCCCACCCGGCAGACTGAGCCCATGCCCCGCAGCTCCGGTACCGACGCCCCACGGATCACCCCGACCGAACCCGACGACCTCGACGACTGGACCCCAGGACCCGGTGACGTCCTGACCGGCGACCGCATCGAGGGGAAGCGCATCGAGACCCTCGACCTCGCCGGGGAGCGCCTGCCCGACGTCGAGATCGAGGAGTCGGTGATCGGCACGCTCCGGGTCGACGGCGCCGACCTCCGCGGGCTCCGGGTGCGGGACTCGGTCGTGGAGGTCCTCGACGCCCCGGTCCTCCGGGCGTCGAGCAGCGCGTGGCGCGAGGTCCGGATCGGCGGCGGGCGTGTGGGTTCGGCCGAGCTGTACGACGCCGGGCTGAACGGCGTCGAGTTCGTCGGGATGAAGCTCGGCTTCGTGAACCTGCGCGGCTCGACGCTCACCGACGTCGTGTTCCGCGACTGCGTCATCGACGAGCTCGACATCGCCGATGCCCAACTGCTCCGGGTGTCGTTCGACGGCACGCGGATCCGGGCAGCCGAGGGGTCGAACACCCGGATCGACCACGTGGACCTCCGGGGCGCCGACCTCGACCGGGTCGAGCGGCTCGAGGGGTTCCGCGGTGCCACGATCGCCACCGACCAGCTGTACACGCTCGCGCCGCTGCTGGCCGCGCAGGCGGGCTACCGCGTCGACTGACCGGCCCGGGTCTCGGGTCGACTTCGCCGAGACTCGGGGCAGGCGACACTCCTCGCGGCTCCGAGCGCGAGAAGGGTCGCTCAGGCCGAGACTCGCCCGGTGCCCACGCCCGCCAGCGCCGCAGCCAGGTCGGCCTGCACCAGGTCACCGTGCACCGCGGCGCCCGCCTGCGTCCCCGCCGCGGCGGACGCGATGACGGTCGCCATCGGGGATGCCACGTTCCCCGCCGCGTACACCCCGCGGACCGACGTCTGCCCGGTCGCGTCCACGGACAGGGCGCTGCCGAACCGGAAGTCGCCCATGACCTGGTCGACCGCCTCGAGCCCCAGGCCGGACAGGAACCCGACCCGGGCCTCGACGGTGCTGGCGGCGGCGAGGGCGTCGAGCGGGACGACGTCGCCCGACCCGAGTCGCACGCCGCTGAGGACACCGTCCGAGGACAGCACCTCCGCGACCTGGCCCGCCACGACCTTGATCCCGCGCGCTCGCAAACCTGCCATGGCAGTGTCGTCGACGAGCGTCGGATCGGTGACGAACGCCGTCACGTCGTCGCTCAGCGCCCGGAACATGAGCGCGTGGTGCGCCCCGTTCGGTGTCGTCACCAGGATGCCGATGCGCTGGTCACGGACCTCCCACCCGTGGCAGAACGGGCAGTGGACGACTCCGCGCCCCCACTGCTCGGCGAGCCCCGGGACCTCCGGCAGGACGTCGACGGCGCCGGAGGCGACGACCAGCCTGCGCGCCGTGACGACCGCGCCGGACTCCAGGGTGACCGAGAAGCCGACCGGGTCGATCCCGTCGCCGTCGGTGGCGGACGCGGCCACGATCCTCCCGGCCGTCACCTCGACGCCGTAGGCGGCGACCTCGTCGCGCCCGATCCGGTACAGCTCCGACGGCGACGCGCCCTCGCGCCCGAGGTAGTTGTGCGCACCCTCCGCGGGCGCGTTGCGGGGTTCGCCCGCGTCGACGACGAGGACGGAGCGACGGGAGCGACCGAGGATGAGTGCGGCAGACAGGCCGGCGGCAGCTCCGCCGATGACGATGACGTCGTGGTGATCTCGCATGCGTGCATCCTGCGTGGTTCGGTACGCGGCTGGCAACGATGCTTGCCGATCTGGCAACATGGTCGCCATGACCCACGGCCGGGAGGGACGGATCACCCCACGCACGACTGCCCAGGTGGTCGACGGGGTCGGCCCTCGACTCCGCGCCCTGCGTGCGCACCGCGACGTCACGCTCGCCGCCCTCGCGGCCGAGACCGGGATCTCGGTCTCGACGCTGTCGCGGCTGGAGTCGGGGCAGCGGAAGCCGACGCTCGAACTCCTCCTGCCGCTCGCCCGCGCGTACCAGGTGCCGCTCGACGACCTCGTCGGAGCGCCGCAGACCGGGGACCCGCGCGTGCACCTCAAGCCGGAGCTGCACGGTGGGCGCGTGGTCGTGCCGCTCACCCGGCGAACAGGGGGCGTGCGGTCGTTCAAGCAGCTGTTCCCGCCGAACTCGCCCGGCGGTGAACCGTCGCTCAAGACGCACGAGGGCTACGAGTGGCTCTACGTGCTCTCCGGCCGGCTGCGGCTCGTCCTCGGGGAGCACGACCTGGACCTCGGGCCGGGCGAGGTGGCCGAGTTCGACACGCACACCCCGCACTGGATCGGCAACGTGACCGACGAGGTGACCGAGGTGCTGTGCCTGTACGGGCCGCAAGGGGAGCGGGCGCACGTGCGGGCGCGGCCGACGCGCGGCTCGTAGCGGGGTCAGCCGCGCCAGACCACCCGGGGTGCCAGGAGCCGGTGCCCGGTCGACGCCGGCAGCACGGACCGCCCCGTGCCCATCAACAGCTCGACCGCAGCCGAGGCGACCTCGACGAGGGGCTGCTCCACGCTCGAGATGCCGAGTGCCTCGGCGACCGGGGTGTCGTCGTACCCGACCACGGGCACTCCGCTGCCGAGCGCGAACCGGGCGCCGAGCGCAAGCGTGTCGGAGGCGCACACCAGGGCGTCGAACCCGGCCCCGTCGTCGATCGCCGACGCGACCGCTCGGGTGGCGGCCGCGACGTCGTCCTCGCACGTCAGACCGTCGGCATCCGGCAGCCCGGCCGCGCGCATCGCGTCCTGCCACCCTCGACGCCGCTCGTCGCCCTGGCCGGACGGACTCGGCCAGCCCAGGAACCCGACCCGCCGGTGCCCCTGCGCCACCAGGTGGTCCGTGGCCTCGCGCAGCCCGGAGCGTCCGTCGACGTCGACCCACGGGTGCGGGGCGGCGTCCATGTCCGGCAGGCCCCACGGTCGGCCGAAGGTGACGAAGGGGATGTCCCGGTCGCCGAGCCAGGCCGCGCGGGGATCGCCGTGGAACGTCGAGGTGAGCACGAACCCGTCGACGTCCGACCCCTCGACGAGCCGCTCCATGTGGGTGAGCTCGTCGTCGACGTCGGTGGCCGTGAAGAGCAGGATCCGCATCCCGCGCTCGTCGGCGCTCTCGACGAGTGCGTGCAGGAACCGGTCGAGCACGGCACCGGAGATGCCGTGCACGGGCTCGAGCCGGACACCGAGGGTCGAGCTCTGCCGGGTGCGGAGGCGCCTGGCGGAGGCGTGCGGGCGGTAGCCGAGGCCCTGGATGGCGGCCTGCACCCGGGACAGGGTCTCGGGTCGGACGACCTCGGGCCGGTTCAGCACGTTCGACACGGTCTGCCGGGAGACACCCGCCGCGAGGGCGACGTCGGCGACGGTGGCGGGGTGCGTCATGGGGTTCACCGTAGCGCCTCCGAGGTGTATGGTCATGTCGTTTGATCGATCAAATTTGAACGATCGAACTCGACACTCGACGAGGAGTCCACCCGATGCAACGACGCACAGCACGCATGCTGACAGCGGGAGCGATGGCGCTCACCGCAGCCCTGACCCTCTCCGCCTGCGGCTCCGGCTTCAGCGGGAGCGGGTCCGGCGACGCCACCGGCGGCGCCGGCAAGCTCACCTCGAGCGACAAGGACCTCACCGTCCTCATCGGCTCGTCGGGCGATGCCGAGACCGCAGCCGTGAAGAGCGCGGCCGCCGCCTGGTCGAAGTCCTCCGGCACCGGGGTCTCCGTGCAGCCGGCCAACAACCTCGATCAGCAGCTCGCCCAGGGCTTCGCGTCCGGCAAGCCCGCCGACGTGTTCTACGTCAGCACCTCGGCGCTCACCGGCTACGCCTCGAACGGCTCGCTCCTGGCGTACGGCGACGACCTGTCGAACAAGGGTGACTTCTACCCCACCCTGACCAAGTCGTTCACCGTCGACGACCAGCTGTACTGCGCCCCGAAGGACTTCTCCACCCTCGCGCTGTTCATCAACACGAAGGACTGGAAGGCGGCCGGGCTCACCGACAGCGACGTCCCGACGACCTGGGACCAACTCGCCAGCGTGGCGAAGAAGCTCACCCGGGACGGGCGCGTGGGCCTGACCATGAGCCCGCAGTACGAGCGCCTCGGAGCCTTCATGGCGCAGGCCGGCGGTGCCCTCACGAACGCCGACCAGACGAAGGCCACCGTCGACTCGGCCGCGAACGTCACGGCGCTCGACTACGTGAAGGGCCTGCTCCAGGACGGCTCCACGAAGTTCTCCAGCGACCTCGGCGAGAGCTGGGGCGGCGACGCGTTCGGCAAGGACAAGGCCGCGATGACCGTCGAGGGCAACTGGCTCACCGGCGCGATGTCGTCGAGCTACCCGGGCGTCGACTACAAGGTGGTCCAGCTGCCGAAGGGCCCGAAGGGCGCCGGCACGCTCCAGTTCACGAACTGCTGGGGCATCGCGAAGGACTCGCCGAACCAGAAGGCGGCCCTGGACTTCGTCGAGAAGATGACGAGCACGACGCAGCAGCTGTCGTTCGCGAAGGCGTTCGGCGTCATGCCGTCGGTCGAGTCCGCGGCGAGCAAGTGGAAGCAGGAGTACCCGCAGTACGCGGCCTTCCTCGACGAGGCGGACAGCGCCCACGGCGTGCCCAACAAGGCCGGCACCGCGGACGTCATCGCCGACTTCGACTCCAAGCTCGGCAGTCTCCAGTCGACCGACACGAAGACCCTGCTCGAGGGCGTCCAGAAGAACATGGCCGCCGCGCTGAAGGGCTGACCCGGTGTCCCGGAAGAACCGCGCCGAAGCCGTCTCCGGCTGGCTGTTCACCGCGCCGACGATCATCGTGCTCGGTCTGTTCCTCGCCGTCCCGGTGCTCATGGCCGCGTGGGTGAGCCTCTCCGACTGGCACGGGGTCGGCAGCCCGTTCTCCTCCGACGTCTCGTTCGTCGGCGGGCAGAACTACGCGAAGATCCTCGGTGGTGGCGGCCTCGACGAGCAGAACTTCGGCACGGCCCTGCGGAACAACCTCTGGTACGTCGTGTTCGTCGTGCCGCTGCAGACCGCCGTCGCGCTCGGCCTCGCCCTCCTCGTGAACGGGCGGGCCCTGCGCGGGCGCGGCTTCTTCCGGACCGCGTTCTACTTCCCCTCGGTGACGAGTTCCGTCGCCATCACCGTGCTCTGGCTGTTCCTGTTCTCGTCGACCGGCGCGGTCAACAAGATCATCAGCTGGGTCGGGGTGCACGGGCCGAACTGGTTCAACGAGCCGACCGGCCTGTTCCACCTCGGCGCCGGGAACCCGCCGGCGGTGCTCGCCGACCACACGATGCTCGGCATCTCGTGGTGGGAGTGGCTCGCCGGACCCTCGGTCGCGATGACCGCGTTCATCCTGCTGGCGGTGTTCACGACGAGCGGCACGTTCATGCTGCTGTTCCTCGCGGCGTTGCAGAACCTGTCGCCGGACATCGACGAGGCGGCGATGATCGACGGTGCGGGGGCCTGGACCCGCTTCTGGCGCATCACGTTGCCGCAGCTCCGACCGACGCTCTTCACCGTCCTGACCCTCGGGCTGATCGGCACGTGGCAGATCTTCGACCAGATCTACACGGGCACGAAGGGGGCACCGGCGAACACGACGCTGACGCCCGCGTACCTGTCGTACACGTCCGCGTTCCAGAGCCAGCAGTGGGGCGTCGGCGCGGCGATCGCGTTCATCCTGTTCGGCATCATCGTCGTCTTCACGCTGCTGCAGCGCTGGGCGCTGCGCGAGCGCCCGGTGTCCCGGCGCCGCATGCGCTGGATCGAGAAGGGATCGGTGCGATGACGAGCACACCCACCTCAGCACGGCCTGGAGGCACGGTGCCGGACCTGCGCGCCGCCACCGTCGCGCAGGCGCCCGGCCCGGGCCGGCGGCCGCGTCGGCTCACCCCGCGCAGCATCGCACTGCTGGTCGTCGGCATCGCGATCGCGGTGGTCTACCTGCTGCCGTTCTACGTCGCGATCGTCAACGCGTTCAAGACCGACCAGGACGCCTCGCTGCACCCGCTGGCCCTGCCGACGACGTGGACCGCCGCCGCGTTCGGGTCGCTGTTCCAGAACTCCGACTTCGGCATCTGGACGATGAACTCGGTGATCGTCGCGGTGTTCGTCACGCTCGGCCGGATCTTCTTCGACTCCCTCGCCGGGTACGCGCTCGCCCGCCTGCGGTTCCGCGGACGCCAGACGGTGTTCGCCGCGTTGGTGGCCGTGATGGCCGTGCCCGGGGTGGTGCTGCTCATCCCGAAGTTCCTCGTGATCAACCAGCTCGGCATGTACGACTCGTACTCCGGCATGATCGTGCCGCTGCTGGTGGACGCCGCCGGGGTGTTCATCATGAAGAACTTCTTCGAGTCGATCCCGGTGAGCGTCGAGGAGCAGGCGAAGATCGACGGCGCGGGCACGTTCCGCACGTTCTGGTCGATCGTCCTCCCGATGGCACGTCCCGCCGTCGTGACGATCACGATCCTGTCGTTCCAGGCGTCCTGGAACGAGCTGCCGCACTTCATCGTGTCGTCGTCCTCGCCCGGGCTCACCACCCTCACCAAGGGCGTCGCGTCGCTGGCGTCGGGAGCACTGAGCGCGGGGAACCAGTACCCCGTCAAGCTCGCGGCGGCATTCGTCATGACCATCCCGGTCGCGGTCGCGTTCTTCGTGTTCCAGAAGCGGATCATGAACTCCAGCGACGGGGCGGTCAAGGAATGAGCGCACCGGCATGAGCGCGACCGAACCCACGATCCTGGCCACCTGCGGCGGACTGATCGGCGGCGAGTGGGACGACTCGGCCTACGGTCCGCTGCTGTTCGAGGCCGTCCGGCTCGCCCGCGTCTCCGCCGGTCGAGCGCCCCGCGTGCTGCACGTGAACACCGCCGGCGGGGACCAGCGGACCGTCGAGGGAGCCGAACTCGCCGCAGCCCGTGCGGTCGGGGTCGAGGCGTCGCACCTGCGGTTCTTCCCGAGACGGAACGTGCCGTCACTGCGGGACGCCGTCCTCGGCGCCGACGTCGTCTGGGTCTCCGGCGGCTCCGTCGTCAACCTGCTCGCCGTGTGGCGTGCCCACGGTCTCGACGACGTCCTGCGCGAGGCCTGGCAGGCAGGGGTGGTGCTCGCCGGTGGATCGGCCGGTGCCCTGTGTTGGCACGGCGGCGGTGTCACCCAGAGCCACGGCCCGCAGCCGTCTGTCGTCGCCGATGGACTCGGCCTCGTGCCCGGTTCGCTCGGCGTCCACACCGACTCGGACCCGAACCGGTCGCCGGTCTTCCGCGCAGCCGTCGCCGACGGTGCCCTCCCCGACGGCATCGAGCTCGACGAGGGCGTCGGCGTCCTCTACCGCGGCCACGCGGCGACGCTCGTCGAGGCCGTGACCGACCACGACGGCGGCCGGGCGGTGCGGATCACCCGTGACCCCGGCGACCCGAGCGGCGTCCGTGCCGAGGCGCTCCCCGTGCGTCGGCTGCCCGACGTCCCCCGAACCGTCCCCAGCTGGACGCCCAGCGCCTGGACCCCGTCCCCCGAACTCGTCGACGAGGAAGCCCCATGACCTCCACCACCACCACCACCACCCCCGCCGCCGCCACGACCGTCCCGAGCGTCCCGTTGCAGCCCCTGCTCCACGATGAGGTCGCCGTCATCGCGGCACCGACGCAGGCGTGGTCCGGCCGTGACGGTGCGATCGGCGCGAACCCCGTGCACGGGTACTGGACCGGCGACCAGCGGTTCGTCTCCGCTGTGCAGGTCAGCGTCGAGCACACCGAGGTGGAGCCCATCGCCGTCGTGCCCGCCGGTGCCCGCGAGGTCGTCTTCACCGGACTCCTGCGCGGCCTCGACGGTGCCGGAGCCGACCCGGACGTGCGTCTCGACCGGCGTCGGACGGTGCGCATCGACGGCGTGGGGGAGCGCCTGCTCGTGACCGATCGGCTCCGGCGGCCCGAGGCGAGCACCGAGCAACTCGTCGTGACCGTCCGGATCACCCCGGACGCCGCCGGGATGGACGCCGTGAAGGCCGGACGCGGTCCCGACCCTGTCGCCGCCGCCGCCGTGGGCGAGTCTGCGTCGTGGACCTCGGGCTCCGTGCGGGTCCGGCTCGACGCCCCCGGAGCAGCCGTCCGCGTCGAGGACGGTGACGTCGTGCTGCGCTGGCGGACGGAGCGCGCGCACCAGGTCGACCTCGGGTGGGACTGCGCCGTGGAGTCGCCCGACGCCGTCGTGGCCGGCGTGACCACCCCGCGCCCGTTCGACGTCCCCACCGGCGTGCAGGACGACCGGCTCCGGCGCTGGCTGGAGCGTGCCGTCGACGACCTCGACGCACTGCGGCTGGCGCGGCCGGAGGGCGATTTCCTCGCGGCCGGCGCCCCCTGGTTCTTCACCCTGTTCGGGCGTGACTCGATCTGGGCCGCCCGCTTCCTGCTGCCCGTCGACACGAGCACCGCCGGGGGTACCCTCCGGGTCCTCGCCGCGCTGCAGGGCACCGCGGACGACCCCGCGACCGCCGAGCAGCCCGGCAAGATCATGCACGAGCTCCGCCAGGCGTCCCTGCCGGTCGACAACGACGAGATCTCCCTGCCACCGCTCTACTACGGCACGGTCGACGCGACGGCGCTCTGGGTGTGCCTGCTCCACGACGCCTGGCGGGCCGGGCTCCCCGCCGCCGAGGTCGAAGCGCTCCTGCCGACGCTCGAACGGGCGCTGGCGTGGATGCGCGACCACGGCGACGCGGACGGCGACGGACTGCTCGAGTACGTCGACGAGTCCGGCCGCGGGCTGGCGAACCAGGGCTGGAAGGACTCCGGTGACAGCGTGCAGTGGCGCGACGGCACCCTCGCCGACGGCCCGATCGCCCTCTGCGAGGTGCAGGGCTACGCCCACGAGGCAGCGGTCCACGGCGCCGATCTGCTCGACGCGTTCGGCCGCTCCGGCGGCGACGAGTGGCGTGCCTGGGCCGGACACCTCGCCGATCGGTTCCGCGACGCCTTCTGGGTGGCTGACGACGTCGGCCGGTACCCGGCGATCGCCCTCGATGCCCGGAAGCGCCCGGTCGACTCGGCCACCAGCAACATCGGCCACCTGCTCGGCACCGGCCTGCTCACCCCGGACGAGGAAGCCGTCGTCGCGGCACGCGTCGTGAGCCCCGACCTGGCGAGCGGCTTCGGCCTCCGAACCCTCTCCACGACCGCCACCGGGTACTGGCCGCTCAGCTACCACGGGGGCACCGTCTGGGCGCACGACACCGCCGTGGTGATCGCGGGCCTCACCCGGTCCGGACACCACGAGGAGGCCCGCGTCCTGTCCGAGCAGCTCCTCGCCGCTGCGGTGGCGTTCGACTTCCGGATGCCCGAGCTGCACGCGGGCGACGACGCGTCCGCAGTCACGCGTCCTGCCCCGTACCCGGCCGCCTGCCGCCCCCAGGCGTGGAGCGCGGCCGCGGCCTTCCCGGTCTGGGTCGCGCTCCGCTAGAAGGTGTGGCTGATCACGTCGTCGAGCAACCCGGAGGTCGTGACGTTCGACTGCTGGATGTGGATCCCGACGTCACCGCGCGTGAAGTAGGTGTCGCCGTCGGTGACCGGGTACTGGTTGTCCTGCGAGATCTTCTGGCAGCGGTACCCGGACCCGTCGAGGGAGCAGTCGTAACCCGACAGCGCCGACTTCACGTGCGGGTAGGCCTTCGTCGAGTCGACGACCGCGACCCGGATCGACAGGAACGTCGTGTCCGCCCGCGGGTCGCGCCACACGCAGTACAGCTGCTTGCCGTCCGGCTGCAGCACCGGCGTCAGGGCGTCCTTCGGCGTCTGCGCCGGGTTCCCGACGACCGCCGGGTCGTTCAGCGGGGCATCCGCGAACGCCGTGTCCCACCTGCCCGCGGTGATGAGGCCGGTGCAGGAGTCGGGGAGGTGCCCGGTGTCGTCGTCCACTCCGGGAACGGCGGTGACCGTGGACGTCGGGCGTGGGGTGGTGCTCGCGGACGCCGTCGGGCTGGTCGTCCCCCCGGCGGACCCGGTCGTGCTCGTCGGACTGCTGCCCGCTCCTGCCGAGCCCTGCGCGCACCCCGTCAGCGCGGTGCCCACGAGGATGGCCGCAGTCACCCCGATGCTGGTCCGTCGTCGCATGTCGTCCCCCTGTGATGCCCTCGCGGCGCCCGGTCCGGGTGCCCCTGTTCGGATACTAGGCTCCGGCACGGTCCGCGCCGCCGGTCGTCACCGAACCGTGTCCTGGCACTGCGGAACGGGGGAGCGCGCGCCCGGAGCATCGGTGTCGTACCGAGGAGGGCGCATGGGCGATCCGGACTGGGACCGGCCGTACGGTGACGACGGGTTCGCCGACCCGAAGAAGCACGGTTGGCTGTCGACCGTCCTCATCGCCGTGTGGCGAGGGACCGTCGGTGCGCTCGCCGGTTCGCAGGGCCGTACCTGGCCGAGGCAGCTGCCGCTCGACAACCCCAACGACCCCCGCGACCACCGACCCTGAGCCGGCGCATCCGCGCGCGCCACCGCCCGCTGAAGGCCCGCCGCCGCACCGCGACCCGCGCCCGCCGCGCCCACCGCCGCACGGGGTTCGCCCGCCGCCCGTTCACCCGGAACGTGTGGAACGCCCGCCGTGTCCGGAGCACCGCGGATCCGAGACCGGACAGCGGCCGCGCGGACACCTGCACGGTGAGCGCCGGATCGGCCACCACGCGCCACGCCGGGTCGAGCTGCATGCTCAGGTCGACGTCGTCGTGCACCTCCGGGTCGAGGCGGTGCGCGCGTGACCGGACCGCGAGCCAGGTGCCCCGCCGGATCGCCATCGCGGACCCGAACAGCGGCGGCCGTCCGAGCGCCGCCCACATCAGGGCGAAGTACGGCCGCATGTAGACGGCGTCCCAGACCCGACCGACGACCGGGGGACCGTCGTGCGGGCACCCGGGTCCGGTGACCGCGACCACCTCGGGATCGTCGAGCAGCCGGAGCGCGTCGGCGATCCACCCGGGCGGCGGGACCGAGTCGGCATCGAGCCGGACGAGCACGTCCCCGGACGCCCGGTCGTACCCCCGGGCAGAGGCCCGGGCGATGCCGCGGACCCGCTCGGTGAGCACGATCGTCCCGGCCGCCTGGGCCACCGCCGCGCTGTCGTCGCGGCTGCCGTTGTCGACCACGATGACCTCGTCGGCGAGCACCGACTGCACCGCGAGGGCATCGAGGCACCGTCGCAGGTGCACGGCGTCGTCGCGCACGGGGATGACGACGGACACGCGGAGCATCCCTCGATCCAACCTGACGTGCCCTGGGGGTGACCCCATGGCGGACTGGAGGCGCGGTTCCAGCTGGCACCGCGCCACCACTCCGTATGCTGCTAACGTCACGAGCGCGCGACGGCCTGCCCGAGGTGGGTCGCCGCCGGAGGTGCCGATCCGCGTCGACGCCCGGCCCGGAGGGGCAGAACCCGCCGCGCTGGTACTCGGTCAGGTCCGGCGTCGCCGCCCTCGCACGGCTCCGGCGGTACGGTCGAGGGCATGACGACGACCCCGGACGACCTCGCCGAGGAGCTCCGCGAGTCGATCGGGCGGATCGTGCGGGCCACCAGGGCACTCACCGACGAGTTGCCGCAGGCGCAGAGTGCGAGCCTGGGTCTGCTCGACCGGCAGGGGCCGCAGACCATCGCCGAACTCGCCCGCGCCCGTGGTGTGAAGCACCAGGGGCAGTCGCGGACGGTGGCGGAGCTCGAGGAGCGCGGCTTCGTGGAGCGGGGGGTCTCGGACGGTGACCGGAGGGTCTCGGTGATCCGCCTGACGGACTCCGGCCGCACGGTCATGCTCCGGGAGCGGAGCGCTCGGGCCGGGGCGTTCGCGTCCGTGATCGGGTCGGAGCTGTCGGAGGCGGAGCGTGCGGCGCTCGCCCGGGTGCCGGAACTGTTCGACCGCATCGCTGCGCGGCTCGAACGGTGAACGACCTCTCATCCGGATCGACCACGCTGATGTACAACACTGTTGTAGACTTGCGGGCATGGAGCTGACGAAGTACAACCACGCCACCGTCGTCCTCGAGCAGGACGGCGCCACCCTCGTCATCGACCCGGGCACCTTCACGCCGGAGGGCGCCGACCTGGCGAAGGCTGCCGTCGCCGTCCTCGTCACCCACGAGCACTTCGACCACTTCGACGTCGACGCCGTCCGTGCCGCCCTGGATGCGAACGACTCGCTCGTCGTCCGCGGGCCCGCCGCGATCGTCGACCAGCTCGGCGCGCACGACGGCCGCGTCGCCGCTGTCTCGGCCGGTGACGCGTTCGAGGTCGGCCCGTTCTCCGTGCAGGTCTTCGGGGAGGAGCACGCCGTCATCCACGGCGACATCCCGACCATCGCGAACGTCGGGTACCTCGTGAACGGCGCCGTCTTCCACCCGGGCGACGCCTACCTCGTGCCCGGTGTCCCGGTGCAGACCCTGCTGCTGCCGACCAGCGGCCCGTGGACGAGCACCGCCGAGGCCGTCGACTACGTCCGCGCGGTCTCCCCGGAGCACGCCGTGCAGATCCACGAGGCGATGCTCAGCGAACTCGGGCAGCAGTCCGCGGCGCGGTTCCTCGGCCCGGACGGTCTCGGACCGGTGCCGGTGCAGATCCTGCCCGCAGGCGAGTCGATCACCGTCTGACGGACGCCGGTCGCCCCTGAGAGGCGATCCGTGCCTCCAGGCCAGGGTGGAGGGATGCCGGCCGCACCCTCCACCGCTGTCCTGTTCGACATCGACGGCACCCTCGTCGACTCGAACTACGCCCACATCGACGCCTGGTGGCGCGCGTTCCTGGCGATCGGCGAGTCCGTCGACGCCTGGCACATCCACCGAGCGATCGGCATGGACTCCGCGAAGCTGCTCGAGGAACTGCTCCCGGACGTCTCGGACGAGACCCGGGACACCGCGAAGCAGTACCACTCGGCGTACTTCGCCGAGCACCAGCCGCGGCTCCGACTGCTCCCGGGTGCGCGCGAGCTCCTGCAGGCGGTCGCCGAGGCCGGGCACGCCGTGGTCCTCGCGACCAGCGCCCCGGAGGACGAGCTCGTGCGGCTGCGGGAACTGCTGGACGCCGAGCGATGGATCACCGCCGTGACGAGCTCCGAGGACGTCGAGCAGGCCAAGCCGGACCCCGGGATCATCCAGGTCGCGCTCCGCAAGGCCGGCGTCGACGCCGACGCCGCGGTGATGGTGGGCGACGCGATGTGGGACGTCGAGTCCTCCGGCCGGATCGGCGTGACCTGCATCGGCGTGATGACCGGTGGGATCGGCGGCGACGAACTCCGCGGTGCCGGCGCGGCCGAGGTGTACGACGACGCGGCAGCCGTCCTCGCGGCGCTGCGTGCCGGGAACGGTCCGATCGCCGCGTTGGCGGACGCCGCGTGAGCGTCCGGGGCATCGACCACGTCGGCGTCACCGTGCCGGACGTCGAGGCCGCCACGGACTTCCTCGTCGCGGCCTTCGACGCCGAGGTGCTGTACGACACGCTGCGCGCCGACGAGCCGCCGAAGGGCGGCCCGGTGACCACCGACCGCCTCGGCGTGCCCGGGACCGCGCGCGAGGTCCGGATCCGGATGCTCGCGTTGCCCGGCGGCCCGGGCATCGAGCTGTTCGCGTTCGACCACGTCGACCAGGACGGCCCCGCCGTGCCGTCGGACCTCGGCTGGCAGCACCTCGCGCTGTACGTGGACGACCTCGACGCCACCCTCGAGCGGGTCGTCGGCGCCGGGGCCACCGCGCTCGGGGAACCGCGACCGCTGCCCGGGCCCGAGGCTGGCGCGCGCAACCGGTTCGTCTACGTCCGCACACCGTGGGGCAGCACGGTCGAACTCCTGACCTACCCGGACCCGCAGCCCTACGAGGAACACACGTCGCGCCGACGCTGGCATCCGTGACAGGATCGTCCGTCGTGATCACGATCGAACGCGTCGCGTGGGAGGACCCCCGAGGAGTGGCGCTCCGCGCCCGCATGGACGAGGAGATGCACGAGCGCTACGGCGCGTCGAACGGCGACGAGGACCCGGCGGTGACGGCCGAGCGCGGTCGGGCGCTCGCCGTGGACCCGGAGACGATCATCACCTCGCTGCTCGCGATCGACGAGGACGGCGAGGCCCTCGGGCACATCGCCGTCCGACGACTCGGCGACGAGGTCGAGCTGAAGCGCCTCATCGTGCTCGCCGCCGCCCGGGGCAAGGGCGCGGCGACCGCCCTGCTCGCCGAGGGGGAGCAGGTCGCGCGGGAGCAGGGTGCCCAGCGGCTCATCCTGCAGACGGGCGACAAGCAGCCCGAGGCCGTGGCGCTCTACGAGAAGACGGCTGGACGCGGATCCCGGTCTACGAGCCGTACGCCGCGACGATGCCGTGGTCGTTCTGCTTCGAGAAGGCGCTGTAACCCGACCTTTCGTTGCACTTTCAGGTAGAGAGTGCAATTCTTGATCGGTGAGCACCACCGAACGCACCCGCGCGCTGCGCCGACGCATGATCGTCGAGGCACGCCGTTCGACGGTCGAGCACGGGCTGCACGGTTTCACGATCGAGCAGCTCTGCGAGACGGTCGGGGTGTCCCGGCGCACGTTCTTCAACCACTTCGCGTCGAAGGACGACGCCGTGCTCGGCATCGAGATCAACGCCGACGCCGAGGCGATCGACGAGTACGCCGCTGGCGGGGTCGTCCCCGACGACCTCGACCCGCTCGACTCGATCGTCGCGCTGGCGATCGACCAGTTCCACCGCGTCGGCATCGACCGTGCGGACGAAGCCCTCGTCCGTCGCGTGTTCGAGCGGGAACCGGCGCTCGTCGCCCGGTTCCTCTCCGCGACCGACGTGCAGCTCGCCCGGATCACCGACGCCGTGCGGCAGCGGTTCGGGTGGGACGACCCCGCCGACCGACGCGCGCGGCTGGTCACCGAGGCCGCTGCCGCGCTGCTCAAGGTCACCGCCGAGACGTTCTTCGACGACGCCTTCGACGAAGCGACCGGGCCGCCGTTCGACGAGCTGCTCACCACGAACCTCCGCCTGCTGAGGGCGGCCATCACGACCGGACAGGACACCACTCCATGAGCGCCACCGCGCCGGGCACCACCAAGCGTGCTCGCCCAGGCTCCGACGGGCCGCTGCTCCTCACGCAGCGCCGGATCTGGATCATCTTCTCCGCACTCATCGCGGGGATGCTGCTCTCCAGCCTCGACCAGACCATCGTCTCCACGGCGATGCCCACCATCGTCGGCGAGCTCGGCGGCGTCGCGCACCAGGCCTGGCTGACGACCGGGTACCTGCTCGCCTCCACCATCGTCATGCCCGTGTACGGCAAGTTCGGCGACGTCCTCGGTCGCCGCAACCTGTTCCTGATCGCGATCGCCCTGTTCACCATCGCGTCGGCCGGGTGCGCCTTCGCCGGTGACTTCACCCAGCTCGTCGTGTTCCGTGCGATGCAGGGGCTCGGTGGTGGCGGCCTGATGATCCTGTCGCAGGCGATCATCGCCGACATCGTGCCCGCCTCGCAGCGCGGCAAGTACCTCGGCCCGCTCGGTGCGATCTTCGGCCTCTCGGCGATCGGCGGCCCGCTGCTCGGCGGCTTCTTCGTCGACCACCTCACCTGGAACTGGGCGTTCTACATCAACATCCCGGTCGGCATCGCGGCGTTCTTCGTCGCCTGGTTCGCGCTCACGCTGCCGAGCAAGAAGGCGACGAAGCGCATCGACGTGCTCGGCGTGCTGTTCATGTCCGCCGCGACCACGTGCCTGGTGTTCTTCTCGGAGTTCGGCGGCAGCAAGGACCACGGCTGGGACGCCCCCGAGACCTGGGCCTGGTTCGCCGGTCTCGTCGTGTCGGCCGCGCTCCTCGTGCTCGTCGAGTCGCGGGCGGCGGACCCGGTCCTGCCGCTGTCGTTCTTCAAGAACCGGACCTTCCTGCTGGCCACCGGCATCGGCCTCGTGCTCGGCATCGGCATGTTCGCGGCGATCGGCTTCGTCCCGACGTTCCTGCAGATGGCGTCTGGCACCTCGGCCGCGGTCTCGGGTCTCCTGATGCTGCCGATGATGGTCGGCCTGATCGGGACCTCGATCGCGTCCGGCAACCTGATCACCAAGACCGGCCGCTACCGGATGTTCCCGATCATCGGCACGATCCTCGTCGCCCTCGCGATGCTCGCCATGACCCAGCTCGCGGCGGACACCCCGATCTGGCTGATCTGCGCGTACCTGTTCGTCTTCGGTGCGGGCCTCGGCCTCATCATGCAGGTGGTCGTCCTCGTGGCGCAGAACGCCGTGCCCGCCGAGCAGGTCGGGACCGCCACCTCGACGAACAACTACTTCCGCGAGGTCGGTGCCTCCCTCGGGACCGCCGTGTTCGGTGCGCTCTTCACGGCGCGGCTCACGACGTCGCTCACCGACGTGTTCCGTGGTGCCGGTGGATCGGCGACCGATGCGGCCTCGTCGGCGGGCAGCATCGACCCCGCGACCGTGGCGAAGCTGCCGGGGGCCGTGCAGGACGGCATCGTGAACGCGTACGCCGACTCCCTGGCACCGGTGTTCTGGTACCTGCTGCCGTTCATCGCGGTGGCGTTCCTGCTCGCGCTCTTCCTCCCGCAGATCACGCTCTCCGACACGGCCGGCATGGTCGCCCGCGGCGAAGCGGTCGGCGGAGCCGAGGCCGACGAGCTCGAGCGCGCCCAGCGCGCGGGCCACACGGCGGAGCCCGTGTCCTCGGAGTCGGACGGACGCTAGGCCGGTCCACGCACCTTCGCGAAAGCGACAGTCCCCCGCAGGATCCCTGCGGGGGACTGTCGGTTTCCCGGCACGGACGTGCCGCGGTGGCGCCGACCTGTCGCTTCGGCGGGAAGGTCGCGACCACGGGCGGACTGGAGGCGCGGGGCGGCCCCGCACCGCGCCTCCAGGCCGCCATCGCCGACGACTACGGCCCCTTTCACGCGAAAGCGACAGTCTTCCGTCAGATCCCGGCGGGCATCTGTCGCTGAGCCGGGACAGCCGCCGACCGGTGGCGGTACGTCGTCGCTTTCGCAGCAGGAACCGCCGCCGGGCGCTACGCGCCCGTGCTCGCGCGGCGCACGAGCCGCGCGGGCAGCGCCGCTGCCTCGGGCGCGGTGCCGTCGAGCGTCGCGAGCAACCGGAGCGCAGCGGCCCGGCCGAGGTCCGCGCCCGGGAGCGCGACGCTCGTCAGGGCCGGCGCGGTGACCGAGGACGACGGCAGGTCGTCGAAGCCCGCGACCGCGAGTTCGCCGGGGACCGCGATGCCGAGCCGTCCGGCGACCCGGAGCACCCCGTACGCGAGCGTGTCCGCGGCCGCCACGACCGCGGTGACGTCGTCGTCCTGCCACGCCTCGAGGACGTGCTCGGTCGCCGACGCCGCGGCGTCCACCGTGAGGTCGGCCCGGGCGGTGACCTCGGAGACCGCGATGCCGACCGCGGCGCACTCCTGCTCGAAGAGCTCCCGGCGGACGCCGAACGTCGCCGCCCGCGAGGTCCCGTCGAGGTAGCCGACCCGCCGGTGGCCGCGCTCGTGCAGGTGCGCGACGAGCTCGTGCACGCCGGGGGAGAGGTCGTAGTTCACGGCCTCCTCGCCACCGGGGGCGTCGAGCAGCACCACGGGCACGGTGGCGGTCATGGCCTCGCCGGCGGCCGGGGCGTCGACGAGGATCCCCGCCGGCCGGAGTCGTTCGAAGCGTCGGACGTCGGCGGCCACGGGCTGGGCGCCGCGCTCGGTCACGGAGAGCACGAGCTGGAAGCGGTCGCCGACGGTGTCCCGGACGCCACGGATGACCTCGGCGAAGAACGGGTTCGACAGGTCCGGGGCGATGAGGACGACCAGGTCGCCGGAGCCGCGCGCCAGGGAGCTCGCCGCGTGGTCGACGACGTACCCGAGGGCATCGACGGCGTCGCGCACCCGGGTGGCGATCGGCTCGGAGACCCGGCCGCGCTCCTTGCCGTTCACGACGAGGGAGACGGTGGCGATGCTCGTGCCGGCACGCTCGGCCACCATCGCTGCGGTCACACGGCGGCCGGGAGCGGCGGAGGATGGCACCCGACGATGCTACCGACCGGCGGTGCGCGAGGTCGGGCGCCGCGTCGGAACAGGCCGACCGACTTGACGTCAAGCGCTTGACGTGTTCTGATGTCAAACGCTTGACGTGCCGCGGGAGCTGATCCTCCGCCGCGGATCCCCACCACGTCGGGCCCAGACCTCATCCCCGAAGAAGTGGAGCACGCCGGTGCCCGAGAAGATCATCCTCGACTGCGACCCCGGGCACGACGACGCCGTCGCCATCCTGCTGGCCCACGGCAACCCGGACATCGAGCTCCTCGCCGTGACGACCGTCGTCGGGAACCAGACGCTCCCGAAGGTCACCCGCAACGCCCTCGCCGTCGCCCGCATCGCCGGGATCACCGGCGTGCCGTTCGCCGCCGGCGCCGACCGTCCGCTGCTGCGCGAGATCGAGGTCGCGCCGGACATCCACGGCGAGAGCGGCCTCGACGGGCCGATGCTCCCGGAGCCGTCGTTCGAGCTGGACGAGCGGCACGCGGTCGACCTCATCATCGAGACCGTCATGGCGCACGAGCCCGGCACCGTCACCCTGGTGCCGACCGGCGGTCTGACGAACATCGCCCTCGCGGCCCGCAAGGAGCCCCGCATCGTCGAGCGCGTCAAGCAGGTCGTGCTCATGGGCGGCGGCGTGCACGTCGGCAACTGGAGCCCGGTCGCCGAGTTCAACATCG
>Ga0308169_10000915_pt1 | contig 37950 bp, 45 predicted proteins | sample PhyBR1_2_FD_202139 | JGI IMG/M metagenome (GOLD analysis project Ga0308169, IMG submission 202139) | Phyllosphere microbial communities from UC Gill Tract Community Farm, Albany, California, United States - DLSLSB.R1 | ecosystem: Host-associated > Plants > Phyllosphere > Unclassified | place...
CCACACAACTAGTCTGACACTATTGTTCTCACCAGTGGACTATCAAGTGCTTCTCCTGTGCCGATACCGGAGGACCTCCTCAATCAAACTGTCGCTTCGAAAGTACCGTCAAATTCGACGTTCCTGAAGAGCACCGTTGTGCTACTTTCACCGATTTCGATCAACCCATGATCATGACGGATTGCGAACCTCTCACTGTCGGTGACCCTTCCAACCCTACCAACAACCCTCAACAATTCATTTTTTAATCGATCGCAATCGAAAACGATGGTGGATATGGACACTTCCTCTCTTAGATAGACACTTCAGTAGGCGACTCGAAATGAACTTTGTATATACTGTTTACTCCTCGCGGTTAAGGTGAATCCCTGCGTCAGGGATGGTATGTCAGAGCGAGTTGCGAAGTTGCAGATATTCCCATAGTAAAGACACAAACCGAAAAGAGAAGCGAATAACACTGAGGGGGGGATAAGGAAAGAAGTTAAAGCCCAAAATCATGCGAGTGCGAAAGCGAACGAAATAACGAATTGGGATCCGAGTGAAAAATAGGGTCAAGGCAGAACTGCAAAGATGGAGGGAGGCGTGGCATTGGGAGGGTATCATAGGGTAAAGAGTGTATGAGTAAGGAAAGTGGGTAAAGTTAGAGATTGGGTAAAAACGAGTGTCGAGGATAAATTCCGCAAGTTATGTACAGAGGCGGTTGCGTCGAGAGGGGGTATCGATCATGTGGGAGAACGCAAGAGAGAAAGGAGGGAAAGTGGTTCGTCTAGATGAAAGCGTAAGCTCTAGGTTGATTCGCCGTCTCTGAAAGATCCACTTTCTTCGAACTCATCGATCCATTCCTTGAGAAAGTTGGTCGAGATTGTTGTACTGGTGAAGGAGGATAGCTTCCACTACTTGAGCAAGTCGGTGCATCGGAGCTGGCGAAGGAAGGTAAAGAATCGTTGGTTCTCGGTCTCGAGGAACAAAGGGAAGAGGAAGAAGAATCGGATCTTGGTCTCGATGATTCATAAGTTGCGGTTGGATCCCTGTCGTGTAGGTTGAGTCGATCGAGAGTGGGGAGGGAGATGCCGTGAATCGAAGAACGTTTGCGAGAGTGTCGTCGGTGCGAAGAGATGTATTCTAAGCAGGCGGAGGCCGCTAAGGCTTCTTCTTTCTGACGCTGAAGTGAGCGGAGTTGGGAAGCGGTGAAGTGGGATTCATCGAGTACTTCGAAGGGTGCGAGAGGTCGAGAAGGAGGGGAACCGAGAGGGGAAGAGGAAGAGGGTAGTTGCGAAACTGAGGGAGATGAAGGTGAAGAAGGGAACGGAGGCGCTTTTCTCGTGAGCTGTCAATCACCGAACAAATCACTGTCAGCTTTAATAGCCAGACAGTGCAAGAGTATGGGATGGACTGACGTTTGCTCGAGCCTCTAATTCCTCTTCCTCTTGTTCTTCCGAGATGTCCTGTGAACTCCCATCTCCCTGACACCCAAAATCGAAATCACCTCTACTCTTGAACTTCTTCAATTGCCGCTTTGCCAGATCTGCGAATGATGAAGTCTTTTTCAGGGTCTTTGTTGATTGAGAGGCACTTGAAGAGGGCGCGTTTGAATGGGAGGGTGAAGCAGGAGTATCGTAGTAAGGTGCCATACTACCAGAGATCGATTTTGAACGTGGCATTCCTTTGGCTGAGTGAAGAGCGAGAAAGTTGGAGGGAATTTGAGGTGATGAGAAAGGAGGGCGGTTCGAAGAGGAAGAGGTAGGAGCGAGGAATCGGCAAGGGAGACTGGCCGGCAGTTCTCTTTTGTATTGTGTGCGTTAGTCGTAAGTCGGTGTTCGATATTGGAAAGAGAAAGGGAAAGAACAAAGTGATCGAACCCGAAGGACGCGACCGCATCTCATCGTGTGCAACTTCTTCCCTTTTTCCCTCTCTCTTCTTCGATGTTACGTTCTGAACTGTCTCATGATTCACAGCGAGTTCTCACGAATCTTAAGAAGTGCAGGAAAGAAGATGCGAATATGGATGCGAAAATTCATGTACTTTGATTTCCCATGCGAAGAAGAAGAACAAAGGGTAGCCACCCTTTACTCTTCTTTGCTATGGCGAGACGCCACTACTTTCTTCCTCAGTAAACCTTCTTTCAACTCATTCTCGCGTTTCTGTAGAGAAGGATCCTGTGAGAAGGGAGTAGTGACGAAATCAGTTCCCCTTCCTGGAGTAGTGATCAAGTAGCGTCCCGACTCACAGCTTTCTCTTCATCTTTATCCTCTTTCGCCCATCTACTCTTCGAGACTCTATCCTCAGTCTCCCTCTCCTTAGCCGGAGGACTCGCGCTTCGACTCCTACTCCTGCTCCTACTTCTCGAGTAATCCCTCCTCTTTCCACCCCTCCTCGATGATGCCGCACCTCGAGGACTTCTAGATCTTGATCTGGATCGTCTAGCTTCGGGGGACGAAGAGTACCTCCTCCTGGCCTGTCGAGTATTGGCCGAAGCTTTTCCACGTTCTTCAGCGGGAGGGGACGATGAGTATCTTCGCCTGTGAGCTTTCGACGCTTCCTCGAATGGAGGGGAAGAAGAATATCGGCGAGTTCCTCGTGACTTCGGAGGGGGAGAAGGTGGAGTTGTGGAGCGGCGTCGAGCTCTTCGGGCAGGGGGAGAACGGGATCTTGAGCGAGAGCGGGAGCGGGAACGAGAGATGGAACGATTTCGTCGAGGTGGTGGTGAGCGGGAGCGGGACATTGAACGGCCTCGAGGAGGTGGACGCTGTTAATCAAGGAAAGGACTTATCAGTAAGGTCGTTCATTAGAGATAAGTCCCGAGCACTTCACTCACCCTGTAATCATCTCGGTCATTTCGTCGTCCTCCATAACCTCCATCTCTGTCGCCTCCTCTTCCTCCTCCTCCATAGTTCCCACCTCTCTGATCTCTATCATCGTATCTCTGTCCTCCCCCATACCCGCCTCGTCCACCTCGATCTCCTCCTCCGTATCCTCCCCTCCCTCTCCCACCACCTCGACTCTCCTGTTCCCTCCTCCTAACCGCCTCCAATTCCTCCTCTTTCCTTCTCTTGATCGCTTCTTGTTCTGCTCGTTCCCTCATCTCTCGTTTCTTCTCTTCCAATAACTCTGTAGGTACTTTCAAGGGGTTCGATTGAGCTGAGAGGAGCAAGTCCCAGAGGGATGACATGAATAATGGAGTTTTCTTCTCGAGGAAACCGGTTAATAAGATTTGAAGGTTCTTTGCATCAATGATCTGTGAGGAACACCTCTTCCGACACGTCAGCTCTTGAGGAGTACGTGAAGAAGAGAAGCGACGACTTACGGGATTATCTTGATCCTCGAGTAAGGAATTGATGTATTCAATCAAGACATCATCTTCGAACCCGAGTAGTTCAATCACTCGTTTCGCAATCCAAGGTTTCATGACTGCAATCTCGACTTTCCTCATATCGACCTGAACCAATCAATCGAAAGAGAAGAAGAGAATTGAGTGTTTTGCGAAGATTGAAGGAAGAAAGGGAGAAGAGCAACTGACCTTTGTATCGAATGAAGCGGGGAATGACATCTTTTTCAGGAGCATTGCTTGCTTGTCTTTGAATCGTGGATCCTATAGAGGGGATGGAGGCAGAAGCATGAGATTGATCAAGATCACCCAAACGAGGTTTGCTGGAGTGGGAGAGGAGGGAGAGCGAGGGAGGAGGCTTACCTGATCTGTACTAGTACCTTTAAAGAACGACATCTTGCTCGGATATGATCAGCGAGTGTAAGGGTTGAGGTTGACCCTCGTCGTCGTTTCTTCCTTCCTGTCTCTCTCCCACTCAATCATCTCTTCTCATGTCCTCATTCGATCAATCGAGAGCAGGGTTCGCCGCACCCTCTAGTTTCACAAGGCAAGATACCTGGAACGCATCAGATGGTTGGACTCATCAATCGGCCGCTTCCCCTCCTCTCCCGACTTCCTCTTCTCTCTCCTCTACGAACGGATTTCAACAATTCGCACAAACTGCTGCTCACGACTTGAATGCGAATGCGAGGAACAAGATGAGGGAGATGGATTACTCTGTCATTGATGAAGGAGAGGGAGGTGCGAGAAATGAGGGGTTCATTCAGCAGGATGTAGACACAAAAGATTGGAATATGCCAGAACAGGCTAAAGTGTCGGTGCATCTCAACCCGAACCTCGAAGGGAGCCTGTTGCAGAAGCATCATGTTTGGATTGTCGTTTCGAATAATGCCGTATGCTTTCCCTTTTCCCTCTCCCTTTCTCCTTCTCTCGAGCTGACGTTCCCTGTGTCATGATAACACAGAAATCATCAACTGAACGACGTTACTCAGATTTCGTTTGGCTACTCGATTGCCTTCAAAAACGTTATCCATTCCGACTCTTACCTTCCCTCCCTCCCAAATCGATTCAATACCAAGGTCATTTCATAGGTCAAGACGAAGGATTCTTGGATCGACGAAAGAAAGGGTTGGAGAGGTGTTTGAACGTGTTGATCAACCATCCAGTCATCAAATTGGATGGCATCTTGGCTAGTTTCTTGAATGAACCAAACGTAACGCTCTCTTTGCTCCTCAGCTTATCATGCGGCGAAGCTGATGAGGTGTAAGAGCTTGACAGGATCTATCGGCGACTAGGAAACAATCCAATTTATCTCTCGCAGAAGAATCGACGACTTTCACTCTCTCCTCCTCTCAACTCGCCTCCCTCCCACCCGACCTCGAAGCCCGACTCACGACTCTCCGCCAACGACTCCCGATCCAAATCGAGACGTGGACGAAGCTTTCGATCACAGCTGACCGACTCGCTCACCGTCGATTGAACCAATCTCAAGAATGGAGTAAATTCTCCGAAGGACTCAAAGGAGCCGTCAAATCGGAAGAGGAGGGGATGGAGTGGAGACCGAGGGAAATGAGGAAGACTGGGAGGGAGATCAGGGATTTGGGGAAGACTAGTAAAGAAGTTGCGGGGAGGGAGGAGGAGAGCGCGAAGAGAGCTTTGGAAGGTTGGGTCGAGGATGTCAAACGGGTACGTTGTTCACTCCTACTGCTAAGCCGAGAATTTGAGCTGAGGAAGCAGGTGTTCACGTAGCATCGAGAGCTTTATACGAACTTACGAGATCTGTTCCATCGACAACAAACACTCGGAATAGATCAACTCGATAAGCTACTCAAACGACTCTCTTCAAACACTTCCAAGGTACCTTCCCTCCCTTTTTCTCTCCCTCCTTTCCCTCTCTTCACTGCCTGACGCCTAGTTCTCATAGCTCGAACTCCTTCAATCGACTACACCACCCCCACCATCCTACGCGCTAGATTACGAGAAGCTCTCGACCTCAATCGAGACGGACAAACGATTGATCGAGGGTCTGAAACGGAGAAGAGAGTTCATCAAGTGGTGCGTTTGGCAAGAATTACAATGGTTCTTCCGTTCGAGTACGTCCCTATTTCTCTGGTTACTCGTTGTGCTAGAAAAAGGGACTGATGAGGATACGTGGGGGAGTGCAGCGAGTTTGTTGAGGGAGAATATGAAAGGGTTTGCGAGGAGTGAGAGAGGGTTCGCGAGAAGCTTGGAAAGCGTTTGGTCGGCGTTGGAGGAAGGGTTGGGAGATGACGCATAACGTAACGTTCCGTGTGAATGGGTGACGACAGGGTGATGGTCTAGTTGATCACGACCAACGCACATAGTGATACCTTTGATAATTTTTCTGCTTCGTTGTATCACCTCTCCTTCGGTCTTATCTGGTCTTCTCTTCCGTCCCGTTTGCATTGCTATCACTGCAGGATACTGTATTTCGTTGTCGACGAGAGCGGGTGCGAATGAGGCCGGTACTGAGCGAAAAGAGCCCCTCGTTTTCCCACCGATGGTGTATTTCGAACGCGAAGCTGTGCATTCGGACATTCGCACCATCGGACGGCATTCGATCTTCAGTGATGCCAGGGAAGAGGATAGCTCTTCGGTAGGATGCGAGGTCGATCTGTCGAAAGAAGCAAGCCGAGAAATGAAAACTGACAGCAACGTCGAAGCGAGAGCGTTTGAAAAATAGCCGACCACGACATGTCGTTACAAAGGAAGCAGTGAAGACAGAGAAGTAAATCTTAGCCCGACATCCTCGCGAGCGAGCGAGTAAGACGGGATTCAAAAAAGGTGCAGACGAGTTTTTAGCGTTTCCCGACGGAGACTCTTAAGCGAAGCGGGGTGAGATCATGCCTATACATTCTGACTGCATCGTTGACTTCGTCGAGATGGAGAGCTGTCGAGCCTAATGCCAAGCTGCAGAGGGAGAGGAGCGGGAAGATGAAGTGGCGAATTCGAAGCTATTCATGGTGGAGATTGTTGGAGTGCGTCGATCTAGAGCGTCGGAGATACCTGAGCGAAGTGTGAGTTCAAAGCAGTCATCAGAATGGAATAAAGTGTCGAGTTGAGGGCGAGAGAGGAAGAAAAGTCCAAGATCGACGTCTCCTTCGAGTTTGAAGGGGAAAGAGAGAGATCAGAGAGAGAGCCACCAATTCAACTTGACGACGTCCTCCTCCTTCCTCCACTCACTCTAGTTGCCAGGACACAGTCACTGGTATACTCTCAACCTTCTACAACACTACTCAAAGCGTATACGCTACCCACCACACCGTTCAAAGAGCGAACAAGAAAGGAGGACTTCATCCCCCCTCGTTCACCTTTCAACCCAAAGTCGTCTCCGATATCGTTAGGCGCACCCTTCGAGTAGACTCTATAGTACTACTCCCACCCATTCACCCCACCTTCTTCAAGTCGCCAGTCGCAAACTTCGAAACTCTCGACTTCTTACTTTCCTCCACTCGGAAATCAAGGCACACAAGTTTCAAGAACGTTTTAACAGTAAGTTCTACCTCGCTCTATTCGTACAGATACACTGTACGAGTTCACTCCATTAGCCACCACGTCTCGCTGACCATTTCGGTTTATTCGCTCCCTCTCGCCCTTCCTTCGCATTTCGCAGAAAACTTTCAGACTCTTCTTTCAACTTTAGACACAGGACGCTAGTAGTTCTCTTTGATCTATAGTTCTTTGTTTCGCTTTTAAAGATCCAAAAAGGTTTAGAAGTGCGTCCGATATCGCTGTAAGTTTCGCTCTCTCTACTCTCTTCGGTCTCTTCCCCTTCCTGCAACTTCGAATTTCCAATCCCACTCAATTGACCTCACTTCCGCGTTACATTCATGCAGACGCCAAAAACCTACCAGGATCTATACAAACGAATCTACAAGAACGAATCAGATCAATCAGACAAACTCCCTCGTCCTCGAAAAAGGTCCAAAGATCAACACTTGAAATCTCCCTCACTTCACCCGACACCGTAGAAACTCAATCAGTTTCAAGTAAGCTCCGCTTCTCGCTCTCACCGACGGGCTTATGCTGACTCGCTCGTCATCACAGTTCTTTCCACTCTTTACTCTCAAAACCTTCCCACCACCTTTCAATCGTTTCCCAATGTCGCATCATTGGAACGACCACGGTGGTTTCACCGACCAATCCCTCTCCTCTTCCGTCAGCTTCGACCCGATTGAAGCTTCGTACGGACCAACTCCTCTCGCTTTGCAACAACAACATTTGCAACAACAAGAACAACAAGAACAAGACGCTTACAACTCCATCTCTCTCCCTCAAACACGTTCGGTACACGACAGTCCGATGACTACATACTCGACTTCGGGAGCGATGGATAATGGAATGGATTATGGAAATGCTTCGAATTATGGAACGATGGGAGGAGGTGGAAGTGTCAACCCTTTATCAATGGATATGGATTATGATTTGACTGGAGTATCGAACGTCGTTGGAGGACCCTCGTCGAGTCGTCACTCAATGGATATGGGACCTTCGAGGTCGGTTAGTATGACGGGATTAGAAGCGGGAAGGGGTTCGAGGAGTCAGTACGGAACGACGAGTGCGGCAGAGGCTTTCGCTAGGTTGCGAGCGGGTAGCATCTCGATAACTCCTTCGTCGACAAAGGTTCATCCAGGATCGACAGCGATGGAGAACGGAAACAGTAGTCAAGGACCGGTCATCGCGAACGGAGTACCTCGTTCGACTAGAACATCGATCACCGACATCCCTATGCGAGCCTTCTCTTACCCTGCTCGACTTCCCCTCACTCAAGCTTCTCCTCGTCAATCTTACTCAGGCGCGAGTAACTCTCATCACCACCAACACTCTTCCCTTCGCTCTCCCGTTTCTTCCCCTTTCCCATCTTACAACTCGAACATCACGAATCCTCCTTACGACACGACAGCTGGACCAACTTACGATTTGTACGGAACTACGGAGAACACGGCTTACTCGCTCAACGAAGGATCTCTCTCCGGATTCAACGATGGAATCGTCTCTTCGAAGACGACAACTCCAGCTCCCGAGTCTTACCATCATGCGAAGAGACGTTCACTAGGGGGAGGAGGTTACACGCATCAACCACAAATGCCCCAGCAGCCTCAACAGCCTCAGTCCGCCTTCTCTGGACCGACTATGGCTCCTCCCTCAGTCTACGCATCTTCTGGGTTCGATCTCATCGGAGTTCTCGCTCGAGTCGTCGGTCGAAAGAATCCAGTCATCAACGTTGGAGCTATCGACATGAGTTGTTCGTTCATCGTCGCTGATGCGAAAGCTCCCGACACTCCTTCGATCTACGTCAGTGAGACGTTCTGCAAGTTGACGGGCTATTCGAGAGAGGAAATCCTCGGTCGATCTTGTACGTTCCCTCTCACTCACTTTTGTCGCTTCTTCCTCGTTTGCTGACTCGATTTCTCGCCCCTCTTCGATAGGTCGTTTCCTCCAAGCTCCCGGAGATCAGCAAGTTCGAAAGGGAGAGAAGCGTCGTTACACCGATTCGAACGCTGCGAATCACCTTCGAACGAACCTCAATGGTCTTCAAGAATGTCAAGCTTCTCTCATCAACTATCAAAAGGGAGGTAAACCGTTCATCAACCTCGTCACCTGTATTCCGATCTCCTGGAACAACACGGGCGAGATCGATTTCATCGTTGGATTCCAAGTCGACCTCGTTGATCAACCCGCTGCTATCCTCGACAAGATGACGAATGGTTCTTACGTCGTCAACTACTCGGTCGTTCACGCTACGATCGCTCGCAACCCTTCAGTCACGAGTGCCGAGATCGCCAGCGCTATCGAACAACTCGAGGAGACGGCTCTTCAAGGTGCTCAAGCTCAGCAACAGATGCTCAAGAATGAATCGTCCAACTCGATTCAAACCTTGAGGGAGCAAGTGACTACCTCGGATCCTGGAGAGGTTATTGACTTGGTGGCTCAACATGGATTGAACGGAGTCGCGAACGAGGCAGTGAGGAAACAGTTTATGAGGCTTATGGTCGATCAGGTACGCCAACTCTGTTTTCGCCTCTTTTCTTGTCGTGCGAGACTGACATTCTTCCATGCCCATAGTGCGACGATCTCGTTCACGTTCTATCGCTCAAGGGTGCTCTACTCTACGTTTCTCCCGCCGCTCGAAACCTCCTCGAATACGAACCCAGCGAACTACTCGGCAAGACTCTCGCTTCGTTCTGTCACCCTTCCGACATCGTCTCAGTTCAACGTGAGCTCAAGGATGCAGGAGTCGCAACTCACGCCAGCGTCAACCTCGTCTATCGAATTCGTCGCAAGAACTCGGGTTACATGTGGTTCGAAGCCTCTGGTCGACTTCACCTCGAACAAGGAAAGGGACGCAAGTGTGTCATTCTCAGTGGTCGACCGAGGGAGGTTTACAAGATGTCATGGCAAGATCTTGAGCGAGCTGGAGGCATGGGAGATTCGGAATTCTGGGCCAAAGTCTGCGTCGACGGAATCTTCCTCACGGCGACACGAACAGCTGGAAACGTTCTCGGTACCGATTCGAAGTACAGCGTTGTTGGCAAGTCATTCGCCGACCTCTGTCCGAATCGAGACGCTTCGGGAGTCATGCAGGCGCTCATCAAGGCTGCCGAAGGAACGCCATCTCAAGTTCAGCATCAATTGATCGGCTCCGATGGACCCGTCGACGTCGTCACCCACTTCTACCCTGCTCGAAGCGATCAGGAGGAACCCTCAACTCCCAATCTCCCCGCTGTTGGCAAGAAGCAAGTTTCGGTCATCGCTCAAATCAACCTCCTCTCGAGTGAAATGAACAAACGACACGCTCATCTCACGGCACCGAAAGCTCCTCGATCCGGTGTCCTCTCATCAGATGGATCCACGGCGACCGCTACTGCTGGAGGAGGATCTTCGACTGCGCTCGCTCTTCCCGCTTTCGGAGGTCGCTCAGCTGGCACTGCTCCTTCGACCAATTCGGCAGGTTCCTCTTTCTCCGCCGTTCCCTCCACCTTCAAATCTCTCGCTTCTCCCAATTCGCAATCCGATAACGTCTTTGACGAACTCAACGTTACTCGAGGAACGAGTTGGCAATTCGAGTTGCATCAAATGCGCTTGACGAACAAGAAGTTGAGGGAAGAGAAGGAAGCTCTTTCGGCGCTCAAACGAAAGAGGGAGCAATCAGTCAAACCTGCTTCATCGAACAAAGGGGGTACAGCTCAACGTGCTTGCGCGAATTGCGGTAGAACGACTTCGGCGGAATGGAGATCTGGACGTGAGTTATAATTCTCTTCCTCTTCGCGCTTCTCCTTGCTCTTACTGACCGAGATTATTCTTGACAGCTACGGGACCCAAGACTCTCTGTAACGCTTGCGGGTTGCGATGGTCGAAAGCTCGTTCACAAGCTGCCGACGTCAAGAAAAAGGCCGATGCCGCTGCTGTTCCCGCTCCTCCTGTCAACAGCGGCAGCAACGTCAACTCGAGCTCCGACGAGTCTCGACCTGGATCTGGGTCTCGAGAATCGTCAGGAGCATCGACGAATCCGACAACCAATTCACCTTCGAGTCAAACGTACAGCAAAGCCTTCTCACCCCATGAACAACGCCCTCAGCTCCTTCGACCACCTTCACAAGTCTTCGCTGTCGCTCCTCCTACATACGGAGACACGCTCATCCCACCGATGCCTCCACCTCACTTCGGCTACGAAGTAAACCGACCATAGAATAATTTTACCCCTTCATCCTTTAGCTTGACCTATAAAGCTTTCCTTATCCCCCCTTGCCCCTTGTCCTACTCGACTCATATACGATTGTCGTCCTCCCCTGTGTACACACCATCCCGCCCTTTACCTCGTATTTTCCGAATTCTCCCTTCTTTCTCTCTCACTTACCCTCATTTGCAAGCTCTTGTTTTTCTCTTCGCTCATTTCTTTCGTTTGTTTGTTACCAAATCAGTTGTATCATCTGTTCGTTTAGCTCTAGTCTCTCTACCCCATCTGAGATATCTGAAACGATGCTTGTTCAAAGCGAAATCCTACTTAGTGACAGTCTCTCTCGAGGGATACGCTTCTCTTGATTGAATCCGACGGATGATGGGGTACTGAACGAGACATGACAGCATGATATTGACAACCGGGGAGAGAAGGGAGAACGACAAAAGGAAGATGCGAAAACGACAAAGTAACGTAATGAATCTATAGGACTGCTGTTGGGAACGACAAATGCGAGGGATAACAATCAAGATAGGGACGGATGAGAGAGAGAGAGATAGCAAGCGGCTGCTCTAGTCCCGCTTGAAGACCTTCACGTAACCTACTTCGAAATAAGCTTGCTCGAAATTTGACGGCTTCATGATCGATTCTTGCCATGTACCGGGGAAGCCCTGCTCCTTGTAGTTTGCACCAGCCCTGTTTCAAGCGAAGCGAAGAATAGTCAGGACACGACGCCTTAACACTTTCTTAGATCTGAAGAAACTTTGCGTACCAATCTCCGCCTAAAGTGATATCGAACACGATGCTCTGAGACGCGAAATACTTGGTCATGTCGCAAGAAGTTGCGTCGAAACGAGCTCGAGGAATTCCCCATTTCGATGGATCAGGTTTACCCGCTTCAATGTCGGCGGGAATATCCTTGCGCTGTAAAACCGGAAGCTCGATATCAGTACGAGAGGATACACAAGCCGTACACGAGCAGTAGAGAGAGGAAAAGAAAGCGGAACTCACAAGGAAACTCCACATCGAGATTCCAGTTTCATCCCACTGAGTGACGGAAACACCTCCACCGTTGTCGTTCCAGCCTTTGCCGTAGCTCGTCGGTGAAGGGTCTTGTACTCCGCAACCGATGTTCCAGTTTTCGAAGGCGTTGCACCTGTTTGACGATTGAAAGATTAGCTTGAGTTCGTCGGATACAGACAGAATCGTCGAACGCACTCTGTAGTGAGGATGTTACCCGAGGCCTGCATAGGTGTCGAAAGAGTACATCCAGGAGAAGTGTGAAGGGTCGCTTGATTCGTGTTTGAGCTGAGAAGACAATCAACAGGTCAGTGCTGAAACTCGTGAGACGACGAGGAAGCTGCAGTCACTCACTTGTGGACACCCTCTAGGATATCAATTTCTCCTCCATACGGCCAATTGTCACCAACCATCCAGAACGCTCCCCAGACTGACGGACCGTAAGGAATATTCCTGAGCGATGAAGAGGTCAATCCTCGGTCTTCCCGCGAAGAAAATCGAAGAAAGCTCACCTGATGTCGGCGATAACGATTGACCCGATGTCTACCTTCTGCTTAGACGAGATACGTACCGAGTTGCGAAGTTGGCCATAAGGGAGGTTCGTCCAGGAGTCGACTCGCATGATCGTTGTGTCGCGAGCCGGGGAAGGGACGTAAACGAGACCATTTTTCCAACTATCCTCCTCCGAGTTGTAGTTCACGGCGCCGTGGGTTGGATCAGCCCACGTGAACCAGTCCCAGTTGTCGAAGAAGCTGTAGCCTCCCATCGAAGATTGAGCGAGAGAGTAAGAAGTTTGAGGAATTTCGCTTCGTTTCTTATATTTCGGGTTCAAAGGGACCCTACGAGGCTTCGGATTCACTCTACGCTTGCTGCGCTTCTTGACGAGTGCTGCTTCGGAGGTCAAGCTTGATGAGGAAGATTCGGGAATTGAGCGTCGTCTGCGAGAAGGTTTCTTGGGGGAGGAAGGGGCATGCTGTCCTTGCGCAGCAGGTCGAGGTCGAGGGTCTCGTCGAGAAAGGGTGCTATTCAGCTGCGCTACGGCTGGCGTAGGAGCGAGAGTGGCGAAAATGAGGGAAAGGACGGTCAACGTCGAGGAAAGCATGTCGAATGGAATGAAAGTCGAAGGGGGAACGGGAGGACCAGCCTCGTTGGGAAGGGAGGTGAAGTGAGGGAGGGAGAGAGCTATCGGAACAACGATCGAGTTAGCGTTACCGAAAGGGAGACGAGCGAGGAACGAACTCACCAAGAATTCGCGAACAAAGGAAGAAACTACGAGTCGTTGGGCTCGAGCGAGAAGACTTGAGGGGTGTAGAAGTGGGTGGATGAAGGTAAAGCAAGAGCAAGCCGAGCAGTAAAGCAATCTCCAGTCAGTCTGCGACAGAATTCGAGGCGAGTCGAATTTTGCGCGAAACGACAAGCCATTTCTCTACTAAAGGGAAAATTGGACAATGAACGGTCTCTCAATGTACAAATGGCTCGAACATCCGCATGATACATCCAAGACAATAAAGCAATGATCAAGAGCCGGCTGGAGTCGATGATACCTGAGCGGAAAGAGAGTCGAATAGAAAGGGAATAATCGTCGGTTAAGGGAGAAGGCAAAGTCGTCGCATGTTTCCGAGGCGCAGTGATCGACTTGCCAGCTCTCGTGTAGTCTTGCGTGCTTGGTTTCGTAAAACGTGCAAAGCACGCGAAAGAGCTAGTGTCGCGATCTTCAGAGAGAAAGTTGTCAAAGCTTGATTTTCGCAGAGCGTCTCGAGCATCGTCCGCTCGCAACGAGAAATAGCCGCACGTGATCAGCCATTACTCGTGGCTTCCGACCGCTATTTAAGTGTAATCAAGCCGATGGGAAGAATAGATTTCGCATCGTCGTTGAGACGGAAACGATCGAAGGCTACTCTCTGATCAAACCACGAGGAGATCTCGATGCTAGCTTCAAGTTGATAGAGTAGAAGCTGATAATATCTTACATTACTCTACTTCACTTGACGAAAGGGGTCTCAGTCCATGAAGGTCGCAGCTTGACTTTTTCGAACCAAGCTTCTAGCGCCTTCCCTCCCTCAAGATCTCTCCACTTTGAGTCGGGAGCCCTCCGATCGACGTAGTAGAGGGCTATCGCGGAGGCGATCTAATCAGGGCAGAGAGCAGCGACAGTCAGCGCATTTCCGAATCTTGAGCATGGAAGATTCGTAAGACTCACTCCACCAAGCGGCAGGATCTCTGCAGAAGGGTCGATCGAGGTGGCTCGTTTCGATAGCAGTGGTATAGCTCGAGTAATCTTCGAAAGTTGACCATCGACGAATTCTTTCCACAATAATTCGGAAGGCTGTACTCGGCAATCAAGGTCGTGAGCTTGAATCGGCGAGCATCTCAGGCTTCTGGTACTCACACGTTCGAGACGCTCGTAGCGTAGGTTCAGTGCAGCGTCGAAAACACCATCAGCAAGTGACTCCAAAGTCAATGCTTCGAATCGTTCGAAACTTCCGGGAGCGGGTAACGCCTTCCGCTCGGATGAGATACTGTCGAGGTATTGTGCGATAACTTGAGAGCCAAATAGAACCTTTGGAGCGGTTTCCGATGAGTCTTGAACCGTGAGGGCGGGAATCTTCCCCAAAGGCGCCAGGTGAGAGTGAGCCGTTGATGTAAACGTCGGAAACGCTTTGACAGAGTAATCGAACTCGACGTTGGTCAGTTTGAGCTCCCGGAGGAGAACCATGATCTGTGATGCGTGTCAACTCTCAATCTTCTCGGCGAACGACGAGCGATCGAGAACATACCTTGAGACAGAAGGGAGAAGCATTCGAAGTATACAAGCGTAGAGTAGCCATGGTGCGGAAGAAGCAAATCGAAGCGACGAGGACGAAGAAGAGAGGAAACAGCTTTCTTCCGCTCTCACGTAGCTCGCAATTGAGCAGAAAAGCAACAAGGGGCGTCGATTGACGAAAGGGAACGAGTCGGGTGATGAAACGAGAAGATGAGGTGGGTGAACAAAGGCATACAAACGAAAATAAAATAGATGGGATGGAGAATAATGATAGGACGGGTATAGAATGGATGAACGAAAGGTTGATACTACTACAAGGTCGAGTCGGGCTCAAGCGTTGACACCTATAGAGGAGAGAACAGTCAGTTCAGGTGTCCAGTTCGCACAGAACATGAGATATGCTTACCTAGGTTTCACTACCGAAGAGAGTACCGCTTCCAGCTTGACCCTGTGAGAGTGCAGCGTCATCAGCATAAGAGCAAGCAGCAGAGCGAGAAGCGGGACATACCTTGAAACGAGGTCTTTGAATGATAGAAGACGTTGCTGAAGCGATACCTTTCGAAGTTCCGCAACTTCCGCACTATAGAGACGTAGAAGTCAGCACACGGGAAAGAATTTGACAAGGACTGTGGCGACTCACCTTCTCGCAATCAGAGTCGTCAATTGAAGCTTCGACTTGCAGTTTCTCCTCCCTTGTCATTTCCAGTTCGATTTGCAGCGAGCGTATCTGCGACTCCAACTCCCATTGAATCGCTTTCCATGTCTTTTGCGCTTTCAAGTACTCGTCTTGTAGAGAGGCGTACTTGCTAGATAGCTCGTCTTGGAAACCGGGCGAAACGGCGGGCGAAAGAGGGAAAGTTGGAGTGAGAGGAGTCAGAGGGAGGGCGGAAGGAGAGAGAACGGCTTCGTCAAAGACTGAGGTGGGAGCAGTCGAGGTAATGGATTTGAAGGAGGGTGCGTTCGGCGAGACGAGAGCTTCGGGTGCGTTTGGGGAAGTTTTGAGGTTGGCGTTTGCTGTTTCTGCGGCGGCCAAGTTTGCGAGGAAATCTGAAGGGAGACCTGCGGAGAATGCCATCGATACTGGGCGAAGGGAGAGGGAAGGTGCGAAGCCTTTGCGAAGACGTTGATTCGGATCGGGAGTTGGAACTACGGCGAAAGCAACCCTGCTCGAGTGAAGAGAGGGACTGGCGGCGGGATTGGGCGAGATTGGATGAGAGGTCTTGAGTGCAGTAGCTTTCGAGAGCGATGAAGGAGCACTGATCGAAGTGAGAGAAGGAATGCTTGCACTCGAAGTGATGATGGGACGAGGTTCTTCGCTAAACCGAACCGGTTCGACTGAGGGAACGGTGTTCGGCATTTCCATGCGCTCTGATCTATCTGCACCACCCATCATGCGCTTGAGAAAACCACTCTTCTTTGGCTTGAGAGACCGTGGCGTGGGAAGGGAAGTGGCTGCGTTCGCGGGAGAGGAATGGCTGAAGTGGGTAGCTGGAGGAGTAGTCGAGGTCTTGCGAGTTCCAACCGACTCGAGAGTAGACTCGCGAGTGCGGTTCTTACTCGAGAGCGATGTCGAGGAATCGTGGCCATTCAGGCGAGTCGAAGGAGGGGTAATCTTGCGGTGAGAAGCGGCTCGATTATCCGTTTCTCGTTGACGAGCCTCCTCGAGCGAGATGAGATGGTGTCCAAAGCTGTACGGCGTCGCAGGAGAGTGACCAGCACCTCCAGGAACAGCCGTGAAGTAAGATCCTTTCATTCCGTCAGGCGACGTAGGAGACGGAGGTGCACCGACGAAGGCACTCGGTGTCGAAGGGGAGGACGAGCTGGCGAGAGTAGTACTTGATGAGGTGTGGGAAGGACCATGTCGAATAATAAGACTGGCGTGAGAATCGGAACGAGCAAAGGTGGAAACTGTTGGAGGTGCTGAACGAGGAACGTCGCTTGACGGCTGCCTCGATGCGACGAGATCGAAGGTGACGGGAGGAGGTGCGGGTCGACTAGGCTTGCGAAGTTGTCCAGCTTCAACTCGCTGACGTTCCGAAACGATGGTGACAGTCGGTGAGGAGATTTCAGGTGGAGAAGATTGCTTGTTGCGACAGGTAAAGTCCAATTGTGATTTCGTTCGCGCTGAGAGGTCGTGGAAGGATTCACTCGAGGGAAGTCCCGAATACGACTTGACGAGACCCTTGAACGAGCGTTTCGAGGGCGAATCAGGGAGACTCGTAACTTGACCTAGACCGAGTCCGAGTCCTTGTAAAGCGTCATCCCTCTCCTTGTTCTCATCTATCGTGTTGTTCCTTCGAGACGTCAAGACGCTGAAGCTGCGAGCTCTAGATTTCGAGGGCTTGATGTTCTCCTTGCGATCTTTAGCCGACTTGGGTGTACTCGTAGGTAGAGTCGGAGGAGGGGAAGCTTGTCGACTAAGGATGTCGGTCGACCTTCGAGTCGGTAGGAAGTTGCTCGAAGAGGAGATGGCGCTTGCGAGGGGTTCATCGTCGCCAAATTCCGAATCCCATGGAGCTTTACTTATGATCTTCATCTTCGGACCTGTTGAAGAAGAGTAAGATCGTCAGTTCCTTGTACTACGACGAGGATGGAGCGAGACTGACCAAGGATGCTCTTCATTCGCTGCATTGCGTCTGCATCCGGTTTCAAATTTGGATCTGATTCGAGATGTTTGACGGCAGCATCGAGATCCTCCTTCCACGACTCGCTCGACAACTCTGATTGCTGACTTTCACTCTTCTTGATCGTCAGAGGTAGTGTAGTACGAGTGACGGGCTCCGGGGGCACTTCGAGACGACGGAGTTGAGCACTCGGAAGAGGAATGGGTGTTTTGGCGCCATCCGAGCGAGAGGAGTTCTCGCCGTTCGAGTACCCCTTCGTCTGACCGAACAGACTGGCAAGGCCTCTGGGTAGATCCTCTACAAATGCGGATCTGTCCTTCCCTTTCTCGTTCCATTCCTCTTTTTCACTATCCTGAAATCGATCGTCGTCCTCTTGATCGTTCTCCACGATCGAGCCAGACAGCATACTTGATGCAGCGCTGAGACGAGAGGCGTCGTGTGAAGGATGAACCATCCGTCGATGAGGGATCAACGCAACTTTTGCCATTCGAACCGATGCGATGGACGGTGAAGGAGAGCAGTCTGAGAAGGTTTCGGTGTTGTTGCTCGGGGAGGCAGGAAGCGGAGGTGAAGCCATTCGAGGTGGACCCAGTTCATCGACGTTCGTCGAAATTGCGAGACGAGGAGAGTGCCTTTCGTTGTAATCGTCAAATATTTCCTCTTGAGACGGTTCAGGAGTGTAAGGTTCGTCGTCGAAATGATGATGGGCGGCAAAGTTGAAGATGGGGGAATGGACCGTCGCGGGAGAAGGGACGAAGGTAGAGAAACCCGACTCGGAAAGAGAGGGGGAAGGAGGAGGAAGAGGGGAATTCTTGTTTCGATCTTGTAGCAGTTCACGAACGCTTGTTCCTCCTGGTGAATGACATCCCCAAGTTGCTAGATTTGGTGAAGGTTGAAGTAGAGGTGAAGTCGCCATAAAAAGTCGAGAGGGGGGAAGCGGGAAGGGACAGGAGAAGTCGCGTTCAAGGAGGGGAGAGAAGGAGAAGGGAAGGGTTCGGTTCAGACTGGGTTGGAGGTAGTATCACAAAGGGCTAGTTGCCTGCTCTATGTCAGCCTTTCACGAGCTAGAATCATCGAGAGAGGGAGAATGGAAATACGGACTTTTGTTGAAGGAACGCGAACCTTCGAAGGGGAAGGGAGAGGGCAAAGGCTTGAAGAGGGTGTAGTGCGTGTTTGTTAAAAGAGTGACTAGAGGTGAGCTAAATGGAATTGGAGAATAGGAGAGTTTGGAGAGGAACAAGTAAACTCGGAGGCCTCCGAGGAGAGGCCCAAATGAAATTTGCAAGGGTCTGTAGATCCGTTCGACGCGTTTCAAGGCAGGAATGTATTCATTCTACTTGTTTCATACATGCAAAAAGTGTTTCCGTAATTGCGAGCGAGAGAGGTATAATGAAAGGGAAAAGTTGCGAAAGTTGCGAAAATTCGTCGTGAGCGGTGTGTGCGAAGGGTCAAGAAAAGTACGACAAACAGAAAAGGAAAAGAGCACAGATGACTGACAACGACGACAAGGAGAATATACAAATGCGTAGACGACTTTCAAAAGGGAGGTTGACCCAAAAACTTGCGAATCTCACCCTCAGCGGACCCCGTTTCCGCTTCTCTCCCCTTCTTCTGCTCGGTTCCAGACGTACGGCTCTTGCCTCTGAGCATGTCGAATACTGAAGGTGTCGACGCCGAAGAGCTTAACCCGCCTCGATCAATCGATCCGAATCGACTTTGTTCGACGACTGGAGGAGGAGAAGCCGTTGTTTTCCTCGCCGAACCCCGAGATTTGACGACTGGTATCGATTCGGTAGGAGGACCTGCTTGATCGCTGAGTTCGTCTTGAAGGATGTTCCATCGAGAGTCAGAGAGCTCGCTCGTCGGGAGAGCTTTTGTGTCGGTGAGATTTCCATGCAATCCCGAGACGCCTCGTCGATGCATGGAGGATGAGAGTATGGATGAGCCGGAATTGGCGGAACGAGGTTGACCACTAGCGTTGATCGAGTTCGCCGAGGAAGAAGCGGGAGAGGAGGAGAGGAGGTTCGCTGTAGGACTGGGTCGACCGCCTGAGATCGAAACCGAGCGACTCTCTTTGCGAGACGAAATGTAGCGAGGCGAGGAGTTCGTAGGGTTAAGGGTAGTCGACGAAGAGGAGACGTAGTTGTGCTTTTTGCTGGCAGAAGGGAGGAACGCAGGGCTGGCACCTGTCGTGGAATGTGAAGGGTCCCAATCGGTAGTCGGAGGCGATACTGTCGATCGTAAGGGCGAGCCGACGACTGGTGAAGAGGAATTAGGGAACGGGTCGGTTGTTGGTGAAGAAGAAGGGACGAAAGGGTTGGATTTCTGTTGAGTAGGAGTTGCAGGCTGTGAGCGAGTAAGAGCTCGAGTCAAGCCAGAGGGAGACGCCGTAGTCGATTCATAGAGAGATTCGATTGTGCGAGGTGCATTTTGACGAGAATCGGTCTCAACTTCAGGCTCCTCTACTTCGACGATTGCGTAATCGGAGCGAGCTGTAGCTGTCGAGTTTGAGGGGAAGCCTTCGGAGACGGTTCGACGGATGTTTGGGGAAGAGGTCGAAAGAGGGCGGTCGATGAGGACACCAGAATCGGCGACCGAAGATGCTGCTCTTGTAGGAATGATCGCTTCTGAGCTACTCCTCGAAGGGTGGATCCTCGATGACGAGCTAGTCTTGCGCTCTCCATTCTTGCCCTTGTCCTTGTCTGATGAGTGCTTGCGAGCTCGAGACGATTCTTTGCTACTCCAAGGTTCGACCTCGAGCATGAAGAATTTGGTTCCGGGGTTGAGATCGTAAGGATTTGTAGACGAATCCTATGGTGTTGGAAAGTGGTCAGCATTCGCATGAGTACTGTGAGAGCTAGAACGTTTGCTCACCTTCGTGTCAACAACAGTTTCGGCAAGTGAAGTGATCCGAGCAACTATCCATTCTCGAGTCTTCATCTGTTCGGCGATGATACCGGTCGGAGAAAGGAAGTGATGAGGGAAGCTGACGTTGAAAGCGGCCCAAACGGGAACTGTCGAGTTGCGAGTCGGAAGGAAGAGACAGAGATCGCCAATCGCAAAGCTAGATTGCGCGAGTATGGCCAGTCAGTATCGACGACGTGATAGAAGGACGAAGAACAACGACGCACTGTCTGAATGCGATCTTGTCGTTCGCTCCCGAAGTCGCACGATGCGCTCTTTCTCGATATGCTTTCGCCTCTTTGACCCATTTCTTCGTCAAGGTTGTCATTCCATCCATCTTGTTCCTGATCGCTTCGGTGAGAGGTGCATGAGAGACTTGTTCAAGTTCGCGAAGTAGTTCGTCGATATCGCAAGAAGCGTAATCGAGGGAGGGAACAGTCGGAGCTGGAGGAGCCGGAGGAGGAGGAGGTGACACGGTTGTTGAAGGTTGCGCCACTTTGTCGAGTCCGGTGGTATTGAAGGAATCGGGTTTGGGAGGAGGAGGAGTATTGAGCGCTCGAGTAATGCTGTCGTTCTCGTCTCGAAGTTTAGCTGCGATGATGACGGCTGATCGAGCTTGTCGTTGAGCTTGTACGAGTTCTTTCTGGACGCCCACGATCCCCTTCTCCTTGTCCCTGCGAGAATCCTCGAGTTCCCGTTTCGCCAATTCGATATCCTCCTCCCTCGACTGCACGACCGACTCCCATCGACCTATCTGCTCCCTCAAACCTTCGGCAATCTCCTCTAATGTTCTATGCCTACCTTGATGTCGTTCGAGATCCTTTTCTTTAACCTCGATCTGTTTCCTGACTTCCTCGAGCTCCTTCTCCAGCACAGCTCGATCCAGCTCTGCCTCCGACTTGAGCTCCCTGACCTCTTTCTCCTTCTCCGTTAATCTCTCACCGAGTTGTTGATTCTGCCCGACCGCTTCTGCCAAGTTCGCCTCCTTCTCCTCGACCATCTTCTCGATCCTCTCCAATTCGCTCCTCGCATCAACTAGATCCCCTTCCACCTCTTCCCTCAATTGCTTCTCCTCCTGTAAGTCCCTCGATACTCTCTCCATCTCCTGTCTGAGCTCTCCCTCGACCTTTTCCCGCTCCGTTCTTTCCTTCTCTAGTTTCACAACTTTCCCTCTTTCCCTCTCCTCTGCTCCTTCCGCGGTCGAACACTTGTTCTCAAGCATTGCGACAGTCTCCTCGTGCGAAGATCGTTCTGACTGAAGCTGGCGAGATAAAGTTTCGTTCGATTCCTCAAGTTGCCGGAGTTGAGCTTCGAGTAAAGCGATTTGAGTAGTGTCAATGGTTGGCTCGGGTGGTGAAGTATCTGTGTTCTGCGATCATCAGTCTCTGACTCTCACGATGGCGTGAAGAGAGAAAGAGTACGAACTTGTAGCGAGTCGATCGAAATCTTTGGAGAGCCGATCAATATTGGCAATCATCTCGTCCAACAATCTCTTTGCTTTCTTGAGCGGATGTGAAGAAGCACTCGAGCTGGAATCCTCGATGTTGGTCGCCGAGATCTCTTGAACTAGTTCTTCAAAGGAAGTTCGTAGTTCTGCGGGTAGAGAATTGCAAGCGATCAGTTGTTTGTCTGTCTGATCGCTTCGACAAGCACCTACGTTCAAGTGTATCTCTTCCTAGCTCGGGAAGTCCTTCTAACCCTCTCACGTCGACAGCAAATCCAATCTCGGGAATAATCTCGTCTGCGCCAACTCCCAATCCTCTCACTTCCCACGGCAGTTTCCCTGAGAAGTTCGTTCGGTAGTGTTTCCGCCGTGAGAGCTCGAGTGTTGTAAGCGGTTCGAGAAGTACAGATAGCGAGCGAGAGTGAGAGTCGAGAAGACGACCTGTCGCAATTAAGGACGAAATGAGTGAGCGCCGATTGATGGGGGGACGAGATTCGAGCTCACCATATTCTCTCCTACGAACTACTTCTGCTACTGTCGCAACATAAGCGGGAATCAGACCTTCGAGTCGAGCGAGATGCTTGAAATTCTCGGTTCGTGTTCTGTGCAAAACGAACCGAATCGCAGATCAGCGATGTATAAGCCAGGTCTCGATCCAAGCGACATCCTCCGCGCACCTTAGATCATGATCGAGGACTCCTAGATCCCCTGGCATCGAAGCGATATCGCTTTGAAGCGTCGAGATCTTCTGCATCTGCAACAATAGATAGCGAGTCATAGCGTTCTGTGGGACCAAAAAGGATCACAATCAGTGCATGAAGGCAGATTGTGACTGTTGGGAGGCTCACCTTTCTTTCGACGAGGAATCGAATCCTATCCCTATGTTCAGCATCGCAAACCGACAACTCTTCGAAACATTGCGCTCGTAACTCGGGATCCGTCACTGTGAGTAAATCAAGACCGTGAAGTCAGTCGAAGGACGGGAGGACAGAGACGCAATGAAAGGAAAAGCTCACTTGATTCTCCCGCGTGAACTAATTCTTCGATTCTCAAATGTCCATGTTCTGCATCCTGTTCACAAGCTTCCAAATCCTCGAGATCACGACTGTAGTCAACGAACGACGAGCAAGGATCAGCGAGGATCTCGACAAACAGTAGAAACGAGAGTGGATATTTTTTACCTCGTAGCTTCTAGATCCGCTTGAACTGCCTCAGCGTTATTCATCACATCATCCAGCGTAACCTGCAACTGATCCGTCCTCATCCTCAACTCGGCCAACACTTTCGCGCACCCATCTCTAACCGCCATCATTTTGTCCCCACTGACATAGTCTCCCAAATACCTCTGTTTCTCCTCGCCTCTACTAGTCGTACTTCCTTCTCTCTGATGACCTGCAAGAGTACTTCCAGTCCCACTCCCACCTCGAACCAGTAGTCCAGATACGACTCGCACTTTACGAATACTAGACATGTTCTCTTCCCATCCTTCTAATAAAGCTTCGTAGCGTTCCATTAAAGGTTTTGCTGTTTCGAGATAGAGTTGGAAGGAGGTAGAGGTGCCGGTGTTGACTCGGTGCAGGTTCGAGAGGGCGAGAGAGAGGGAAGAACGTTGGTTCGTGATTGAGGAAGTCAAGGCTTGAAGTGCTCCGAGATGATGAATCGAGAGTTGAAGGTGAGAAGTCAATGGATCTTCAACTGTGATTTCAAGAACTCCCCTCCATAAGCGACATTGAAGCAGCAATGAAGAGTGAAGGAAACTCACGGTTCAAAGGATCCTCATTCAAGATCATTTCCTCTTCAATCCTCAAACTCCTCGCGACCAGTTCCGGATCCGCATCCAAATGTTCCCTATCAAACACGTACAACCTCTTCTCCCTTGCCTCCCTTCCTTCTCTTCCTCCTCCCTCCCCACTCGGATCCGAATCTTTCGAGAGGAGGACTAGGTGTTGAACTGCTTCGTCCCGAGTCAAAGGAATTCCTTGATCGTTCATTAGGATTAAGCAATCGGGTGGAATCGAGAGGAGCGGTGTTAAGATGTTGTAACGTAATTCATCCAATCTACACAAACTCACACTCACTCTCAGAATCAGCTTCCGATCGAGTAGAATGGCAAGGAAGAAGACATACGTTGATATATTGAGCAGATCTTGAGGGAGTAGAGGGAATGCGGCTCCATCAGAAGAACGGATTACGACCAGTCCTCCTCCACTTTGATTACTCGATCTGTGTAGCGGCTGAGAGCCGTCCATACTCGTGAATGACCAACTCTGAACTGTATACGGGTGTGCTGACGTGAGGTGTTGAGTGAGAGGTCAAGACCAAAGAAAGGGGAGAGAGCAACTCCCTCGCAAGTCATTCTCCCTCGAGTTCGTCATTCAAACTCAATAGGATAACAGCAGCAAACCGCTATCGAGCGTACCTGATCGTTACCGAAAAACAAAAAAAACGAAGACTGTATTTTTGCGCGAACAGTTGCGAAATCGCTTAATCTTGTATATACTACAACAACAAAGGTACTACTTCTTAGATCAAGCCCTCAAACCAATTCGAAATCACAGTTGCTCAACATTGACTATATCCTCCAACTTGATCTCGCCCGGAACAGAGACGGGAGTCATTTCTACATCTTTCGATTCTTTTCCAGTTGTTTGGGTCGCTTGCAATGCGGGATCTGGGATCGAGGTGGGCATTGTGGGAGCTAGATCGGTGGGAGCTGGAGTGGAAGGTTGAGGGATGGGTTCGATGACAGTGGGAGGAACGGGGGATTCGGTTGAGTTAGAGGTAGAAATGGGGAGTGGAGAGGGTTCTGTGGGGAGTGGAACTTCAGGCTTGATAGTGGGTTCTGGTGCAGAGATATCTGATGGTATTGTAGTGAGTCAGTTATCGCCAAACACGCAAGGAGAGCGAGAGGAAGCCGTACCGTTCTCAGCTGAAGCTTGTTCGTTCTCGTCCATCTTTACGTCTTCTTCCTCCTCTTTCTTCTCCACTTTCTCGTCCTCCTCTTCCTCCTGACTATCAGCTAATTCCTCATCCCCTCCATTCCCTCTACTAACCCTAATACAACCTCTCAATTCCCTCTCGATAGTTCTCCCAATTCCTTTACTTCCTTTCTCTCCCTTCCTATTCAACCTCGTCCTCACCTTGTCGAGGTTTGGTGATAGAGTGTTGGATTTGTCTAGTGCAGTCATCAAGTGGGTTGGTCTGTCTTTACGAGGGATCCTGTCGAGGGGAGGAATAGCATCCGTAATGAGGGAGGGGAGGATCGAATCCAATTCTTTCATTAACGTCTCCTTATCCGACTGTACATTCACTCCGCAGTCAGCTCGATGCGAACAGGCGAGAAGGAGAGAGTGCGTACGGAGGCTAAGAATTCTTGAAGGAATTGTTTCCTCAATTTATCGAATTGACCAGTCTTTTTCCATTGAGTAGCTAGCTGTTGTGGAGTGAGCTCTTGTAATGGTTTCGGTGCTAGTGAATTCGGCGCTGGCATTGGAAGTGAAGAGTAGGAAGGCAAGAGAGAGTAAGGTTGTCCTTCAACCTACATCTCGCTATCCACTCCAAAGTCATGCTAACATCAATAGGGAGACGTACAGCGACTACCTTACTCCTAGCGAGTACTTCACGATTCCCTCCAGCTCTCCCATCAACTTGCCGATTATTCTCATCTTGCAATCTCTGTCCCTCCTCTCAACCTCCTTCGAACCCTCCACCGACTCGCTCGACATCACAGAACTCTCACTTGACACCGGAAGAGGCAGAGTCCAAGAAATTAGAAGAGAAAGATACGGTTCCTCCACCTTATTTGTCGAGAGCTTTGGGGATTAATGAACCACCGAGGAAGGGAAAGAAGAGTAGGGAGGAATGGAGAGCTGATTTACTCAACAGGGAGAAGAGGGTAGAGGAGAGAAGACATTTGTGCGTCTTTCTCTCGTTTTGATTAGTTCTTTGCGAAGCAGTGAACTAATTGCTCTCCAGTGAGCGCACAGGGTCAAGCAGGTATCGAAAGGTTACTTCCACGACTACAACGAACTGCGGCACCAAGGAGGGAAATCATACGCTTCTCCAAAGACCTTGATTCGAGAAGATGTGAGTTTTCGAATCTGAATCTGTTCGCGAAACCGCTGATCCTGACTCTCCGTTCTCCTCCTGATAGCGTTCCTTATACTTCCCGGATATTGAAGGTGTCTCATTGGCGACGAAGGAGAAGACGCATACGACAGATATGTTTGAAGGAAAAGTCAGTTTAGTCGTCTTTAGCAGTTTCAGGAGTTCAGAGGTTCGTCCTTCGTGTTGCTCCAGCTTCCCACATTCAGGAGATGCTGAAGAGGTTTCACGGTCCACAGGAGCACATCAATAGTTTCGTTAGACCTGCTATGGCGGATATGAAGGATGAGAAACGATTCCAATATGTTTATGTGAGTCGAGGCAGTTCTTCAGCTTTGATCTGCAGCTGACCGACTATTACTGCTCCCAGATCAATCTGCAAGAGAACCCCCTCAAATCATTCCTCGTTTCAATGTTCGTCTCGTCACTTCGCAAGACCGTTCCCGTCGAACAACATCCGACCTATCTCCTCTCACATCAATCCCTCGAGTACCTTCGAGAACCTTTAGGAATGCCGAACAAGCATGTTGGGTACGTCTTCCTGGTGGATTGGAACAAGAAGATTCGATGGGCTGGGTGTAGTTGGGCGACGGTCGATGAAGAGGAAGCGTTGAGGAAATGTAGTCATGTTTTGGTAGAACGGTTGAAAACTATCGAGCAGCAACAGCAATAGATACATCTATACTCTACTCTACAGCTTCTCTCCCTTAAAGAGCGAGAATTCTTGCATGGTTGCGAAGTGTTGGATCCGGATTAATTCTCCAAAACATTTTTGCTCGCTCTCACCCATCAACTCGTCCGAGGTCAAACCACCACTTTACCTCTGTCCGCCCACCTCGTGGTCCCCTGAATGATCCTTCGGCTTTCCTCTCCTTCCTTCCTTCCCTTCGTCTCTTCAGTCTCTGTTCAATAAATTGAATGTACTCGTACAGTCCAAGTCCGAGTCCAGCTCCTGCCTCTCCACCTCCGAACAGCCATTTATATTCACCTGGAGGTCAAGGAGGAGGTTCTAGTAATGGGCAAGGCGGTCAAGGAGGTGGTGGAGGTCAATCGGGACAGTCAAACAGTAATTATTCAGGAGCTCGTTATTCTCTCTTGAACAAACTTCAGCAGCAACATGGTCATTACCAGCAAGGTCCTAATCCTCAACATCATCACGTAAGCATCCTCCCCTTCGTTCCAATCGATGAGATGGCTTAGTTGATTCTCTTCTTCTCTCTCTCTCCTCGATCAATTGCATCTTCTTCTCTCTTCTCTCCACTTCACTGCTTGCTCGGTTCATTCGTTGTATATTCTTTATTTCTCAAATGTCCGTGTTGTACGAACATTTACCCCATCCACCCCCTCCTTCAATGCATCACTATCCACCTTTACACGCTTCTCGATCCACTCCCAACTCTCGACAGCAGCACCACCCACAACACTCCTTCTCTTATCCAGGACCACCTTCTTCTCCCGCTTATTCGAATGGCCCTTCCCACCCTTCACAGCAACAACAACTTCACAATGCCCCGCCTCACTCTCACGGCCACTCGAATAGTCCTCACCCTTCAAACTCTCAATCTTCCAACAACAACCTCCAACAACCTCCTCCGCCTCCTCCTCATCACTTGTCGAACAACTCTTCAGCACCGAATGGATCTCCTCACCCTTCGAACCAACCTCTCTCGGCTCATTGGGCTCAACAACTCACTCTCGCGAACAATTCAAGGAGAGCGACTTCACCTCATCACTACGCTCGAGCGGCACATTTAGCGGCTAGAGGTCAATCAACTGGTGATCGGGCTCAGGCTTCGACTCCTACACCTTCTTCAGCGATTCCCATCACAGATCCGAATCGACCGGGAAGTGTCATTTTGGGAGGAAAGTTAGTCAACGGTTTAGTCGCGACGGGTGGGACTCATCGGAAAGATTCAAGTGGAGATGACTCACATTCAGGAGGACTGAGGAGTGCTTCAGCGGCGTCGACGAGATCAGGAATGAACGGAGGAGGAGGAGGACCAGCGACACCAGGATTAGAAGGGAACCCAGTGGGACTGACAGGGCAGAGTGCGAAAGATAGTGAGAAGGAGAAGAAGCAAACTTGGACGACTCTAGACATCGGAGGGATGCACCTCAAGAATTTGTCACCAGAATTGTTCCGATACGCTTTCCTCACTACTCTGTACATACCTCACAACGCACTCAGTGAACTCCCTACCGCCATCTCGAAACTCACTCACCTCACTCACCTCGACGCGTCCTCGAACAAACTCACCTCCGTCCCTCCTCAATTAGGTCTCTTGACTAGATTGAGAGAACTCTACCTCTTCGACAACCACCTCACCTCCCTCCCTCCACAACTCGGTACCCTCCATCTCCTCGACACTCTCGGTATCGAAGGCAACCCTCTACCCGACACTCTTCGATCCCTCATCGAAAAGGACGGAACTTCTGGATTGATTTCGTATTTACGAGATTCATGTCCCGTTCAAGATCCACCTCCCGAACGACCTTGGTTGACGATCGAACCTGACGCACTACCACAACCGGACAAACGACCAGAAGAGACGTTCTCGTTGATGTGTTACAACATTCTTTGCGATCGTTACGCTACTCCTCAACTTTACGGTTACACTCCAAGTTGGGCATTGTCGTGGGAGTATCGAAAGGAACTCATCTTACAAGAAGTCTTACTGTATGGAAGTGATATCATCTGTCTCCAGGTAAGCTCGCGTTACTTTTCAATCACGAGAATCTCACTGATTGTGAGGAAGATTCGAGTTTCACAGGAGGTCGATACTGAGTCTTATGAGAACTACTTTGCCGAGTTACTGTCGTCTCATGATTACGATGGTGTTCATTACCCGAAGTCACGAGCGAGAACAATGTCTGGAGATGAGAGAAGAGGAGTCGATGGGTGTGCAACTTTCTTCAAGAACACCAAGTGAGTTTTGCTCCCTCTTGGTACGCATCCGCTGCAGCTTGCTTACATTGGGAGTGCATCTTTACTAGATTCGCACTCGTCGAACAACAACTGATCGAATTCAACCAAATCGCCATGAGACGACCCGACTTCAAGAAGACTGAAGACATGTTCAATCGAGTCATGACGAAAGATCAAATCGCCGTAGTCACCTTACTCGAACATCGAGCATCAGGAGCTCGATTAATCGTCGCCAACACTCACATTCATTGGGATCCCGAATTCCGAGATGTCAAATTGGTTCAAGTTGCGATGTTGATGGACGAAGTGAACAAGATTGCGAACGATTTCGCACGACTCCCCTCTCGACTCAATTTGGCAGAAGGTTACGACAAGGCACCAACTTACAACAATGGTACCAAGATTCCGACGATCGTTTGTGGTGATTTCAACTCGATTCCAGATTCGGGAGTTTACGAATTCTTGTCGAGGGGTAACGTCGCGAATGATCATGAGGACTTTATGAGTCATGTTTATGGACACTACACGAGTGATGGATTGTCTCACAAGTTCAACCTCAAATCGGCTTACTCTCATGTCAACGAGTTACCCTTTACCAATTACACTTCTGGGTTCTTTGGTGAGCACTCCTTCGTCTCTCTTCTCCCTGCAATAAGCTCGAGCTGACGCGAGCTGTTGCTTGTCAACAGAAACAATCGATTACATGTTCTACACGAGTCAATCGATGGGAGTCACTGGGTTGTTGGGCGAAGTCGATCGTTCTTACCTTGATCAAACAGTCGGGTTCCCCAACGCTCATTTCCCTGCGTGAGTTCCTCTCCTGCCTAGTCTCTTGTATTGCATGTCTAACTTCGAGGGAGATTTTACAGCGATCACATCTCTCTCCTCGCCGAGTTCAAGATAAAGTAGTTCCCTAATCTACCCGTCCTCCATCACTCTACACGACTACCACCTTATCAGTCTCCCCCTCTACCCTACCCTCTCTCACTCTCTTTCGCATTACCGCATCCGTTCCCACCTCCAACCTCTCGGTACTATTATTTGAAGTTTTCCCCTTTTCCCTTCTTTCCCTCTGATGTTCTCCCTCTGTCCTTTCCCCTTTTTTCATCGGCTCTTTTTCTACACCTTTTATACTTCATCTTCTTTTTACCCACGTTTATGCCTTGCTCGTCGGTTGCTGGTCTTTTTTTTTGGTTCTTCTTCTTGTGACACAAAGTGTATTTTGCAACGTCCTTCTCTCATTCCCTCTCCTCCACAGAACTTTCTCTTCGTCTTTTAAATCTGTTGAGGACGCGTAGCTTGCGCCTTGTTGAAAAGCGACTTCAGGCTTCTGTGCGAAATTCAAAACTCGCTTTCTTCCTTCACCCTTTTCGCGCGAATTCCTCGCATCTCTCAACACAGCGCCATAATCCTTCTCGATCATCTCGAGAAAGTACTCCTACTGCCTCCAGCCGCTTCCAGCCAGTCTCGCTCTCGACCCAAACGATCTGAAGAAGTTCCCTCAACACCTCGCTTCCCTGTCTACAGGCCTACCAGTAGCTACTCATACCACCCAAAGAGCTCCTAACTCTCTCGCTGCCCTTTCTGAGCCGTCAAGAGCAGTCTTGACGAGACAAGCGACCATGGTCAATCCGATCATCAACACCTCGATGAGGGAGAATTACGATACATTCGGAGTCGCAGAGTACTACAAGAACCACGTACAAGAGTCCTGTAAGTTCTACCCCGTTCTACTCTTAACCGTATTGACTGATTGTGAATCTTCGCAAAACTTAGATCGAAATCCTCATTATCTGGCGCTCAAGAAGTGTCTATCGCAGTTCATGGATACTTATAGCGAGAAAGAGAAGCCGACGAGTATCAAGGTACTCGATTTGGCAGCTGGTTCGGGTGAAGCAACCGAGGTTCGTCCAAGATTTCGCTCAGAACGTTGTCTCCGACAAGGTTTCTGATCTTGTGCGTTCTTCTGAGGCGAACAGGCTTTGCTTTCTTGGAAATCTTCACGCTGGCCAGCATCGACTTCTTCCGCTCCCTCACCCTCACCTTCAGCAGTTCCACAGGATCCCTCGCCGATACCCTCCACCTCTTCGCCTTGTCCATCTCCCGCTCGCCCGCCAGTCCAGCCCCGTCCTTTCATTCCTCCACGAGCAGTAGTTCGACCAATACGACCCTCCTCGACACCTTCTATCCCTGAGCCTACACTGTCCATCACCGCAGCCGACCCATTCACAGCTCCCGCTTATCGACAACGAACAGGTCTACCTTGTCTCGAACTATCTTTCGCTCAAGTCGCAGCTGGAGAACTTCCTTCACCATCTGGAAAGCCACGATTAGACTCGTCAGGAGGAGCAGGAGGAGCGGAAGGAGAAGAAGAGGAAGAGGAGGAAATATTCGATATCGTGATCGTCTCGTTCGCTCTACATCTCGTCGAATCGTCATCGGAGCTCTGGGCGCTATTGACAGAACTGGGGAAGAGGGCGAAATGGCTGTGCGTGATAGCACCGCACAAGAAACCAGATGTGAGTTTCCCTTCGCGGCGAATCTGTACTGCATCCGATCTGCTCCTGTCGTCTACTCGACGGCTATGCAAATTCTTTGAGGAAAGGACACTGATTCTCCAAGGTGGTCGAACACACAGATCAAATCGACATGGGGTTGGAAACGATGGGATCCTTCGAATTCATGGAAACCTGCTGAAGGCAGAGGAAACGTCGGTGGAGCAGAGGGAGACGGATTCGAGATCGTACTAGATAGAGTGAGGTTACGGCTATGGAGGAGCGAGGACCATTGGGTGCAAGAGTATTGAAAGAGCTTTTCACTGAGCGAAGGAGTACGATTTCGACGTGAGATTGCTCCGGACCACTTTTCCCACAATCATAGGCTATCTTCAAGACGTATCTTACTGCTATAAGTTCCGTCTTGACAGGGACAAGTCGAACGGAAAATCCGCGATGCTCGCACCTCGTTTCCCTCTATCCAACCTTTCCCATCTTCTTCTCTTCCTCGCTCTCTCTTCGCCACCAACTCACTCTTGCAAGCATGGCACAACCTCCAGTACGCGTTTTGATACTGTTGGATGGTGATAATGTAGCTGTACGTCCTCCCCTTCGTCTCCTCTTGCCTTTTGCCCTCTCCTCCCTCTCCCTTGTTTGATCTTGAAAGCTGACACAACACTCTCTCTCGACAGCCGGAGAAGAGCTACTTGACGGCTAGGGCTCAAGGTGGATCTTTATCAGCCTTCCAATTGGCTGAACAAGCGCGTCGGTGGATTTCGACTGAACTCGGGAGAGACGCCAGTATCAGCTGCTTGCTATTCGCGTGAGTGGAATCACACTCTCAGGGTTGCGCGCTCATTGATAAGATGATTTCCTTTCGCAGTGATGTTGCTCATTTGAGTCGCGCAATGGATCTTTCGAGCGAAGGAGTTCTCGCGTTCTCGAAAGGGTTCAGCTCGACTCCCTCTCCTTGCGCTTTCGTTCACGTTCTTCAAGGTACGACGCTAGCTGCGATCAGTGGTAAGTCGAAGTCGCCTCTTCAGATTCAAGGGATGAAGCTAAAGCTGCCACTTCTTCTTAGCTCACCTCGCTTTCCTCCTGCCGACTATCGACTACCTCTTCCTCGGTGGATTCAGTACCGAAATTCACGCTTACCACATCACCAAAACCTTCAAATCTAGCACGACTTCAGTACCCAAAATCGTTCTCCTCTCAACTTCGCAAGCTCCAGTTCCAGTTCAGAGCATGTCGAAACTCGCATATTCGACGACTCGTTTCTCTGGAATTGCCGAGGTCGTACATCAACGTGTCGAAACTATCTTGTCGAACCCTCACCACGAGTTTAGCGATGGGTATCAAAATTCTTCCCCGACAACGAGCAGCATCGCTTCTCCCGTTGCCGCGACTCGCTTGCCGACGAGCCGACTTCACGGTGAGTTTCCGAGTTAATCTCATCCACTCGCAGTGCTGTTATAACACTCCTTCACCCGCAGCGTTGCCGGGAAGTGAAGAGGATACCAATCCTTGGCTCAACTCTGAACCTTCGACTCGAGCTCAAACTTCAGCACTTCCGCGCCGTCAGTCGGTACAGCTTCGGTCGCCTGCTCCCTATCCTCCAGGTCTCATTCTACCTACCGGTATGGTTCACCCTGCGCCTCCGAACGAAACGCAGGAGAGCGTTCGCGACCCGAAGAGGAGTTCACCGGTACGGTCGCTACTTTGATTGAATCTCCCTTCCTCATCAAGCTCACTGACAAGTGACATCTCGCAGATCCTGTCTCAACTTTTGATCACGACCTCTTCACCTCCTCCTTCGACTCCCCAAGCCTCGCAACCTCCTTCGACGAGTGTCTCGGTCAAACAAGCGCCAATCGGCACCCCGAGTCCCTCTTCTACTTCCAAGCCCGCTTCATCACCTTCCACGACGTCCGTCTCGACTTCTCTCTCTCCCTCGACTTCTCTATCTCCCTCGACTTCTCTCGCACCCGTCGAAGCCCCCCAACCACGCGCTCCGACCATTCCCTGTCGTTTCCTCCCACTCCTCCGTCTCATCCATCAACACTCGATCGAATCCCCGATCGTACCTTTGTGGAGCACGATCGGTAGTGAGTTACCTAGGTCGAGTTATCCGAAATCAGTCAAGTTCAAGGAGTTCTTGTTGGATGCTCAGAAGGAAGGTTGGGTCGTTACTGGCAAAGGAGAGGGTGAGGGAAGGGAGTGGGTAAAGATCAGTAAGAGGGGTGAAAGGGCTCTTGCGAAAAGTGGGAATGGTCAGAATTAGTGAAAAAAGAAAAGTTGTAGTTGGGGAAAAATCAAGCGCGATTGAAAAACTGAACATAGTTAGTCACACCGTCTCTACTTCTCTCTCCTATGCGAGAATACACGAGAGAATCGCTCGAGAACAGCGTAGCATTGCGACGAGAGCGGAGGAAAGACAAATATGCGTGTGAGACTCGACACAAAGACTTGAGAAGACCGTGATAAAACAAGGAGAAGAAAGAACAAAGATGTGTAGAGAGAGAGAGAGAGAGACGTTTGCGAGTGTGTAAAAAGAACCAGCTTTGAGAGGAGAACATGCGAGGAGTCAATACAATTTGAGAGAGGCTTGAAAGGGAGAAACGAGTTTGCTAGAGGTTTCGTCAACGATCTTGCGTCCTGGTAGAGGGTTTGCAGGTTTCTAGGAGTGCTGAGGTGGTGGTGAAGTGATCTCTTCGTAGATCAAAGTCTTGAGTTGTTCTCGACTCAGTTGTTGTTGATCGAAAGCGAAGAACGAGGGAGGGAGAACGGGCGCGACGGGCTCGTCTTCGGGATCGTGATAAGGATCCAGATAAGCTGTAGATGAGAGATTGCCATTCCATTAGCGATGCTGCTGCTTTGAGCAAGCGATGGAGGGCAGAGAGTCACTCACGATGAGCCAAAGCACTTTCGACGGTACTCCTCTTCTTCGGGTTGAAAGTCAAACATCTCTCCAACAGATCAATCGCCAACGGGTTCGCATTCGGGTAGAGAGTCTGTAGAGGCTTCTTCTTCTGGAATGGTAGAGCTCGGAGGTAGTCGCGGGAACGTTGGGAGTTAATTTGGTAGAAGTCTTCGAGAGAGGGTGTACCGAGTACTCCGAGAATTAGGGTGAGTTGGTGGTGATCTGTGCGGATGGGAGACTGCCACTCAGTGACGTTTGAGAGACGACTGGGCGAAGAGGATACGCACAATCTCGTCCGGGGAAGAGAGGTTTTCCACTCAACATCTCTGCGAGAATACATCCGACCGACCCTGGAGCACATGGAACGAGAGAGGTCAGTCTTTAACTTGAACAAGAGGAGCGAAAGAGAATCGGCAACTCACAAACATCGATAGCGAAAGTGTACTCTTTGAAGGTGAGCATAATCTCCGGTGCTCGATACCATCTCGTCGCAACGTATCTGTAAGTTCGATACGCCAAGCTCAGTCCATGTGTCAAGACATGTAGTGAGAGAAGCGGATCGCATACTCAGTCATGAATCCCACTGCCTCCGTTTCAGTCGACATAGCTGATCTTGCGAGCCTGTGGGAAACAATTACTGAAGATCAATCAAGTAACAGCTATGTTGCTCTCGAGGAAAGGTGACTCACCCGAAATCACAAATCTTGAGATCACAATTCGCGTTGAGAAGCAAGTTTGAAGGTTTCAAATCTCGATGTAGAACGCTGTGGAACGAACACTCAAATTATCCGTCAGACTCCGTAGACACTGGATAAGTTGAGACTACGGACTCACGCAGCAGAATGAAGAGCTTTGAGACCTCGAAGCGTTTGACTGCGAGTGCAAAGCAAAATTTGGGGTCAGAGGGAAATCGTAACGTCTTGATATCTGAGTGACCGTACTAGAGGAAGTATTGACAGCTGTACATCGAAGATCAAATCAGTCTGACAAAGCTTAAGAGAACTGATTGAACCGTCGACGTACTGATCATCTGAAAGTTCTTGACTTCGAATCACTCGATGTAAATCAGTCTCCATCAATTCCTGCGCGTCAACGTGAAGTCTTCAGTTCTGATCATACGCACTGAGACGTAGGTCGACGAACCTGAATGAGGTAGACTTCTGAGAATCCCTCGAGGTTGGGAGGTTTGACGATATCTAGAATCGAAATGATGTTTTCGTGGTTGAACCATCTCAATAGCTTGATCTCCCTCAAGGTTCGTAGGCAGAACACTATTTGTGTCGAGATCGAACGATAGTCAGCTTCTGAGGAAGGTGAGTAGAGCTTCGAAGGACGACAAACTTGAATGATCGAAAGGAGTGATTTTCTGTAGAATCAACCGATTTCGCAAATGTCAGCTCCTCACAGCCTTGCACATTCGCGAACAGCGTAGACTCTAACCTTGATAGCTACTTTTGATTGAGTCGAAGCATGAATCGCCGAACTGCGAACGACAACCAGACTTCAGTGGGATCTCGAGCATTGCTAGACTTCCGGTCGGCACTTACCATACTACACCATAAGCACCTTCTCCTACTACGTCGACACTGTGAGAGAATTGAGCAAACAAGGAGGTGAGCGAACCCGAATTTTAAGGGGTTGTGCGATCAAACGCGTCAGAGAACGAGGTAGCTTACATCTTGTAGTCGGCACCTACTTCGAATTTACGATCCATCTATACTATCTTTTGAGGGGTTGAGAGGGTTGAGAGGGGAAGGGACAAGTTTGATGATGTGTCGGAAAGCGAGGAGACAAGGGAACGTGCTAAATAAGGTGGTAGGGTCGCGTCCGAGAATCGAATCAATCGAGTAGTTCTACGTCGGAATGGGAAGAGCGAGTCGAAAGGAGAGGGAGAAGGAAGACGAGGTTCGCAGTTTTGGTTTTTGTTCTCATTTCGCTCCCGTTTCTCTCTCAATTTCAACTCAGAATCCGCTTCTCTTTGCTCTGTACCTTCTTTTGACTCTATCGCTTCGTACTCTGAGTGAATGCCAACCGAAATGTACGCTCCCTCTCTTCCCCTGTTTTCACCGCCTCGTCCAACCTGATCTCCCTCGTATTCAACAGCAAGGACAACTTCCAGGTCGGAACGAGATGTGTAGTAGTAGCAGATTGCGACCTGCGAGGCGAAATCACGATTGGATCAGGTATGGATGGTTTCTTCACCACTTTTAGTTCAAAGTTCGCTCATTTCGCTCGCTTTATTAGGTACCGTCTTACAACCTAGATGTACGATACTCGCCATGTCTGGACCGATCATCCTAGGCTCGAACAATATCGTGGAAGAGAACGTGGTGATTGTCAATCGCTTGAAACAACCGATGATGATAGGAGACAACAATCTATTCGAGGTCGGATGTCGTTAGTCCCTTCATACTCCGGGCCTCTACACTCTGCTCGACGGAAAGTGACGAATAGCACATGGGACAGGCATCGAATCCCCTTCGATAGGTTCGAACAACACTTTCGGAATCCGTTCAAGAGTTTCACCTCATCTCGTCGTCGAATCAAACTGTACGATCGGGGCAGGATGTATCGTTCTCCCCTCTCCCTTTCCCCTCCCTTCACCTGCCTCAACACCTCCTCCTCCAGCCTCGGAATCAGAAGGAGCAGTCGAATCAACAGAAGAATCCGATTCAACCATGCTCCCTCCTCCTCCCTCCCAATTAGTTGAAACTCTCAAATCGAACACGCACGTCTTTGGATCCGAGAACAGACGGAGAAAGGGTACGGAGGAAGGACAGGTACAGAGTAAAGCGTTGTTTGTGAAACATTCGGATTACTTGAGGGAAACTTTACCTAGGTTTCACAAATTGAAAATGTTCTGATTCCGCGTCTTACTCGTACTACTTTTCTGTTCGCTATACCCCTTGAGTGTCGTTACAATTGGAAGAACATACCCTCTCTCTCTCGCTCTCTGACTCTGTTTCTCTCGCTGTCTCCCGAATCCGTGCGAGCAAAGTACAACAAGCGTTCATTTCTTCCTTTATACGCCTCGCCTTCCTACTCTTCATCATCGTCACTCTCCAATACTATCGCACCAGCCGGTTCCTCAACCCCTTCACTCCCACCCTCACTCAACACTTCCTCCTCATCCTCCTCTTCCACATACTCTTCAACTCCATCTTCCTCGCCTGGATCTCCCATCTCCTCGTCTGGATACTGGCCAGTCTCGTCTAGGTTCGGTCGATCATCTTTCAATAAAGTCGTCGTTGAATCTTCCTCCTCCTCTGCTCCAGCTGGTTCAGGTTCTTCTACGTCCTGCTCGACTGCAATGGTAGCGTCGGTGGAAGTGGAGGCGGCGGTGGAAGCGGTTGTGGAAGTTCGAGGTTTCGAAGGGATAGGTTTCGGTTTCGGTTTTGGAGCGACATAAGTTCCATTCTTTTTCGCTTCCGCAATCTTTCTGAAAGCTGTACATCGCAACATATCAACTCAGCCCTGTCTTGCTAGTATGCTAGTCACTGAGAGCGAGAGAGCGACATACCTTTGAGTTCCTTTTTTAAATGTTTTGATAATTCACCTCCATCTTCCCATCCCAATTGTTTCACAGCTTCCAAAACATGATTCGCAGTAATCGTTTTCGTGTTCTTCTCTTGTGCTAGATCGTGTGATCTAATACGAGAAACGCTACCTCATGAGCGACTAGATGGAGAACGGAGAGAGGAGAAACCTTACAGAGCTGCGAGATA
>Ga0308169_10000916_pt1 | contig 37950 bp, 32 predicted proteins | sample PhyBR1_2_FD_202139 | JGI IMG/M metagenome (GOLD analysis project Ga0308169, IMG submission 202139) | Phyllosphere microbial communities from UC Gill Tract Community Farm, Albany, California, United States - DLSLSB.R1 | ecosystem: Host-associated > Plants > Phyllosphere > Unclassified | place...
CGGAGCAGATTCTCTACACCATGAACCACGCCGAGGACCGCTTCGTGCTGGTCAACAGCGAGTTCGTCGGGTTGTACCAGGCGATTGCCGGACACCTGACCACGGTGAAGAAAACCTTGCTGCTGACCGACCTGCCGGAGAAAACCGCCGACCTGCCAGATCTGGTTGGCGAGTACGAGCAGCTGCTGGCCGGTGCAAGCCCGGTCTACGACTTCCAGGATTTCGACGAGAACTCCGTCGCCACCACGTTCTATACCACCGGCACCACAGGCAACCCCAAGGGCGTGTATTTCACCCATCGGCAACTGGTGCTGCACACCCTGGGCGTGTCGACCATCATGGGCGCCATCGACAGCGTGCGGCTGCTGGGCACCAACGATGTGTACATGCCGATCACGCCGATGTTCCATGTCCACGCCTGGGGCTTGCCGTACGTGGCGACCATGCTGGGGCTCAAGCAGGTCTACCCCGGTCGTTACGACCCGGAGTTCCTGGTGGAGCTGTGGCGCAAGGAAAAGGTCACGTTCTCCCACTGCGTGCCGACCATCCTGCAGATGGTCCTCAACGCCAAGGGCGCCCAGGACACCGATTTCGGCGGCTGGAAAATCGTCATCGGTGGCAGCGCCCTCAACCGCAGCCTGTACGAGGCGGCCAAAGCCAAGGGCATCCAGCTCACCGCCGCCTACGGCATGTCCGAGACCGGCCCGCTGGTGTCCTGCGCCCACCTCAACGACGAACTGATGGCCGGCAGCGAAGACGAACGCATCACCTACCGGATCAAGGCCGGCGTGCCGGGGCCGCTGGTGGAGGCGGCGATCGTCGATGGCGAGGGCCGCTTCCTGCCTGCCGACGGCGAGACCCAGGGCGAATTGGTGTTGCGCGCGCCGTGGCTCACCGAAGGTTATTTCAATGAACCACAGAAGGGCGCCGAGCTCTGGAGCGGCGGCTGGTTGCACACCGGCGATGTCGCCACGCTCGACGGCATGGGCTTCATCGACATTCGCGACCGCATCAAGGACGTGATCAAGACCGGTGGCGAGTGGATCTCCTCCCTGGACCTCGAAGACCTCATCAGCCGTCATGCGGCGGTACGTGAAGTAGCAGTGGTCGGCATTCCCGATCCGCAGTGGGGCGAGCGGCCGTTTGCCTTGCTGGTGATTCGCGAAGGGCATGAGATCGGGGCTCGCGAGCTCAAGGAACACCTCAAGCCGTTTGTCGAGCTGGGGCACCTGAGCAAGTGGGCGATCCCGAGCCAGATTGCCCTTGTTACGGAAATTCCCAAGACCAGCGTCGGCAAGCTCGACAAGAAGCGTATCCGCGTCGACATCACCGAATGGCAAAGCAACAACAGCACCTTCCTCTCGACGCTCTGAGCGTCCCTGCCGTGCCCGAAAAGGGCACGGCAGCCCCACCAAGCAAGCGCTTGTCTTGTCAAAACCGAAAATTCAGCCATCCTTGCCGTGCCGACAGGTGTCGGCCTGGCGAAGGACTGTTCCAGAGTGGTCGTGGGCTGCAAATCACACTTTAGAGGGATCAAGCCGTACTACCTGCTGGCTATAGTCCGCTCAAGGTTTTCTGGAATGGGACGCACGTGCCAGCACGGCGAAGGGTTTCCGGAAATACCCACTGCCATAACAATAAAACACATGGAGTTGCGTCGATGACCTCAGCAAACACTTTCTGGCGCCGGGCAAAATTGCCGCTGGCCGTCAGTCTTGCCTCCTCGCTCGCCGGCCCGGCTTTCGGCGTCAGCTTCAACATCGGTGAAATCGAAGGCCAGTTCGATTCGTCCCTGTCGGTCGGCGCGAGCTGGTCCACGGCCAAGGCCAACAAGAACCTGATCGGCGTCAACAATGGTGGCCATGGTTTGTCCCAGACCTCTGATGACGGTCACTTGAATTTCAAGCGTGGGGAAACCTTCTCGAAGATCTTCAAGGGTATCCATGACCTGGAGCTGAAGTACGGCGACACCGGTGTGTTTGTGCGTGGCAAGTATTGGTATGACTTTGAGCTCAAGGACGAAAGCCGTCCGTTCAAGGACATCAGCGACAGCAACCGAAAAGAAGGCGCTCAGTCTTCCGGCGGGCAGATTCTCGATGCGTTCATTTACCACAACTACGCCATTGCCGATCAGCCCGGCTCGGTGCGCCTCGGCAAGCAGGTGGTTAGTTGGGGCGAGAGCACCTTCATTCAGAACGGCATCAATGCCATCAACCCGGTCGATGTATCCGCGTTCCGTCGTCCGGGCGCCGAGGTCAAGGAAGGGCTGATCCCGGTCAATATGTTCTATGTGTCCCAGAGCCTGACCGACAATTTGTCAGCTGAAGCTTTCTACCAGTTGGAGTGGGACCAGACCGTTACTGACAACTGCGGGACTTTCTTCTCGCAGCCGGACGTCATTTCCGATGGTTGTGACAGTAACCTGCGAGTGCTGAGGAGCGCGTCGGCGATTCCAGCTGCTGCGATGCCTACCTTGGGTGCGTTCGGTGTGGACGTAGATGGCGAAGGCACTTTGGTTCGTCGTGGCGCCGACCGTGATGCTCGGGACAGCGGCCAGTTTGGCGTGTCTTTCAAGTACATGTACGAGCCGCTGGATACTGAGTTTGGCGCTTATTTCATGAACTACCACAGCCGTGCGCCAATTTTCAGCGGTCATGGTGCACCCGCCAGCGCTTATACCAGCGGACCAGGGTTGGTAGGGTCGCTGATGGCCGCTGGCATTCCGTTTGCTCAAGCGGTTGCCATGGCTCAAGCCATGGTACCGATGGTGGTCGCAGGTAATTCAAACTACTACGTCGAGTATCCCGAAGATATCCGCCTGTATGGCCTGAGCTTCTCGACCACATTGCCCACAGGTACCGCATGGAGCGGCGAAATCAGCTACCGTCCGAATGCACCGGTCCAGCTCAATACCACTGACATCCTGTTTTCCGGATTAACGCCTCTGAACCCCGATGTTTCTGTACTGCCAGGACAGGCAGACACGGACCAGCCAGGCTATCGCCGCAAGGAAGTGACACAACTGCAAACCACCTTTACCCACTTCTTCGATCAGGTCATGGGCGCCGAGCGCCTGACATTGGTAGGCGAGGTCGGTTTCACTCACGTCGGTGGTCTGGAAAGCACTTCCAAGGCGCGTTATGGCCGTGATCCAAGCTATGGCCCTGGGCCATTGCCGAATGGCCAATGCGAGATATTGAACGGTTCGACCCTGGCAGGCGGAGCGCAGAACAACGCTAGTCGCTATTGCGAAAATGATGGCTTCACCACGGCAAACTCCTGGGGTTATCGCGGTCGCGCGATCTGGGACTACAACGACGTGTTCGCCGGTGTAAACCTGCGGCCGAACGTGGCTTGGTCCCATGATGTGAAAGGCTACTCGCCAGGCCCTGGCGCCAACTTCGAGGAAGGTCGCAAGGCCGTCAGCCTCGGGCTGGATGCCGAGTACCAGAACACCTACACCGCCAGCCTGGCCTACACCAACTTCTTCGACGGCAAGTACACCACTGTGGACGATCGCGACTTCGTGGCGCTCAGCGTCGGCGTGAACTTCTAAGCACCGTATTTCAGGACGACACACTATGAAAATAACAAAAAATCTGTTGCAAGTCGGTGCGCTGGGATTATCCCTGTTGGCGGCCAGCGTCATGGCCGCCGTGCCTGCCGCCGAGGCCGACAAGCTGGGCAAGAGCCTGACGCCGATGGGCGCCGAGATGGCCGGCAATGCCGATGGTTCGATCACCGCCTGGAAACCCATGGCCAAGAACGCGGGCAGCGTGGACGGCAAGGGCTTCCTCTCCGACCCGTATGCCAGTGAAAAACCGGTCTTCACCATCACCGCGCAGAACGTCGACCAATACAAGGACAAGCTCGCCCCGGGCCAGTACGCGATGTTCAAGCGCTACCCGGAAACCTTCAAGATGCCGGTCTATCCGACCCATCGCGGCGCCACCGTGCCGGATGACGTGTTGGCCTCCATCAAGAAAAACGCCGTGAACACCAAGCTGGTGGGCGGCGGCAACGGCCTGGAGAATTTCGAGACGGCGGTGCCGTTTCCGATTCCCCAGAACGGACTCGAAGTGATCTGGAACCACATCACCCGCTATCGCGGCGGCAGCGTGACACGTCTGGTGACCCAGGCCACGCCGCAGCCCAACGGTTCGTACAACCTCGTGTACTTCCAGGATCAGTTCGTGTTCCGCGACAAGATCAAGGGCTTCGATCCGGCCAACCCGGGCAACGTGCTGTTCTACTTCAAGCAGCAAGTGACGGCACCGGCGCGCCTGGCCGGTACCGTGCTGCTGGTGCACGAAACCCTCGACCAGGTGAAGGAGCCGCGCAAGGCCTGGATCTACAACGCCGGCCAACGCCGCGTGCGCCAGGCCCCGCAAGTCGCCTACGACGGCCCGGGTACCGCCGCCGACGGCCTGCGCACCTCCGATAACCTGGACATGTACAACGGCGCGCCGGACCGTTACGACTGGAAGCTGGAAGGCAAGAAAGAGCTGTACATCGCCTCCAACAGCCACAAGATCGATTCGCCGCAGCTCAAGTACGCCGACATCCTCAAGGCCGGCCACATCAACCAGGACCTGGCGCGCTATGAACTGCGTCGCGTCTGGCACGTGACCGCGACCTTGAAGGAAGGCCAGCGCCACATCTACGCCAAGCGTGACTTCTACATCGACGAAGACACCTGGCAAGCCGCGGTCATCGATCACTACGATGGTCGTGGCCAGCTGTGGCGCGTGGCCGAAGCCCATGCCGAGAACTACTACGACAAGCAAGTGCCGTGGTACGCCATGGAGGTCATCTATGACCTGCAGTCCGGTCGCTACCTGGCCCTGGGCATGAAGAACGAAGAAAAGTCGGCTTACGACTTCGGCTTCACCGCGTCCACCAGCGACTTCACCCCGGCGGCACTGCGCCAGGAAGGCGTTCGCTAAATCGCTCCACCCGAGGCCGCATCCTCGAGAAAACGCCCCGACTGGTTCGGGGCGTTTTTTTGCCAACACAAATCCCTTTGTGGCGAGGGAGCGATCTTTACCCCAGACACTTGAATCTCAAGTGGAAGATCAAAAGACTGCAGGCTTCGCCATCTCCTACAAAGGCTGACCGGGAGCAAGCTCCCTCGCCACGACAGCGACCAACAATTTGTAGCCTTTTTGTAGCCATTTGTAGCACTCCCTTCAATACCTCTCCGTTTACGGCTAGTCTGCGGACATCTGCAACGCCGCCACCCGCATTCCAACAAGAGCCGGCCATGACTGATTTGTCTTCACTTCCGGATTCTTCCCGCGCAGCCATTGCGGTACAGGAAGGGCGCTTCTACCGCCCACCCTTGCCCGACGGCCATGTAGTGCGGCCGCGGTTGTGCGAGCGCCTGGGTGCCGGGCTTGGTGGTCGGTTGCTGTTGGTGAGTGCGCCGGCGGGGTTTGGCAAAAGCTCGCTGGCGGTGGAGTTCTGCCAGGGCCTGCCGGCCCACTGGCACAGCCTCTGGTTGGGGCTCAGCGCCAGGGACAACGACCCGGGGCGCTTCCTGGAGCGGCTGCTCGAAGGGCTCCAGGCGTTTTTCCCGCAACTGGGTGGCCGGGCACTGGGCCTGCTGAAAATGCGCCAGCGCCATCAGCCCTTCGCGTTCGAAGAATGGCTCGACGGTCTGCTCGATGAGCTATCGGCGCATCTGTCCCCTCGCGATCCCTTGCTATTGGTGCTCGACGACTACCATCTCGCCCAGAGCCCGGTGCTGGATCGCTGCCTGCAGTTTTTTCTCAATCACCTGCCCGACGGGCTGCTGGTGCTGGTCACCAGCCGTCAGCGGCCGGATTGGCACCTGGCGCGCTTGCGCTTGTCGCGACAGTTGCTCGAACTCAACGAGCAGGACCTGCGCCTGACCCACGACGAAGCGCAGACCTTGCTCCAGCATCACAGCAGTTCACTGCGCGGGGAGGCGCTGGAAAGTCTCATCCAGCGCAGTGAAGGCTGGGTGGCCGGGCTGCGTTTCTGGTTGCTCGCCGCTTCCGAGGCCGGCAGCGAAGGACGACTGCCCCAGGCCCTGCACGGTGGCGAGGGGCTGATCCGCGATTACCTGCTGGAGGAAGTCATCGATTGCCTGCCCGCCGAGGTGCAGGCGTTTCTCTATGACATCGCCCCGCAAGAGCGCTTCTGCAGCGAACTGTGCGATGCGGTGCGCGACGCCCATGGCAGTCAGGAAATTCTTCAATACCTAGCCGCGCACCAGGTATTCCTGGTGCCGTTGGACGAACATGGCCACTGGTACCGCTTTCATCATCTGTTTTCCGACCTGTTGCGCAGCCGTCCCAGTGCGCCGGCCATGGTGCCGGCCGCGACCCTGCACCTTCGGGCCTGCCGCTGGTTCAACGCCCAGGGCTTGATCGACGAAGCCGTGGAGCAGGCGCTGCGGGCCGGGCACCTGGACGTGGCGGCGAACCTGGTGCAGAACCTGTCGGAGGAGCAATTGCTGGCCGAACAGAACGTCGGCATGTTGCTGCGCTGGAAAATGGACTTGCCCGACAGCTTGCTCATCAGCACCCCGAGGTTGATCGTGCTCTACAGTTGGGCGCTGGGCCTGGCCTGCCAACTGGATGCCGCCGAGGAACTGGCCGCACATTTGAGCCGCTTCCTGCCGGCCCCATCGGCCACTGCGCAAAAGTCCATGCTCGCGCAATGGCTCGCCCTGAGCGGCATTGTTGCCCGAGGGCGTGGCGACCGCGCGGCCACGTTGCGCTATTGCACCGAAGCCCTGGAAAGCCTGCCGCAAAAACGCTATGGCCAACGCCTGATGTGCTTGTCCACGCTGTCGAACCTGGCGATTGCCGATGGCGACTTGTGGCGGGCTCGTGCCTTGAATCGAGACTCCCTGGAGCTGGCGCAACGGGTCGGCAATCCGCTCTTCGAGGCCCTGGCCCATTACGATCGGGCCCGGGTGCTGCAAGCCCGGGGAGAAATCCTGCGGGCGCTCGAAGAAGTGAGACAAGGGCTGCAACGTCTGCAGGGTTTGTCGCCACAACGGTTGTACGCGGTGCGAGCGCGTTTGGTCCTGTATGAGGGATTTCTGCTGACCCTGCGCATGCAGTCCCAGGCTGGATTGGCACGGTTGCAAGCCGGCCTGACCGAAGCCAGGGCCTGCCGTGACATCAGCGTGTTGATCGGCCATTGCGTGATTGCACGCGTCGAAGGCTACAACGGCGAGTTCGCCCGGGCCTTTGCCGAACTGGCCGAGGCGGAGCGCCTGATGCATATCTGGGACGTTCCGCCGGTGTATTACCTGGCGATGATCACCCTGGTCAAATGCGAGCTCTGGCTTGCCCAGGGCCGCACCGAGCTGGCCGAAGCCTGGTTGGCGCGACTGGGACAGACCTACACTGGCGAACGGGCTGCCGCGCCTCCGGAATTCCATCCGCAACTGCCACTGCACGTTGAACTGCAACAGGCCTTGCTGGAATCCATCCGCGGGCAACCGATGCAGGCCGAAGGGCGCCTCGATGCGTTGCTGGAGCACGCGCAGCAAACCGGCCGGCAAATGCTCAGCGTCATGGTGCTCAATCAGAAGGTCGCGTTGCTGCTCGCTGTGGAGCGTGAGCCGCAAGCACGAAGGGCTCTGGCCCAAGCCTTCGAGGCCGCCATCGGCGGTGTGCTGCAACCTTTCGAGTGGTTGTTGAAAGAACATCCCGAGTGGCTGCGCGAGCAACTGTTGCAGGCACCGCCCAGCGATTTGCGCCAACAACTGCTCGAGTCTCTGCCGTCGGCGGCGACGCCAGCCACCGAATCCATGACGCCGGTCGAGACCCTCAGTAGCCGTGAACGCGCGGTGTTGCAACTGATCGCCCAGGGCTGTTCCAACCAGGAGATCAGCGAGCAATTGTTCATTTCGCTGCACACGGTGAAAACCCACGCCAGCCATATCAACAGTAAACTCGGCGTAGAACGCCGCACCCAGGCCGTGGCGCGGGCGAAGGCGTTGGGGTTGTTGGGATGAGGTTGCTGTGACAAAACTGTGGCGAGGGAGCTTGCTCCCGCTGGGTTGCGAAGCGACCCCAAGACCTGGCGTCGCGGTGTCTCAGGCTTTGCATTGGGGTTGCTTTGCAGCCAGCGGGAGCGAGCTCCCTCGCCACAAGAGCCATTACGCGTGAGTCGAGGAATCCATTCGATGTTGCCGTTGTACAAAACCATCCCGTCCCCCGTCGGCGAGCTGATCCTCGTTGCCCGCGGCACGAAACTGGCGGCGATCCTGTGGGAAAACGAACGGCTCAATCGTGTGCGCCTCGGGCCGCTGGAGCCAGACGACGGGCACCCGACGCTCAAGGAAACCGAGCGTCAACTGCTGGAATATTTCGCCGGCCAGCGCCGCCGTTTCGAATTGGACCTGGACTTCGCCGGCACTGATTTCCAGGTGCGGGTCTGGCAGGCTTTGCTGACGATCCCGTTCGGCGAGACCCGCAGCTACCGCGACATTGCCATCCAGATTGGCCAGCCGACCGCGACCCGCGCCGTCGGAGCGGCCAATGGACGCAACCCGATTTCCATCATCGCCCCCTGCCATCGCGTCATCGGCACGTCCGGCGGCCTCACCGGCTTCGCGGGAGGCCTCGCCGCCAAGCAGTTCTTGCTCAGCCTCGAAGGCCAGCAGAGCCTGCAGCTGGCGTTCTGACCCTCACCCAATCCCTTGTGGGAGCGAGCCTGCTCGCGAAAGCTGTCGCCCAGTGACAAAGCGGCTGGATGTGCTGCTGTCTTCGCGAGCAGGCTCGCTCCCACAATAAGTTTGTGCCCGCTGAAAATTCAATGCGGGATCCGGAATCCGTCTACAGTGTCTGCGCCTGCACACATAAATCGCCAACGGAGCCACTATGGCCAGCTATGGATTGTTCCTGCTGCTCGCAACCCTGACCATCCTCAGCCCTGGCCCGGGCGTGGTCCTGACCCTGTCCAACTCGGTACGTCATGGCTGGAGTGGCGCCTTGCCCGGTATCCTCGGCATCGCCCTGGGCGGTTTCCTGGTGGCGGGGATCTCGGCCAGCAGCGTGGGCTTGATCCTCGCGACGTCGGCGACGGCCTTCACCGTGTTGAAGTACGTCGGCGCGGCTTACCTGCTGTACCTGGGCGTGAAGATGTGGAACACCAAGACCTTCATTCCGACCCTCAATGACACGCCTTCACGTCCTTGGCGGCGATTTGTCGAGGCGTTGTCGATCCAGCTGCTCAACCCCAAGGCCGGGTTCTTTTTCCTGGCGGTGTTCCCGCAGTTCATCGAGCCGGCCGGCAACTATTACACGCAGTTTCTCCTGCTGGTGGCGTCCTACGGCCTGCTCGTCATCGGCATACACAGTGGCTACGCGCTGATGGCGAGCCGTGCCAGGGGCTGGCTATCCACGCGCCAAGGCACTCGCATTGTCGGTAAATTGTCCGGCCTGACTTTTTTTTCCTTCGGCGTGCTGATGGCCTCGGCCAGCAAGTGATCAGCCAGGGGGCGACTTCGGCGCCAGCATGCGTGTCGGCGGCTTCCCGCTGGCGTTGTGCTGGTAGATGTCCGCCGGTTGCCCCTGCTCATTGAAAAACACTTGGCCGATCCCCGCCGAATTCCACAAGCGCTCGCCGGCTTCGGCGTGTTCCGGGACGTGGGGGACGATGCGCATGCTCCGGCGCTTGGTGAACCAGTTCAAGGGTGAGCGCGGGGAATAGAGCCAGCGGTTCAGCCGATCGAACCATTCCAGCAATGCGGGCGGAAATTCGTTCTTGATGCCGCTGCTGGTGATCTGCCAAATGCGCGGACCGCCCTTGCGATGTGGGATCAATACTTCATAGACGAAGGAATAATGCACGTCACCCGAGAGCACCACATAGCTGCCGGGCGTACGTGAGTGTCGGAAAATATTCAGGATCACCTGGGCCGCGCCGCGATGGGCCATCCAGTTTTCCGCATCCACCAACAATGGATAACCGCACCAACTGAACACCCGCTGCACGGTCTCGATCAGTTTCACGCCGAAGATCGGCGCCGGTGACACGATGATCGCGGAGGGATGATCCAGCAATTCCTGTTGCAGCTCGCTCAGCGCTTCCCAGTCCAGCAGGCCCGACGGCTGCTTGAGATTGTTTTCGCTGCGCCAGCGACGGGTACGGGTATCGAGCACCACCAGTGCCGGGGTACTCGGCAACACGTAATGCCACTGCTGAAAACCGAGAAGCGTGTCGATCAGCGTGTCCTGCGGTGAGCTGTCGAGGTAGCGGTCCTTGGCTGTGCCGCACAACGCCACGGTCTGCTGGATCACCTCGTCAAACACATCAGGGTTATTGCCCCAGCCTTGGCAAAGCATATAGGCGATCAGCGCGTTGCCGATGATGCGCTTGGAGAACGGATGCCCGTAGGCCGTTTCCTCCCATTGTGCGGATAAATTCCAATCGTCAGTGATGTCGTGGTCATCGAAGATCATCAAGCAGGACAGGTGCGCGAACACCCGGGCCACGCCGCCAAGGCCGACCTTGAAGGCCTCGATGCGCTGTTGTTCCAGGTCATAGCGCTGGCGCCGTTCGGCGGTCAATTCGGGTGGTTGCGGGTCGATCAACGTCCACGGCACGGGCGACCACACCAGCAGATACATCGCCATGACTTCAGCGAAGGTCACCAGGTGATTATCGGCGCTGCTGCTGGTAAAGATCGGCTTGCGTGCCCCGCCGAAAAAACGTTCACGCAGGGTTTCGTTGCTTTCGAGCGCTGGCAGCAAGTCTGCACGGTGGTAATAACTGGCGGGGTGTTGGTAAAGCTTGGCGCTGTCTTCAACCACCGCACCTTCGAGGCATTCTTCGAACAACCCCAGGCGCTCGATCAAGGCATGGATCGCCCGCAACATCGGCCCGGCGACATCGTCGGCATACACCTGGTCGCCGCTCATCATCAACAACGCCGGCCGTTGCTCGGGAGATTGCGCCAACAGTCGGTCGACACAGAGCAAACCGTCGTTGGCCGGGTAGTGGGGTTTGCGGCAGGAGCCATGGACCAGTTGCCCGATGCGCGAATGCAGCACGAAACTCGGGCACTTCGCATCGCCGTACAGCAGGTGTGGCGCCCATTCGGCGATGGGCGCGCCGTCCACCAGCAGGTCGTAGTCAATCGTCACATCCAGCGGCAGGGCGGTATCGAGATGCACGTCGATCAAGTGCAAGAAAGCCCGCCGCCCCACGGGCACCACCTTGCAGCGCTTGGCGTCGAGTGCGAGATCGCCAGCCTCATCGAGGCGCAAAGTCAACGTCAATGGCCGTGAACCCACCAGCCACATCACCAGCCGCCGGGCTTCCAATCGCCGCAGCAGCGGACCGACGAGGACGGAGGGTAGGGTGGTTGGTGTGTCGGAAGGGGGCGGCAACATTCGTAGGAAAAGCTCTGCTTCAGAAGGAAGCAGGGATCATAACGCAATGCGCCCAAGGGCTGTGGCGGCTGCGTCTTTGTGGCGAGGGAGCAAGCTCCCTCGCCACAGGTTCAGCTCATTCCCAACCAGTTCGGCAGAACCAGCGAAATCCACGGCACATAGGTGATCAACACCAGGAACGCCAGCAGGATCATCAGCCACGGCATGGCCGCGCGGATGGTGGCTGTCAGCGACATGCCGGTCACCGCCGAGGTGACGAACAGGTTCAAGCCCACCGGTGGCGTGATCAGGCCGATTTCCAGGTTCACCACCATGATGATGCCCAGGTGAATCGGATCAATGCCCAGCTTCATGGCGATCGGGAACAGGATCGGCGCCAGGATCAGGATGATCGCCGACGGTTCCATGAACGCACCGGCAATCAGCAGCACGATGTTCACCACCAGTAGGAAGGTCACCGGCGTCAACCCGGCCTCGATCACCCAGGCGGTGATCTGCTGCGGCAGTTGCTCGGTGGTCAGCACGTGGGCAAAGAGCATGGCGTTGGCGATGATGAACATCAGCATGATGCTCAGCTTGGCCGACTCCAACAGCACCTTGGGCGTCTCGCGGAACGTCAGGTCCTTATAGACGAACAGTGCGATAAACGCCGAATACACTGCCGCGACCGCCGCTGCTTCGGTGGGTGTGAACATCCCCGAATAGATCCCGCCGAGAATGATGACCATCAGCAGCAGGCCCCAGATCGCCTTGCGTGCCGCCGTCAGCCATTCCCGCAAGGTTGCCCTGGGCAAGGCCGGCAGGTTTTTCTTCACCGCGACGATGTAGATCGCCACCATCAAGAACACACCCAGCAACAAGCCCGGCACCACACCGGCCATGAACAACTTGCCCACCGAGGTTTCTGTCGCGGCGGCGTACACCACCATCACGATCGATGGCGGAATCAGGATGCCCAGGGTCCCGGCGTTGCAGACGATGCCGGCGCCAAACGCTTGTGGATAACCCGAACGCACCATGCCGGCAATCGCGATGGAACCGACCGCAGCCACCGTCGCGGGGCTTGAGCCGGACAGCGCTGCAAACAACATACACGCCAACACTGCCGCAATCGCCAGGCCGCCACGGATATGCCCGACGCAGGCGTTGGCAAAGTCGATCAACCGCCGCGCCACACCGCCCGTGGTCATGAACGCACCGGCCAGCAGGAAGAACGGAATCGCCAGCAATGTGTAGTGTTCGCTGGTTTCGAACAGCTTGATCGCCAGGGAGCGTACCGAGTCAGGGCTGAAGAAAATAATCGTCAGCGAGCCGGCCAGGCCCAGGGAAATGGCGATGGGGACGCCGATAAACATCAACACGAACAACGCGATGAACAGGAAGGCAATGGTCATGGCTTGTCTTCCTCGATCTCGGTCAGCTTGATCGCTTCCGCCGCTTCATCGGCCAGGCCCAGGCCCGTCTGGCGATTCATCAGGATGCGTACGAAAATTTCCGCGAAACGGATAAACACCAGGGCGAATCCTACGGGCACGATTAACCCGACATGCCACTGCATGATGCCGAAGTGGCCGAGGTCTTCGGCGCCGATTCCAGCAATCATCAAGGTGTTGATCCACTCGTAACTCGCCACGGCCAGCAACCCGGCATAACCCAGGCAGCACAGGCAGGCGATCACGCCGATGAACCGCTGTACCGGTTTGCTCGCCAATTTCACCAGCGCATCGACACCGATGTGCCCGGCGGTCCGCACGCCGTAGGAAAGACCGAAGAAAATCAGCCAGCCAAACAGCGCCTTGGTCAGGGCGCTGCTCCAGGTCATCGCCTGGGCCATGCCCATGATGCCGTCGCCAATGGCGAACATCGACTCGCTGGCGGCGGGCCAGTTATCGCCGAGGCTGTAGAAAACCGCGTAGAGGTTGTTGAGGACCACATAGACGAACGTGACGAGCGTCATGGCGGCCAGGAGGAAAGCAATGAAACCTTCCTCGAAGTGTTCCCAGGTGCGCCGAAGGGCGTTCATGGATGACATCTCCTGCAAGAGGACGACAGGCCGGCATTGCCAGGACGGCTACGCCGGCCAACCCATTACTGAGCCTTGTTGGAGGCTTCGGCGGCTTTGATCAGATCGGCGCCGATGTCACCTTCGAACATCTTCCATACCGGTTTCATCTTCTCGCGCCATTCGTTGCGCTGTTCAGGCGTGAGGGTGATGATTTCGGTGGTCTTGGCCTCGAGGATGCGCTGTTTGTCGTGCTCGTTCAGCTGTGCCGCCTCTTTGTTCACTTGAGCCGTGACTTCCACCAGGATCTTGTCCAGTTCAGTACGGATGTCCGGCGGCAGGCCGTTCCAGAACTTGGTGTTGGTGATCAGCATGTAGTCGAGTACACCGTGGTTGGATTCGGTGATGTACTTCTGCACTTCATGCATCTTCTGGCTGTAGATGTTCGAGTAGGGGTTCTCCGCACCGTTCACCACACCGGTCTGCAAGCCTTGGTACACCTCGGCGAAACTCATCTTGCGCGGGTTGGCGTTGACGGCCTTGAACTGCTCTTCGAGCACGGCAGACGCCTGCACGCGGAACTTCAGGCCACGGGCATCCTTGGGTTCGCGTAGCGGTTTGTTGGCAGACAACTGCTTCATGCCGTTGTGCCAATAGGCCAGGCCGGTGATGTTCTTGCTTTCCATGGACTTGAGCAGTTTCTGACCTTCGGGGCTCAACTGGAAACGGTCCACGGCGGAGATGTCGTCAAACAGGAACGGCAAGTCGAACAACTGCACGGTCTTGGTGTACTGCTCGAACTTGGCCAGGGACGGCGCGATCATTTGTACATCGCCCAGGAGCAGGGCTTCCATTTCCTTGCCGTCGCCGAACAGCGAGGAGTTAGGGTACACCTCGACTTTGACTTTGCCCGGCAGTCGCTCTTCCACCAACTTCTTGAACAGCAACGCACCTTGGCCTTTAGGGGTTTGTTCGGCCACTACATGCGAAAATTTGATGACCACCGGATCGGCTGCCATGGCCGAGCCCAGCGCGCTGAGGGCCAGCGTGCAGACGAGTGCTTTCCACATAGGTTTGAACATCGGAGTTTCCTTTTATTTTTAGTTTTGCCCGTGCGGGCTCATTCAAAACACAACGCACGGTGGGACAGTTGCAAGTCTAGGCAGAAATCAGCTTGCTGGGGCATTGTGACATCAAGTGCAGCGTATTACTGCGTCTGGTTGGACGCTTCGGCGGCCTGGATCAGGTCCGGGCCGATGTCCTTTTCAAACTTCGCCCATACCGGTTTCATCGTCTCGCGCCAGGCGTTGCGCTCTTGCGGCGTGAGGGTAACGATTTCGGTGGTCTTGGCGTCAAGTACGCGCTGGCGGTCCAGTTCGTTCAACCGCTGTGCCTCTTTGTTGGCATGAGCAGTTGCCTCGACCACGATCTTTTCCAGTTCGGGGCGAATATCCGCTGGCAAGCCATTCCAGAAATCGGAAGTGGTAATGAGCATGTAATCGAGAATGCCGTGGTTCGTCTCGGTGACGTATTTCTGCACTTCATAAAGCTTTTGGTCGTAGAAGTTCGAGTAGGGGTTCTCGGTGCCGTTGACCACGCCTGTGCGCAAGCCTTGGTACACCACTGAGAAAATCATCTTTTGCGCCTTGGCGTCCACGGTCTTGAACTGCTCGGTGAGCACTGCGGAATCCTGCACTCGGAACGTCAAGCCCCGGGCATCTTCGGGGTTGCGCAATACCCGGTTGGCCGACAACTGCTTCATGCCGTTGTGCCAATACGCCAGGCCGGTGATGTTGTTGCGCTCCATGGAGTGCAATAACTTCTGGCCAGCCGGGCTCGTTTGAAAACGGTCTACTGTGGCAATATCCTGAAACAAAAAAGGCAGGTCGAAGAGCTGCAAGGTTTTGGTGTATTGGTCGAACTTGGCCAGCGACCGCGCAATGATCTGCACGTCCCCCAGGAGCAACGCTTCCATTTCCTTGTCATCGCCGTACAGCGTGGAGTTGGGGTAAACCTCCACCTTGACCCTGCCTGGCAGGCGCTCCTCCACCAGCTTCTGGAACATCAGGGCGCCCTGGCCCTTGGGCGTCTGCTCGCCCACCACGTGGGAGAACTTGATCACGATGGGCTCGGCGGCGACGGAGCCCAAGGCGCCGAGGGCCAGGAAACAGATGAGCGTTTTCAGCATGGTCTTGAACATTTGCCGGGTTTCCTCTGCATAGTCATGTGCACTGTTTCGCCAATGAAACAGCTGCAAGTCTAGGAGAAAAAACGCGGGGGACAGGGCGAGAAGAGGGCCTTCTCGCCAGGCACCTCCTGGCCTGGCCGAATCAGGCTCGCTAGCGCTCAAGGCTCCTGCGATGGCCCCTTCAACTCGATCTGGTTGCCATCCGGATCGAAGCAGTAGATCGACCAGCCTTTCCCTTGCGCGCCATAACGCATTTGTGCTTTTTCGACGGCCAGGCCGGCGGTGCGCAGATGGGCGAGCAGGGCCTGCTCGTCAAACGGCTCGATGCGCAGGCAGAAGTGATCGACGTTATGGCCCTGCTTGCCGGCCGCCGCGCCACCCTGACGGCCCAAAGGTCCGTCGACATCCACCAGGTCGATCATCGATGCACCGGCTCCGAGGTGGATCAGTCCCAGATCGTCCCGACGTTTCCTGAGCTCGCAGCCGAACACCGACGTATAGAAGGCGAGGCTGCGTTCGATGTCTGTCACGCGCAGGACGATGTGGTCGATGCGCTCGATGCTGAAGTTCTTCATGTCGGCCTCCGCATGGGTTCTGGCGCCAATGGGTCAAGTCACTGTAGCCAACAATTCCCACGGCGGGCGCGAGCTGATCCCAGTCAATGACAGGCTGTGTGGTATGACGACTTTCAGAGTCGTCATCTTCATGGCAAAGACGGCGTGACGAAAAATCTCCTATTTGTTTGGTTTTGTGGGTTGACATGCCTAGGTAAACATTCAAATAATCCGCCACGTTGTATGACGACATACAAATAAAGAATAACAACACGGTGACCCTTCCCATGAGAATTACAGGCGTTCACGTCGAAATCTTTTCCACCCCGTCGCGTCGCGCCCAAGACAGTGCCGGCCACGCCCATCCTGGCGACGAAGTCATGATCAAGATGGCCCTGCTGCGAATCAGCTGCGACGACGGATCGGAGGGTTATGCCTTCGGTACGCCTGAATTGATTCGCCCGCACATCATCGAATCCTTCGTGCGCAAGGTGCTGATCGGCCGCGACCCGATGGACCGGGAAAGCATCTGGCAGGACTTGGCGCACTGGCAGCGCGGCAGCGCCGGGCAATTCACCGATCGGGCCCTGGCCCTGGTGGAACAAGCCTTATGGGACTTGGCCGGGCGCAAGCTGAAGTTGCCGGTGCACAAGCTCATCGGCGGTTACCGCGACAAGGTCCTGGCCTATGGCTCGACGATGTGCGGCGACGATTTGCCGGGTGGTCTGTCGACGCCGGATGAGTACGGCCAGTTTGCCGAGAAGCTGGTCAAGCGCGGCTACAAGGCAATCAAGCTGCACACCTGGATGCCGCCGATTTCCTTCGCGCCAAATCCGCAAATGGACATCCAGGCCTGCGCTGCCGTACGCGAGGCGGTTGGCCCGGACATCGCGCTCATGCTCGATGGCTACCACTGGTACAGCCGCATGGATGCGCTGACCATCGGCAAGGCCCTGGAGAAGTTGAATTTCGCCTGGTTCGAAGAGCCGATGATGGAGGACTCCGCAGAGTCCTATGCCTGGCTGGCGGCCAACCTGGATATCCCGGTGCTGGGTCCGGAGAGCATCGCCGGTAAATTCCACAGCCGCGCCAGTTGGGTCACGCACAAGTCCTGTGACATCCTGCGCGCCGGCGTGGCCGGCGTCGGCGGCATCGGGCCGTGCCTGAAGGTGGCGCACCTGGCCGAGTCGTTCGGCATGGATTGCGAGGTCCACGGCAACGGCGCGGCGAACCTCGCCGTAGTCGGGGCGATCAGCAATTGCCGTTGGTACGAGCGTGGCCTGCTGCACCCGTTCCTCGATTATGAGGAAGTGCCGGCGCACCTCAACAGCCTCGTCGATCCGATGGACGCCGACGGTTATGTGCATCTGTCGGATCGGCCGGGGTTGGGCGAGGACATCAACTTCGCGTATATCGAAGCCAACACATTATCCCGGCACTGATGGCGCACTGCGTCCGAGGCTGAACGGCCCGGACGACAAGTCTTTATAAATATAAGAAAGGACTGAACCATGAAACTCTGGCCCAAGCGCCTGACCAGGCTGCTGTGTGTCGTCGTGGCCCTGTGCACAGTGCAGGTGCCCGTCAGCCTGGCCCAAGGCGAAACGCCCGCCGACCAATTGGTGGTGGGCATGAGCATGATCAACCTGCTGTCCCTCGACCCGGCCGCCGCGACGGGGCTGGAAGTGGCCGAGGTCAACGCCAACGTCTACGACATGCTCCTGGAGCAGGACGCGACGCAACCGGACACGCTGATTCCCGCCCTGGCCAAAAGCTGGGAAATCAGCCCGGACCGTATGCGCCTGACCTTTCAATTGCGCGACGACGTGCGCTTTCACTCCGGTGCGCCACTCACTGCGCAAGACGTCGCCTGGTCCTTGCAGCGCGTGGTCACGCTCAATCGCGCCCTGGCTTCGACCTGGAAGGCCTACGGCTTCACCGCCGAAAACGTCGTCAAACTGATGCGCGCCGAAGGGCCGCACACCTTTGTCATGGAGCTGCCGCGCAGCACCGATCCGTTGCTGGTGCTCAACACGTTGGCGACCTCGCCCAGTGCCTTCATCGTCGATCGCTCGGTGGCCTTGCAGCATCAGGTCGGCGACGATCAGGGCGCGGCGTGGCTGGCCACGCATACGGCAGGTTCCGGCGCGTTCAAGCTGGATATCTGGCGCGCCAACGACGTGATCCTGATGAGTCGCAACGATGACTACTGGCGCGGCGCGCCGAAGTTGCGCCGGGTGATCATGCGCAACATGACCGAATCCCAGGCCTTGCGCCTGATGGTCGAGCGCGGTGACCTGGACGTTGCCCGCGGCATGGCGGCCACCGACATCAAGGCCCTGGGCGCGGTCGATGACGTGCACATCCAGAGCATCGCCCGGGGCACGCTGTACTACGTGGCGTTGAGCATGCAGCAGCCGCTGTTCCAGGACATCCGCGTGCGCCAGGCGATCCGATTGTTGATCGACTACCAGGGCATCAACGACGTGGTGATGCCGCACTACGGCGTGATCAACCAACGGCCGATGCAACTGGGCTTGCCGGCGCGCCTGGACGATCCGGGGTACCGCCTGGACGTAGCCAAGGCCAAGCGCCTGCTGGCGGAAGCCGGTCACGCCGACGGCTTCAAGGTGAGCATCCGCTCGCTGACCGATCCACCGTTCATCAACATCGCCACCAGCCTGCAAGCGACGCTGGCCCAGGCGGGCATCCAGGCGACGATCATCACCGGCACCGGCAACCAGATCTACGGGGCGATGCGCGACCGCCAGTTCGACATTCTTGTGGGTCGTGGTGGCGGCGGGGCGGAGCGCCATCCGCATTCGAGCCTGCGCGCCCTGGTGTACAACCCGGACAACCGCACCGAAGCCAAGTTGAGCAACTTCCAGGGCTGGCGCACCTCGTTCTTCGACCCGCAGCTCAACCAGTTGATCGAGCAGGCCGAGCGCGAGCGCGACCCCGAGCGCCAACGGCAGATGTACGCCCAGGTCCAGACCCTCTACGACCAACAGGCCGGGGCAATCATGCCGGTCTCGCAAATGGTCGACGAGGTGGTGATCCACGCCGACGTGCGCAACTACATCGGCCACACCGCCGCCACCACGCGCCTTCGCGACGTCTATAAGCAGCGCTGAAATCGACGGCCCCACGGCCAAGGCAGGAATGAATATGTCGACTGCATCCTTTTCAATCTGGACCACCCGGGCCGCTTCGGCGACCCGGCGCGGCGGCTCGGTGGCGGTGACGCTGCTGGGGTTGCTGCTGCTGACTTTCTTTATCGGACGGGTGATGCCGCTGGACCCGGTGCTGGCCATTGTCGGCCCGGACGCCGACGCCTCGGCGTACGCCCAGGTATACACGGAACTGGGCCTGGACAAGCCGTTGTGGACGCAGTTCGCGATCTACCTCGGCGACCTGCTCCATGGTGACTTCGGCATGGCCTTGCTGACCGGCAACCCGGTCATCACCGACATCGCCCGGGTGTTTCCGGCGACGTTGGAACTGGCGACCCTGGCCATCCTGTTCGGCGTGCTGGCGGGCTTGCCGCTGGGTGTCTACGCAGCGACTCATCAGGGCCGTGCCGGTGACCATGTCGCTCGGCTGATCACGCTGTTCGGTTACTCCACGCCGATTTTCTGGATCGGCATGATGGCTTTCCTGGTGTTCTACGCCTGGTTGGGTTGGGCCGGCGGTGTCGGGCGGATCGGCCTGGCTTATGACGGGTTGATTCCGACACACACCGGGCTGTTGTTGATCGACACCGCCTGGTCCGGCGATTGGGAAGCCTTTCGCAGCGCACTGCGGCACATCCTGCTGCCGGCGGTGATCCTCAGTTTCAACTCGGTCGCCTACATCAGCCGCATGACCCGCAGCTTCATGCTTGAACAACTGTCCCAGGAGTACATCATCACCGCCCGGGTCAAGGGTCTGTCCCAGCGCAAGATCGTCTGGGGCCACGCCTTCGGCAACATCCGCGTGCAGCTGTTGACCATTGTTGCGCTGGCCTACGGCGGGTTGCTCGAAGGTGCGGTGCTGATCGAAACCGTCTTCGCCTGGCCTGGCTTCGGGCAGTACCTGACGAGCAGTCTGTTGCTCGGCGACATGAACGCGGTGATGGCTTGCGTGCTGTTGATCGGCCTCATCTTCGTGACGCTGAACCTGATCAGCGATGCGCTCTACAAGATCTTCGACCCGAGGACTCGCTAATGAACCTGCCCCTTGCTTCCAGCGCAGCCGGCAGTGCCGCGCTGCCCGCTTCGAGTACGGCTGCGTTGGCCGCCAGCGCAGCCCGGCTGCTGCGATTCCTGTTGCGCAACCCGATGACGTTTGCCGGCCTGGTCGTCGTCTCGACCCTGGTCCTGGTCGCGGTCTTCGCGCCCTGGATCGCCGGTCACGACCCCTTGTTGCAGAACCTTGCCAGCGCGTTGCAAGCGCCCAGCAGTGCGCATTGGTTCGGCACCGATGAATACGGTCGCGATGTGTTTGCCCGGCTGGTGTATGGCTCGCGCATCACGCTGTACATCGTCTTGCTGGTGACGGTGATCGTCGGCCCCATCGGCCTGTTGGTCGGCACCGTTTCCGGTTACTTCGGCGGCTGGGTCGACAACCTGTTCATGCGCATCACCGACATTTTCATCTCGTTCCCCAGCCTGGTGTTGGCGCTGGCCTTCATCGCCGCCCTCGGCCCGGGCCTGGAGCATGCGGTGATCGCCATCGCACTCACCGCCTGGCCGCCGATTGCCCGGCTCGCTCGCGCCGAAACGCTGCCGCTGCGCAACGCTGACTTCGTCGTCGCGGTTCAACTTCAAGGCGCGTCGAGTACGCGGATCATCCTGCGCCACATCATTCCGATGTGCCTGTCGTCGGTGATCATCCGCCTGACCATGAACATGGCGAGCATCATCCTCACCGCCGCTGCCCTGGGCTTTCTTGGCCTCGGCGCCCAGGCGCCGCTGCCGGAGTGGGGCGCGATGATCTCCACCGGGCGGCGCTACATGCTCGAAAGTTGGTGGCTGGTGGCGGCGCCCGGTGCGGCGATCATGCTGGTCAGCCTGGCCTTCAACCTGTTGGGCGACGGCTTGCGCGACGTCCTCGACCCCCGCAGCCAATCCTGAGGAAAGTCCCATGACTGAGATAAAACTGGCTGTACAGGATTTATGCGTGGAGTTTCGCAATGCGGGCAAAACCTCGCTGGCGGTGCGCGATGTGTCGTTCACCCTGGGCCGGGAAAAACTCGCCATCGTCGGCGAGTCCGGCTCGGGCAAATCCACTGTCGGGCGCAGCCTTTTGCGTCTGCATCCGCCGACGGCGCGGGTCACCGCCAAGACCCTGCGCTTCGCCGATATCGACTTGCTGAGCGCCAGCGAAAAGCAGATCCAGGCGATTCGCGGGGCGCGCATGTCGATGATCATGCAAGACCCGAAGTACTCGCTAAACCCGGTGGTGCGCGTTGGCGAGCAAATCGCCGAAGCCTATCTCGCCCACCACAAGGTGCCCCATCACCAAGCCCGGGAACGGGCCCTGGATATGCTCGCCAAGGTGCACATCCGTGATCCTCGGCGGGTTTATGACCTGTATCCACACGAGGTCTCGGGCGGCATGGGCCAGCGGATCATGATCGCCATGATGGTCATCACCGATCCCCAGGTGATCATCGCCGACGAGCCCACTTCGGCGCTGGACGTGTCGGTGCGCCGGCAGGTGCTCAACGTGCTGGAAGAGTTGGTCTGCGAGCGTGACCTCGGGCTGATTTTCATCAGCCACGACCTGAACCTGGTGCGACATTTCTGTGACCGCGTGCTGGTGATGTACGCCGGGCGCGTGGTCGAGTCGATTGCCGCCGCCGACCTGGATAACGCCAGCCATCCGTACACCCAAGGCCTGTTGGCGGCGTTGCCGAGCCTGGACCATCCGCGCGCCACGCTGCCGGTGTTGCAGCGCGACCCACACTGGTTGAACCCTTGAGGAGCCTGTCATGAGCATGATCGAAATCACCGGACTGAACCTCAGTTTCGGCACGGGCGCGGCACTGAATGCGGTATTGCACGACGTCGATTTGAGCGTCGCCGAAGGTGAGGCCTTCGGCCTGGTGGGGGAGTCCGGTTCGGGCAAGACCACCGTGCTGCGTTGCCTGGCCGGACAGTACCAGCACTGGACCGGTCAACTGCAAATCGCCGGTCGGGCGGTGAAACGCAAGCTGCCGCTGGACCACTACCGCACCGTGCAGATGGTTTTCCAGGACCCGTACGCCTCGCTGCATCCGCGCTACACCATCGACGCTGCGTTGCAGGAACCGTTGCGCATTCACGGCATCGACGGGCGTGGGCAAAAGGTCAGCGAGATCCTGCGCAAGGTCGGCTTGAACGACAGCTTTCGCTTTCGTTATCCGCATCAATTGTCCGGCGGCCAGCGCCAGCGCGTGGCGATTGCCCGGGCGCTGATCCTGCGCCCAAGGGTGTTGCTGCTGGATGAGCCAACCTCGGCGCTGGACGTCTCGGTGCAGGCGGAAATCCTCAACCTGTTGGCCGAACTGCGCCGCCAGGAAGGGCTGACTTATTTGATGGTCACCCACGACCTGGCCGTCGTTGCGCATTTGTGCGATCGGCTGGCGGTGATGCAGCAGGGCAGGGTAGTGGAGACACTCGACAGTCATCGGCTGGCAAACGATGGCGCTGCCCATGAATACACGCGCCTGCTGGTACAAGCCAGCCGCGACATACAACGAGTCCCTATCGCCGTTTGAAGTAACTAACCCGCTGTACCTGTTTTAAACCGCAGAACACGTTGAACCGCACGTTTCAATGCGCGCACGCGCTCGCCTGCGATTTGGCGTTCAACCCAACTATTGATTTCAACTTACAAGAATAAAAAACATGAAAAAGACCCTGGTAGTTTTGTCGATCGCTTCGCTGTTCACTTCGGTTGTCGCTCAGGCGGATACCGGTTATATCAACGTCCGCCATCAATACGCTGAAAAAACCCGCATGCACGCCGACCGCGCCAAATTCGGCATCAGGCTGGATAACGGTGTGGGCCTGGAAGGCGAACTCAAATACAAGACCGCCGGTGACCGGGAAGATGTCGCTTTCGACAACACCGTCGGTAGCGGCCACGAATTTACCGTCAACTATCAGCACAAGATCGATGATCGCTGGACGCTGACGCCTTCGTTCGCCATGGAAAGCGATGAGGAGTCCACCACCTACAAGATGGGCATGCGCCTGGGCTACAGGATCACGAAAGAGCTGAGCATCGCCGGTCGCTATCGCTACGACGTCAGCAAGCTGGACCGTGACCAGGTCGATCGCGACGTGCCGGACAATGCCCAGGACGACCAGACCATTCATCGCTACGACGTCTATATCAACTACGCGGATCAAGGGCCGTGGGCGTATGAATATCAACTGACGTATTTCGATGCGGATTACATCCGCTATAACGGCGGCACCGATGACTATGAGCAGAATGCCGTGGTCAAGTACAAATGGGATAAGCGCTGGGCACCGTTCTTTGAAGTGGGTGATATCAAGGTCAACTCGGTGGACAGTGATCGGCAACTGCGGTTGCGGGTGGGTATCCAGTACAACTTTTTCTGAGTCGCAGGGAGTACAACGCATTCAAGGGATCGATGAAACCGTGGCGAGGGAGCTTGCTCCCGCTTGGGTGCGAAGCGCCCACAAAGAAGGACTGCTGCGCAGCCCAGCGGGAGCAAGCTCCCTCGCCACAATGAGTTGTGCCTTTGATATAGGTGCACCACAGGAGGGCTGTGGAGCGTTTTATTCGTTGTAGAACGCCTGGCGTTGTTGGGTTTCACACAAGCGCATGCGGCTGTTGCTCAGGTGCAAGTACATGGCCGCCCGCGCCGCATCGACATTGCGACTGGCGATGGCATCGAAAATCTGTTGGTGTTCGGCATTGATCCCCTGCAAGTAGGCGCTGCGATCACTCTGCCCCGAATAGGCGGAGTTCATCCGGGTACGCGGGATCAGCTTCGTGCCCAGGTGCTTCATGATATCGATCAGGTAGTAATTGCCGGCCGCCTTGGCGATCTTCAGGTGGAACTGGAAATCGGCATTGATCGTGGTGCCGGATTTCTCAGGCCCTTGCAACAACGCGTCCAGCGCCTGGGCCAGTTCGGCCAGGGCTTCGGGCGTGGCGCGTTCGGCGGCCATGCCGGCGGCCTGTACTTCCAGGCTCAGGCGAAATTCCAGCAAGTTGAGCACATCGGACAACGTGGCGATCGTTGCCGGCCCGAGGGTAAAACCTTCCGGCGCCGGCATGTCCAGCACAAAGGTGCCGACGCCATGGCGCGTCTCCACCAACCCCGCCGCCTGCAAGCGCGACAATGCCTCGCGCACCACCGAACGGCTGACGCCTTCGGCTTCCATGATGTGCACTTCGGTGGGGAGCTTTTCGCCGCATTTCAGAATGCCGTCGCGCATGCGCTGGGCAAAACGGTCGACCAGTGTCTCGGCGAGGCGGCGCGGCTTGTTCAATGGAGATAACGCTTGGTCCGTCATCGGCGTGCTCTAGTGTGATCAGCGGGCATTATAGTGAGTTTTGGGGCAAGGTCGCGGCTATAATGCCGCGATCGTCTGGCTTGATGGATAGGTGCAATGGAGCGTGTCACAACCGATCGACGCCTGAGCATGACTCAGCAACTGGTGGTCGACCTGACGCAGCAAATACTCGCCGGCGAGCTGCCCGCGGGAAGCAAACTGCCGACTGAACAGGTCATTATCAAGGAACGCGGCGTCAGTCGGACCGTGGTCCGTGAAGCCATGTCCCGGCTGCAGGCCGAAGGTTTGGTCGAGACGCGCCATGGCATTGGCACCTTTGTGGTCGACACCGCCCGCCCGGGGGATTTCCAGGGCAGCAAACACGTCAAGGGCGGCGCCTACGATGCGCTGGCCGTCATCGAGCTGCGCCTGAGCCTGGAAGTGGAAGCCGCCGGCATCGCCGCGCAACGGGCTACGCCGGAGCAATTGCTGGCGATGCGTGAAGCGCTCGACGTAGCGAATGCGCTTGACCCAACGGATGACGACAGCGCCCGGGCCGATTTCGAATTTCATCTGCAGATCGCCCAATGCACCGGCAACAGTTTCTTCATCGATGCCATGACCCATGTCGGCAATACATTGCTCGCGGTTGTGCAGGTGAAAAGTGAGAACCGAACGTTGGCAGTGCGTGAGCGAGAGCAGGTCTACGCGGCGCTGGCGCGCCGTGATGCCGAGGCGGCGCGGGCTTCTATGCGGCTGCATTTGATCAATATGCAACAGCGGGTTCGCGGTGTGAGTGAGTTGACGACGCAATAACCTCCACCACGGCCCCCTGTGGGAGCGGGCTCGCGAAAACGGTGGCCCATCCTCTTGCTAGTTGCGCTTCCAGCACTCCGCGTACCGCGCGCACACCCCGTAACGCTCATCCATCTGCGCCATCCTCTCCAGGTGATGACCCACTGCTTCAACCGTGACCACATTCCCGATCCGGAAATATTCCACCATCATCGCGACGTCCAGGTCGACCTCGGCTTTCTCCGGCTTGGCATTGGCGGTTTTAGGCAATGCCCACTGTTCCAGCTGCTCGTCCTTCAACTGCCGCAGACGCGCCTGGTATTCCTCCTTGAAGCGCTCCATCGAGTGCGACTTGTTCTGCGCCATGTCATCGCCAAACGTCTTCAGGTTTTCCCGGTACAGCGTCCAGTAGTCAGCCGGCAGGTCGAAGCCGAGCTTGGCCTTGCGTTCGCTGATCAGGGTGTCCAGCTTCTCTGGCGAATAACTTTCGACTCTGTCCTTGGCCGGATCGGTCTTCACCGTGACCACCAGGCTTTTATCGATGACTCGATTCATCAGCTCCAAGCGATGGGGGGTGTCCGGGTAGATCTTGGGGAACAGTGCGTTGCGACCGGCGCAGGCGGGATAGTTGTTTTTCAGGATCGGGATCGGTGTGCGCACGTCCTTGCCATCGACCCGTTGCAAGCGTTGCAACTGAGTCAGGCAGAAGTTCTTCTCGGACTTGAACGTCACTTCGTATTCGGCATTGGCCTCGGGCGTAAAGTTGAAGCCCTTGCCACACACGGCATAACCGCTATTCATGTTGGTGCGCAGATGAATCTGCTCACCGGGCTTGAGCTTGACCTCCAGATACCCCCTGGCATCCTTGGGCGCCGGAACGCTCATCCCCACCCGTCGCGCGGTGAGGAATTTCGCAGCGGCCTGCTCCAGGCTGCTCGTTATGCAAAAGCGCTGACGTGCTCCGACGTCCATATCATGTCCGGCGTTACGACGCAGGAAGATGCCGCGCTGGTCTATTGGGGCAACCTGGAATATGCCGTCAAATTCCTCGAAGACCAAGGTTTGCGGCCGCTGGTCGAAGTCATCTGCGCGCAGGAAATGCCCGGCTATTACATGTCCGACTTCAGCAAGGCTCAACAGGTGCTGGAGCGTTTTCCGAGTGTCGGGCTGATCCTCGATCTTTACCACGCGCAACGGCTTACCGGAGACGCGGTGGATATCCTGGCCCGCTTCTATGACCGAACCGTCCATGTGCAAATTGCCGACTGCCCAGGGCGTCATGAGCCGGGGACGGGGAGCATGGATTTTGCGGGCTTGTTCGCAGAGTTGGAGCAGCGTGGCTATAAAGGATGGATCGGGTGTGAATACCGTCCTACCGGCTCTACCGTGGCAGGCCTTGATTGGATCAAGCAGTTCAGCGCCTGACACAAAGCTGGCGATACGCGCGCTTTTGGAAGCGAGCTTAAGACAAACCCGTGGCGAGGGAGCTTGCTCCCGCTGGGCTGCGTAGCAGCCCCTAAAATAATCTATGCCCGTACGCCGATGAACAAGTCGAGATTTTCAGGTAGCGGTTGCTGTATCACTCGTCCTATTCGCCTGGCCTGCGCGATGCTCAAGGGCAATTCGCCGACGATCTCGGCTGCCAAGCTCTCCCAACCCAAGATATGCATGATCGCTGCCTCGTACTCGGGATTCACGTCGAGCTCGAACTGAATAAAGTCGTCTTCGTGGTCCTCAGGGAAATAGCCGGTGATCTCCAAATACACTCTGCGTGTCGCTCCTTAATCTATATTGCAGGCGAGCTGAAATACATGATCGTCATCGTAAAAACGCTTGCCGGCCAATGCTTCAATAGCTGCGGCTTGGCTGGGGCTCAGGTTATAACCTTCGTCGCCGCGTTGGGGTGCCGACCATTCCATGATCTGCTTCAGTTGTGCATCGCTCCCAGCAGGCAGTCTTATTTCAAAAGTTAACGTCTCGCTTTTTTTGTCGAAGATCTCGACGATATATGACAGGCGATGTTGTGCCGGCATCTCGTGTTCCATTTCTTGCTCCGTCCCGGTTCCGTCGTCAGTTACGCCAGGACGCCAATATACAAATCCAGATCTGTCGGTAGAGATTCCCCGATAATTTGCGATAGCTCGATTACCTGCTCCTTCGTCAGCAGCCACTCCCCTTCAGCCATTGCGTTAAGGCTACTGTGGCCTAGAAGCTGCAAGATTCGGCTGTTGTAGGATTCGTTCAAATCAAGATCGAATTTGAGTGAGTCATCTTCATCCTCGGCTGGTAAAAAACCGCTGATAGATAAGTACATGAAAGCTCCTATTTCTCTACTTTGCGGCCGGGTTTGGCCGATTTGGTTTGCGCTCCAGTCTCAGCGTGGTATTCCCCGAGGCGGCGGTTCGACTCAAGGTGTGGCAGTAGCGCTAGTCCACCCATTGCTAATGACTGGATACCCTTGCGGACGTTTGGCGTCGCCCTACGCGCTGCAAGACAATTGGAAAATATAGTCCGGATGATTGAATGCCTCGCCCGTCATCTTTTCAAGGCGGCTTATCTGCTCCGATGTTAATTCGTACTCATATATTGCATCTTTCGGCTCAGTCCACTCCATCAGCGCAGCTAATTCATCAGATAGGGTGTTGCTGATTTCGATGCGGAAAACCAAATGTTCGCTGCTTTTGTCGAACGCCACGATTTCATGCTTCATTTGCTGCTCCTGTGTTTATTTAGGTGTAGTTCTGCCTGGCTCGGCGTCCTTTGTTCTGTCTCCTGTGTCAGGGTTGAATTCTCCCAGGTGTCTACCTTGTTTGTTGTACAGCTCTACCCTGCCGTTTTCATAATCCCATTCATAGATGCGACCCTTGCGATCCTTCCAACGTTTACGCCTTTGTCCACCACCTTTGACTGAACTTTTGGACGGGCTAAGTAGCGCATCAGGAAACGCCGGGAGATTGTTTGGCGCAGGATGATAGCTATGATCCCCACCAAAAGGCCGCGCAAACACCACATAAAGCGACTTCAGTCCCGTATCCGCCGGAAACACCAAGATACCGTCATCCGCCGTAACATCCTCTCCCGGCAGCCCATCAATCTGGCTGTCGACGTCCTCCGCGATCGGATGGACGAGGATCGTGCCCAGCTGTTTGCCGATATCGTCGGGGTAGGTCAGCGGTGGAAGTGAACCAAGCGGGGTCTGCTGCGGCGTCCAGATGAGGGTGATGCCGTTGAGCGTCGCCTCCATCGCCGTCTGGTCGGCGTTCCAGGTCACCTGCACGGTGCGCACCGAGTCGTCGCCGGAGGGACTGCTGTGGATGCCGTACACCTGTAGCACGCCGTCGGCGTCACGGCGGAATTGGAAGCGGACACGTGTGGTTGCGTGGTTCAGGCGGCGTAGCTGGTCGTCGGTGTACAGGGTGCCGTCGGCCATATTAGTGGGCAGCATGCCCAGGACGAAGACGCTGGCAGGGCCGCCCGCGCCGCGTACCGCCCAGGTGAGGCGCCGTTGCATGATCCCGCCGCCGGCGATGCGGCCCAGCGCGAGGTCTGCGCCAAGCGCCGAGGCGATTGCGGTACTTGCCGAAGGCATGAGCATGGCGCCCGCCACCATGATCCGGCCGAAATTCGAGGTGGGCTCAGGTGTTGTGCCGGCGCCCGTTTGGCACCAGTTTTCGGCGATGCAGGATTTGGCAAAGACCAAGTCTTGCCGGGGCTTGGGCAGCGGCCATTGTTCCGGGGGGGCGGGGACCTGTTCTGGCTCCGGCGCCAGGCGCGGCATGAAACCGCCGCCTGAGCTGGCGAGCCCCGGCTTCACCAGCAGCAGGTCGCCGTTCCGGACGGCCTCGACGATATCGTTGTCTCGGTTGATCTTCGTCCGCATTCCAAACTGATCGAGCCCGTCGACGACGTGGCCGCACATCAGGGCCTCATCGACCAGACGTGCGGCAATGTCGGGGGACTCGGTCGGTTCCAGCCCCTTTTCCGTACTCCTTATCAAGCGCATTGCGATCCTTGCGGTTAAATAGGCGGGCTATTCTGGTGAGGCGCGCCATGGCCGGCAATGTAAGGACGTTTGCGGCATATGTCCTGCCTGAGATTTCAATCTTTTAGAAACGATTAACCGATCACCTGGGATTTCACGACATGAAAAAACAAGAACAACAAGCGCTGCTTCAAACCCTGAAAACCCGCTTCGAACAACACCCGAACCGTCACCCAGATATCCTCTGGTCTGACATCCAGACCCGGCTCGAAAACAACCCCCATGCCTTGAAATCCCTCCAGGCCATGGAAGCCACCGGTGGCGAGCCCGACGTGATCGGCCAGGATCCTAAAAGCGGCGCCGTCACTTTCTGCGATTGCGCAAAGGAAAGCCCCACCGGTCGTCGCAGCCTCTGCTACGACCGCGCGGCCCTGGATGCGCGCAAGGAGAACAAGCCCAAAGGCAGCGCGATCGAGATGGCCGACGAGATGGGGATAAGCCTGTTGACCGAGGAGCAATACCGAGCACTGCAGGCGCTCGGTGAGTTCGATGCCAAGACGTCCAGTTGGCTGGCGACGCCTCCGGAACTTCGTGCGCTCGACGGGGCGATTTTTGGCGACTACCGTTATGGCCGGGTGTTCATCTACCACAACGGTGTGCAGTCGTATTACGCGGCGCGTGGGTTTCGTGGGGTGCTGCGCGTTTGAGCCCTCAAGGACACCGCTGCCCCTGTGGCGAGGGAGCTTGCTCCCGCTGGGCTGCGAAGCGGCCCCCCGCGGCGGGGTGTCAGGAGGAAGCGGTTGGCAAGGTTTGCGACTGCTGCGCAGTCGAGCGGGAGCAAGTTCCCTCGCCACGGAGTTCGCCGCCGCCGCAGAATCGCCTCACTGAAAAACCAGAATCTCGCAACCCTTGGCCTCACGGATCTGCGCGAATCCCGGCAACTGCGCCACAAAATCCGCCTCGAACGCCAGGTACCGATCCAGCGCCGGCAGATAACGAATCTGCGGCTTGATGCGTGGTATGTCCTTGGAGGTCAGCTTCACCACCTCATTGCTGCACTGATTCCAAAACCAGGCCAGTGTGTGCGTGCCAAAGGTATTGGAGCGGTAGCTCCATACCCACCAATCGCCATGCCCGCGCGCTACCTGCAGTTGCCCATGGAATGTGCGCAGCGTGATCACCTGTTTGGGCTGCGTGACAAGCAGACGTGTGTCCTGGCGCAGCTCGCTGCCGAAACCGTCCAGCGTCGCCTTCGATTTGTCGCCGGTGATGAAATTGAAGCGCCATGCCAGCAGCACCGTCTCCTGATAACCCGTATGCTCGACATTCTGCCGCGCGCCTTCGCTGAACAGCAGAATCTCATCGCCACCCAAATACGCCGTGGCTGCCCGCAACGTGTACGCTTCGACAGGCATCTGTTTGGCGCCGATGGCCTGGTGCGACAGTTCTTGATTCCAGACCCAGCACTTCGGGCCGTTGTGCTGCATAAACAGTAAGCGGCGCCCGCCGACAGGCAGGATAGTCAGCTCGTCCGAGTCCTCGAAAATCACCTCGCTGCGGTCCGCCGTGATCCGCCAGATCCGTGTCAGGTGCTTGGGTTCGTAGATGCGCTGGCGCTCGAATATCTCATCGTCTACGACGACGCAGGGCTCTTCGAATGCCGGCCACTCCAGCCCGGCAGGGCCGAAGTCCTCGATGGCATCGCCCCGGCGAATCTCGTATTTGAAGCGGTCATCCGCGCTGTAATCGCCGTGTTTGACCTGGCGTCTCCACAGGCTGCGCCGGGCGTTGGCGTCGATCAGGCGCAGGTCCGCGCCATCCACTTCATCGGTGCGTTGTTCGAGCATGTCCTGTTCGGCGGGCGGCCACTGGTTGTAGTCGATCAGAAAGCACAGCCAGCGGTCTTCGTCCTGTTCGGTGATCGCGGCCCAGCCGTTGCGGTAGTTGTATTCGTGCACGTCAGTGGGGCCAGGGTAGTCGTGGGCTTCCTGCAACCACTTCAGCTTGCCACGCTTGGTCTTGGCCGGTTTGTGCTCGGTGACGGCAGGCTCCTGCGGCTCGATCAACATCGGCGTGAACCTCGGCTCGCCCCGTGGGCTTTGCCAATGCTGGGCAAACGCCTCGCGTTGATCGGAGGGGAAGATCACTGGCCAATAATCATCAGCGCCGGCATCCAGATTCCACAAGTCAAAACCCCGGCTCGCCAGCACCGGCGCCAGCGCGTCGAAGCAGACCTCGGGCATCTCGTTGGACAGCTCGTCCAGCAACGCCTCGAACCCCGGGCCTGCGAATACATCGATGTCGGGGTAGTAATGCTGCAACAGCCCGAGCAGGTCGCTGCCCGGGGTTTTCCAATCGATGTGGACCAACGGATCGAATTGCGATTGCATTACGGTGGTCTTCCTTTTGATTTCTCTGCGCCGATCTTAGGCAAATCAATAACCCGTGGCGAGGGAACTTGCTCCCTCGCCACGGTGTTACAGCAAGGGTCTTTCAAAGCTCCGGGAACTCATCCAGATAACACACCGGCGAATTCCCCTCCGCCCGCTTATCCACCTCATCCTCCAACCACTGCGCCAACACCACCGCATTGTTCTCACGCGTCGACTTGGCCGCATACACCAGGGTAAGCGTCCCGCCCCGCGCGACGTCCACCAACTTCCACCAATGCTCCGGTCGCGCCGCCAGCTCACGCCGATAGGCCACCCTGAACTCGGCAAACGAAACCGCCCCCGCCTTGAACGCCTTGCGCAATTCATGGGAAGGGCCCGCCTCCGGCAGCCACTCGGCAATCGCCAGGGAATTCTTCGGACAATTACGTGGCCACAAGCGATCGACCAGCACCCGTACGCCATCCTCGGCGCTGGCTGTTTCATAGGCGCGTTTGCATTGGATCATCACAGCCTGCCTGTTGAAGTGGGATCGCCTCAGCATAGCGACCAAGGATAGTTGGGCGCCTTCAAGTCTTCGCCGGACCTGCCGCTATCGGTATAACGATTTTTTACTGATCCATCGAATTGCTTTGAAAAATCCTGTTGCTCCGGCAATTGAATTGGAAAAAGCACGATAAGAGAACGTAGCGAATGGACGACGGACGATACGAAAGGCGGGCGGCGATGGCTGGGGGCGCGGCGGTGTCATCCGAGCCGCCGCATATTCTGCTGATTGACGATGTCCCGGAGGATATCCGCGCAACGCTCGTTCTATTGAAGGCGCAGCCCTGGCGCGTTTCCCTGGCCAGCGATGCCCCCCAGGGTTATCAGCGCGCATTGGCCTTGCGCCCGGACCTGATCGTGCTGGACGTGCACATGCCGCATATGAACGGTTTCAGCCTGTGCCGGCTTCTGCGCGAGGCGCCGGCGACCCGGCAGACGCCCATTCTCTTTCTGTCGTCGGCCAACAGCTCGATGGAACGCCTTGAAGGCTTGACCGTCGGTGGCGTCGATTACATCCCCAAATCCTGCGCCCCGGAAGAAGTGCTCGCACGCATCAAGATCCACCTGCAATTGACCTGGCGCGCGCCGTCGGCGATGGCTCAACGCCCGGCCGATCCGGAACCGCAAGGCGATGAAATCGTCCTGCGCGCGGCGATGCGAGTGATTGAAAACCAGCTGGACGACATGCCGTCCCTGGCCAGCCTCGCGCAAAAAGTCGGCACCCATGAAAAACGTCTCACCGCGATTTTTCGCGAGCACCTGGGCATGACCGTGTTCGCCTATATTCGCGACGCGCGTTTGCGACGCGGCCAGGATCTGCTCTGCGAAAGCGCCATGAGCGTGCAGGACGTCGCCGAGCTGGTGGGTTTTCGCAACGCCTGCAATTTCACCACCGCTTTCCGCCAGCGAATCGGCATGACGCCCAGCCAGTTTCGCCAGCAAGCCCTGGGCATCGTTGAAACCGAGTCGGCCGGGCGCGCCTGATGCGGCTTCTACAACTTCTGTTGCTAACGATTGTGATGTTATCCACAGGCGTGCTGCGTGCGGCGCCTGTGGATAACTGCCGCACCGACTATCTGAACCTGATGCCGGTGGTGCAGATTTTCGAGGACACCCAGGCACGCCTGAGCCTGCAAGAAGTCGCGCAACGGCCTGACGCCGATTTCAAGGTCGCGACTCCAGGCTGGCCGACGCAGGGTTACAGTCGCTCGGCCTTCTGGTTGAAATTACAACTGACCAACTCAAGCGCTGCGACGTGTTCGCGCCTGCTGGTGGTCGGCGCGCCGCGCCTGGAAGACATTCGTGTCTACCAACCGGGGCAGGAAGCCCATGGCGGAGCCGCCTATCCCCTGGCCGAATGGCCCCGGCCGGCAGCGCGTCAACCGGCGTTCCCCGTCACGTTGGCGGCGGGGGAGAGCACCACGGTGTTCGTCCGGGTGGCGAGCAATTTCCAGATGCTATTGGAGCCGGAACTGTGGTCCGAACCGGCGCTGCTGCGCAGTCAGCAACAGACGTACCTGAGCGACGGGCTCACCCTCGGCATTGTTCTGCTGGTCGTGCCGTTCGGCTTTATCGTCGGCTGGATCCTGCGCTCCCGACTGCTGACGGTGAATGCCGGCGCGGTACTCAGCTACATCCTGCTGAGCTGCATCCTCAACGGCTACCTGATCTACTGGCCCAGCGCACTGGGCTGGACACGCGAGCTGCTGACCTTCGCCAGTGCAACCTCGATCGTCCTGTTCCTGGCCTACATGCGCGTGCTATTGCAGGTTTCCCAACTGCCCAAGATCATTGGCTGGAGCTACTGGGTGCCGCTGTTGGGCTGTGTCTTCGGCCGACTCTGGTGGCTCAAGGCCGACCCGGCCCAGGGCGCCCTGATTGTCCAAATCTCGCTGATGAGTTTCTACGGCGCGCTGCTCGCCACCTTGTTCATGGCGTGGCGCAGGCGTCTGGCCTACAACTGGATGGCATGGCTGGTGCCGGGGCTATTGCTGACGCAACTGCTGATGCGGATTCTATTTCCCCAAGAACAATTGCCCTGGCAATCGCCGGAAAGTAAATACAGCCTGTCGTCGACCCTGCCGGGCGTGGTGTTGCTGGTGTGCACATTGATCACGGAAGTCGCCCGCAGCCGCCACCGCGAAAAGCACGCCCTGTCGACCCTCGAACAACAACGCCAGGCCGAGCATGAACGCCTGGAAAGCACCGTGGCGCTGCGCACCTCGCAGTTGCGCGAATCCCTCGAGGCGCGCAGTGCGTTGATGGCGCGGATCAGCCACGACCTGCGCTCGCCGCTGGTGCGCATCATCGACTACGCGCGCCTGCTCCACGCTGGGCCGAACCGCGACTATCAAGCGACCATCGAGCGCAACGCCCGCCAGCAACTGGAGCTGATCGACGAGATGCTCGAGTTTTCCCGCGGCGAACTGGAGCAGATGCAACTGGCCCTCGCACCGGGTTATCTGTACGGCTTCCTCCAAGAGATCGCAGACGAAGCGGGCTTTCTCGCCGCGCGCCAGGGCAACGTTTTCAACGCTGTCATGGCCGATGACCTGCCGCCACTTGTCGAGGCGGATTTCAAGCGGTTGCGGCAGGTGCTCATGAACCTCCTGGCGAACGCGGCGAAATTCACCCGCGACGGCCAGATCCGTTTCGAAGTAAACGCGTGTCCAGGAGCCTCCGCAGATACTGTGAAACTGCGCTTCAGCGTGATCGACACCGGCATCGGCATCGACCCGCATGAATTCGAACAACTGCTGCAACCGTTCCGCCGTGGCCGCAACGCGCAACGCTACGAAGGCAGCGGGCTGGGCCTGTCCATCGTCAGCCAATTGCTGGAGCGCATGGGCAGCCGCCTCGAACCCCTGGCCACGGGGCAGGGCAGCCACTTCAGTTTTCGCCTGCAACTCAAATGCGCCCAAGAACACGACCTGGAAAACGGCATCGTCGATAACAACGTCACGCCGCTGGATGGCGAGGGCAAACATGTGCTGCTGGTGGACGACATCGAGCAGAACAGCGAATGGCTCTACGACCTGCTGGCCGGCTACGGTTTCGACGTCAGCATCGCAACGAACGGCGAAGACGCCTTGGCCTGCCTGGCCGGACAACCGGTCGACCTGCTGATCAGCGACCAGATGATGCCCGGCATGGACGGTTGGGAACTGCTGCGACGGGTGCGCGACCGTGAGCACGATCTGCCGGTGATGCTTTATTCAGCGATCCCGCCACGCAGGCCGGAAGATTACCCGCAAGACCTGATCTTCGACGCGGTGCTGCTCAAGCCCGCCGACAGCCGCGAATTGCTGGCGCGGATCAAAACGCTGGTTTGCCAGGACACGGTGCATCGCGCGATGGCTCGGGAGTTCTAGCATGCCGGGTCTGGGTTATCGGCTGCTCTTGCTCGGCAGCCTTTGCGCGTTGCCCTGGGTGTCGACCCAGGCGGAACAGGAGACGCCCAGCGCCCTCACGCTCGACGCAACCACCGTCACCGCTCGCCGTCGCGAAGAAGACCCGCAAGACGTGCCGATCCCGATCAACGTCCTCTACGGCGATCAACTGGATGAGGCCGGCCTGCACCGGTTGCAAGACATCCAACAACGCGTGCCCGGCCTGGTGGTGTCCGGCCACGACGCCCGCTACGCCGGCTTCGGCCTGCGCGGCTTCGGCGCCACCGCCTACAACGACGGCCTGGAAGGCAGCGTCGGCACCTATGTCGACGGCGTCTATCAGGCGCGCCAAGGCATGGCCTTCACCGAGTTGATGGACATCGAACGCATCGAAGTTTTGCGCGGGCCCCAAGGCACCTTGTTCGGCAAGAACACCACCGCCGGCGCGCTGAACATCATCACCCGCCAACCGACCTTCCAGCCCGAAGCCAACCTCGAGGCCAGCTACGGCGAGCGCGGTCTGCGGGAGTATCGCGGGACGGTTTCCGGGCCGCTGCAAGACGACGTGCTTGCGGGTCGACTCAACGTGTTCGACAGCTCCAGCGAAGGCTCTGTGGAAAACCTGCAAGACGGCAGCCGCCTCGGCGACGCCGACAGCCACGGCCTGCGCGGCCAGTTGCTGTGGACGCCGAACAGCGACTTCAGCGCCCGCCTGATCGCCGACTACGCCGAGCAGAACGAAGCCGGCAACGTCCTGCTGGTCAATCACTACGGCGAGCAAACCCGCAAGCGCGCCAAATTCCTCGGCTATCCGCTGGCCGAGCCCGACCCCTACAAACGCGAATCCCGCATCGACGCGCCGGGACATCCGCAAACCCTGCAGAACGGTGTCTCGCTGGAATTGAACTGGGACCTCGACGAGGCCATGCGCTTGACCAGCATCACCGCCTACCGCGACTGGGATTACCGCGCCGACCGTGACGCCGACAGTACCGCACGCTCGGTGATGCAATCCGAAGCCGCATTGAACCATCGGCAGTTCAGCCAGGAATGGCGCCTGTCCGGCACGGCCGGTTCTTCCGTCGACTATGTCGCCGGCCTGTATTACCTGCGCCAACAGCTCGACCGTGAGATTGACGTCGAATACGGCAAGGACGCCGCGTCCTGGTTCGTCGGCGATCAACTGGAGCAATTGAAGAAACTGGGCATCAACATCACCGATCCTAGCCAGGTGCCAGCCCTGTTGCTGGACGGTGCGCGGCAACGCTACGACGGCGAGCAGAAGGGTGATAGCCGAGCGGTTTTCGGCCAACTCTCCTGGCGCCCGATTGACCCCCTGGAACTCACCGGCGGCCTGCGCTACAGCCAGGAGCGCAAGGAGGGCTGGATCTCCCGCGACGTCAGCAACCTCGCCCCGCTGACCGGCTTGCCCCCGGTGTACCAGGTCGGCGGGCAACTGCTGCGCGACATCGCCCTCGGCCATGCGTATTACCGAGAAGACTCGATCAAGGAAGACAACGTCTCCGGCCTGCTCAGCGCCAGCTACCGCTTCAACGACGGAGTGATGGGCTACGTCAGTTGGTCGCGAGGCTACAAGGCTGGCGGCATCAACTTCGACGTGATCGGCCCGTTCACCGCGCCGACCTTCGAGCCGGAACGCGCCACGTCCCTGGAAGTGGGCATGAAGACGCGCTTCTGGGACCAGCGCGCGATGCTCGATCTCGCCGTCTACCAGACCGACGTCGACGACTACCAGGCGCTCACCTACAGCCCGCCCACATCGCTGTTCGCGCCGCCGCTGCGGGACAACCTGATCAACGTCGGCAAAGTCCGCCTGCGCGGCATCGAACTTGATTCCGCCTGGCAACTCACCCCGCAACTCACCGGCCGCCTGGGCGTGGCCTGGAGCGATGCGCGCTACCGCAGCTTCCCCAACGCCCCGTGCCCGCCAGCCTCGGGCCAATGGACCTGCGACCTCAGCGGCGAGCGGCTCTACAACGCGCCGGAATGGAGCCTCAGCAGCGGCCTCGACCACACCCACCTGCTGCCCTACGGCCTGGAACTCTACAGCGGCGTCGACTACAGCTTCCGCACCGGCTACTACGGCACCCTCGAAGGCGGCGAAGGCAGCTATCAACCGAGCTACGGCCTCACCAACCTGCGCCTGGGCCTGCGCAGCCAGGACCGCGCCTGGGAAGTCGAAGGCTGGGTGCGCAACGTCT
>Ga0308169_10000926_pt1 | contig 37710 bp, 45 predicted proteins | sample PhyBR1_2_FD_202139 | JGI IMG/M metagenome (GOLD analysis project Ga0308169, IMG submission 202139) | Phyllosphere microbial communities from UC Gill Tract Community Farm, Albany, California, United States - DLSLSB.R1 | ecosystem: Host-associated > Plants > Phyllosphere > Unclassified | place...
CCGCCGACGATGAGCACCTCCCGCCCGCCCGCATGCGCCATGGCCCGCTCGGTGATCTCGACGAGCATGGCAAACACGGTCTCCTGGAGCGAGAAGCACAAATCGGCTGGCGTGATGATGTCCTCCTCCTCTTCCTCCTCGCCACCTTCTCGCCCCTCACGGACCTCGCTCTCGCCCTCCGGCGCCGCGCTCGAGCCGCCTCGTGCAGCTGCCGCAGGTCTCGCCGCCGAGAGGCCAATGTCCTGCAGCGCCGCCTGCGGGCCCTCGCCGGCCGCTCGGCGCCGTCGCTCCTCCTGCGAGACGGGCTTGCTGGGCGGGGTGGACGAGGAGGTTGTCGAGATCGAGCCGGTGGAGGGGCGGAAGCGAGGGTCGCGCGTGTAGGCTTCTGCGGCGTGGAGGATGCCGCCGAGCATGATGTCCATGCCCTTGGTCGCGTAGGGGATGGGGAGGAGCCGACGACCTCTGCGAGCGAGAGGGAGAGGCGGTCAGGACGAGGTGCTGCGAGCTGTTGAGCCCGAGCCAGGGAAAGACGCACTTCTTGGCCTCCTTCTCGATGTTGGCGCCCGGACTCGGGTCGTTGCTGAGCCCGATGATGCGCGCGAACCTGCAGGAGAGGGACCGGGTCAGCGCCGCCCGACGCTCACGGACAGCTGGGAGGGCGAGAAGGGGACGCACCGGTCGAGGCAGTTGCCGACGGCGATGTCGAGCGTCTCGCCGAAGATGCGGTAGCACTGCTGCGAGTAGGCAATGACCTGGGTGTTGCCGCCCGAGACGTACAGGACGATGGGCGACGGCGACGACGTGATGAGGCGGCCCGTCTCGATGTCTGCGCGTGCGGCGAGTCAGCGAGGGGTGCACACGAGAGAGAGAGCCAGAGGGAGAGATGGGACGCACGGCCGACGCAGTGGTTTACGCCGACGAGCGGCTTGTTGTACATGAGGGCGAGGGTGCGAGCGACGAGGGCGACGGTCTGGAGGGGTGCGCCCATGCCGGGGCCCTTTGTGAAGCACACGACGTCGACGTCGTGCATCGACTTGCTGGCCTGCTCGAGGGCCTTGGCGACGACCTGCGAGATCCAGCGCTTGTGGTGCCGGGCCGTGTCCGAGGGGAGGAAGCCCTCGCCGGGCGGGGTGACGTAGGTGTGGCGGATGTTGCTGAGGATCGAGACGGTGGCCGAGTCGCCTGTCGGGGACTTGCGCGCCGTGGTGGGCGAGTGGGCCGGCGGCGAGTGGAGGATGAGGCCGACTCCGAGCTTGTTGGCGGATCCCTCGAGGCCGAGGGCGAGGAGCGGGCGGTCGGGCGGCTGGAGCGGACTAGGTGCAGCCTTGCGCTTGGTGACCATGGCAGCTCGAGCCAGTGCGGTGTGTTGAGGGGGGCCAGAGGGAGGAGGACGAGCGACGCGACGAGATGAGATGAAGTCGGGTCTCACTCCCTCTCTCGCTCCCACCACCTCGCTGGAGCCTGTGCACACCATGAGCGCACTCGTAGACCTCGCAAACCTCGACCTCGCGTCCACCCCGAACCAGCAACCGCCCCTCGACCACCTCGCCTCGGCCCCTCCTCCCGCTCGACCGCAACCGCCTCAGGCCATCCCGACAGCCCAGCGAGCTCGCAAGATCAACGGCAACCACACAGACGTCCTCGTCCAGATCTTCCAGGACCGTGTCCTCGTCATCGTCACTCAGCTCGGCCGCATTGGAGCCATGGTCCGTCCCCTCTCCTCCTCCTCCTCCTCCTCGCGCGCCGCTGCGCCTTCCGCTGACTGGTTGCCCGGCGCAGATCCAAGTCACGGCCCCTACCTCGGCCCTCACCGCGCTCCCGCCTCCCCCTCCTCCTCCTCAACCTTCGTCCTCCTCCTCCTCGACCGCCCGCCGCGCCCCTCGCCCGGCTCCTCACCCCTCGACCCTCCTCACGCCGCTCTTCGGTTCCGCACCCTCGCCGCACATCGCCTCGCTGCACGACCTGTACGCCCTCCACGTCGGCGCCGCCGTCTTTGCGCGCCTCGGCGCCGCAGGCGAGGGTGCCCAGCGGCTCGTCGTGCTCGGGATCGGGCTCAAGCGCGCGCAGAGAGACGGCGCGGCGGTCGGCGACGACGACGAGGATGCGGGCGTGAGCGAGGTCGAGAAGGAGACGTTCGAGCAGGTGCTCGACATGGTCGCAGAGTGCCTCGGCTGAGCGAGCGAGCGAGGTGCCGAGGGCTCGAGCGGGCGAGTGCAACGACTTGGCGCTGGACGCCGCAGCTCACGACGACCGAGATGTACAGAGAGAGCACTGAGAGCGAGAAAGAGCGTAACGGCGAGCTCTCGTGCAACGGCAGAGAGGCGGACCGGGGAAACAGCTGGTGACAATGCAGGACCGGCTCGCTCTATCTACTCGGCGAGGACCTCGACCGTCTCCTACAGGGCGTCGAGAGAGGCACGAGGTCAGCTCATGAGCGAGAGGGATGAAGGAAAGTGAGAGAGAAAGAGAGAGACGCACCGAGATGACCTCCTCGACCCACTCCTCGACGACCTCGTCCTCCTCCTGGGCCTCGGCGGCCTTGACCAAGCTCGACTTGACGGCGCGGCCCATCTCCTTGCGGCGGCGCTCCATGGCCTCGACGCACTCGCGGCGCCACGCGTTCCACTCGTCGAGGAGGCGCGTGCGGCGCTCGACGAGCTCGCTGTTCTCGTTGGCCTGCTCGAGCTCGTCCTGCTCGTCGAACGCGCGCGCGTACTCGCGCAGGTTCTTGCGCACCTTGCGCTGCTGCTCGCGCGAGAGGAGCGTCGGCGGGCGCGGGCGCCACAGGAGCTGCTTGAAGCGGTCGACCTTGGCCTCCTGGATCGGCTCGCCCTTGAAGTCCCAGATGGCAAACCCGGGCTCCATCTGCGGGCGCGAAGAGGGACGAGAGAGGGGAAGAGTCAGTGAGAGAGCGAGCGAGAGAGAGAGAGAGAGAGAGACAGAGGGTGGAGGGAGAGAGAGCGGGACGCACCGAGCCCATCCACGACGAGCCGTAAGTGGCGACGTAACGGCCAGACGGGTCCCACTCGATGTCGGTCGTGCCGTACGGCTCGCGCGTGACGAGGCACCGGATGGCGTCGGCCGCGTTGTGCTCGCTCTGCGCGGCGGCGCCCTCGGGCTTGTCGAGGTCGAGGTCGTACCACTCGAGGTCGAACTTCGAGTTGGACCCGAGCGTCGCGGCGAGCACGTTGCGGCCCTTGGGCGACCAGAACAGGTTGTTGCACGACTTGTTCTCCGAGAACGTCTTGAGCGAGAGGAAGTCGCCCTTGCGCTGGTCGTAGGCGTAGAACGACAGGGCCGTCTTGGGCATCTGGCCGGGGAGCGGGTTGCCGAGGTTGGGGTCGTTGGACGTGATGAGGGCGAAGCGCGAACCTGCGGGCTCCCACGCAAAGGCGACGACGGCGTCCTTGATCTCGATGACCTGGACGGGCACCTCCTTCTCGCGCAGGCGGAACAGCTCGAGGTTGCAGTACTTGGTCTTGCCCGTCTTGGTGTGGCGGTCGACCTTGACGCACAGGTAGTCGCCGTTGGACTGCCAGTGGAGCTTGCAGTCGTGGACGTTGAACAGGTTCTTGCTGCGGATGATGGCGCGGCTCGGGAGGCTCATGAGCGACACGCGCGCCGGCTGGTTCATGACCTCGGGCATCCAGAACGCGAGCTTGTTCTCGCGGTGGCTCGAGCCGGGCGCGGCCGACCCGTTGCGCTCGGCCTCGAGCGCCTCGCGCTCCTGGTCGTTGAGCGGCGCCCACTCGAAGTCGACGACGCCCTCGATCTTGATGCTCTTCTTGCCGAGCATGGTGAGGGACGGCGTCTCGTAGACCGAGATCTGCTGGCCGGGCGTGACGCGCGCCGCGTACTTCTCGTCGGGCGACCACTTGAACATGGGCCACACGATGCGCTTGCTCGCGTCGCTCGCCGGGTCGGCCGCGGCGCCGACCATGGGGAACGTGCGCACGAGGGCGCCCGTGACGACGTCCCACACGGCGACGTTGTTGCCGGCGTCGTCGTCGGTGAAGGGCGACATGGGCGAGCCGGTCGCCTCGATCGGGCGCGGCGACCACGTGACGAGGTAGCGCTCGTACGACGAGAAGTCGACGAGCTTGACCTCGGGGTGGGCGAAGCGGTTGATGCGGTCGAACGAGGCGCCGCCCCACAGGGCGACGCCCTGTAGGTGGATCGTCGTGAGGTAGGTGCCCTGCGGCGACCACTGGGTGAAGAGGTCGGTCCATTTCTGCAAGGGGGGAGCGCACGACGTCAGGATCTCGTTCACGACGATGAGAACGATGCGGCAGGAAGAGAGAGTGGGACGCACGTTGCGCTGGTGGGCGACGTCGGCGACACCCTGCTTGGCGGCCCACTGGACGCTCAGGTCGTCGCCCGAGTAGAGGATGAGCTGGTCGCGGCCGGCCGGGTCGGCGAGCCATGCGCGGAAGTGCTCCTGTTGGCAGTGGAGGAGAGTGAGTCAGTCCTGGGCTGAAGACGAGGCACGAGCGGAAGAGGGAGAGAGGGGGGGACGCACGCGCGGGGCCCAGTCCTCCTTTTCGGGAGCGCGGTACTCCTCGTCGAGGTTGGCGTACGAGTCGACGTCGGTGAAGGGGACGACGGTGAAGGTGTGGCGCTTGTCGAAGGCGTGGCCGTGGAGGGCGCGCTGGAACTGCTGGGCCTCGGTGGGCGAGTGGAGCGAGACGAACATGAAGCCCTTGGTCGTGTTGGACTCGTCGAGGGGCATCTCGACCTGGTCGGGCGAGAGCGAGAGGCCGGCCTCCTTGGTGACGGCCTTGAGGACGGCCTTGAGGAGGCGGTCGACCTTGTCCTGGCCGACGAGAGGAGCGCCATCGAGGATGACGACCGAGTCGAGGGGCGAGACGTACTCGGCGGTGAACCTGGTGGCGGGGTGGCGAGGGAGCTAGTCAGTCGACTGGACGCGCGACTGGTAGCCCTGGCGGGCGTGTGCGAGGCGAGGAGCGAGGAGGACGAGGTGGGCAAAAGTGCAGGACAAGGGGAGGCGGTGAGGGGGCGAGAGGGGAGGGAGAGGGGATGGGACTGACTGCTGCTCGAGGTCCGAGTAGTCGAGGTCGAGCTGGTCTGCCATCTTGGGCGGGCTGGGCGCGGGTGGTCGAGCGAGAGGCGAGCGAGCCGACGAGGCGGCGACGAGCACGGCGCTCCTCCCGCGCGACTCCGTCCCTTGCTCGCCTCGACCACCACCAGCTCGGGTGGGCTCCCTGACCAGCTCACCACACTCGCAGCTCTCATCAACCCGGACCGACGCGCTCGCCCTCGCCCGCCTCGCCCGCGACCCCTCTCCCGCCTCCCCACACCACCACCACCGCAGCACCTCGCGCCTCTCGTCCAACCGCAACCGCCGCCATGGCCTCGCCTCCGTTGGCCTCCCCGCTCAAGCAGGTCAACACCCAGGGCAGAGCCCCGCCCTCGAAACTCGAGCACTCGTGGCACCAGCTCTCGCACAACCCGCTCCTCTTCACCCAGGGCGACCCGACCCCGGCACCGCGCCGCTGGTTCGCCGACTTCTTCTGCCTCAAGCCCTCGCTCAGTCTCGAGCAGCTCGCCCTCGACCGCCTCTCGCCCGCCGACCTCGCGAATCCGTACCAGGTGCGCCCTCCTCCCCCCTCCCCCTCCTCGCACGCGTGGAACCCCGGACGTTCCTGACGCTCGCGTGGCCCCTCCCGCATCTCGTCGCGTGCAGCACAACATCTCGCTCCTCTTCTCGAGCGCCGTCGCCGTCCTCAAGTCGGCCCCGCCTGCCGATGTCACCCGCTCCAACGCCGTCGAGGTGCGTCTCCTTTCGCCCGCTCGCCTCCCTCGCAACTGCATGCTGCAGTTCGGCTGACTCTGGCCCTCCCTCGTCGCAGACCTTGATCCCCTTCTGCCGCAACGTGCTCGGGCGCGAGTACCTCGACCAGAGCGAGGACGTCCTCTCGGTCCTCGGCGGCAGCGTCGAGCGTCGCGACCAGGTCTTCACCGTGCGTCGAGCTCCCTGTCAGGGCGGCGTGCGCAGCCGTACATCGCTGCCCGTGTCCTCTCCCTGCAGGACTTCGTCTCGGCGATCGACCTGACCCTCCAGGACCCTCAAGTCCCTCGTGCGTCCTCGCTCTCGGACCTCCTCCCGCTCAGCTCGACCTTGACGCCCTTCTTCGCCTCGCAGTCGCCGTCCGCCACCGCACCCTCCAGCTCGCCCTCGTCGTCGTCGCGTCGGTCAACCAGGGCGCGCTCGGCGCCTTCTTCCTCCGCCGCGACCTCTTCTCGACCCTCGTCTCGTTCATCGCCGACAGCGAGACGCAGCACTTTACGTTCGAGGCGACCCTCCTCCTCGGCCTTCTCGCCAACTACCACAAGACCGAGTCGCGCAACCCTTACGGCGTCCGCATCGAGGACTTTGTCGAGGAGCGAGTCATGGAGGTGCGTCGTCGCCGCCTCTCGCTCTCGCACGCACCCCTCCCGCTCGGCCGCTGACTCTCACTCACTCGCAGCGCATCATCGACGTCGCCTCTACCGTGTGCCTGCGCGCGCGCGACGCCTACGTCGCCCTCGCCGACGACACGCCCGCCTCGTTCGCCGCGTCGTTGTCGTCGCTCGTCTGGTCGACCTTGCGCCTCGGCGGCGGCCTCTTCAGCGGCGGCCTCGCGCTGCCGCCGCCTCCGCCTCCCCCTGGCGCGGCGTCGAGCAGCAAGGGCAAGGAGAAGGCGGTCGAGGGCGACGAGGACGGCGAGCAGGTCGACAAGCCCGTGCCGAGCTTGGCGATCAACGGCAGCGAGCTCGAGCTCTCGCCCGCGCAGGCCCAGTCGGCGTTCCCCGACGATCCGAGCACGCCCACCGCGGCGACGTCCAACGGCGAGCCGTCCACCCCTGTCGCCTCGCCTCCCCTTTCCCCTCGAGCCGCCCTCGCCCGCACCGCCTCGTCCTCGTCCTCGGCACCCTCGACCCCGACTCGCTCAGCGGCACCATCACCTCGGCCTGCCGATGCATCTCCGTTCGCCGCCCTCCCGCCCGAGCCGCTCGTGCTCCTCGTGCCCTTCTTCGAGCTCCTCAACTCGAACAAGACGTTCTGCACGCTCGTGTTTGCCTCTCGGGCCGACTCGGGTGCGTCCTCATCTCTCTCTCTCTCTCCTTTCACATGAACGCAGCAAGTGCTGACGGTGAGCCGATGCGCGCAGACACGCCGCCGCTCTCCGAGACGCTCATCTCGCTCACGTCGTACGTCGCCTGCCACGCGCCAGGTTCGGCCCGCGCACGGCTCTACGCGCGCCTGTGCCTCGTCGTGTGCATGATCCTGGTCGAGGAGGGCGAGGGCAAGTTGAGCGGCAAGAGCAAGGTCGACGGCGGCGTGAGGCTGTGCAGGCAGGTGCGTGCGCGTCCTCCTCTTCCTCCTCGACCGGCATCTTGGCGGCAGTCCTGATTCTCCCTCGCTCGCAGCGCAATCCGATGCTTCCGGCGCGAGACGACGCTCGCGCAGTGCCCCTCTCGGCCATGATCGATTCGGTCGTCGTCTTCCTGAGGCACAACCTCCGCAAGCGGCTCGACGTCGAGACGTACGCGTGCGTCCTCCTCTTCCTGCCCCTCTTCGCGCCTTGATCCATCTAACGCGCAGCATGCGCCCACAGGATCGCGCTCAGGCTGCTGCAGCGCATCTTCCAGCAGCTCAAGGCGGAGAAGGTCCGGCTCGGTGCGTCCTCTCTTTCCTCCTCTCTCACAACCCGTGCGAGCTCGAGCTGACTTGTACGCGCTGCCTGCAGCGCGCGACTGGGTCATTGTCTGGCGCGCCATGCTGTCGCTCGCGAGCTTCGTCGTGTCGCACAGCATCGAGCTGCGAAGCGCGAGCGAGCACCTCGACACGCTCATCTCTCAGGTGCGCTCCCTCTCTCTCGCCTCTCGACCGTCCATCACATGCATCATGAGCTGACGCTGTGCCTTCCTTGCAGCTCTTCGTCACCCTCTCGTACGCGACCTACTGGGCCGCCCAGCTCCTGCCCTCCCCCGCCGCCCAAGCCGAGCTCTTCTACGAGATCCTCCACGCCGATGCGACCCTCTCGTCCCTCTCCGACCTCCTCGGCATCTCTTCCATCGCGTCGCCCGTCATCGGCGGCGCCAGCTCGGCCACAACGACCCCGCCGAGCACCTCCTTCGCGCCTGCGCTCAACCGCCGCGAGACGCCCACCCGCGCCACCTTCCTCGCCTCGCTCCAGGTCTCGCCCTCGCGCCCGAGCCTGTTGCGCTCGCCCTCGTCGTCGACGACCGCAACGACGCGCAGCGGCTCGGGCGCCGGCTTCGTCGCGACCGAGTGCATCTCGAACCTGCGCTCGATCATCACGTTCTTCTCGGGGCCGATCGACGAGTTGCGCAAGGCCAAGGCGGCGAGGGACGACGAGCTCGCGCCCGACGAGATCCTGCGGGTCATCCGGCGGCACCTCGGCGGCGTCGAGCTCATCGAGAGCGCGGCCATGGGCGACTTGCCGCGGTACGGCGCGGCGGCGGCGGCGGTGGGGCTCGAGGGAGGAGTGAGAGGAGCGTCGGGCAGCTACGTCGAGGCCATGGTCGAGGTGGCGTGCCGCGACACCCTCGAGCTCATGAAGGGCGAGCGGCCGGCGGCATGACGAGGAAGGACGGGCGCTTGAGTACTGCAGCCCGTTGCGTAGCAATGCACTACCTCTACCTACCTTCCACAACGTCGTTCTGCACCGCTGCTCGATCAGGACAGAGCGCTCGTGCTGCATGCTCGTCGATGAGAAGGTCGAGCCGCCGACCTTCTCAAACCGAACGTCGCTGGCTTGCTCTCTGTGCTCGCTCGCGCGCTCCTTCCTCGTGCGAGTCAATCCCAAGCTCTCTCGACGTGCTCTCGAGCGTGCCGAGGCAGGACTGCTCAGCAGAATGCTGGATTGGCAAACGCTCAAGTTGGGAAGGCCGACAAGGAAGAAGGGGTGCGTGCACACGAGGAGCAACGAGTGAAGAAGAGGGAGCGGGCGGGGAAGATGAGGGAGAAGCCAGGGACCGTGCTGCAGGGGCGGGACGGCGCCGCCGTTCATGCGGATCTGCAGGGAGGGAGAGTCAAGACGAGGCTTGACTGGCTAAGACGAGCGAGAGCGAGAAGGAACGCACCGGTGCACGGGCCAGAACGGGCTTGTCGCCTGTCCATCGTCCTGCTGCGTCGAGATGCTGTATCGAGAGGCAGGTCGGCGCTGGTCGGAGAGCCGACTCGACTTGGCGAGCGAGTGCCACGGAAAGTTGGACGGCGGGCCGGCGGGACCGGTCCAGTGCGGCTGTCGAGGAGGAGGAGGCGGCAAGAGGAAGTCGTGCATGAGGGCGATCGAGGGCTGCGAGCAGGGAGACGACGTGAGCTGCGGTCGCTCGAGGTCCGTGCGCGCCGGAAGAGAGAGAGGCGACGCACGAGGTCGGCCGGCGCGGTGATCTTGCCCGTCTGCAAGCGCTGTTCAAGCTGGAGGAGCCGGCGCCTGAACTCGGAGCGCTGCTGAGAGCGCGCCGTCGACCAGACCGCAGCGAGCGCCGCCACAGCGCTCGTCCGCCACTGGCGCATCGCGCCGCGGTTGTGGAGGATGTACTCGCCCGACGAGTTCGTCGACTTGACCGAGTCGAGCAGCCGCACGAGCGTCTCTCTGTCGTTGGTCGGCGTGGCGTCGGTTCCGGCGTCGTCGAGGCCGACGAGAGCGAGGAACTCGCCGCCCTGCACAGCCAAGTCAGCTCGTTTCGGGCAAGCCGGTTAGCTCGAGGGAAGAAGGGAGCTCACGTAGTGGACCGTAGGGACGTGAGCGCTCTGCACGAGGTACGAGGAAGGTCAACGACTGCGAGGCCGGGCGAGAATGAGAGGAACGGCGAGCGAGGGCCTGAGCGCACCGAGGACGACGCCTCCTGCACGCCTGGATGCACCTCGAGCCATGTCCGCATCGTCTCGAGGCTAGGCTGCAGTAGTCGCAGATAAGAGGGCGTCAGCACGCGCCGAGAGGCCGGCGAAAGGCTGAGAAAGGCGAGCGCACCAGGTGCTCGTCCATGCCGTAGCTCGCGCGCGTGTGCTCGGCCTCGAGCTGCGCCGCAAGGGCCCGCATCTTGCGCCCGAAATGCTCGCGCTGAGCTTGAGGAGCTGCGGCCCAGCTCGCCTCGAGAGCACGAGCCCGCGCCGTGAGCCACTCGCCTCGGGTTCGATGGCTGCCGGAGAACACGGTGGAGCCGTCGTGCCTCGTCCGGGGCAGGACGGTGAGAACGTTCCTCACCTCGACGTAGGCGAGCGGATCCATGACGAGAAGCGAGAGCAGGACGAGCGCTAAGAAAGCGAGAGCGCGAGCTCCAAGGTCGGCAGTCGGGAAACGACAGGACGTTCCGCGGACGCGGCTGTGAGCAACGGACAGGGGCACGGTCCGGCGGCGAGCTCGATCGAGCTGTCGAGCAGCTCCTGAGAGGCGGCTGCGATCGAGGCGAGCACGAGCCGAGGAAGCAGATGCGAGAGAGAGAGGGCCCGAGCGCTCGCTGCGAGCACAGTTCAGCCTCGCCGCCGTTCGACTCGAGCAGATGAACAAGAGGGAGAATATGACTGCTGGGTATCAATGTGCGGATAGAGAGCTACTGCAGCTCTGGCCGGCGGATGTCGCGGTTGACGGTCGCCTCGATCACCTCCCAGCCCGGCTCGTCGCCCCACGACGCCTGCAGCTTGTCGAACGCGTCCCACCACCTGCAGGAGAGGATGAGGGTCAGCATCGAGCAGGCACAAGAGGGGGAGAGGTACAGGGGAGGGCAAGAGGGAGAGAGCGAGCGTACCAGGCGTGCACCTCGGCGTCGGGGTCGCTCTCTGGCAGCTGGTAGTACCAGGGCTTCTTGAGGATGAAGTGGACGTTCTTGACGTCCTCGTCGCGCCACATGGGCGAGTGGCAGTAGCGCAGCGTCTTGAGGGCGTTGTAGCGGTAGCTCAGGGGGAGCCACCGGTCCTCGAAGAAGTCGGCGAGGAGGTCCTGGTCGGGGAACGAGTAGGTCGGGACGCGAGGGTCGGTGTGGAGGAACGAGAGCATGGCCGAGAAGGTGTCGAGGGAGGGGCGGAGGACGACGAGGCCCGAGTTGAGCCGGGTGTGGGTCGGTTTGGTGAACGAGGTGTGCGGGAGCGGGGTGGTGCGGACGGCCGACGTGTGGCCGCAGTTTTCGGGGACCCTGCGGCGTCAGAGCGAGTCAGCAGATGCACGAGCTGAGCGTGTGAGAGCTGGAGAGGCAGAGCCGAGGACGCACCAGTCGTCCGGGTAGTGCGCGAGCTTGCGCGGGTTGCACGTGCACGCGTGCGCCGCCGAGATCCAGCCCTCCTCGAGCGGCATCTCGAGCAGCTCATCCATGTTGCGCACGCACAGCATGTCGCTGTCGAGGAGGACGAGGCGCTGCGGGCGAGGGAGCGCACGAGCGGGTCAGCTTCGCCCCGAGGGTCCTGCGCGTCGTCCTCGACCGGGTTGGGCAGGGGACGCACCTCGTATTCGGCCATCTCGAAGACGCGCAGCTTGGTCCAGGTGTCGGCGAAGCGGCGATCGTGCTCGTCGAGCTCCTTGCGCTGCTCCTTGGGCGGCTCGAGGTAGTCGATGTCGCGCACGGCGATGCCTCGTCGCCTGAGGATGTCGCGCGCGTCCTGGGGGAGCTCCTTGGTGGCGAAGACGACGAACGGGTACTTGGTGCCGTGCTGGACGAGCGAGTGCTGCAGGACGAGAGCGCCCTGGAGGTAGCTCGTCTTGGTGAGGAGCGTCGCCCACGCGCGCGTGCCTGCGACTGGTGCGGATGCTGCGCTGTCGGCTGAGGGCATGCTGGGCCCTGCGTGCGGCTCGGGGTAGTGTGGGAACAGGGAGAGGGGGAGGAAGCAGCGGCGGGAGCATCGAGCATCGCCGACCGGCGATCAATCCCACTCGGCCTCCGTCTCATCGCCGTACGTGCGGGGCGCAGACGGTCTCGAAGCAGCTCGTTTAAACTGCAAGCTGACCCGGCGAATCGGCCGGATGTCGCCGCCCTCGTCACTAGCTTTTCGGGCGAGGAAGGTCGAGCGGGATGCTGTGCGCCGCCGTCCGACTCGCTCGAGCAGCAGCGTCGCTTCTCGCTTCGCGCATCTCTCGCGACGCTTTGTGCACACGGACCTCGGCCGGACAGTCCGCGGAAGCGGGGGAGACGGACAGGAGAGTCAAGTGCACGTGCATGCGCGGACCTCGCGCGTGCGACAGCCGCAAGGAAGGCTCGCACGCGGACGCCCACACCTGAGCTCGAGAGAGGGGCGAGGTCAAGCTGTCGCCAAGCGCGTGGGAGAGGGTCGAGCCATTGAGCGATAGAGCGAAAAGGGTGGGCGGGCGCGGCTCTGAAAGAGGAGCTCCCTCGCGGTGTCCGACGCACCGCTTGCTCTCACACGCTCCCTCTCCTCGGCGACGGACGACCGCCTCGTTCTCGCACCTTATCCAGCCATGCGGGACCCAGGCTGGTCCTCCCTCGCTTGCACTCCACCACCACCACCACGACCAGCACCCGCACCAGCGCATCGACAAGGCGGCGCCACCCAAGCCGCCGACCCACCTCCTCCAGCCTCGCTCCTCTCGCACACCCCGGGCAAGGGCAAGGCTCGCGCGATAGACCCAGCCACGCCTCTCGACCCCGACAGCGAGCGTCGCGCGCGCCGCAGGGCCCGCCCACGCCCGTCTCGCGCCCCCTCCAGCATGGACGACGTCAACCCGAGTCGTCTGACCTCTGCGAGCGAGCGGCCACGCTCCGTCTCGCGCCGCCGGTACCGCCTGCCGTCGCCGCCGCCAGCCCAGGAGGGCTTCGACGCGTGCTGCTGCTGCGACGGCGAGGCCGAGGGCGACCTATTCGAGGGCGGCGACAGCTCGGCCGCCGAGCGGCAGAGCGCGGGCGGGCCGACGCCCAAGGTCGACGGTGTTGGCGCAAAGGGCGAGTGGCGCAGGGACAGCGGGAGCAGCGAGGGCGGCGAGAGCTCGCTCGGGTCGAGCACGCACTCGTTCGCGCCGAGCCTCTCGCCGTCGTCGAGCCGGACCCGCCTGTTCGACTCGGACGACGAGGACTACGACGAGTCGCCGAGGTGGTTCTCGCCCGTCACGCCGTCGTCGTTCACGTCGTCGCTGCAGCGCAAGGCGTCGATCAGCAAGGCGGCGACGTCGGACCCGCTCCTGTCGCCCTCGTCGTCCGGCTCGCAGGCGGCGCCGACCTTCTCGGGCGGCAAGGGCTCGCCGCGACACGGCCGTTGGGTGCCAGCGCCGTCCGAGCCAACGTCGCTCGAGTGCACGAGCGCGCCCGAGCTGCCCGACGTCGTGCAGGCGACGGTCGCGCCCTCCCCGCCGGCGTCTCCCCCTCGCTCCGCCACCTCGCCCTCGTCGCGCCCGTCCCTCCTTACCAAGTCCCTCCGTTCGCTCTCGCGCCTCCCCAACCTCACCCTCCCCGACCTCCTCCCGCGCCTCCCGACGCCCGACACGTACCTCTCGTCGGTTCGACCCGCCCCATCAGCGCCCGCGCCCGAACTCGCGACCCTCCCGCCGGGCTGGGGACCCGCCGAGCGCCGCCGCGTCCTCGCCGCCGAGCCCTCGCATGCCGCCGACGAGGCGCGCGGGTTCGTCCTGTCGCTGTCGCTGCGCCGGGCGTCGTCGTCGTCGCGCAAAGGGTTCCCGCCGGCCGCGCCGACTGCGGCTCTCGCCATCGTCGACGAGGTCGAGGCTGCGGCGGTCGCTCCGCTCGGCATGTCGATGCGCGGCATGAGCCTGTCGGCGGCGCAGGCGGCGGCAGCTGGGGCGCAGGCGCACGACGCCAGCCCCTCGCCGACGGACGACATCCCGCCGCTCGTGCCGGCCGTCGCGCCCGTCGCACCGTCGCCTTTGTCGCCCATGCCTGTCGGCGTCGAGGACGCAGCGGGCGAGCCGGCGCCGCCGCCCGTCGCACCTGCGCCGCCGGCGACGCGCTACATCTCGAACCCGCGGCACCTCCTCCAGCTCGCGATCGAGTTCGAGATGATGCGGCACGCCAAGATCCGCGGCCCGCTGCGGCAGCGGGCCGTCATCGTGCGGCAGGCGACGAGCCCGCCGAGGTACGGCTCGGGCGGGCGGGCGCACGAGAGGAGTCGGCTGTGCGAGGAGGTCGAGTGCTGAGGGTCGGTTTATCGCGGGCCCGGTTTGCGAGTTCCCCTTGTTGTCGTGCTAGACCCTCTCCTGCAAGATCCTTCTTCTTCCTAGAACGTCAGCTCGTCGTGAGAGTCGCCGAAAATGTGGATCCTGCCTTGCCTCGCCCGGCGGACCGGCGCCGCGAGGAGGAGGAGGTTGCTCTCGCTCCCGCCCTCTCCACCAACCCGCACAAGACTACCGCCCAGCATGATGATGGCAGGTGCGCACTCAGCTCTCTGCCTATCTGGGCCTGCCCCACCCGCCGTGCTGACCTCGTCCTCGTCCTCGTCCTCCCCGCTCCCTCCTCCCCACCGCGTCACATCTCCGCTCGCTCAACAACGACCCGCCCTGCGCGCAGCTGCGAAAGCCGGTGCCGCCCTGCTCAAGGACGGCAACTTCGGCGAGAAGCCCCGTTCGAGCGTGTCGGCCTTGATCGACATCCTCTGCCTCGACAAGTACGAGGAGGACGACCTCGACGGCATCGCAGAGCTCGTCGAGAGCATCAACCTGCAGCCCATGACCGGGTGCGTCGTATTCCCCTCTCTCTATCTGTTGCTCGGCAGAGTCGTCCATCGCCGAGACCAGTTCGCTGACCTGGCTCGCCTCCTCGATGTGGGGGACTTGCTCGTGTGCTCGCAGCCCGACTGAAGCCTCGCGCGCCATCCGCAAGAAGGTGCGTCGTCTCTCACGGACTGAAGGAGCGAGGGCAACAGGCAGCGCTGACCCGCCCTCCCCAACTCCCTCGTCCGTACAGCTCAAGTACAGCAACATCCACGGGCAGCTCCGCTCGCTCACCATCCTCAAGGCCCTCGTCGAGAACTGCGGCCCTCGTTTCCAGAGTGCGTCCACTCCTGTGCGTCTACTCTGAACAGGATCTTGGCTGACAAGAGCTCCACCCTGCGCGCGCAGCCACTTTCGCCAACGAGCGCCTCCTCGAGCGCATCAAGGTCCTCGCCGGCGATCCCAACACCGAGCCGCGGGTCAAGAAGAAGGTCATGAACGTCCTCGGCAGCTGGTACATCCAGTTCAAGGACGACCCCAAGATGCAGCTCGTCGCCGGTCTGTACAAGAGCTGCGGAGGCGGCAAGCAGGTGCGTCCTCGCTCGCCTCGCTTTCCTCGACAGCAGATGGACGACTTGTCAGAGACGGGGCTCACGTTCATTGTGCGCCCGCAGGCATCTCGCACCGCGGCGACCGAGGCGTACGAGGCGCAGCAGGCGCGGTACGAGCGCGAGTCGGCCGCCCGCGCCGAGCGCAAGGCCGCCGAGGTCCGTGCGCGCGAGGCCGAGAAGGAGCGCATCGCCAAGGCCAAGGCCGACAAGGAGCGCATGAAGCAGCAGGCGCGCTCGGGCACGCAGACGAGGACGAGGAGGCCGCCTTTCAACTTTGAGCAGGTGCGTCGCACGACTTCCTCCTTGCTCGCCGCGCTCTCGCTGAGCAGGAGTGCTGACGACAGCGTTCTTCTCGCAGGAGAAGCCCAAGATCTTGGCCTCTGTCGGGCAGGGCACGCAGGCGGCGCAGAGGTGCGTCTCCTCCCTCTTCCTCCTTCTCGAGCTCGCCCGCCAGGTGCACATGCTCATGCGCTCGTAGCGTCCCTCCTACAGGCTCGTCAACGCCCTGCAGCACGTCAACCGCGAGAAGGAGTCGGTCACGACCAACGCGCGCGTCCAAGAGTGCCTCGAGAAGGCCAAGGCCGACCGCAAGGTGCTCATCCGCTACATCCAGCTCATCGACCAGGACGCCGACGGCGACTTCCTCGGCACGCTCATTGCCACCAACGAGCAGGTGCGTCCCGGACCCGCCTGACTCGCCCACCCTTCATCTCGATCGAGCTGACGGTCCTCCTCGTCCCGCAGATCGTCAACGCCGTGCAGATGTACGACCGCATGTCCAAGCCCGCCGAGCTCGACTCGGACGACGAGGCGATTGAGGAGGCCAAGCGCATGGCCAAGCAGCAGGGCCTCTCGGTTCCGCCCTCGGCGACGCCGCACGACGCCGGCGCGCGCGACGACGCCGACACGCAGAGCATCCGCTCGCGCCTGTCGGCGTTCGACATGCAGGACCGCGAGGTCGACAAGCTCCAGTCGCGCCAGAGGAGGCGGCTCGAGCGGCACTTGAGCAGCAGGGGTCCGCAGGGAGGCGTGCACCCGGACCTGCAGGATCTCGCGTTCGGCCCGACAGGAGGGTGCGTCTCTCTCCCTCTTTCCCCTCTCTCACCTTCCTCCTCCTGCTCATCGTGCTCATGCTGACTCAGTCGCTCTCGCTCGCTCGCTCGCCCGCCCGCAGCTCGGCCCTCCCTCCTCCGATCCAGCCTCGCTCGGCCGAGGACACGTACCGCCACGGCTCGCTGTCCGACTACTCGGACTACTCGTCCGACGACGACTACTCGTCGGACGCGTCGCGCGGGCCGTCGCAGCACAGCGCGGCGGGGAGCTACGCGGCGCAGGTGCGCGAGGAGCGCGGCAAAGGTCCGCTCGCGCAGCAGGAGCACGAGCCCGAGGAGGACCCGTTCGCCGACCCTTTCGCTGACGGCAACGGCGCGAGCGAGTACGAGGTCATGACGCCTGGCATCGCCGACAGGAGGATGGAGTGGAGGGAGGTCTGAACGCAGAGCGGGTCGTCGTCGTGCCGGTGGCTCCTCTCGTTCTCTTGCCTCGTCTCTCTTCCGTTCGTACATACCGCCGCCGCGCATAGCTGTAATCTAATGCTCGAGACCAGCTCCTCTTTACGTCCTGCGAGCGCTGGTCTTGTGCGACGGCGAGCTAGAGCAAGCGCTTCAGGAGCAGGAGAGGGAGCGACCGCAGCGACGGCGAGAGACGGACCTGCATCGACGAGGAAAGAGACAGATTGACAACAAGAACTAGAGCTACAAGGACAGAGCCGCTCTGCGACGCAGGCCTCACTGCCGACCTTCGAGGACCTCCTCATTCACAGGACCCTCGCCGGCGCTTTGACCTCCTCCACCTCCCTCGCTCGCGCCCTCCTCCACCTCCAGCTCGCCCTCCTCCTCCACCTCTCCAAGCACCGCACCCGCCGTCTCCTTCCCCTGGGCAGCGAGCGGGCTTTCCGGCCCCGCTCGGACCTCCCCCTCTTCCTCCTCCTCGGCCCGTCCCCAGTGCGGCCGCCTCGCGCTCGCCGCGCCAGCATGGTCGTCCGGGCGCGGCGTGCGCATGTCGGCCTCGTCGTCTGCGGCTGCGGCGAGCGCTGCGGCGCTCGGCTCGGGCGTGACCGGGCGGGACGAGGACGAGGTCGAGGGGAAGGAGGGGACGCTCGGCAGCGGCGGGCTCGGCGGGAGCGGGAGAGGGTGGTGCGCGTCGGGCGAGGTGACGGTGCTCGGACGCCGAGCGGGCGACGCGCCGCTCGTGCGGGACGAAGCCGCCGGCGCGCCGCCGTCGAGCGACAGGCCGGCGAGGCGCTCGCTCGCGCGCCCGAGCGCCGAGCCCGGCGGCGGTGACGGCGGCGGCATGCCCTCGGTCGCGCTCATGGCGAGCGGCGAAAAGTCGGTCGACGTGATCTCGGACGCGTCGGCGTCGGCGCCGTCGTCGCTCGCGCCGGCGTACAGCTCGCCCGTGACGCTGCGCGGCGACGGCTCGACGCCGTCAAAGTAGCTCATGCTGTCGCTGCGCGACCTCGGCGCGTTGTCGCCGCTGCTCGGCTCGCTGCCCTCGTCCGACGGCAGGACGTACCCGTCGTCGTCGGCGGCGGCGGCGGCCCGAGTCGAAGTCGGCAACGGGCGCACCTGGACGGGCACGACGTCCCACTGGCGGCGACGCCACCTGCGCAGCTCCTTGGCCGACGAGGGCCAGCGCGTGACGCCGAACGACGTGTTAGGCGCCGCCCGCAGGGCGTCGGCGGGGAACTTGTCGCGCCAGTTGGGCGCGAGGCGGACGACGCGCACGGGCCGGTACGCGCTCGGCTCGGTATCCGAGTCCGAGTCGTCGGCGTTGTCGGACGAGGGCGGGTGCGAGTCGGCAGGAGGTGTCGCAGGGAGAGGGGAGGTCGACGTTCGACGAGGAGGGGACAGGCGCGAGGTGGAAGGGACGGGCGGGACCTCCTTGTCGGGCGTCTTGTCGGGCGGCGGCGGCGGCGGGAGCGGGAGCTCGTCCGACTGCTTGCGCCGCAGCGTCGGCGAGTCGTCGAGGCTGGGCGAGGCGGGCTGCGAGAAGCGCCGGCCGAGGAGGTCACCGACCCGCGCTCCGAGGTTGACGGCGCGCGAGCCGACGGCGCTCAAGAGCTGGTTGGCCTGGGTCGTCGCCCAGAGCGGTGGCTCGGCGGGCTTGCGCTTGAGCGGGACGGCCTCGACGATGTAGTCGTCGTCGCGCCAGTCGGACGAGTCGTCGGGCCCGGTGAACGAGGGGTCGGCGCCGTACAGGACGTGGAGGGTCGACGTCGCCGGGTCGAGGCGGAACCGAGGTGCAGGGTGCGAGAGAGGAGAGGCGTAGGTCGTGATCGGGTGCGGGAACGTGAGCACGAGGCGGTTGTCTGCGAGGGTGAGAGGGTCAGCTAGTTCGAGGTGAGGAGGGTAGGCGAGGATGCGCACGCACCTTGGACGTCGACTTCTCGGCTCGCGGCCGCCGAGACGAGGTGGCCGTCCCACGACAGGAAGAAGAGCTGGTTCGAGCCCGAGTGCTGAAGCGACAGGCCCTGGAGCTGCGGCTGCTTGATCGGGTGGAGGCCGATTCTGCGGGCGCAGGGAGCATGGTGAGCTCTTTGCATCGCAAGAGGGCGCGACAGAGTGAACGAGGGGACGCACTCTGCGCCTTCGTCGACACGGTGCTTGAGGAGGTCGAGGGCCTTGCCCTGAGCGGCGTTGCGGACGAGGAAGCAGCCTCGTGGGAGGTGGAGCGACTCGCCGAACGCGTGGTCGAACGCCGGGTGGATGGGGCGAGGTTCGGCGTGGACGAGGTCGGCGTGCTGAGGGCGGAACGCATGCTGCGGGACGAGGGGCGAGGCGAGCGAGGCGTACGAGGGAGGAGGAGCGAGTTGGCGCGTGTGGTCGTCGTCGTCGTCCAGGTTGGCGGGGGCGGCCATGTCGACGAGGGTGGGAGGGCGATGCGGCAGACGCAGAGCAGTGCACTGGCCGAACGAGGTGGTGCCGGAACGAGGAGGAGGAGCTCGAGAGGAGGCGGGTCGAGGTGGGGGAAGGGAGAGGTGGCCGGGGTTACGGGGCGGAGGGGCGAGGACCGAGGGCCTGCGCGACCTGCGCGTGGCTGTGTTGGGGTCCACTGTGCCTGCACAGCGGAAGTGCACGGCCGAGAGAGCGAGCGCGAGAGGGCGAGAGCCGCACCTTCGCTCGCCCGCCGGGCCGCCGCCAAGTCAAACGACGAGCGACGACCTCATCGCTCCCGCTCTCTCCCACCCACCGCTCAAACGACAGCATGGCTCCCCTCGACGTGAGCTTCACCTCTCATCACGCTCGCTCGTCCACACCGCACCCGCGCCCGAGCTCTCGTCGCTGACTTCTTCGCCTCTCCGTCCTCCTCCTCGTCCCTCATCTCTCGCCCGACCATGACCAGCTCTGGCTGCGCTGCGAGACCAAGGAGTTCGAGCACCGCTCCATGCTCACCCCGACTACCGCCAAGAAGCTCCTCGACTCGGGCAGGTTCACCGTCACCGTCGAGCGCGACCCGCAGCGCATCTTCAAGGACTCCGAGTTCGAGGAGTGCGTCCTCCTCTGCCCTCCTTGGACTGCTAGTCTGCCTGAGCTGACTCGCACCCCCACGCAGGGTCGGCTGCAAGCTCGTCGAGCACAACTCGTGGCCGTCGGCACCCGTCTCGTCCCTCATCTGCGGCCTCAAGGAGCTCCCGCCCAACGACACGACCGCCCTCCCGCACACCCACATCATGTTCGCCCACTGCTACAAGCAGCAGGGCGGCTGGATCGACGTCATCACGCGCTGGGAGGCCGGCCAGCCCACGGGCATGCTCTACGACCTCGAGTTCCTCCAGGAGGAGAACGGCCGCCGCGTCGCCGCCTTTGGCTACCACGCCGGGTTCGCCGGCGCCGCCGTCGGCGCCCTCGCCCTCGCCAAGCAGGTCGGCAGCGACGGCGAGAAGGCCCGCCTCGGCGACATCAAGCCGTACCCGAACGAGCAGACCCTCATCGCCGACGTCAAGGGCCAGCTCGCCGCCGTCGAGGCCAAGCTCGGCCGCAAGCCGCGCGCGCTCGTCATCGGTGCCCTCGGTCGGTGCGGGCGCGGCGCCGTCGACTTCTTCAAGGAGGCCGGCTTCGAGGACGACAACATCGCCAAGTGGGACATGGCAGAGACGTCCAAGGGCGGGCCGTTCAAGGAGATCCTCGACGGTGCCTCCGCTCTCTCCTACTACCCGAGCTCTCGAGCTGACTCTCGGACCTGTTGCGCGCAGCCGACGTGTTCGTCAACTGCATCTACCTCACGGCCAAGATCCCGTCGTTCATCGACCCGGAGGCGATCGAGGCGGCGGGCGACAAGCGCAACCTGCGCGTCGTCGTCGACGTCTCGTGCGACACGACCAACCCGAACAACCCGATCCCGATCTACTCGATCAACACGACCTTCGACAAGCCGACCGTCGACGTCGAGGGGTGCGTCCTCTTCCTTCCTTCCTCCTCCTCTCTCCCTCTCTCCCTCTCCTCTCGGCCTGCAACTGACTCAGCGCTCGTTCGCTCGCAGTCTGACGGTCGGCCCGCCGATGACGGTCGTCTCGATCGACCACCTGCCGACGCTGCTGCCGCGCGAGGCGTCGGACGCCTTCTCGAACGACCTGCTCCCCTCGCTCATGACGCTGCCCGAGGCGGTCGCCGAGCGCGAGCCGCGCCAGGGCAAGCCCATCACGGCCAAGGACGTCGTCAAGGGCGAGCCGGAGCGCGTGTGGAAGGAGGCCGAGGCGCTGTTCTGGGACAAGCTCGCCGACGCGCAGAAGGAGACCAAGGCCAAGTCGGCGTAGAGAGAGGCGGGTGCTTGGACGAGCGTGTGAAAAGAATCAACTTGCATGACCCTTCTGCTGCTCCTTTGCGCGAGAGGAAAAGGGCGAGCGGTTCTCCGGCGCAAAGGCCGGCGGGCGCGTGAGCGCGAGGAGGAGGAGGAGCCGTCGCCCTGTCCCTCCACACCTCGCGCCGTCGAGCTCGCACAGCCTCGTACGCACCACGAGCACCACCAGATAGCCCAGCTGCACCGTCCACACGCGCCAGCCTCATCCCCTGTGCCCCAAGCGCCGTTCCCACCTCGACCCCCTCGTCCCCCTCGACACGCGCCTCTCCCTCGCCCCGACCGCACACAGAGGTCCAGCCCACCGCGTCAGCAGCACAGAAACTCGAGAAGCACTACCACCGCCGCGCCGCCTGTCCCGCCCTAGCCGCCTCGTCGACCGCTCGCGCCTCCGGCCCTCGACCGACACGGCCCCTTTCCCACCTCGCTCGACCGCCTCTCGCCCTACTTGAGCAGCTCTAGCAGCCAGCAACAGCTCCCACTCGCCACACACGCCCCGCCTCTCGCCCCTCGCCCTCATCCGCCCCGCCATGCAGTCGATCAAGGCTGTCGTCGTCGGCGACGGTGCCGTCGGAAAGGTGCGTCCGCCCTCTCTCTCCCCGTGAGCTGCCTCACAGAGCCCGTAGCTGACATCCTGCACTTCTCCTCCCACCCCGACCGCGACCTACCCCGACCCTTGCCGCATTCTCGACTCGCTCACCTCGTCGCGCAACCAGACGTGCCTCCTCATCTCGTACACGACCGTGCGTGCTCGTTCTCCTCCCTGTCCTTGCTCGAGGACTTCATACTGACGCTCTCTACCTTGCAGAACGCGTTCCCTGTGCGTCCCCTCGCCGCTCATCCACCCTCACTCCTCCTCCGGCTCGTTGAAGCTGACGCTCTCCTCTCGTCCCTCTCGTTTCGCAGGGCGAGTACATCCCGACCGTGTTCGACAACTACTCGGCCAACGTCATGGTCGACGGCAAGCCCGTCAACCTCGGCCTGTGGGACACGGCCGGCCAGGAGGACTACGACCGCCTGCGGCCCTTGTCGTACCCGCAGACCGACGTCTTCCTCATCTGCTTCTCGATCGTCAGCCCGGCCAGCTTTGAGAACGTGCGCACCAAGGTGCACTCTCCTTCCCCTCCCTCTCTCCCTCGCCCAAGCGCTCTCGTTCAAGCACCTGACCCCGTTGCCCCTCCGCTCGCACCTCTCGCCCGCTCTTCCGCCCGCAGTGGTACCCCGAGATCTGCCATCACGCGCCCAACATCCCCATCATCCTCGTCGGGACCAAGCTCGACCTGCGCGAGGACCGCGACACGATCGACAAGCTGCGCGAGCGCCGCATGAGCCCGATCGCGTACCAGCAGGCGGCCGCCATGGCGCGCGAGATTGGCGCAGTGCGGTGCGTCCCTCTCTCTCTCTTTCTCTCCTCGTCTCCGCGCATCTGAAGGGCCCGAAGCTGACGCTGTCGTGCGCGCTCGACCGACGCAGGTACCTCGAGTGCTCGGCGCTGACGCAGAAGGGCCTCAAGAACGTCTTTGACGAGGCGATCCGCGCCGTCCTCGCCCCGACACCGCGCGAGAAGAAGAAGTCCAAGGGCTGCGTCATCTGCTGAGCGAGCGAGCGCACCGGCGCCGCAGCGCTCGCCCCTCGTCTCGGCGGCAGCGCCTCCTCGGACGGCTCGCCCTGCGCGACAGACCCTCTTCCTCGCCTTCGTAGTTCTCCTCTCGCCTCGTCTACACTCTACACGTCTACACCCTCAGAGCTCCCCCTGTCCCTCGTTCTCCTTCCTGCAGTTCCCCCCCTCCCCTCCCTCCCGGATCTCCCCCATCTCGCTTTCTCCTCCCGCACGCCGGCTCGGACACACGCCCTCTCTCCTCGTTCTCCCCTCTCTCGTCCTCTCTTGACTGTTCTCCTTCCCCTTCGTCCTACCCCTTGTTCGCACTCTTGCTCTCGCTGTCAGTCTGTACTCGATCGTCGTCCTCTGCGCGCCTATGAGAGCATGGAAAGTGCGGTCGCTTGCTCTCGCTGTCCAGAAGGAAGAACGTCTACTCGTTGCGCTCGAGGCTGCTCGAGGTTTACAGCTCGTCGTCGTCGTCGTCGTCGTCGCTCTCTGGCTCGTCGTCCTCCTGCCCGTCGAGCGCCATCGTGAGCCGCCGCACCATGGCCTGCAGGCCCCACACAGGCGCACCATAGTCCATGTCGGTCCACCAATTGACCGCAATCGCCGCCTTGACACCCTCTCGTCCTCCTCTCGCCGTCGCCGTCGCGCCCGCCGCTCGAGGAGGTCCGAGCCCGACGTCCTGCTCGACGCGATGGAACCAAAGCGCAGGGAGGTACAGCATGTCGCCCTTCTCGAGCGTGACGCGCAGCGGGCGTGCGAGGGCGAAGCGCGGGTGCGCCGAGAGCGAGGGCGAGTCGAGGTCGATCGGGATCCAGGGGAGCGAGAGGGGAGGGTCTGTGCGGCGGACCGAGAAGGTCGAGGTCGTGGGGTCGTAGACGTAGGTCGCGTGCGGGAAGGGTTGCTCTGCAGGTGAGAGAGGGAGGGAGGAGCGGAACCAAAGCCGGAGCGAGGGAACGAGGAGAAGGCGCGAGGGAGGAGAGGCCGAGTCAGCGCTCGGGCCGCGTAAGAGGCTGCGCGTCTTCGTCGGCTGGTCGCGCTAGATAGTAAGGGCTCGGAGAGCATGAAGAGAGAGCTCGGCGACGTACCGTGCATGCAGTACGTCTCGCTCGGCGGGAAGAGCGTGAACGTCTTGCTCCCTCGCACGACGAGGTAGAGGTTCTCGTACGGGTCTGTAGCCGCGCACAGAGCATCAACACGAGCACTTCTACCGATGGACGAGAAGGAGCAGCTGTGAAAGGAGAGCGCACCCTTGTGTAACGACGTCTTGCTGCGGCGGCCGCCGATCCAGATGTTGGCGACGTCGGGCGGCTGTCCTGCGAGCCCAAAAGCGTCAGAACCTGCCGAGGGATAGTAAAGAAGATGTTGAAGGGGACGCACCAAAGACCTCGCGAGCGAAAGCGGGACCGGCACCGACGTCGTCCTGCAGCGGCTCGTACTCGTCGGCGAGGTTGCCGTTCTGCGACTGCAGGTAGAAGACGGGCGTCGTCGACTCGAGCTCGCCTTCTTCCTCGTGCAGGCGGTCGAGCAGCGTCGACAGGGTCATCTTGACGTCTGCGCGAGCCAAGTCAGCGGAGAAGAGGAGACGAGGGAGAGGAGGGAGACGCACTGGCTGGCTCGACAAAGGCGCCGTCGACGATTGCGTCGGCGTTCCTGCAGAGGGTAAGGCACATGAGCTCGGCTCAGGAGCACAGGACAGCCGCAGAGGGAGGAGCGCACCCGTGCGGGGTCGCAGAAATCTCGAGCTCGCGCTCGGCAAGCTTCTCGACGAGGTAGTCGTCCGTCCAGCGGTCGAGTGCCGGTACGCGGAGCTGTCGACCTGCCCCGCGCATTACAGCGGGGCGGTTGGCCGCGACGTAACGAGCATAGTCGGTCGTCGAGGGCACGCCGTCGAGCTCGGTGACCTGCGACGGGTTGAGCCCCTGCTGCTCCCTGACGAGCTTGCGAAGAGCCTTCTCGACAGCGCTGAGCATGCTGCCCTAGGCTCAGGGGAGCGGCGGAGGACGAGGAGCGAGAGAGCCGCGGCGAGCTGATGAGCTTTCGGCGAGCTCTCTCTCGCTACGGCAGGCTCTGCGAGGCTGCGAGTCGAAGGTACGAACGAGAGTATCACAGTTGCAAGTGCGAGTGGTGTCAAGCGAGTCTGAGAAAGCGAGTCAAGCGCTACGTCCTCCTCCCTCACCCGCTCCTCCTCCTCTCCTTCCTCCTCGCCGGCGAGGACCCCTCAGCGCGAGCGCGAGGCCCACATGCCTGCGAGCCCCGTCAGCCCGCCGAACCTCCTTCCCGCAGCCGGGCGCGGGTTGGCGGCAGGCGGCGCCGCCGCACGAGCCGGTGCGGGCGCAGGCGTAGCAGGCGCAGGTGCAGGTGCAGGGGCGGGTGCGGGCGCGGGCGGAGGTGCGGCGGCGGCGGCGGCGCGAGGCTGAGCCGGAGCCTGCGGCACGAAGGCGGGGAAGAAGGTTGCCGCCGGCGCAGGGACGGGCGCAGGCGCAGGCGCGGGCGCGGCGGCTGCCGGACGAGGTGCTGCCGGACGGCCGGGCTGAACGTTGGGCGGCGGGGCGGCGGCTCGAGCGGGCGCAGGGGCGTTGGCGTAGACGGCGCCGAGAGGGGCGATGTTGCCGAGACCGCCGAGGCCGCCGAGACCGCCGAGACCGCCGAAGCCGCCGACGAGCGGGACGAATTGGCCGCCGACGCCCGAGAGGTGGAGACAGATCGAGCGACGGTCCGTGGCAGCCTCGAGAGGCGCAATGTCGTCGTCGGTCCAGTTGAGGTCGTCGCTCTGCGGGCGAAGGGCAGCGGGTCAGTAAGGAGCGATGCATGGTCGGGCGAGGTGGACGAGAGGACGCAAGAGGACCGTGAGGCACTTGAGGCCCGGCGCCGGCTTGGATTTGTACGACTTGTTGACCTTGGCGCCGCTGCAAGAGGGGTGCACGAGGGTGAGCGGGCTGTCCTGACGAAGAGGGAGAGAGGCCGAGGGGAGAGAGGGAGGAGACGCACTCTGGCTTGGTGACGACCTTGGTACGCGTGACCGTCTTGTTGAGCAGCTTGGCGAGCGCCCGCGGCTTGATGTCGGGGCAGTTGCCGAACGCGACGCTGCAGGAGGACGCCGAGGCGGGGAGCGAGTCAGCGAGCGCACGGCGCGACGGGAGGAAGAGGAGGACGGCGACGCACTGCGTGAGGCTCTGCGGGAAGAAGCTGAAGACGCTCGTCGACGCGTACGGGCCCTCGAAGCGCAGCTGCTTGAGCTTGGGGAGGAACGGCAGGACGGCGTCGAGGAGGTACGTGTAGCCCGAGAGCTTCCTGAGGTGCTCGGGCGTCGGCTTGCCGACGACGTAGTCCTTGGGGCGCACCGGGTACACGGGCGACGTCGCGCTCGCCAAGAGCTTGGGCGCCGGGTCCCACGAGGCGGAAAGGCGCAGCTCGAGGTCGGTGAGGTGGTGGCCGAACTGGAGGAGCGTCGACGCGAGCTGGGTGCGGCTGAACAGGTAGCCCGGGTCGCGCAGCAGGAGGTCCTTGAGCGTCTTGGCCGACTGCGGGCGCGAGGAGAAGGCGTCAGCGGCGGGACGGCAGGAGCTGGAAGGAGAGGTCGAGGAGGGAGGAAGACGCACGTCCTGGAGGATCAAGTCCATCTCGCTCCCAGTCAGGTTGAAGCCGTCGAGCTGCAGGCTCGTGAGGCCGCGCGGCTTGCGCGCGACCTTCTTGTCGCCTGCCCCGTCCTTGACGACGACCTTGCCGCCCTCGCCCGCCTCGCCCTCGTCCTTGTCCTTGTCGCCGAGCTTGGAGCGCTGCTTCTCGTCCCACGCCGCGTCCTCGAGGTCCTGCACAATGTCCCACATCTCGTCGTCCTCGTGCTGGGGCCCGTCCTCGGCCGGCTTGAGCCCGTTGACGATGAGGACCTCGAGGTCGGGCCACGAGCGCTGCATGAGCTTGTACAGGCGCGCCGTCGTGAAGATGAAGGGATGCTTGCCGTCCGACGACGAGATGTCGAGGTCCTTGAGGCGCGAGAGGCCCGAGAGCGCGTCGAGGAGCGGCTTGCTGCGGGCGAGGAGAAGGAGGAGGACCGGCGTCAGCGAGGGGACCGAGCGGTCATCAGCGAAGAGAGAAAGAGGGACGCACGTCGCGCTCTTGTAGAACCTCGTCTGCAGGATGAGCGTCTCGACGTTGCGCGACAGCGCGACGAGGCCGATGTAGTGCTCGGCGCCGCCCCGCCCGAGGCTCACGGCGCCCTCGAGGCCGGTCAAGACCGACAGCGTGCGCACGGCGTCGCCGAGGTAGTTCTTGCGCACAGGCTCGCCGTCGACGTCGGTCGCGTTGGCGTCGTACGCGGCCTGATCGGCGGCCGACCAGCCGGCGGGCGCCTCGGCGGCGAGCGCGCGGTGCATGAGGCTCGCGACGTAGGGCGTCTGGACCTTGAGCGTGCGGTACAGCTGGCGGCGCGCCGCATGGAGGAAGGTGCGGTTGACGAAGAGGAGCGGGAGGAGCGGCTCGGTCGGCGCGCCGTCCGGGTAGATGCGCTCGTCGTCGCCGTCCGAGTCCGAAGCGGCGAGGTCTTCGTCGTCCTCGTCGTCGTAGATGTCTTCGTCCTCGTCGCTCCAGTCCTCGTCCTCGTCGTCCTCATCGTCGTCGTCGTCCTCGTCCTCGTCGTCGTCGCCGCCGCTCGGCCCGAGCGCGGCGCGGACGGCCTGCGCCCTCTCGAGCTCGCGCGCCACGTCGGCCGGGAGCGGCGCGCCGTCGATCTCCTCGAGCGGCGGCATGTCGTCGTCGTCGACGGCGCCGGCGCCGACGGGCGCAGAGGAGGACGAGCCATCGATGGGCTCGAGGGGCGGCATGTCGTCGTCGTCGTCCTGGTTGGCGTGGGCGGCGGGGGCTGGCGCAGCCGCCGAGCGAGAAGACGACGCGGTCGTAACGCGAGGAGCGGTGGTAGTGCTGGCGGCGGAGGGGATGGCTGCGCGCGCACGAGAGCGAGTCAGCGAGGCCCGAGACTAGTCGAGGCGCGAGAGCAAGGACGCACGCTCGAGCGGAGGCATGTCGTCGTCGTCGTCGCGGGCTGCGCGCGCTGGAAGCGAAGTCGGGCCGTCGATCGACTCGAGAGGCGGCATGTCGTCGTCGTCGTCCTGGTTGAGCGAGGTCGACGCGGCGGCGGCGTTGTTTTGCGGGATGGCTGCGAGCGCGAGAGAGGAAAGAGTCAGCGAGCGCCTCGGGCAAGGCGACGTAGAGAGGGGCGGGACGCACCTTCGAGCGGCGGCATGTCGTCGTCCGAGTCGTCGTTGGGCCGAGCCGCGTTGCGCGCACCGGGGGCTGCTGCCGGTCCCGCCGGCTGGCCCGCCGCGCCCGCCGCCTGCGCGCCGCCTGCGCCCGGGCCCATGCCGAAGAGGCCGCCCATCATGGCGAGGAGGGCCTCGCCCGGGTTCATGGGCTGCTCGTCGCCGTCGCCGTCGGCAGGCGGGGCGTGGCTGGCGCCGAACAGGCCTGCGCCGCTCGAGGGTGGGCCGCCGGCCGTGTGGGCGCAGCCGCCGAGGGCGGGCGCACGGACGAGGTCGACGATCTGGAGGACGATCTCGGGCGGGAGGTCGGCGATGGTAGCACGAGGCCCCGGCGACGCGCGGTTCGCGTGGTCGGCGTCATCCGAGCGCGAGGTGGGCTGCTTGCGACGAGGCATGCGAGGGTAGAGGTGGTGTGGGTGGTGGAAGGAAGCTTGGTGATGCCGGTGGTGGCCTGGTCGCGGTGGGGGAGGGCGAGGGGCGCGAGATGAGTTGGTCGAGGCGGCGGGGGAGATGAGGAGGCGGACGGGAGGCGAGGGAGGCTGGGACGAGGTGGGGCGGCTCGGTGGGCGCTGGTGGGCAGTCGCTGAGGTGGTGGGCGGTGCTCAAGGTGGCCTGCGAGGCTCCTGGCCGAGGTGGAGCGGGCGCAGGGTGAGGAGGAGGAGCGAGAGCTGCGAGCGAGCGCGAGTGGCTCAACCCAGCCTCGCGTCGCACCACGCACAGCCGCCAAGGAGCACCAGCCATGCCAGGCAAAGGCCCACAGCCCGTCCCGCTCGCTCAAGACGCGCCCCACCCTCTCCCCCGCCTGCGCTCCCCCTCGTCCTCCTCCTCGTCGTCCTCGCCGCTCTACTGGATCCCCGTCGTCGCCCTCGACCTCGACTGCTCGCACGCCCACTTCCACCAGGGCCTCGCCGACCTCGCCCTCCAGCCAGAGCACAGCAGCTCGACCATCCTCCGCGCCGACATCCTCGCCGACCTCGCCGACCCTCCTCCTCAAGGTCATGGCGTCGTCCCGCTCGACGGCTACACCTGTGTCCGACGACTCAGGCGCCGTATCCTCCCCAACCGGCCCCAGTTCGACTGGCCCATGGAGCAAGAGTGCCTCTTCTACTCGCGCAACCTCGACCCGCTCGACTCGGTCAGCAACGACGACTCGCGAGAAGCGCTCGTCCTCCTCCTGCCCGACTTCGACCAGCTGCGCCAAGAAGACGCCCGAGGTCGCCTCCCCTACTACCACCCGCAAGTCCACGCCCTCGCCTTCCGCTACCTGCCCTCGCCCGCTTCCTCCTCGTCGACCTCGTCCGCCTCCCTCCGCATCGACCTCGTCCCGCTCCCCGCACAACCCGCCGTCGTCGGGCCGCTCCCTGCGTCCGACCGCCTGTACCGCACCGCACTCGTCCTCGTCAAGTTCACGGCCAAGCTCTGCATCGGCCACGCCGACGGGTGGCAGAAGCGCGTCCACCACGACCTCCTCGTCGGCAAGGAGGAGGTCCAGGACCTGTACCAGCAGCTCAAGGACAAGTACAAGTGCGTCCACCCTTCCCCCTCCTCGGTCGCGACCCCTCGAGCGTCGATGCTGAGGCTTCGCCGTCCGCCGCCGCAACAGCACTGACCTCCTGCCGCACTCTCCGCGCATCACGTTCAGGTGGATGCTCTCGGCCTGGCGCGAGTCGACCGACGCGACCAAGCACGTCTTCGAGGACGTCGCCATCGCCGCCTGGCTCATCGTCCTCTGGCGCGGCATGTTTCCCGGGTCGGGCGGCAAGCCGCCGGGCGGGTTCGTCGACGTCGGCTGCGGCAACGGCTTGCTGTGCGTCCCTCTCTTCCTTCTCGCTCTCACTGAGCTCTCTTGGATCGAGCTGACATCGAGCCCGTGCAGCGTCTTCATCCTCAACGCCGAGGGCTACTCGGGCTACGGCTTCGACCTGCGCGCGCGCAAGTCCTGGTCGGCCTACTCGCCCGCGCCCGACCTGCGCGTCTCGTCCATTCTCCCGCCCTCGCTCGTCGCGTCGTACCTCTCGACCTCGACGCCGGCCTTTTCGCCGGGCGCGTTCCTGATCGGCAACCACGCCGACGAGCTCACGCCGTGGCTGCCGCTCCTCGCCGCGTGCACGCCCAGGTCGGCGTTCCTCAACATCCCGTGCTGCCTCCACGAGCTGCACGGGCGCTTCGACCGCCAGGCGTACTCGATCCCGGCGTCGTACCTCTCGGCCCTCCCCTCCCCTCCCCCTTCCCACTCCTCGACCGACTCGTCCTCTCCCTCGCCCTCTCCCTCTCCATCTTCGACGCACCCTCTCCTCCACCCCTTCTACGCCCCGACGCCCCTCGCCCAGTCGTCCACCTCGACCGGACCCTCGATCACCGGCGGGCGGTACGCCGCGTACCAGCTGTACCTCGCGCACCTCACGCTCCGCTGCGGGTTCGTCCCCGAGCGCGAGGCGCTGCGCATCCCGAGCACCAAGAACTTTGGCATGGTCGGCAGGACGAGGCTGTATGCCGAGGGGGACGACGAGGGCGCGGCGAGGGTCAGGGAGGAGCTCGAGCGCGTCCTGAGCGAGGTCGAGCGGCGCGGCGAGTGGGTCGCACGGCGGCCCGAGGGCAAGGCGGGCGAGAAGGATCACTAGAAGGGCTGCAATAGACGACTGCCAGCTTCTCGCGCTCTCGTTCTCCCAGGCTCGCGTCGGCTAGAAGAGGTCCGTGCGAGCTGCGAGTTGCGAAAGTGCGAGCGAGTCTACCCAAGTCCGGCGCCTCCTCAGCCGAGGAGCACCCTCGAGAGCCCGAGGTTCGTCCCGACTTGCACCCACACGAACCACCCAGCTCGGTACAGCACCGCCGGCGCAAAGACGGTGAGCGCGAACAGGTGCTCGCGGAAGTGGGTTGCGCTCGCTGCGAGGACCGTGAGCGCGACGACGTGGAAGGCCGTAAGGTAGTCGAGGACGAGAGGGCGGAGGACGGGAGGGAGCGTGTGGAGCGAGAGGGAGAGGAAGATCGGGCCGGAAAAGTTGGAGAGGAAGGCGAGGAGGGTGACGAGGGGGAGGGAGAAGGACCGCAAGCCGTTGTAGGCCTGCGACAGGTCGGCCCTGCGAGATCTCGAGTCAGAGAGGAACGTAGAGAGTAGGAAAGGAGGAGCTGGACGCACGTCGCGAGCGAGTTGGACCCGCCGAGCCCGAAGAAGGCCGAGCTCTGCAGCGCCGCGACGACGAGGGCAAGCACGGCGGGCGAGGCGGACGGCTTGCTCGCGAGGCGAGACAGGGCGAGGTGCTGGACCCAGAAGGCGGCGAAGAGCGGGACGTTGGTCGGCCGGGTGACGGACATGAGGAGGAGCGAGAGGTGGACGAGCGGCACGGCTGCGGGCGCGACGAGGCGAGTCAGTTGAGAAACGGACTGAGCTAGCTCGGTGGGACGCACTCGTTGACACCTCACGTCGGAGGGACGTGCGCCACAGCAGCCAGCCGGCTGCTGCGAGGCCGAATCCTGCTCGGGCGAGGCTCCCATGCCCGGCGAGGTCGAGCTGCTCGAGCAAGCGCGACAGCGCGCTCGGCTCGCCGTCGCCTGCGAGCGTAGAGAGGTGCATCGCAGCGCCGACGATGCTCTGCGCGACGGCGATGATGGCGATGGCGGCGAAGAGGGGCGCCCGACGGAGGAGCGCGGCCGGCGGGAGGCGTTGTCGAGCGACGGTCCGAGCGTCGCGGACGAGGGCGCCCAAAGCGAGCACAGGTACGAGGGCGTAGATGAGCGTGAGGAGGATCGACGTGACGTTGGGAGAAGTCGCGAGGTAGGCGCTGATCGAGTCGTTCGAGACGTTCTTCTGGCCTGCAGGATCGGCATTAGCGGTTGCGGCCTTGCTCGTCGACGCAGAGACGCTCGGACGTACCGTTGTGTACCCAGCTGCGCAGGAGACGGACCGAGGCCGCGGCTGCGGCGAGCGAGAGACGGTCGGTCCAGTCGAAGTCGGACCTGGGAAGGTCGAGAGCGTCAGCTGGATCCTCGAGACAGGGTCAGAGAGCAGGGACGCACCTCAGTATAGACACGATGAGAGCCGTCACCGAGACGAAGTACCAGATCTCGTGCTCCTCCTCGATGAAGCTGGTCGCGAAGAGCGAGCCGAGGAAGGCGAAGAGGACGCCGACGACGGCTTGCCGCGCTCGACCAGTCTCGACCGACCAGATACGCCCGAGGCGACCCAGCGAGATGAGTGACGCGAACGAAAGGGCGACGAGGCCGAAGAAGAGCGGCTTGAGGTGGTACGAGCTGGACGAGGCGAGGAGGCGGGACTGAGCGAGGGCGAGAAACTGCGAGCGAGCGGACAGTTGGTCAGCGCGAGTGCGAACGAGTGGCATGCGAGATGCTCACGTACCTTTTCTTGTTCCTCGAGCGTGCCGCGGTCGACGAGCTCAGCGAGCATGGACGGACGGCCCTCCCTGCCAACTTCGGCGAGCGCTCGTTCGACAGCGCTCGACCCGCTCGCAGCAAGCACGTCACCGACTTGAAGCACGTTGGCCCGCAGACCGTTGACGATAGCTGCGCGCAGGTGAAGAGTCAGCTGTGCGGCCTCGTGCGCGCTCGAGCGAGAAGAGGAGACGCACCCGCAGGACGCAGAGCTTGGACGGCGGAGCGGACGAGCTTGCCGATCGAGTTCCTGCTCGAAGAGAGCGTGAGCTACTTATCCGTCGAGAAGAAGAGGTAGCAGAGGGAGAGCGGCGCACCTTGGCACGCCGAGGTCGAAGAGCACGCTCAAGGTCGGGACTAGGTCGATCTGCTGGACGATCTCGAAGTGCTCGTACGGCGACGAGTGCGGGACACGTAGAGTGCGCTCGTCAAGGCGAAGCGTCGGTGCTGCGAGGAGGAGGGCCTGCGGGGAGGACGTGAGCGAAGTGCTGCGCGAGGACGTCGTCGAGGAGCGGGGACGCACAGCCGAGGTCTCGGCTTCGGTCGAGCCGCCATGGTTGCCGCCCTGCACGAACGTTCGAGTCGAGTTAGGCCCGCAGGTGCTGCAGAGGTGGAGGGCGAGCGGTCGGACTCACCTCGGTCATGCCGTGGTCGCCAAGGAGGACGAGCAGGCTTCTCTGCCCGTCGGCCTCGTCTCGGTACTCGAGGTGTCGGTAGATGCGCTCGACGACCTTGTCCATCTCGACCTGCTTTGGCGCCATCAGCGGGCTGTCGCACACAGAGTTAGTGACGAGCAGGACGACGCTCTCGAGGAAGCGGTCTGAGCGCACCTTGTTGGCCCTTCTAGATGCCCGACATGGTCGAGGCCGAGGTAGTGGAGGATGAGGACGTCCCAGTCGCTCGACGGCGCGACGGGCCGAGCGGCTGGAGCGCTCGAGGGGGCAAGAAGTGTGTCGAGATGGCGAGTCACGTTCGAGTCGACCGTGACGGTGTCCTGCACGAGTCGAGCGTCAGCGTCAGGTCGTCAGGTGCCGAGAGATGAGAAAAGAGAGAGGACGTACCGAGACGAAGAAGCTGCTGACGCCGTCGCGCCAGCTGAACCACTTCTCGGGGAAGAGGCGCAGCCAGGTGTCGTCGCCGGCGAAGGCGACCTTGTTCGGCGCCGCGCCGCCTCGATCCGGCACCGCGAGCTGCCGCAACCACGAGTCGACGTTCTCGAATGCCGCAGAGCTGGACGTCTCCTCGGCGAGGTTGAGGAGGGCGTCGACGAAAGTCGGGTTCGACCCGGTCGTGAGGGCTTTGAGGCGAGGAAGGGTGACGGTCGGCGCCTGCGCGACAGCCGTGTACGGTAGCGCATGACCGTTGTCGATGAGCCTGTCGCGACACGAGTTTTGGTCGTCAGCAGGAGGACGAGGTGGGGGAGGGTAAGAGGGAGCGGGTCGAGGGGACGCACGACGCGACGAAGCTCATGGACGACTCGGTGCCGAGCGCAAAGTCACTGCGAGAGGTGGAACAGGGTCAGCTGTGCAGAACAGAAAGGCAGGGAGAGCGAGGAGGGACGCACCTCCTCAAGGCGTCGACGACGACGAAGGCCAGCCGCGAGAAGGCCTCTGAGCGCAGCTCGCCCGGTCCATGTGCACTCGCAGGCTCATCCTCGTAGGCCTGCCGGCTCGAGAACCCTGGCAGGAGCGGCTTGCCTGGAAAGAAGCCGAGCGCGAACGAGGCGAGGCCGGCGACAGCGAGGACGAGGGAGGCCGAGAGGCGCAGGCGCGCGAGGCGTGCAGGAGCAGCTCTGGCCGAGGCAGAGTGCATCGACTGTGCAGGCGAGGGCTACAGCGCGAGCGTAGAGTGCCAGGGGGAGCTGGTCGCCGCGGCCGGCGAGAGGTGGTGGTGGGGAGCGGCGAGAGAGGGGGTGGATTACGAGCGGGTTGCTATTCGAGCCTTAGCGACGCGAGGCCGGATTAGCCAGAGCGGACGATGGTCGCGCGCGCGAGGCAAAAGTCTTGCGCGGCGGCGGGCTCGCCTTTGGTGCGGCTCGCTCCCTCTCCTCCTCCCCTTCCCTCCATCTCCTCTCGCCCCCGCGGCTGCTCCAGCTCCCCTCCCTCCTTCCTTCTTTCCCCGTCAAGCTCCCGCTAGTTGTCCACCATGGTCAACTTCACCGTCGGTGCGTCGCCGTCCCGTTCCGCGGCCGGACCCTCTCGGACTCGCGTCCCTCCCTGAGCTCGACCCAGTCGCTGACCTCGCCGCCCTCGCCACGCCATGCAGACGAGATCCGTGGCCTCATGGACAGACCCACGAAGTGCGTCCTCCCACCTGCGACTGTCGCCGAGCCCGTGCGAGGCTCGGAGCGTGTGAACGAGACGGTCGAGCTGACGTTTCCCCTCCCCCTCTCCTCCCACCTCCACCCTCTCGCCCCCGCCCTCGCCATGGCTCGTCGTCGTGCAGCATCCGCAACAGTGCGTCCACCTCGGCTCTCTGCCCCGCACGAGACCCTCGCGCTGACTCCCTGTGCCCTCGCAGTGTCGGTCATCGCCCACGTCGACCACGGCAAGTCGACCCTCACCGACTCGCTCCTGTCCAAGGCCGGCATCATCGCCTCGGCCAAGGCCGGCGACCAGCGCGCGATGGACACCCGCGCCGACGAGCAGGAGCGCGGCATCACCATCAAGTCGACCGCCATCTCGATGTACTTCGAGCTCCCCAAGGAGGACCTTGGTGAGATCAAGCAGAAGAACGACGGTGCGTCCCCTCTTCCCCCCTCAGCTACCATGTCGTCGAGAGCTGCGAGACTGACTCGGTCCCCCTCCTCCTCGCAGGCCACGACTTCCTCATCAACCTGATCGACTCGCCGGGTCACGTCGACTTCTCGTCCGAGGTCACGGCCGCCCTCCGTGTCACCGACGGTGCCCTCGTCGTCGTCGACACGATCGACGGTGTCTGCGTCCAGACCGAGACCGTCCTTCGCCAGGCCCTCGGCGAGCGCATCAAGCCCGTCGTCGTCATCAACAAGGTCGACCGCGCGCTCCTCGAGCTGCAGGTCCAGAAGGAGGACCTGTACCAGACGTTCGCCCGCACGATCGAGTCGGTCAACGTCATCATCTCGACCTACAACGAGGAGGTCCTCGGCGACGTCCAGGTCTACCCCGAGGCCGGCACCGTCGCGTTCGGCTCGGGCCTCCACGGCTGGGCGTTCACCCTCCGCCAGTTCGCCGCTCGCTACGCCAAGAAGTTCGGCGTCTCGAAGGACAAGCTCATGCCCAAGCTCTGGGGCGACAACTACTTCAACCCCAAGACGAAGAAGTGGTCGACCAAGGCGACCGACGCCGACGGCAAGCAGCTCGAGCGCGGCTTCAACATGGTGCGTCCCGCTCTCTCTCTCTCTCGCTCTCGTGTGCACTCCTCGACGAAGACGAGCAGCGTGCTGACACCGAGCTCCCCCCCTCCTCGCAGTTCGTCCTCGACCCGATCTTCCGCATCTTCGACTCGGTCATGAACTTCAAGAAGGACGCCATCCCGGCGCTCCTCGAGAAGCTCGAGATCAACCTCACGTCGGACGAGAAGGACCTCGAGGGCAAGGCGCTCCTTAAGGTCATCATGCGCAAGTTCCTCCCCGCCGGCGACTCGCTCCTCGAGATGATCGTCATCAACCTCCCCTCGCCCGTCACCGCCCAGCGCTACCGCGTCGAGACCCTCTACGAGGGCCCCATGGACGACGAGTGCGCCGTCGCCATCCGCGACTGCGACGCCAAGGGCCCGCTCATGCTCTACGTCTCCAAGATGGTCCCGACCTCGGACAAGGGTCGCTTCTACGCGTTCGGCCGCGTCTTCGCCGGCACGGTCAAGTCGGGCCCTAAGATCCGCATCCAGGGCCCCAACTACGTCCCGGGCAAGAAGGAGGACCTCTTCGTCAAGTCGATCCAGCGCACGGTCCTCATGATGGGCGGCCGCGTCGACCCGCTCGAGGACTGCCCCGCCGGCAACATCGTCGGCCTCGTCGGCGTCGACCAGTTCCTCCTCAAGTCGGGCACCCTCACCACGAGCGAGACGGCGCACAACATGCGCGTCATGAAGTTCTCCGTCTCGCCCGTCGTCCAGGTCGCCGTCGAGGTCAAGAACGCCAACGACCTGCCCAAGCTCGTCGAGGGCCTCAAGCGCCTCAGCAAGTCGGACCCGTGTGTCCAGACCTGGATCTCGGAGACCGGCGAGCACATCGTCGCCGGTGCCGGTGAGCTCCACCTCGAGATCTGCCTCAAGGACCTCGTCGAGGACCACGCCGGCGTCCCGCTCAAGATCTCGGACCCGGTCGTCGGCTACCGCGAGACGGTCCAGGCCGAGTCGTCGATGACGGCGCTCTCCAAGTCGCAGAACAAGCACAACCGTCTCTACGTCAAGGCGCAGCCGGTCGACGAGGAGGTGGCCAAGGCGGTCGAGTCGGGCAAGATCGGCCCGCGCGACGAGTTCAAGGCGCGCGCTCGCATCCTCGCCGACGAGTACGGCTGGGACGTGACCGACGCCCGCAAGATCTGGTGCTTCGGCCCGGACGGCTCGGGCCCCAACTTCCTCGTCGACACGACCAAGGGTGTCCAGTTCCTCTCCGAGATCAAGGACTCGTGCGTTGCCGCCTTCCAGTGGGCGACCAAGGGTGCGTCCCTCTCTCTCTCTCTTCGAGCATCGTCGTCGTCGTCGTCGTCCTGAAGCTGACGCTCGCCCCTTTTCGCCTCGCTCGCAGAGGGTCCCTGCGCCGAGGAGATCATGCGCTGCTCGCGCTACAACATCCTCGACGTCACCCTCCACACCGACGCCATCCACCGCGGTGGTGGACAGCTCATCCCGACCTGCCGCCGTGTCGTCTACGCCGCCTCGCTCCTCGCCGAGCCGGGTCTCCAGGAGCCGGTGTACCAGATCGAGGTCCAGTGCCCCGAGACGGCGCTCGGCGGCATCTACTCGACGCTCAACCGCAAGCGCGGTATGGTCTTCTCGGAGGAGCAGCGCCCGGGCACGCCCATGTACACCGTCAAGGCGTACCTCCCTGTCAACGGTGCGCTCGCCTCTCTCCCTTTCTCACCTCGCCCTCGTCCTCGTTCCCGAGCTGACTCTCCCTTCGTCCCCCTCGCAGAGTCGTTCGGTTTCACGGGCGAGCTCCGCCAGGCGACCGGTGGCCAGGCGTGCGTCCTCCTCCCTCTCTCCCTTCGTCCCCCTCGTCGAGACCTTCATTTGCTGACCCTGTCCTCCCCCTCTCTCGCCTCACAGCTTCCCCCAGATGGTTCGTCCTTCTCTCGGCTCTCTCGCGCAGGCGCAGGGAAAGAGGAGCACGAGCAGGCGTCGTCGGCGTCGGCAGCGCCTCTCGGCGCTCCACCCAC
>Ga0308169_10000927_pt1 | contig 37703 bp, 49 predicted proteins | sample PhyBR1_2_FD_202139 | JGI IMG/M metagenome (GOLD analysis project Ga0308169, IMG submission 202139) | Phyllosphere microbial communities from UC Gill Tract Community Farm, Albany, California, United States - DLSLSB.R1 | ecosystem: Host-associated > Plants > Phyllosphere > Unclassified | place...
CAAGTGGGTCGAGAGGGCGACGAGCGCGCGCTCTTCCTGACGGCCCTGTTCCTCTCGAGCGTGCTGCCTGGACCTCATCGAGTGCGCCCTGAATGAGGCAAGGCGCGCGAAGGGCTGTGGGCGGCGCAATCGTCGTCTGAAGCGGGCCGAGCAAAGCTAATCAGAATAGGAAGGCGCGCCTAATCTGATCCACTTTGAATCGTTTTGCCGCCTGTCCGCGACCCGAGTCGGGTTCGAACCGACGCGGCATTACAAATTTGACCTAATGGTACTTTGTAATGCCCCGCTCCCGCGCCCGCACAGGCTTGCGGGCATGGGCTCACTCACGTCCTAGCTTGCAGTCTGCTCTCTCTTGGCCTCTGAAGCCCTCGGGCGACGTTGCGAGCCGCCTGCACGAAGGCGGCGCCGAGTCGCGCCGAGTCGAGCTAAGCGTCGCAGCGCACTGTCGTTCAGACGTCCCGTCACGTCGATCTAGACACGCACAGCTTGAAGGGCGTCTGCTGTGCGGCAGCGGGGGCGAGAAGAGGGCAAGCAGTGACGAGGAGCGCGACGACGAGTGCGACGAGGGCGCGAGCGCTCGAGCCTCTCCGCCTCTCTCGCACCGCACCCTCTCACGCCCGACAGGAGACGGTGCGCACAGTGAAGCGGAACAGACGTCAAAATGCAACACTCGAACGGCGACAAGACCACCACCTAGAGGTCGTTGTCCTCCTCGTCCGGGCGCGGCGCGGCGGCCGCAGCGTTGAGCTCCGCCTCGTACTTCTGCATGAGCGACGCGTCGACCTGGACCTCGGGCGGTGCGAGCGCGGGCGCGGCGACAAAGTCGAGGTTGGCGTTGCCGACGAGCTTGCGCGCGAGCCACAGGAACGGCGGGAAGGGGGCCCGAGCGAGCTAGGTGAGGTGACGGGTTTCGCAGGGCCGGCTTACACCTACGAGCTGCCAGACTCGTTCAACGCGAGGGACACAGTCGGCGAGTGCAAGCCCGCTGCAGTCGGACGAGGCTTTCCTCGACCTTCTCAAGTCGACGTCCATCCTCTTCGGGCGCTCTCGCGCTCTAGAGGCGACTCGAGAGCCATCTCGAGACTCGTCTCGATCGGCAGGGAGGTCACATGAGCAAGGCGGGCTGGAGAAGCTCTTGAGCAACAGCCGTCAAGGCCTCGCTGCCCTCTCGTCGGCTCGGGGCTCCCTTCTCCTCTCGCTGTGCGCGACGAGAGAACGAAAGATTGAGATTACGTAGGAGTGCACAACAAAGTAAAGCGAGAGAGTGTCCAGCCCGTGCCGCCCGGGCCTCGTTCAGTTGGCGAGCACCGCGCGACCGCCGTTCTTGCGCTGCCGGACGAGCTCGCGCTTCTTGTCGAGGATGCCCTGCAGCGTCAGGTCGCCAGGGACGTACGGCGACACGTTGATGACGAGGACCTTCATCTTGGGGTGATAGACGAGGTCGGGGAGGAGCTTGGGCGTGAGGAGGAAGTACCTGCGAGGGGCTCGTGCACCGTCAGCGGTCGCTCCGAGTCAGAGGTGGAGAGAGCGAGAGAAGGACGCACTGCCCGACGTCGTGGCTGCAGGTCGTCTCGACGAGCATCTTGTGCATGTTGCGCTCGGCGCGTTGGTCCATGCCCTGGTTGATCTCGTCGACGAGGGCGAACGGCGCGCGGGCGAGCTCGGCGAGCGCGAGCAGGTACGTCACGGTCGTCAAAGCGCGCTCCTGCGTGCAGGGAAGAGGACTGCGTCAGAACGAGCTCGCGCGGAAGCGCACGAGGGCGAGAGCGAGAGGAGAGAGAGAGGCGGACGCACTCCTCCCGACTGGCGCTGACCGCTCAGGACGTGCAGCGTCACGTCCTCCGAGTCGTCCTTGCGGTCGCGGAACGACACCATGATCTCGATGCCCCACTTCTCGTAGTCGTCCTCGGTCGCGAGGCGGACCTCGCCGACCAGGCCGAGCGCTGCGAGCACACGATCGAGAGGCAGAGTCAGCGCTCGCTGACCCGGACGACAACGACGACGAGGAGGAGGATAGAACGCACTGTCGAAAGCGGCGGTGAACTTGGCCGAGATGTCGCTGATGAGGCGGTCGAGGCGAGGGCGCCAAAGGTTCTCGGTCGTCGTGATGATCTGCTGCGACTCGTCGAGGCGCTCCTGGGCCGAGTCGAGCTTGGTCTGCTGATCCGTGATCTGCAGAGGGTGCGAGCCGTCAGGTTCCGCACAAGCAGGCGAGGAGAGCGAAGGGGAGAGAGAGAGAGAGAGACGCACCTCGACCTTGCGCTTGTTGTACGCCTCGAGCACGATCGGGCTGACGGCGCCCATGCACCCGAGCTGCGCGTCGAGCTCGCTCAGCTCGTCGAGAAGCTCTTGGTGCGTCGGCAGTTCCTGCTCATCTCGGCGGACCCTGGCGCGCGCCGCGACGTCCTCGTCGGCGTTCTCGAGGGCCTCGTTGGCGGCCTTCATGAGCTCCTTGCCCTCGAGGAGCAGGGCCTTGACCTTGTCGCTGACTAAGCAGGAGGGATGGACGAGGCGTCAGGCTCGGGTCGACGAGCAGCATGGTGCAGAGTGGGAAAGAGGAGGAAGGGGACGCACCGAGCTGCAGCTCGGCTTTCTTCTCCTCGAGCGAGACGTTGCGCTCGCGCGCCTGGGCCTCGAGCGCGCGGTGGTCGCTCTCGGCCTGGAGCGCCTGGAGCGTGACCTTGACGGCGCCCTCCTGCAGGTCGGCCGCCTGCGCCGTCGCGTCGGCGTAGCCGAGCGCCGCCTTGACGCGCTTGTCGACGAGCTTGCGCAGCTCGGCGTTGAGCCTCGCGCGCTTGTCGGCGGCCGAAGGCTTGTCGAGCTCGCGCTTGAGCGACGTCCGCGCAGCATCTGCGAGCGAGAGACGAGCGCGAGGTCAGGACTGCGCCTGAACCTTGAGCGGAGAGAGAGGACGAGAGGACGCACCGAGCTTCGACTTGATCTTGAGCCACTGCGCCCGCGCCTTGTGCATCTTGTCGCGCTCGGCGCTCAACTGTGCCTGCAGGAGCTCCACAACGTCGTCAATGCCCGAGAGCGCTAGGAAGGAGGAGGAAGGCCGAGATACGACGCACCCGCTCGGTCTCGATCTGTTCAACCTGCTCGACGAGCTCCTGCGCGATCTCCCTGCTGCGATCAAACTCGGCTTTGAGCGTCTGACGAGAAGCCCTCGACTCGTTGATCTTGTTGACGAAGTAGTCGATGCGCGCCTGGTCGACTGCGAGCAGGCAAGGTCGGGCCCAAGGGCGGTCGGCGTCAGCTCTCAAGGTCGACAGGCAGGGTGAGGGACCGCAGCGAGCACTCGACGCACCGCCGTTGCCGAGGATCTTGGCCTTGTCGAGCGTGCGCGTCTCGAGCTGCGCGAGGCGCTGACCGTACATCGAGTACCGGATCGACGCGCTGCCGTCGAGCGTGTAGTAGCGCTGGATGCGCCTCGTCGCCTCGACGCCTCGCGCATCGACCGGACGCCGGGTGAGCTGCATCGGGATGCGGTGCAGGTTGAAGTTGGCCGCGAGGTAGCTCAGGACGGCCGGCGGGCCGTCGATGAGGTCGATCGAGTAGCAGTCGAACCCGAACGCGGCGAGCTCCTCGGGCGAGAGAGGACGCTCCATGTTGTCGACGTTGACGAGGCCCGTCAGCTCGGCGCCGTTGAAGCGGATGCCCGACCCGGGCTGCTGGCGGTTCGGGTCGTCGTGGATGAGCTTCATCATGCGGTCGTAGTCCTCGCGGAACTCGAACAGGATCGTCTGCAGGGCACGGCGAGCGAGAGTCAGAAGTGGACCCTGGAGAGCACGAGGGGCACGAGAGGAGGGCAGGGACGCACGTTGAAGGCGCTCATGGGGATCGGACCCTCGACGAGGTCGGCCGAGAGCTTGACGTTGCCGAACTGCTTCTTCATCGACGTGCTGAGCCTCGCCGGCTCGTAGATGCGCCCGCGGAACTCGTTCTGGTGCTCGCGCAGCCACAGAACGGCCTTCCACGTGTGGGGCTCGAACTTTTCGAGGGCGCGCTCGCGCTGCGTCGTCACCTGGTGCTGCTTGTCGACCCTGCGAGCGCGTTCAAGGAGAGAGTCAGCTGCCGTGCACCAGAAGAGCTCGTCGCGGGCGAAGTCGTCGAGGGAGAGGGGGAGGGAGGACGGCGAGGGAGGAGCACGACGCACTCGGCCTGGTGCGCCTGCTCGCCGCGCTTGTGCTGATTGGCTCGGTGCTCAAGATCGATCTGCTGGTTCTTGTGCTCCTGGATCTGGGCCTCGACGTCGTGACGGTTGATGCTCAGGTCGCGCTGCGGGCAGGAGAGGGTCGAGCGCTCGTCAGCTCCCGCTCGGCTCGCCGCGACGCCGTCAACGAGTACTTGAGGAAGCTCGAGGAGAAGGAGACGCACGATCTGACGGTCGAGGTCGGCCGTGTTGGCCTCGGCAGGCTCATTGGCGACGGCGTCCGAGTACTTGGCGATCGAGCTGTTGAGCGAGTCGATGCGCTTGCGGCGGTCGCTCTCGGTGCGCTTGATGTCGTTGATGGCGTCCGACACCTTGTTGCGGTCGTCGTCCTGCGAGAAGAGGCAAGACGGAGGAAGAGGAGAGCCGGGTCGACGTCAGCGACGCCGTCTCGAGAGGTCTCTTGGAGCGAGGGACGTCGTAGCGAGAGCGAGAAAAGGCGACGCACGAGCTTGTCGAGCTTGCTCTTGAACTGCTCGGCGTCCTTGACGAGGTTGTTGACCTTCTTGTCGACCTTGTCCTGCTCCTTGCGGCACGCCTTGACCAAGCCCGCGAGCGCCTCGACGCTCGCCGTGAACGGCCGATTGACCTCCTCGAGCTGCGCCACCTCGTTCTTGACGCGCACCTTGTCCTCGCGTGCGGTCTCGTACGACGTGTACACCTGCTGGTACTCGGCAAACTTGACGACGACCTCGACGACGGCGCGGTCCTGCTCGAGGCGCTCGCGCTGCTCGAACGCGCGCACCTCCTTCTCGGCCTCGGCCTGTTTGGTCTGCTTGCGCGCGAGGACTTCGCTCAGGCGGGCGACCTCCTGCGAGCGGTAGAAGGGCGAGGGAGGGCGACCGAGTCAGCACCTCCGCACGGACCTCGACGACGACGACGGAGCTTAGGGAGATGCAGGGGACGTGAGGGAGAGGGGACGACGCACGATCTGCGACTCCTTGAGGTGCTTGTACTCGGCGATGAGGACCTGGTGCCACTTGGTGAGGTTCTCGTTGCCGGCGGCGTGCTGCGTCTCGCGCAGGAGCTCGGGCGGCGTCATCATGGCGAACGAGGCGACGCGGTCTTGCGGTAGGAACGTGCTGTAGAGAGGGAGGCGGCGGGAGAAAGGGTCAGAGCTGAGCAGGACGAGGGGGACGAGCCGAGCGAGGGGAGAGCGAGGACGCACCAGAGGTTGCCGACCTGGACCTGAAGCTCCTCCATGTGCTCCATGACGACCTTGGACGTCGCCTCGACGCCGTCGAGCTCGAAGCGCGTCTTCTCCGAGTCGCGCGACAGGTGGCGGCGCACGACGAGGTTCTTCTTGCCCGGCTTGCCCTTGAGCTCGAGCTCGATCCAGGTCGCCGCGTTCGAGTCGTTCTTGCAGTAGGCCGACAGCTTGGTCGAGCGGCCGAGGACCTGCGCGCGGCGAGGTGAGGGTCAGCGCGAGAGGAGGAGGAGGACGACGACGACGAGGAGGAGGAGGAGGAGCTGCGGACGGACCTTGGCCGGGAAGCCGAGGCCGATGGCGATGGCGCACGCGATGGTCGACTTGCCCGTGCCGTTGGGCCCGATGATCATGTTGAGGGCCGGGCCCGGGCGGAACTCGACGCTGTCGTAGGTGAGGAACGAGTGGCACGCGATGCGGACGATGGAGCCCGTGACATAGCTGCGCGCACGAGAGGGGGATGGTGAGCGAGCCGGCCTCGCAGCTAGCTCAGAGCCAGAGGAGAGAGGAGGACGGACCCGTCGTCGTGGCGCACCAGGTGCTGACGCTCGTCGGGACCGAGGTCGGTGTTGGCGCGCTGGGCGATGTGGTCGTCGTCGTCGCCCGAGTCGTCGTGGTCGTCGTGGTCCGAGTCGGGCATGCGGGCCTTGCCCTTGCCCTTGGTGGCTTTGGTGGCGTTTGCCTGCTCGAGCTTGACGCGCTTGCGGGAGCGAGGGCCGCCGGAGGACGAGGGGGAGCCGGCGTCGGTGTCGTGGTCGTGCGAGGCTGGGCGGTGCTTGGAGCGCGTGGGTGCGCTGCCCGAGGGCATGGGAGTGTCGCCGTCCGAGTCGCTCATGGCCTCGGCTGGTGGGCGTGAGGTGAGAGGGGGAGCGAGATGAGGGGAGAGACGCGCGCCAACGCGGAGGGCCCAAGTGCCGACGCAGGCAGCGACGACGGCTCTGCGGGTGGAGCAGGATGGCTGTAGGGCGCTGTGAGTAGATCGTACAGCTCAAGCCCCAGCCAGACCTGCCGCTGCGAGCTGTGAGCGAGGTCGGGTCCTCGAGCGCTCTGCGCCTCCCCACCTCATCGCTCTCGTCCAACCCACTCGCGCTCGCCGCAGTGCCACAGGCTGCACCGCGAGCACCCACGCCAACGAGGATGGCGTCCACCTCAGCTCCTCCACCCGTCTCGCCAACACCACTCGCCGCTCCACCGCCAGCTCCCCCATCTCGGTCAACCCTCGACCCGGCCCACATCTCGCTCGACACGTTCCAGCAGCCCGCGTTCGATGTCTCGCGCTTCGTCACCGCCCTCATGGACCCAGAGGTCAAGCGCCAGAAGACTACCGGCGGTGCGTGCTCGCTCTCTCCATCTCGTCGTCGTCGGACGAGCACCTCGACTCGCTCTCGAGCCGCAGCCACGTGTGCTCTTGCGTCGGCGCGTGCGTTGCGAGGACAGCTGTGACGGCGAGCGAAGGGAGGCGCAGCGGCGGTGCAAGTCTTGGACAGCAGCGGCGGGCACACGGAGCGAGGTCGACGTGAGCGAGGCCGTCTCTCCTGGTAGCGCGGGCCTCGCAGGCAGCAGCCAGCGCACGCAGCGCGCTTCAGCATGCCCCAAGATCACGCCGAGCCCTTGCTGACTCGCCTCGCCTCGCTCGCAGCGTTCGACCCGGCTCCCCACATCCGCACCCTCGAGGGCGCCCTCGCCCAGCTCCTCCCGCTCCGCAAGGCCAACGCCCAGAAGACGTCAGAGCTCGAGCGCCAGGTCGCCGTCGCCGAGAGGACGTACCGAGGCGATGTGCGAGGCGCAAAGGCGGGTTTCGAGGTGCGTCTGCGACCTCGTCCTCCCGGCTCGACGCTCTCGCTCGAAGAGCGCGAGGGTCGGCCATGCATGCCATAGGTCAAGTGCTCACATCTGGTATCTCCCTGCAGACGGTCAACTCGCAGTTCCAGGCGCTCGACGGCAAGATCACCTCGGTCGGCCGCACCGCCGTCCGCATCGGTGCGTCCCTCTCGCCCGCTCGTCACTCCTCCACCGCCCTCCTCGAGCGCGCCTGACTGATCGGGAGGTCACCGTGGGACGCAGGTGAGCAACTCGAGTCGATCGACCGGCTGCGACAGCGCGCGAGCGAGGCGCACGACCTCATCCTCTACTACAACGAGTTTGCGGCGGGCGACACGACCAGGTGCGTCATTGCTCAACCATCTCGCTCTCGAGGACCCAGTCGGTGCCGTGTGCGCACCACTGAGCGTGTCGAGACTGGGATTGCTGACCCCGAGCCGGTTTCCCCCGCAGGCTCGAGAAGATGCGCAAGGAGGGCGGCCGAGAAGGGCGGCAGAAGGTCGCCATCGCTTCAAGACGTCTCCTCAGCTTGTCCAAGGAGGTCGACGGCGTCGAGGGAGCCGAGAATGTGCGTCGCCGTCCTCGCCCTGTCCCTTCCCGCTCTCGTCTTCGAGCTCACGAGCTCTCTCTGCCCGCAGACGCGCGAGACGATCGAGCGGTACTGCGAGCGCTTCGAGAAGGACATGCTGCGCCTGTTCGACCGCTACTACCGCAAGGGCGACCCCAAGGCGATGGCGGTGCGTCCTCCTCCCTCTCGTCCTCCCCGCAGCGCTCGAGCCCCTGACCCTCTCGCCCTCCTCCTTCGCCCTCACAGCATTGCGCGCAGACCTTGCAGGACTTCAACGGCGGTCAGTCGTGCATCCAGATCTACGTCAACCAGCACGACTTCTTCATCTCGAAAGAGCGAGTCCAGGAGGCGGCGGGCGGGCTCGTCGGCGGCGCCATGTGCGTCCCTCCCTCTCTTCCTCGCCGTCTCGCTCCTCGTCAGCGTCGACTGACTCTCGATACGGCGCGCAGCTGGGAGTCGCTCCCGGATCCCGACGCGCCCGCGCCCAAGGACGAGCCGGGCCTCGCCAACCTGTACGAGGAGATCCGCATCACGGTCGGGCAGGAGGCCCAGATCGTCACGGCCGTCTTCCCGCACCCGGCCATCGTCATGCAGGTGTTCCTGCAGCGCGTCTTTGCCCAAGTTGTGCGTCGCGCACGGTCCTCTTGGTCCCCTTTTCAGCTCGCCACGAGCGAGAGGAGCTGACCTGTTACCTTGCGCTCTACGTCGCAGATCCAGGGCTACATCGAGACGCTCATCCAGACCGCCTCGTCGTCCTCGTCGCTCGCCTACCTGCGCATCCTGCACCTCGCTCGCGCCCAGACCGCCTCGCTCGTCGACGACCTCAAGGCGCACGAGTTCTTCCGCACGACCTCGGCCTCGGCGTCCGCCTCGGCCCTCTCGAGCACCTCGTCGCTCCTCCCCTCGTCGACCGGGTCGGCCTCGGCGTCGCAGCTCGTGAGCCCGACGAGCGCGTCGTTCCCGGGCAGCGGCGGTCCGGGCGGCGCCGGCGGCGGTGGAGCGGGCGGCGCGGCCGTGAGCCAGATGCTCGACGCGAGCATGGAGGAGCTCTTCGTGCCGTACATGGAGGGCGCGAGGTATCTCGACAAGGAGGGCAAGAGCCTCACCGAGCTGTACGCCGCCAAGCTCATCCGCTTCACCAACTGGCACGTGCGTCTCGAGCTCTCTCTCGCTTCTTCGTCTCCTCGGCCGAGCTTTGTCGTCGACGTGCCGCTGATTCGAGTTGTTCATCTTGACGCAGCGCGCGACCAACAAGGCCAAACCGAGCAACACGATCTTCGACCGCATGGTCAACCAGCTCTCGTCCGCCGCGCACCAGGCCTCCCACCCTTCGTCCTCGTCCTCGACATCCGCACAGCACCTTCAGCCCGCCGCCGAGCAGGCCGACAAGTCGCGGCTCGACCGCCTCATGAAGTTCTCGGGCCTGAGCAACATCGCGCACAACACGTCGTCGACGGACAAGCACGGCGCAGGAGGTGGAGCAGGAGCCGGCGAGGTTGACCCGGCGATGCTGTTCGAGGACGGCGACGGCGAGCTGAGCGTCGAAGTGGCCGAGAGGATGCTCGAGTGGCATGCCGAGGCGCTCGGGCGGATGGTCGAGCTGAGTCCGGCGGGCGACGTGTGCGTCCTCAGCTCTCGCTCTCTCGGTCTCGTCTTGCGCCTGCCTTTCACGCACTGACGATGAGCCTCGCTCGCAGGCCCAAGAACGCCTTCACGCTGCTCAAGGTGCTCGCCGACAGCTTCGGCAAGGGCTACCTCGAGACGGCGCTCGACACGTGCGTCCTCTCTCTCCTCTCCCTTCCCACTCGTTCTGCAGCCTCGTGCTGACTCTCTGTACTTGCAGTGCCATCCATCAGCTCTCACTCTACGACGGCAAGGCCGAGCCCGACCTGCGCCCGATCGGCGTCATCCGCCTCGCCGACATGATCATGCACCTGTGGCAGCGCTACATCTCGACGGCGCTCGTGCCTCTCGCCGGGACGAGCGTCACGGTCCGGCGCGAGATGGGCGTCTTCAACAACCACGTCAGCGTCCGCATCGAGGGCAAGGTCAACGCCATCGTGCAGCGCACGACCGACGGTGCGTCGTCTCGTTCCTCCTCTTGGACTCATGTGCGGCCTAGACATCCAGGATGTCGATGCTGACATGCAGCACGTCTCGCAGCCATCGTTTCGTACCTCTCGGTCCTCCTCTCGAAGCAGAAGAAGGGCGACTTCCGCCCCAAGAACGACGAGCTCGCCTTCTCCCGCCTCAACACCGAGCCCTGCGTGCTCGCGTGCGAGTTCCTCGAGCGCGTCAAGGATGCGGCGACCGAGGCGCTCAGCGGCAGGAACAAGGAGGTCTTCCTGACCGAGGTCGGCGTCACCTTCCACACGTGCGTCCCCTTTTCGCTCTCTCTCTTTCCTCTCGACGGGCAACATCGATTGATTCAGTTGATCCACATGCTCGCAGGCTTCTCCTTGAGCACCTCAAGAAGTTCCAGGTCAGCGCGACCGGCGGCCTCATGCTCACCAAGTGCGCTCGCTCCCCCTTCCCCGCGCCGCTCTCCTCGACCTGGAACTGACCTCACTCACCGCCGCTCGCAGGGACCTCGCACTCTACCAGGACACCGTCTCGTCCTTCGCCCTTCCGACCCTCAACGACCGCTTCGAGATGCTGCGCCAGCTCGGCAACGTCTTCATCGTCCAGCCCGACATCCTGCGCTCGTACCTCACCGAGGCCTACCTCGCCCGCATCGAGAACCGCCTACTGCGCCCGTTCGTCATGATGCGCTCCGACTACGGTGACTACTCGCGCCGCTTCTGGGACGACGTCTTCGGGCCCGACGCGCCCGCTCCCGGTGCCGGCGCCGGAGATGCCGCGGGCCCGTCCGCCGGCGAGCGCGTCGGCGGTGCCGTATCGGCGCTCGGCGCGCGCATCCCGGGCCTGTCGGCGCTCGGGCAGAAGGGCGCGTTCGTCATGGGCGGCGGCGGCCCGGGCGGCGCAGGAGGTCCGAGCGGGAGCGCCGTCGGCGGGCCCGGCTTCATCGCCCACTCGTTCGGCGCCGGCGCAGCTCGTTCGGTACCACCTCCACCACCACCTGCTGCTGCTGCACCGACGCAGGGAGCACCGCCGCCGCTACCGCCTCGCAGCGACGGTCCTCCGCCCATTCCTCCGCCTCGCCCTTCGAGCGCCGCCAGCACTCGCTCGAACTCGTCCGTCCAACAGCAGGGACAGGGCTCGGTGACGGGCGGCGCCAAGACTCGGCTGTGGGGAACGCTCATGAGGGACTTTGAAGGGCTCGGGCTGCGCGACGACGGCGGGGCGGGGAGCGCCGGCGAGGGGAGCGCGGGCAAGAGGAGGAGCGGTGCGTTCGGTGCGTGAGCATGTACACGAAGAGGTTGCAGCCGAGCCGTGCAGTGCCAGTGTTGTACTCGCTCTCGACATCTCGCAGCTGCTCGAGAGGCACGGGCCGCTCTCGAGATCCTGCTCTGCAGCTCTCCGGGCAACGGCTTAACAAGCGACTGGACTAGATGCATCGACGTTGCTCTACAGCCTGAGCGAGCCCTCCATGACCGTCACGGCATGCCCTCGAAGCTTGACCCGACCTCGCTCCTGCTCCCACTCGACCTCGAGCTCTCCCTGCCTGCTGCCGCCCTGCCTCGCCGAGAACGACGTCGCGCTGCGACGCGGCGACGACTCGATGCTCTTGAACCCGGGCGACGTCGGCGAGAGGTAGTAGGGCGCGAGAATGCAGTGCGCCGAGCCGGTCTGCGACGAGCGAAAAGGTCAGGAGGGCTCGCTCGAACGGCGTCGCGGCGGGAGGGACGTACCACAGGGTCTTCAGGAATGTCTTCTGCGCCGTCAAAGACTCGAGAGTACACGGCGTGCTGCGGGAAGTGGACGTACGAGGCCTGGGAGAAGACGATGTACCGGCTCGAGGCGGCCTGCGAGCGACGAGAGACCGTCAGTAGAGCCCGTACGTGCTTCTGAGAGGATCAGGAATACGCACGAGCGGCTTGGCGTTGATGACGGCGTGCTGCAGGTCGAACGAGGCGTCCAACTCGACGACGACGCCGAGTCGGCCGACCGCGATGGCGACGACGTGCCGCGAGAGCTCGGCGTGCGCCTCCTCGACGAGGCTCGTGACCTTCTTAGCCTCGACGTCGTTGCGCTTGAGGATCTCCTGGTCGGCCGGGAAGTCGAGCTCGACGCGCCCGTCCTGGAGCCGCTCGGCGAGGAGCGTCCCGGACATGGTCTCGAAGCGGATGCGCGCCGCGTCCGGGTGCCGGGTCGAGAAGAGCGCGTGTGCCGAAGCGAGCGTGGCGTGCCCGCACAGAGGGAACTCGACCGACGGCGTAAACCAGCGCAGCGAGTACCTCGGCTCGCTCGCTTCGGCCTCGGCCGCCTCGCCGTCGCGCTCGGCAGCCTTGAGCGTGCGGGGGAAGGCCGTCTCGGACAGGTTGAACTCGCGCGCGACCTTGAGCAGGAGCTGCGAGTCGTGTGCGTGCTGGTCGTCGGCGGAGAAGTGGACGACGGCGGCGGGGTTGCCGGCGAACGGCTCGCGGGTGAAGGCGTCGATGAAGTGGAAGGGGACGGTCGCCATAGGTGCAGAAAGGTGCTTGAGGCTGCTAGCTGCTGCTCGAGAGGCTGAGCCGGAGAGGGAGAGCGGGCTGAGGGCGAGCGAGCTGATGAGGATGGCCGGGGCCGGCCTTGACTCGCCTGCCTCTCTGCCGGCGGGCCGAGCAGTGTGCGCAATCGAGGAGAACCGGAACGCTCTCGGGGCGCGATCGTTGCTCTCGAGCGGACAGAAAGCGGCGCCGAGCCGACGACCTCTCGAGAAATCGGGCGAGGACGAGCGCGACCGAGAGAGATGCAGATCCCGATAATGCAGGCAGGACGGAATAGACACAAGACAGAAGAGAGAGCGACTATAGGAGAGAAAGATGGCTCGGGAAAAGGGACGACGGCACGAGGAGGGAAAGGCGAAGGAGGGGATCTCGAGAGGGGAAGGAAGAGGACGAGCGAGATGCAGATGAGGGTATGACAGCGAGCAAATAGGCGGCAGGAGAGACGGCGGACGAGGCATGTGAGGACGAAATGCTGGAGGGGCGTGACGAGACAAATCCTGAAGGGGAACGCGAGAGGGTGAAAGTCGAAGGAGGGGGAGGCAAAGCCGAGGGGAGGTCGTCTCGTCGAGACGCAGTGCGCACTCAGGCCTGCATCGGCGAGTGACCGTAGTAGGCCTGCGGCATGTGCGCGTACGGGTTGACGCCGACAGGCGCCCAGACCGGGCTCGCCGGCATCGTCGGGTAGCCGCCGTACGCCGGGCTCGTCGCGCCGCTGCGGTCGCCGATGAGGCCGTGCGCGTTGGCGCCGCCGCCGCCGCGACCGCCGCGACCGCGCTCGCGACGACGACGGCGCGAGCCCTCCTCGCCGGTCGCGCCGCCGACCGAGCCGGGCGTGCGCGCGCCGGTCGAGCCCTTGGCGCAGCCGAGGAGGACGCCGCCGCCGAGGACCTTGACGAGGCCGTTCGAGTACTCGGTCGCCGTCTGCGCCGAGGACGACGTCTCGGTGCGGGTGCGGCCCGACGGGGTCGTCGCCGGCGAGGGAGCGAGCTCGGCGCTGCCGCCCTGCGACGGCGTCGACGGGACGGCGGTCGAGCCGAGCGACGTGATAGACGAGATCGACGAGTGGTGCGAGTGGCTCGACTCGGACCGGTGCGACTGACCGCCTCGGACGCCTCGGCGGCGAGGCTTGGTCGGCGAGCCCGGGAGCGACCGGCCGCCGGCGGTCGACGACGACGACGGGCTGAGGGTCGCCGACGAGGGCGACTGCGGCGGGGCGAGGGACGACATGGACGAGCCGCGCGAGTGGGAGTGGGTGCGAGGAAGGGCGGGGATGCGGAAGCCGTCAGCGTCGACGAGGTCGCGCGACTTGGCGTCGAGGCCCTTCCACATGGCCTGCTGTGCGGCGTGGATCGACGACGCGACCGATGCCGAGCTGTCGCCGGACGCCGAGAAGAGCGAGTCGGTGCACGACGTCTCGCCGTCGGACGAGTCGGCCGACAAGGACGAGATGGAGGACGCGCGCGACGACGACCGGCGCGCTGTGTGCAGGCCGAGAGGCGACGACGGGCGGTAGGTCGACGGCGAGAGCGAGTGCGACTTGCTGCCCGTCGAGGTCGAGCTGCCGCTGCCAGGAGACGGCGACCGCGGCGGTCCGAGGAGGCCGCCCGCCGGCGTCGGCGAGAAGACGTCGGCCTCGGCAGCCGGGAGAGGGCGCACAGGGGTGGGCGGGATGATGTGGGGCGAGGCGAGGAGGGCGCCCTGCCGAGAAGCGCCCGCGCGGAGCGGCGAGTCGGGCTGGAGGGCGGCGTTCGTCATGGCCTGCAGGGCACCGCGCCCGCTCGGCGGCGCCATGATCTGAATAGCCCTCGAGCGCTTGACCGGCGACGATGGGGCGGCGGCCTCGACGGGCGGCGCAAGCAACTTGGCTGCAGCGCTCGCGGCGGCTGCGGCTGCTGCTGCTGCTGCGGCGGCCTCGACGGTCGCGAGCGGGACGGCGTAGTTGCGCAGTGCCTCGGGGAGCTTGCCGTAGATCTCGATGAACTGGCCGTCGCGACCGACGCCGCCCTCGCCGCGCTCGACTCGGAGCGAGACGCAGCCCGGGTCGACCCAGAGCGTCCACCGGCTGCCGAGCGTCACCTTGTGGTCGCCGGCTGCGAGGGCGCGCTCGAGCTCGTCGACGGTGATGCCGGCGTCGGCGGCGGCGGCGACGAGCGAGGCGTCGAGCGAGGCCGGGGTGCGGATGAGGGCGCGGTAGGCCGAGCCGCGCTCGGGGTCGGACGAGTGCCAGTGGCCGTCGTAGCGTGCGGCGAGGACGGCTGCGAGCTTGGCCGAGAAGGCGGCGGTGCCCTGGTGGAGGTACGAGGCGAGGAAGGCGGACGCCGCGTCGAGTTCCGAGTCCATGTTCAGCGACCGGTCGACGCTCGACGAATCGTGGCGAGGCTTGGAGAGGGTGGCGGCGGCGAGGCGGAGGGACGGCGGGTGTAGGTGTACTGTCAAGCAACAGAGAGTCAGCTGGGCGCAGGCGAGGTCGGGATCGAGCGGCAGACGCACCTCGAGGCGGACGGCGAGATCGAGAGGGCGAGGGGAGGGGGAGGGCAGCCGAGAGGAAAGGGGACGAGTGCGACGCCGCGACGGCTCGGTCCTGGGTGGAGGTGGGCGCAGGCTGTCGAGAGGGACCTCGGGGTGACCTGGGCGACCTGGACTGCACCGCAGGGGCGGGGTGCGAAGCTGGCGAGAGGGAGGGGGAGGAGGGCGGCGTCGTCGCTCGGCGGCGAGCTTGCGGGTTGAAGGATTTCGCTCTCGCTCTCTGTTGGACCTCGTTGTTCTGCGCCGAGCTCCTCACAGCTACGTATGACAGCCTGGCCTGCAGCAACGCTCGCAGGGTGAGGAGGAGAGGGACGACGACGGCCATGTCTCGCTCGTCGCCAGCTTCCTCTGCGCCTAGCCCGCGCACCTCTTCTGATGCATCCGGCTGGCTTTTGAACTGTCAGTACAGCTTCATTGAGCCGCTACATGGTCCACCGCGCTCGAAGGCGTGAGCGAGGAGCCGTCGCAAGTGCGACAAGGGCCAGCTCGCCTGTCCGGCCCCCTCTTCTCACGCACGGCGCGCCTCTGCCGGCCTCTTGCGCTGCAGCGACGAGCCCTACGTTCACGCTCTGCTAGCTCGAGCCGCCGGCGCAGCAAGCCCAGCCTGCGCCAAAGCGGCGTCGGAGCCTTCTCGACCGAGGCTCGCTCCTCAAATCGATGCTCCGCACCAGCTCTCCAGACCCCGCTGCCCTTGCGCAAACCGTCTGACCCAGGCAGAGGTCGGGCCAGCTCGGGCAGGTCGCGCCCCCGACGGCACCCGCTCTCGTGCGCGCGCAGACGAGCTCCCAGCTCGCTTCCGCCTCGCCTCGCCTCGAGCTCGCCCACCGCTCCGCAGAGATGCCCGCCCCGACCGCGCTCCTGCGTCTCGCCACGCGCCGTGCCGCCTCGCCCGCGCTCGCCGTGCGGCCCGCCGCCGCCGGGCCGAGCGCACCGCGCAGCTTCCACTCCGCCTCGCACCAGGACTCGCCTTCGCACAAGCTCCGCCTGCAGACCGAGGAGGGCCAGGCCGTCGCGCCCGAGCACGACACGCTCCACGAGAACCAGGAGTACACCGAGCACGAGAAGAACCTGGTGCGTCGTCGTCCTCTCTCGTGCGCGAGCGAGCGCGTCCAAGTATAGCTCGAGGATGGGCGAGCGCGGGCCGGCGAGGGCTGCTGCGCGTGCGGTAGGGCTTGCAGGAGCTGTGGAGCGTGGATGGAGCGGGAAACACGCAGTCAGGAGCCGCCGCAGGAGAACGAGAGCTGACCTTCTCCTCCTCGCACCACCCGGCCGAAACGCTCTCCCTCCTCCCTCTCTCGCTCTGCACCCTTCCTTCGACTCTCGATCACCTCATTCGATAACCTGCAGCGTCCGATTTGGACGGCGCTGCGCGGGCGGGCTCTCCTCAACGAGCCGACCCTCAACAAGGGCGCCGGGTTCACGTTCGAGGAGCGCACCACCTTTGGCCTCTGCGGTCTCCTTCCGTGCGTCCGCTAACTCCTTCCGACCGACAACTCGCTGTGATGGGCGAGCTGCAGAGCGCTGACGAGTTCGTCTCGCTCGCGCGCAGGTACGAGGTCCACTCGCTCGAGCAGCAGTGCAAGCGCGCTTGGGCGCAGCTGCAGGAGCGCCCGAGCCCGCTCGCTAAGTACACCTGTGCGTCAAAGTTCTCGCTCGTGTCGACGTCTCGGGAGCGCGACGAGCTGACTCCTGCTCGAGCGCACAGTCCTCTCCTCCCTGCGCGACCAAAACATCGTCCTCTTCTACTCTCTCTGCTTGCGGCATCTGAATGAGTGTGCGTCTCTATCTCTCCACCTTCTCTCAAACGATACCGAGAGCTGTGCTGATGCCTTTCCGTCGACGCAGTGCTGCCCGTCATCTACACGTCCGTCTCGCCCTGCTCCTCGACGGTTTCCTCTCCTCGGCCCTCCTGACGCTCTCCTGCTACAGCCCGACGGTCGGCGAGGCGATCCAGAAGTACTCGACCATCTGGCGTCGCCCGGACGGCCTTTTCCTCAGCTACAAGCACCGTCACCAGCTCAAGTGCGTCCCGAGCGTCGTCTCCTCGTCGAGCCGCAGACGCTCACCCTTACCCTCTCCGGCCACAGGGAGCTCATGCTCGCCGCCAAGCGTCCCAAAGATGTGCGTGTTCGTTCACTTTCTACAGGCTCGACGGCGCACTGACCGTCCCCCCCTCGCTCGCAGGTCGACCTGATCGTCGTTACCGACTCGGAGGGCATCCTCGGCATCGGCGACCAGGGCGTCGGCGGCATCCTCATCTCGATGGGCAAGGCCAACATATACACGCTCGGCGGCGGCATCGACCCGTCTCGGATCCTCCCCATCGTGCTCGACGTCGGCACCGACAACCCGGCTCTCCTGAACGACCCGCTCTACCTCGGCATGCGCCGCAAGCGCATCCGCGGCGAGAAGTACGACCAGTTCGTCGACAAGTTCTGCGACATTGTGCGCGAGGAGTACCCGCAGGCCATGCTGTGCGTCCTCCTCCCCCTTCGCCCCTTCTCTCTTCCCTCCGCTCGCCCGAGCTGACTCGCCTCCTGCATACCCTGCAGTCACTTCGAGGACTTTGCTGTGAGTTGCCGTTCCTCTGCGCGGTGGACTCGGCTGTCGGCGTCGTCGAGAGGCTCGAGCGGCTCGAGGAGGCCTGAGCGGCGGTCGAGAGCGCTTTTGCCGCCCTCAGTTCTGCGACTGACGAGCCTCTCTCACCTCCGCAGGTCGACAACGCGTCGAGGCTCCTCAACAAGTTCCGCCCGAAGCAGTCGTGCTGTACGTGCTCGTCTCCTCGTCCCTCGTCCTCCTCGTCGACCGAGCGGTCTCCTCCTCCACGACAGCACCTTTCGCTGACATGATCCCCTTTTCGTCTTCCTCCTAGTCAACGACGACTCGCAGGGCACTGCCGCCGTCGTCCTCGCGGCGCTCGTCTCAGCCGTCAAGGTCGCCAAGAGCGAGCTCAAGGACCAGCGCATCGCCATCCTCGGCCTCGGCACCGCCGGCTTGGGCATCGCCGACGGCCTGCGCACGGCGCTCATGACCGAGGAGGGCCTGACGTCCGACGAGGTCCGCAAGATGTTCTACTGCGTCGACCGCCCGGGCCTCCTCACCTCGGGCCACTCGGACGTCCTGCGTTCGGGCCAGGAGCACTTCATCCGCGACGCCGACGAGGTCGCGAGCTGGGCTCGCGACGAGCAGGGCCGCATCGACCTCCTCGAGACGGTCAAGCAGGCCAAGCCGACCATCCTCATCGGCTGCTCGGCTCAGTCGGGCGCGTTCTCCGAGGAGGTCGTCAAGGAGATGGCCAAGCACGTCGACCGGCCCATCATCTTCCCGCTCTCTAACCCGACCCGTGCGTCCTTCTCACAGCTCGTGCCGACCTCGAAGCGTTCGCTGACTCCCCTTCGACCTACTGCAGGTCTCGCCGAGGCCGACCCCGCCGACATCAACCAGTGGACGGGCGGCAAGGCCCTCATGGCCACCGGCTCGCCTTTCCCTCCTGTCAAGAACCCGAACGGCAAGATGCACCAGATCGCGATGTGGTGCGTCCTCGTCGCCCGCTCGCTCGTGAGCCGGAACCTGTCGCTGACCCTTCGTCTCCTCGCCTACCTCTTTCCCTCTACTTCTTCTGCACGCTACACAGTAACAATGCGCTCATCTACCCAAGTCTTGGCCTCGGGTGCGTCCTTGCTTTCGCTTCTCGAAGCTCTGGGCGGGGTCGAGCATGAGCTGACCTTTCTTCGACCTCTCCCTGCCTCCTCGGCCCTCACTCCCCTCCTCGACTGCAACAACGACTTCCTACGTACAGTGTCATCATCTCGCGGGCGTCTCGCCTCACCGACAAGATGATCACGGCCGGCGTCGCCGCGCTCGCCAAGCTCTCGCCCGCTCTCGAGGACCCGGACGCGTCGCTCCTGCCCGATCTGCACGACCTGCGCCACATCAGCGTCAAGGTCGCCGTCGCCATCGCCAACGCTGCTCGGGAAGAGGGCGTCAGCCAGATCCAGCGCGAGGACGAGTTCACCGAGGACGAGGTTCGCAACTACCAGTGGGACCCTGGTGCGTGTTCTTCCTCTCGGTTGCTCTGTCGAGTCGCAGAAAGAGCTGACGTCGACGCCTCGCTCGCAGTCTACCGCCCTCTCGAGCTCGTCGACGTCTGAGCGTCGCCGGCGTGCTCGCTCGTCGTCTTTCTTCCTCTCTCTCTCTCTCTCTCTCTCTCTCTCTCTCTCTCTCTCTCTCTCTCTCTCTCTCTCGCTGTGCTCGCATTTAGATTCCCTCCCTGTCATCCATCATCGTCATATGCAGCAATAGATCTTTTGTTCGGCACGATCGTGACGATTCCGCGCTCGAGAGGAAGGACGAGAGGCTCGAGCGTCGACCTTCTCAAGTTGCGTCGCGAGCAGGGACGAGATAGGGATTGAACGATGATGCAGTGCAGGGGTGAGGCTATGCGAACGAGCGACTGTGCACGATGTCGAGGAGGAGAGAAGGAGAGGCGAGTGTCTATGAAAGATGGGGAGCTCGAGAAGGACCGGCCGGCTCGAGCACGAACGTGAACCGCTCACTTGAGGGTGCAGACGTGGACCGTCCTGCCGTCCTCGTCCGTCTTGGTCCAGGTCGCGCCGACGCCGCGCTTGTTGCGCGCCGAGCGGTCCCTCGCCGCACGGTCCTCGAGCTCGTGCCAGTGCCGCGCGAGGAAGTGGCGCATGCCCGGCACGCCCTTGACGCCGTCCTGGTCGGTCCCGCCGTGCTTCTCCGAGAACGAGGCGAGGATCTCGGGCGCGGAGCGGCGGTCGAAGGGCTGGAAGGGCGTGTTGAGCGGCGAGAAGACGAAGGACGAGGCGGTCGGCGGCGAGTGGGCGGCGATCTCTTGCAGCTCGGCGGCGATGAGGGCGCAGAACTTGTCGAGGTCGAGGTCCGAGTCGTCGTACTCGAACGGCACTTCGAGCTGCTGGCCGAGCTCGAGGAAGCCAAGGAACACGCAGGCGGCGACTGCGCGCAGGAGAAGGACGAGTCAGCCGGCGAGCTTGCTCGAGCTGGATGACGTGGACGTACTGAACATGGCCGGGATCGTGAGCCACTTGAGCGACGCGTAGATCTGGAATGGCAGGAGGACAAGGTACACATATGCCGTGGCACGAACTGCGAGCGAGTGAGCGTCAGAGGCTGTTCAGGTCGTCGACCGGCCTTGGCGGTTCGGCTCTCGTCCCGCCGGTGCGACGCTTCCCCGCCGAGAGGAGCGAAAGTAGACGCACGGTGGACGATGTAGGAAAAGGGAAGAGGCGTCGAGAGCACGCGCTCCATGGTGCCGAGCCTGTGACGAAGGAAGGAGGAAAGGGGTCGAGGAAGGTCAGTCTCGGCGAGGCGGTGAAAGGCGAGGTAGAGGAGGACGCACGAGTCGGCGAGAGAGTTGAGAGAGGCGTAGTAGACGCTGACGAGCGGCGTCGGGATGCTGCCGCGCTGCATGAGGGTCGACAGGTAGCCCGACAGGTGGAGGTGGATCTCGAGCGGGAGGTTGGTGCCGAACGACGACTTGTGCTTCTTCTCGACGGGCTTGAACAGGTTGAAGATCGGCCGGAAGAGGAGGAACGCTGGGGCGTAGTGCAGGAGGCCGCGCGCGGGCGGATTGTAGCCCGGCGCGAGCTTGATCTCGCGAGACGTCGTGTCGCCCTCCCTCGGAAGAGACCCGAGCTCGCCGATGCTGCCGGCTGTGCCCTTCTCGAGGTCGAGGTGGCCGAGCTGCGACGTCGAGGCGGAACCGAAGCGGGGCGTGGCTGCGCCCGAAGGCGAGGACGCCATGGACGAGGTCGTCGAGGTCGGGATCACGTAGGTGCCGTCGGGGAGAGGAGAGCGCCAGATGCCGGTAACCGTCTCGCGCGTGACGCCGTTCGGGTCCTCGATGCCGGAGGGGAACGAGTACCTGCAGAGCAAGAGTCAGATCAGGCTCGCTCACGGTCGGCAGTCGAGGGGGCGAGAGAAGGCGTGCAAGACGTACATGGGCAAAGGCTTGACGAGGTCGTACAGGTCATCGTAGAAGGCGCCGCTCTCGCCGCGGACGTAGTGCTTGGTCGCGGTTGCGAAGGCCTCGATGAGCCGCAGGAGCGTGCGCTTCTCGATGAGGGACTTGAGGCGCTCGATCTCGTCCTCGTCGCTGCCGGGGACGATGTCGGCCTGCTCGGCGGGCGTGAGGGTCGTCGAGCCGACGTGGATCCAGATGAGCGAGCCGAGGTTCCTCGAGGCGACCGACAGAGTCGACCAGGCTTGGCGGCCGGCGTTCCAACGCTCGAGTGCGCTCGACGTGCGCAGCGAGATGACGAACGAGAGCATCGTCGTGAGGACCGAGAGCATGATCTGTCGGCAGGAACGAAGGAAGAGGAGGTCAGCGAACATGCTCGACGAGGAGCTCGCGGCTCTTGCGCTCCTTCGGCACGACAGAGAAACAGCCATCTCGGCCGTCGACGCACCGTATTGACCTTCATAGCGTAACCGGACACCTCGCAGCCGACCGTGACTGCGACGGCGCACAGGGTGAAGAGGACGACCGGGCCGGCGATCTCGGGCCAGACGGATTGGCCGACCTTGCGCGCGATGAAGGACATGATGGCGTGCTGGAGCGTGCTCGGTGGCTTGCGCAGGTCGAGAGGTGCTCTGGCGAGGGGGAAAGGGTCGAGGCGACGAGGTGCGTGTCGATGAACTTGAGCTGCGAGCGACGAGGGGGAGGAGGTGAGCATGCGGCGCGGTGCCCGGGCAGATTGGCGAGAGCGCGCACCTTGCGGAGTAGTGCCGAGCCAGCCGGACCGATGCGCAGCTTGAGCGAGAGGCGAGGGAGGAGAGCAAGCGCGAAGCAAGCGCGTCGCGGCGGCCGGCCGCCCGCTTGCTCGCAGCTGGGCCTGGGCCCTTTCTCCGGTCCGCCGGCGACAAAGCTCAAGGGGCGCGCGCACGCGTCCAACGAGCTTGAGAGCAGCAGGTTCAGCGAGCTGTCGAAGCTGAAGCAGGCGAGATGCAGATGAAGGAGCGAAAGCTGGGGACCCGCCGAGCCGGTCGTCGAGGAGGAGGCGAGGAGGAGGCAGTGCGCGAGCTGCTCAGCTTTGGCGCGAACACGCTGTGCTTGCTCGAAAGCGCACTGTGGATGATCAGCAAGATTTACAGCGAACGACGAGGGCGAGCGAGGGCGAGACGGAGGAAGAGAGGCGGCTTGAGAAGGTCGAGACGAGGTCAAAGCGCCGCGGCTCTCGGCTCCCTCACTCGCTCACAACGGCTCACATCAACTCCCGACCGTCGCTGGCAGTGCACGAGGGGAATTTCGGCTCCTCTGGGCCGTCTCGAGCCCGAACGCCGGCTCGCAGGCTCTCGAGCTCTCAGGCGTGAGCGTCGACAAGGGTCACGAAGACGGCATTGCGCTCGTCCAGATCTAGCTCTGGGCGTCTCTACTGCACACGCGCGCCTCGGCACGAGAAGAGAAATGCCTAGTTGCCGGCGCCGGCGTACTTGTACCTGCGGGCGACGAGACGAGGAGGGGGAGGGAAGGCGAGCAGGGAGGAGGAGGAGACTGCGGGTCAGTCGAGGCCCCCATTGTCGCTCGCTCGACGCCGAGCGAGGAAAGCGAGCGAAAAAGGAAGGGCGACGACGCACTGCTGGTTGCGGTTGCCCGTGAACTTCCACGAGACGTTCTGGATCACGTCGTTCTTGTTCGACGTCTGCCAGCCGAGGAGCTTGGTGAACGAGTTGTAGACGACGTCGATGCTCGTCGGCGTGAGGACCCAGGCGTCGTCGAAGGCGTCGGCTGCAGGGCGGGGAGGAACGTCAGCGAGCTGTCCAGCGAGAGAAGCACGAGCCGCGCGACGAGAGTCGGCAGCGTCGACGAGGTACGGCCGCACGAGCCGACGAAGAGAAAGTGACGAGCGACTCACTGACGTAGAGCGTGAGCTGCTTGCCGGCCGGGGTCGTGACGACGGCCTCGAGGCCGCAGTACTTCTGCCTCGCGGCGGTCGCGTCCCAGTTGGCGTCGGCCATCATCGTGTTGAGCGAGATGGCAAAGCCAGGCGTGTTGTCGTTGTAGGGGAAGTAGCACCAGGAGTGGCCTGCGTCGAGGGCGCCCGAGAGAGTCAGTCGGGCCCGAGGGAGTGCGAGGGGCTCGTGCGCAAGGAGGACGCACCGTTCGTCGAGTCGGCGGCCGAGTTCGTGCGGAACCAGGACGCGATGGCACCCGTGTTGGTGCCGAGGAACTTGTTGACGCCGCTCGAGACGAGGACGTTGCTCGAGCTGGCGGCGAGCTGGTTGCCGGACGAGGTCGAAGCCTGCTTGGTCGACGACGACGACTTGGAGGAGGAGGCGCTCTTGTAGCACTTGTTGCTGCTGCGGTAGAAGCCCGAGTTGCACGCTGTGAGCGGAGGGAAAGCAGGGTCAGCTTGGCGAAGAGGACGAACAAGGAGGACGAGGATGAAGAAGGTCGAGCACGCACCCCAGTCACAGAAGCCCTTGTTGCAGACGTGGTGCGAGTTTGAGACGATGCGCATGTCGCCGCAGACCGACGTGTCCTTGCACGGCTTGTACACGGCGCGAGCCTCGAGCGTCGAGGAGCCTGTTCGAGATTGAGAAGGTCAGCCGTCGGGCTCGTCAGGTCGGGGAGGGGGAGAGAGGCGGCGAGACGTACCCTCGGCGCTCGAGAGAGGGGCGGCGACCGCAAGGAAGGGAACGACGGCGGCGAGGACCGAGAAGAGGAGCGAGGCGTGCATGTTGAGCGGGCGAGGGCTGAGGAGGAGTGAGGACGAGGGAGGAGAGAAGCAGCTCGACGCCGCAGAGCTGCATCTTGTACGCCCGGTAACCAGCCCTCGCGCCCTCAGAAAAGCCAGTATGGCCCTCCTCTGCGCGGCAGCGGCGGAGCTGCACCCTCTCGACTGCTGCCCGGCCGCGAGCGAGGGTCTGTTTCGCTCGGTCGGCCCGACCAAACGGCTTGGCCCCGCAGCGGGCTGCTCAGCAGGACGACTCGATCATGAATGCATGGTCGTCTCGTCCGTTGCAGAAGCATGAGCGTGGACGCCGAAGAACAAAGCGAGGGTGCCGCGAGGGAGCGAGGAGCACGATCGAGCGCCCTGTTCTTCCTCCGGGCCCGAGGCTCCTCACACCCTGGACTGCGCCTCTGCGACAAGTCCTGCATGCTGCTCGACGAGCTCGAAGAGCTCAATGTCCCCCCGCCGCACGAAGAAGCGCTGGGAGCGCGAGCCGAGACCCTGAGTCGCGCTCGGCACACTCGCAGAACCGCCCTCGCCGGAAGCAGGAGCGCTTCATTAAGGACGATGCGCCCTCGCCCTGCGCGCACCGTGTCCCACGCGACGACGGCCCGCGCAGGAGCACCCTCGAGCTCGCGCCGACCGCCCGGCCTCTTTTTCCGGGGTCGCCCCGCGCGCCACGCGAGCTCGAGGGCAGGGTCCGGCCTGCGGTGCGCAGAGCAGCAAGCCGGCGAGCACGAGCTCGGAGCAAGAGCCAGTGCAGTCGCAGCTGTGCGGGCGAGTGAAGTGGAGGAGCAAGAGAGGCGAGGTGGCCGGCGGTCGAGCGAATCAGGCAAGCGAGCGCACTCCGGTCGCCGAGAAGGTCAAAGCGCCGACGGTGCGCGGACAGGGGCCCGGCGTCGGCGCGGGGACAGCAAGATCATTGCGCTCGATCACGCTGGAAGCGAAGCAGCGAACAAGGTGCGGGCAGAAGGCCGTCGGCGAGTCCGAGGCACTCGCTCGGCAGCGCTGGACAGTCCAGCTTACGCAGCTTCTCACTCACTCTCTAAGGCCTCGAGTACATGCAAGGGAGACGACGAAGAGGTTGCACTCGTGGGCCAGCCACGAGACGAGGGAGGAAGTACAACAAGAGGGAGCGCGAGGAAGCTTAGCTCGAGCCGGCACCGTTGACAGCGTACCTGCGAGTCGATCTGCGTCAGCGGTTCGTCCCAACGGCAGCGAGAGAGAGAGAATGAGGAGGACGAGACGCACCTGGAGTTGCGGGTGCCGGTGAAGCGCCACGAGACGTCCTTGAGGACGACGTTCTTGTCGTTCGTCTGCTTGCCGCCGTTGAGCTGCGTGAAGGCGTTGTAGATGACGTCGGCGCTCGTCGACGTGCGCACATACTGGTCGTCGAAGGCGTCGGCTGTAGCGAGGAGCGAGAGCGTCAGCAGTCATTCGTGCTCGAGCCGAAGTCGACGAGGAGGGAGGGGCAGCGATGAGGCGGACGAGCCGCTCCCAGCGCTCGGGGGAGGGACATAGAGCGATGAAGTAGAAGCTCACCGATGTAGAGCGTCTGCGAGACGCCGCTCGAGGTCGTGAAGGTTGCGCCGAGCCCGCAGTAGGCCGCACGGGCCGCGTTCTCGTCGCCGTTGAAGTCGGCGAGCATGGCACTGAGCGAGACGGCGAAGCCCGGGACGTTGTCGTCGTAGGGATAGAGGCACCAGCTGTGACCTGTAGGGACGATGCTCGGACGAGTCAGCGAGGCAAGAAGGAAAGGTCGAGAGGGGTGAGCGAACGAGCGGGAGCAGGACGCACCGTTGGTCGAGTCGGTCGCCGAGTTGGTGTGGTACCACGACACGATCGCGCCGGTGTTGGTCCCGGTAAAGCTCTTGACGCCGCTCGACGCAACGGCGTCCGACTTGGTCGCGAGCTGGTAGTTGGCGGCGGCGGCGGCGGGCTTCTTGACGCACTTGGTGCCCGACTTGCTGTAGCCGCTCTTGCAGGCTGCGAGCAGGCAGAAGAGCGTCAATTACGCTCGGCGACGAGGTCGAGAGGCCCGGGGACGAGGGAGAGCAGGACGCACCCCACGAGCACTTCTTGCTGCTGAGGCAGACGCGCTGAGCGTTGGCCGGGATGGTCTGCTTGCACTGCGACGTCTTGGTGCAGCTGACGGCACGCTTCTCGAGAGCTTGCGCGGCGACTGTGGAGCGCAGAGAGGTTGAGCATCAGCTACGAGCGCCGCTCGAGGAAAGGGGGTCGGGACGCACCGTTCTCCTGCGACGTCTCGAGGGCCGACACGACGTCGAGCTCGTCGACGGCGACAGGTGCGGCCTGCGCGGCGAGTGAGGCGAGGAAGGCGAGGATGGAGAGGTAGATGGTGGAGCGCATGGCGGTCGTCGAGGTCGAAGAGAGGCGGTTTGTGCGGCGTGCGGAAAGGCGAGAAGCGGGAACGAGACGAGCGTCGCCTAGAGCTGGATGGCGACGGTGGAGAGGAAGCTGGTAAAAGCGCAGCAGGACCGGTGCAGCGAGGCCCACCCCTGCGCCCTCGTCAACGAGGAGCGACCCTGTTCCACCGGCGCGAACGGCCAGCTTCTTCGAAGCAGGGTGCGCCCGCCGACACGCGCTCGATCACAGCAGGCGCATGAAGCCAGCTCCGGCTCATACAGGCGCAGAGAAGGCCGGACACCGCGGTGGTCGCGACCAGCGTCGAGGTCGATCAGGGTGCTCGCGCTCGCCCGCGGGGACGAGAGGGAGCATGCCCTGTTTTGGCTGGCAGGCGCGCAAGCCGTGCGGCTGGCTCGCGCCCACCTCGAGCGCATGCAAGCGGTCCATGCTGGCCTCGGCACGCGCATCTGCGCCCTTGCGCCGCGGCGAGAGGAGGGCGGCGAGTTGGAGCCGGAAAGGCGGGGCGAGGATCACGACGAGGGCGAATAGAGCCCGCCGTGTGCGCGCCGCAAGGCAAGTAGACTGTCTGCTAGGCGAAGGCGAGGTCGACCAGCTTTGCGCGCCGTCGAGAGGCGGCGAGGCGCAGGCGGAGTCGGTGGGCGGGCGGGGAGATGGAGGAGGAGGTCGAGGGGCGATAGCTAGACGGCGAGAGCGTGTCGGTGCCGTCTCGTGAGTCGTCGTGTCGAGACGAGCGACTGTGCCAGGGGCGAGAAGTGAAGGCGAGAGCGAGAGGCGGCTCGGCTCGAGCGCTCTCGGGGCTGGGCAAGCTGTCTCTCGACATCGGCGAGCTCGGCTGACTCTCTTTCGCGCCAGAACACGCTGCTCACTCTTGCATCTGCTCTGATCGAGGCGGTCGAGCGAAGAAGACTGCAGAGCGGGGCAAGGAACGCTAGCCAAAGTCTACTCGCTCCGACCTGCCGATCCTGCCGTCGGCTGCGTCGCGCTCAGCGTCGCTCGAGGCGGGGCCGCGAGCACCTGCACAGCTCGAGGTAAGTCGCCGCCGTCGACGACGGGACGGCCTGCGAGCCGAGGGGGCGTCGTGCGCGCCGTCCATGCTCGTCCTCGACGAGCCCGGCCCGCTCGAACCCTTGCTCCCGCTCAACGCTCCTTGCGCCACACGAGCAGCGGCCTGCTGAACCCGCCCTCCTCGCGCTCGATGTGCTGCTCGAGCGCGAAGCCCGCGCCCTGCATCTCGCGCTCGAACGGCGGCCGCAGCTCGATGCGCTTGAAGACGTCGCGCAGGTCCTTGTTGCGCTTCACGGCGCGCTTGTAGTTGTCCCATTCTTGCGCTGCATGGAGAGGACGTCGTCAGCATGAGGATGCGCACGTGCAAGAGGCAGGAACAGATGGAGGAAGGGACGCACGCTCGATGATAACGATGCCGCCGACGGGGAGGAAGTCGTACAGCGAGCGGAAAAGTCGAAGCATGCCCTCGTCGCCGTGATGCAGGTGGAGCCACTTGGTGATCGAGAACAGGGTGACGACGTCGAAGCGGTCTGCGTCGACGGTCGGCAGCTCGTCGACGGGCGTGTCGAGGACGGGCAGCTCGTCGCCCGCCCGTGGTCGGTCGTCGTCGCTCGCCCCGCTCGCCGCCCTCGTGCGCATCTCGGCCTTGAAGTGCTCGAACCAGCCGTCGAGCATAACATTGCCCTGCTGGAAATCGGCCCGCCGGTCGCCGTGCTTGAGCCCTCGCGCCGTCGCCGCCGTCCAGCAGTCGTCGATGAGGAGCGGGTCAATGTCGACGCCGACGACACGTGCTGCGCCGAGGATGTCGAGGGCGTCGAGGGCGATCTTGCCGCTGTTTGTGCCGATGTCGAGGAGGGTGCGGTCGCGGAAGAGGGCCGGGTCGAGGAGCGAGAGGCGGCCGTCGAGGTGGTCGCGCGCGTGCGAGGTGACCGAGGGGGCTCCAGTCGAGCCCGGGCGGAACGAGTAGTAGCTGCGGTAGTTGCCGTAGGGCCACAGCTCGCGGTGGTTCTGCTTGTTGAGGGCGGACCCGGTCGAGCTGCGAGCGAGGGGGTGGGGTCAGGGCGTGGATCAGCTGGGCAAGAGCTCAGGGAGCTTGTGGGCGTACCTGGGAGTGGCCTTGTCGTCCACAGCAGCCATCCTGGCGCAGTCGAGTGAGGACGAGCGGGCCAAGCCGCAGCGACTTCATCAGCTCGTCGCGTCTCTCCCCCTCCCTCTCCATTTCACCGACCAAGGAGCCCTGAGGAGCACTAGCTGCACTCAGAGTGCCTTCAAGGTTCACCTACGCCGCTCGACCCGCTCAGCAAGTCGCTCGCCGACCTCGCTCGCCCCGCCTATCCTCGCCGCGACATGGGCCAGCCGCTTCCTGCCGATCCTCGTGCGTCGTGCCCCTGCTTGCGCACCTGTGTGCTGCACAAGCTGACTCTCGCTCTACAGCGCCGCGCCTACAGCCCGCCTCGAGCCCTGGTCGTCAACCCCCTGCCCCCTCGTCATCGTCGCCCGAGCCAACTCCGCAGACGCCCTCGCCGACAACCACTCGCACTCGCCTGCCGCACCACCAGCGTTTCAACTCGCCCACGTACGGCCTCGACCCCGAGATCGTCGCCATCCTCGGCCGTTCGGTACGCCGCGAGCACTCGCCCCCCACCCCACCCTCGCGCTTCGTCTCGCCGCCTCGCACGCCCTTCGACGGCGCAGCGGCCGAGGCGAGCACCGCCTGGGACCGGTGGCTCAACGAGCGCAGCAGCTATCGGCGCGCCCAGCCCCTCTCGGTCCCCTCGGCCGACCTCGCCGGCAGCCTCGGGCGCGGGCGCGACTCGGCAGAGCGCCCGCGCGAGGACGAGGACGAGGACGAGGAGCTTACCGCCCTCCGAGCGCGGTCGGCGGCGGTGAGAGCGTCGCTGGCGTCGACGAGCCGCCTCCCCGACACGCTCACCAACTTTGCCGACTCGCTCGAGGAGCCGCGCCGCGCGCTCGAGCAGGTCCGGCAGCGGCTCGACGAGACGCGGCAGCGGGTCGCGGCGGTTGCGGCCAACACGAGGCGGAGGGAGATCGAGCTGGACGAGGCGGCCGAGCGGGCGAGGGCGCAGGCGCGCGACAGCCTCGACCGGACCGTGGACTTTGCCTCGAGGTGCGTCGCTTCCTCCTTCCCTCGGTGCCTCCTCACGTTCCTCTCTGACACTCTCACGATACGCAGACTCGATCAGCTCGCACAAACGCTCAACTCGATCGCGCAGCGCGCCTCGGCCCTCTCGCCCGCGCTCGAACCCCTGCGCCAATCCGCCCGACCTGCCGACCTCGTCACCTCGCCCGCCGAGCTCGAGCCGCCGAGCCTCGCCGCGCAGACGAATAGCATCCGCACGACGGTGCGGCAGCTCATGCTCGCCTCACGCCGCGTCTCGTCGGCGGTCGACCGCCACCATGACCTCGCCGTCGGCATCTCGTCCTCGGCGGCAAGCCCGCCGGCGCCGGCGCTCGACGAGCCCCTGCGCGTCGTCGTCCTCTCCTCCACCTCGACCTCCGACCCTCTCGCCGATCGCCCCGACACGTCGCCCAACCCGTCCGGCCTCCTCCTCCCCACCTCGACCCTCTTCACCACCTCGCCCGCCTCTCTCTCGCCCTCCCCCTCCCCGGGCACCGCCTCTCCTCGCCCCTCAACCTCCCTCCTCCCTTCACCGCCCGCACCGCCGCCACCCGACCGCGAGAACTACCCGGGCGAGCGCGCTCAGCTCCTGCGCATCGCAGCGCTCCAGGCCGACATCGCCGCCCGGGCGGGCGAGCTGCGCACGCTGCGCGAGCGCGGGCGTGAGGTCGATCGGGAGCGGCGGGCGCTCGAGAGCGGCGAGGTGAGCGCGGGCGCGGGCGCGCTCGAGGACAAGGACGACGAGGACGGCGCCGGCGTCGGCTTGCGCGGCGCGCCGCTCGCGAGGGCCGAGCGCATCCCGCTCCTGCTCGGTGCGCGCACGGGACGGCTTCTCGCCGAGCAGGGCGGCGAGGGGCTCGGCGGCGGCGGCGGCGGCGGCGGCGGGAGGAAGCGCGCTCGGACCGCCGAGGAGCTCAGGCGCGAGTACGAGCTGTACGCTTTCGCTGGTCGGTGAGGGGCTCTCTGTTGTTGCCAATGTACACCTGCATCTCGCTTATCAAAACGAGAAGGCCCGAGAGGATGAGGAACGAGTGATTGAGAGCTGCACGGTGCTACAACATGGGCCGAGGAGAGAGAGGGGGAGAGAAACGATGCGAGATGAACGAATGCGAGCAGGTGGATGCGAGGGGGTAGCAGCAACAGATGTGGGTGCGAGGAACGAGTAGAACAAGGAGGGCGTGTAGGCCGAGACGAGGAGGGAGGAAGGGGAGAGATAGAGAGCTAGTGGCTCGACGAGCCGTTGACGCCGTTGACGCCCGCCGACGCCTCGTGCGCTGCGCCCTCGCCGTCGGGCTTGCTCTCGACGAGCTTTTTGGTGTAGTCGGCGAGGTCGGCGGCGAGCGCTCGCAGGCTCGAGCCCGACTTGACGAGCCAGTGATCGACTGCGGGAGGAGGGAGAGCGAGAGTCAGCTCGACGGCGAGGATGCAGACAGCGGCGGCGAGAGAGAGAAGGTACGCACTCTGGCCCGACGTCATGACGGAAGGGTGGTCGCCGAGGGTGCTGTCGAGGCCCGAGATGGCGACCTGCGCGAGAGGAGGAAGCGGCGTCAGTCCAAGTCACGGCGACGAGCTGCACAGGGAAGAGGACGACGGGACGCACGATGCGGGCAGGGCACAAGTCCTCCTGGCGCTCGTACTCGCGCATCTCGCGAGTGGCCTGGACGCCGTCGACGTCGGGCATCTGGATGTCGCACCACACGAGGTTGGGCCGGAACTCCTTGAAGCGCTCGATGGCCTGCGCGCCGCCGCTCGCCTCGGAGAACGTCACCTTCTTCGTCTTGAGGAACGTGACGAGGATACGGCGCGCGATCGGGTTGTCGTCGACGACGAGGACCCGGGCGGGCGAGGAAGCTTGCTGAGCGGCCGACGAGTCGGCGGGCTTGTCGCCGGGCAGGCCCGACACGAGCGTCTTCTTGGCGCCCTGGGCGAGCGAGCCCGTGCGCTCCTCGTTCTCGAGGCGCTTGGACGCCTCGGTGATCGACGGGCGGTCCTCGGGCTCGGCCGACGCCGACGGCGTGCGGCACTGCGGGTCGAACAGCGTCGCGAGCTCCTCGCTCAGGTTGCGCGTGACGGGCTTGGCGAGGTCCTTGGGCGAGATGGTCGCCGTGACGCCCTCGAGCGGGACGACGACGGTCGCGGTCGTGCCGACGCCGGGCGCCGACTTGTAGCGGAGCGTGCCGCCCATGCGCTTGACGATGCTCTCGGCGACTGCGAGCAGAGAAGCACAGAGTCAGGAGGGAGCGCACGAGACGAGAGAGACGGAGAGGGGACGCACTGCTGACGCCGAGACCTGCGCCGTTCGTGAACGAGTCCTCCTGTCGGAAGGCGACGAAGCTGCGAGGGAGGCACAAGAGTCAGCGAGCGCCGCGTCGGCGCACAGAGAGGACTCGCACGCACAGGTGGTCGCGCAGGAACTCCTGCGACATGCCCTTGCCCGTGTCCTCGACCTCGAAACGGATGCGGCGCGCGCCGTCCGTGCACGGGATGCCCTCGGGCGCGACGACGAGCGTGATCGAGCCGGTCGTCGTGAACTTGAGCGCGTTGCCGAACAGGTTGATGAGGACGCTGCGCGGGAGGGGGAGAAAGGGCGTCAGAAGCTCAATCGAGCTGAGGAAGGCGTCGAAGGAGGAGGAGGAGGACGCACCGCTTGAGACCGCCGACGTCGACCTTGGCCCTGACGCCGGGCGGCAGGCTCGTGCGCAGCATGACGTCGACCTTCTCGACGGCCGACGAGTTGCTCTGGCCCTCGTCGCCCGAGCGCAGAGCGGCGAGCCGCTTGGCCTTGTGCCAGCACGACTTGACGACGTCGATGACGAGCGACTCGAGGTCGACCTCGACCAGGCTCGCGACGCTCTGGCTGCCGTTGTTGAGCTTCGAGACGTCGAGCGTGTCGTCGAGGACTTCTCGGAGCGACGTGAGGCAGATCTCGGCGACGTCGAGGAGCGGGTCGATCGAGGCGAGCGCGCTCGGCTCGGTCATGGTGCGGATGAGCTCGAGCTGCGAGCCGATGGCGAACATGGGCGTGCGGAGTTCTGTGAGGTGAGGAGGAGTGAGAGCGAGCGTCAGCGGGACGAGCGAGACAAGGTACCGAGGTGGAGAGAGGAGAAAGGACGCACCGTGCGAGACCTGCGAGAGGAACGCCTGCTTGGCCTTGTCGGCGGCGAGAATGCGCTCCTGCAACATGCCGGCGACGAGGAGGGCGCCGACGCTCTGGACGAAGCGCTGATCGGTCGTCTCGTACTGAAAGTGCTGCTTGCGCGAGCCGACGACGACGTAGATGGCGGGCTCGCCCTCGTGGTCGAAGACGGGGACGGCGACGATGGCCTTGACGTCGGGCGTGAGGATGCCGAGGAGAGGGCTGTCGAGGGTCGGGTGCGGGTTGGCGGTGGTCGGGATGGGAGCCGAGAAGGCGACTTGGCCGGTCTGCGGGTGCGCATTGAGTGTCAGGAGGGCACGATGCACGACGTGAGGAGAAACAAGGACGCACCTTGTGCCAGTCTGCGAGAGCCTGCGCGATCGAGTTGACGCCAGAGCTCGAGTTGACGCCCGCCTCCCAGTCCTTCTTGCGGCTCGCCGTCGTCGCGTCCGACTCGCCGCACTCGACGTCCATGATCGACACGAACCCAGGGCCATGCAGCTTGGCGTCTCGACGATGAGGAGCGCTCACCTTGCGCTTCTGCAGGTACTCGTCGCGGCCGGTGAGCGAGTTGGGCGAGGCCGGCGGCGTCGGCCGTCCCGACTGGGCCGACGTCGGGCGCGACTTGCCGAGCTGGCTCGTCGACGACGCAGGCGAAGGAGGCGGCGTGACGTCCGAGATCGAGTGGTTGAAGCCGCGCAGGTCGAGGACGAACGCAAAGTCCGAGCCGGTCCACCGGTGCAGCTCGGTCGCCGTGCCGCTGAAGTTGCACGGCAAGGCGGTGGCGCTGCTGACGAGGTTGCGCGACGGCCAAACGATGAGCGAGTTGAGGACGTCGCGCAGGTAGTCTTGCTGCCCGTCGGTCGCGCGGCGGCGGTGCTGCTCGAAGGCGAGCTCGACTGCGAGCGAGGGACCGAGCGTCAGCGTCTGCGAGCTCTCGAGCTCGGTGCAGAGGACGAGGGAGAGAGCGAGGACGCACACTCCTTGGCGGCCATGTTGGCGAACTGCTTGAGCATGCGCTCTTGCCGCTCGGTGAGCTTGGCGCGCGGCGTCTCGTTGATGAGGCACAGCGACCCGACAGGGAGGGCGTCGGCGTCGGCCTCTGCTGGCGCTGGCTCGGCCGAGGCGATCGGGAGGTAGATGTCTGCGAGGGAGGAAGCGTCAGCACAGCGCTCTCGCCCTCGGCTCGGCCTCTCGGAGGGGAGGGAGCGGGGACGCACTGCTCGAGGCGAAGAACTGGATTCGGCCGTCGCCCTCCTGGACGAGCGGGCTGCGCCGAAAGCGCCAGTCCTGCGACGTGTTGGGGATCTGGAAGCAGCCGGCGCTGCGCGGCTTGGCCATGCCGTGCGGGCAGAACGACGCCGTGAGGGGCACGATGGCCTGGGGCGCGTCCGGGTCGCGCTCGTTGGCGTCCCAGCCGCTCGTCGACACGAGGAGGACGCGGTCGTCGAGGACGACGTTGATCACGACGGCGTCGACGTCGAACACGTCCCGGGCGAGCGACGCGAGCTCGTCGATGGCGGGGATGCGGCCGACGTCGTACAGCGAGTACCGGCGCAGGACACGGCGACGCTCTTGCTCGCGAGCTGCAGGCAATGAGGAAGAAGGTTGGTCAGCCTGTGGTGCCTGCCTCGGCAAGTCGGCGTGGATCCAGCTCGAGGAGAGAGGGAGAGGGAGAGAGAGGGACGCACGGCTGCGGATCGCAGGGAGGTAGCCCTCCTGCTTGTAGAAGTTGCGCGCAAAGTCGACGTCGGCTCCGTCTTGCGGCACGGTCGGCGGCGACGAGCCTGCGGACGACTCGCCGCCGTCGAACACAAAGTCGCGCGGCCGCTCGACCGGGGCGGCCTCCATGTCGGTCGCGCAGGTGCCGTCGTCGTAGCGGTGCACGAGGGCGGCCCAGGGCGGCATGTCGGGCTTGGTCGTGGCATCGCGGTGCGAGTCGGCGGCGGTGGTGAACGAGGCCGACGCGGGCTCCGGCGAAGGGGACGGTGGCTCGACGGCGACGAAGAGGGGGGGAGGCATCGCCGAGGGCGCGGTGCGGCGCTGGCTGGGCGGGCTGGACGTGTGGCCTGGTGGTGGAGCTGGCCGTACACGAGCTTGTGGGAGCGGGCGAGAGGGAGGGCCGTCGCCCCCTTCCCCTTGCAGGCTCGAGGTCGAGGTCGATCCCGCTCCGCGTCTCCGCGTTTTCCTGCGACACCGACCAGGCCGTCCAGGGGCAATCTCTCCGTGCGGCCTGCGTGCGCCGTGCGCGCGCTTTGGTGCCTGGCCTCGCGAGGTCTGGCCGCCCGCTCTCTCACGCAACGTTGACGAGCCCTGCGCTCCCCTCATCGCGATCCCTCTCTCGGAGAGCTTCGGTACACTGGACAGCCGTGGCAGCAGCTCGAGTCCCACGAGCAAACGGTGCGGTCCCAGAGAGCGCGAGCGCGGGGCTCTGCGGTGCGAGAGAGACGATCGCAGGTGGTCCGAGCGACGAGGCCGATGACGCGCTCCACGGTCCTCGGCGGCGCTACGATTCTTCTTCCGAGCTGCCGAGTCGCGAGCTTGCCGGACGGTGCACACATGGGCAAGGAGCGGGCACGAGAAGCTTCTCAGCATGATTGAAACGCGCAGCTCGTCCTCGCCCGCTTCCTCGTCGAGCAGAAGCGCGCTTTGCCCACGAGCCGAGCCGAGCAGCCTCGAGTCGCAAGCAGCAACCGATGATGCGCTCGCCCCGGGAGGAAGCCCGCGCCGCTCGAGCGCGGTCGGGCCCCGCCGGCGAGGCGCAGATCCGCTTCGTCCGCGTCGCAGCTGCAGGGACCTCGCAGCTTCTCTCGAACGGAGATCCTCTCCTTGTGCAGCGCTCAAGTCCGAGAGAGCGTGACGCGTCCCATTGCAGAGAGAGAGAGAGAGAGAGAGAGCGTGGAAAGCCCTGCTCAGCCCCGCTCGACAATGTCCCACCCGCTGCGGTCGGTCGGGCAGAGAGAGCGTGAGCCGGGGAGGCCTCAAGAGCGGCATCGACTCAGGCACCGCGACGGCCGAGAGGGAGAGAAGGGACGCACTGGTAGACCTGGTGGAGGACGTCGATGGCGAAGCGGCTGTACGTGCTCTGCGGCGTGCCGACGAGGCCTCGTCCCCATGCTGCGACCTGCGCGTCGAGCTGCGGGTACAGGAACTGGGCGAGCGGCGTCTTGTCGTCCTCGTTGCGGAGCCGGTTGAGCCGGCCGAGCGACTCGAGTGCGCCAAAGTCGGACAGGGTGAAGGTGCAGGGAAAGGCGGCGAAGAAGAGGGCGAGGTGAGGGTCGTCGACGCCGAGCTTCGAGTCGGTCGCGATGAAGAGGGGTGCGTTGAAGGGGAGGAGGTGCGCGGCCGTGTGGAGCGGGCGGCGGCAGGTGAGGGTGGGCGAGAGGGGCGAGTCATCGAGCGTGCGGATCTTGGGGAGCGGCGGGAGGGGCGCGTGGTGGTACGCGCCCTCACGCTGCGGGCGCGAGTTGGCGCGCTTGGCGAGCGCCTCGGGCGCCGCATCGTCGCCGTCCTCGCCTCTCCGATCTCGCCGCCGGCGAGCCTCGCTCAGGCCCCTCGCCTCGTCGCACACGTCGTCGCCGAGCTTCATCTTGTCGCCGCACAGCTTGTCCCACACGCCGCGCATGTTGTCGTCGGCGTTCTGCTGGAAGACGCCGTCGCCGACGCGCAGGTGCAGGCCGTAGTACCGGCCGGCGCCGCCGAGGAGGTCCCGGACCTCGTCGGCGACGGCGTCGACCGCCTCGGTGCGGAACACCATGGCGCGGCGGAACGTGCCGCGCGCGTCGTACCCGTCGTCGCCGACGAGCCGCAGGCGGTTCGTGCCGAACATACTGCCGACATGGACGAGCTTGTGCGACGCCGAGTCGCGCGCGAGCTGCTCGATGTCGATCCGGCTCGTCCACTTGTCGAGCGGGTCGGCGTCGTCGGCCGAGTCGTAGAAGCGGTACTGGTACATCGTGTCGTCGCGCAGGCTGAAGACGTCGCGGCGCTCGCCGCGGCGGTCGGGCTTGGCGAGGTCGAGCTCGACGGCGAGCCAGTCCATCGACATGTTCCACCGGCGCTGGACGGGCACGAGCTGCTCGGCGCCACTCAGGTCGACGAGGAAGCTCCAGTCGACCGTCGTCCAGTCCCAGAACCCGTCGCACTCGCGCGGAATCGGGTCCGACGTCGAGCCCTCGCCGAACGCGACGCAGTGCTCGAGGCCGTCCTTGGTCGCCATCTCGAGCCGCCGCTGCAGCTTGTCGAACGAGATGTAGGGGATGGCGTGCCCGACCCAGACGGGCGGGAGGAGGAGGGTGCGCTTGAGGAGGAAGGCGAGCGTGAGGGCGTTCTCGAGCGAGATGCGCTGGTTGTGGTAGCCCGAGTGCGGCGAGTAGGCGAGATACCGGTTGGCGAAGGGCGAGGAGGGGTCGGAGGAGGCGACGAGGGAGGGAGGGCGGACGGCGACGTCGACTGGGCCGGTGCCGGTGCTCGTCGAGGGCGGCGGTCGAGGTGCCGGAGGAGGTGGTCGAGGTGGAGGAGGCGCGGGCGCCGGCTCGTCGCGCAGAGGCGGGCGCTGTTTAAGGCGGGCATCCGGCTCGACCGCATCGACGCGTGGTGGCCGCTCGAGCGCCGTCGTGTGCACCGGCGCTCCCCGCAGCGCCGACTCGTCCTCGACGACGGCGACCGGCGCAAGAGCGTCGTCGCCCGACCCGCTCGACCTCCACAGGAGCACGCCCGCCGCGACGGCGAGCAGGACGACCCACCGCACGCGCCCGCCGCGCAGCCGGCCGCTCAAACCGGCGTGGAAGCCCCTCGCGCCTCGAGATGCGCCGGGCGGGCCTCCTCCCGGCGTGTAGAACGGCAGGCTCGGCGACCCTTTGCGAGGCGGCGGGCGGGGCTGCCACCGGTCGTCGTCGGTGCTGCTGCTCGAGGGGTGGTAGGCGGTGCTGGGAGGGCGGGAGCCGCTCGAGCGGATGCGGGGAGAGGTGGGTGCGCGGGAGGTGGTTGACGACGAGGAGGGCTGGCGGCGGTGCTGGTCGGGGTCGGGTGCGAGAGCTGCGCCTTGCGGCGGGTAGCGCTGCATGCCGCGCGCGTGGCCGTCCCAGTCGAGGCTGTGGCTGTGTGCGAGGGAAAGATGAGCGATCGAGGACTCGCTGGAGAAAGGGAGCGAGGAGGCGGCCACGCACCTGGGTGCAGGCTGGACGAGGCTCAGCGAGTCGATTAGAGTAGCTGAGCGAGCTATACGCGCTGTCTCTGCAGTCGGGAGCAGGCGAGCGGACCGTGAGGAGGAGGAAGCAGCGGAAGCCCGGCCGACGCAGGCGATCCTGCTCTCGCTTCAACCACACCGCACAGCTACGCAGTAGTGCACGCCGGTGAGCTTGCCAGCTGCT
>Ga0308169_10000928_pt1 | contig 37695 bp, 62 predicted proteins | sample PhyBR1_2_FD_202139 | JGI IMG/M metagenome (GOLD analysis project Ga0308169, IMG submission 202139) | Phyllosphere microbial communities from UC Gill Tract Community Farm, Albany, California, United States - DLSLSB.R1 | ecosystem: Host-associated > Plants > Phyllosphere > Unclassified | place...
GACCACCTTGTCTCGGGCATATACCCCCCGCTCGCGCCCATCGGCCGCGCACAGACACGGGAGTACAGCGAGAAAGAGAAGGCGGCGCTGCAGACCTGGTTCGACCTGCTCAAAGCGGGCGAGGCGAGCGTGAACCTGGAAGACAGGATCGACGCCGTGCGCTTCGGCAAGGTGAGCCGCCGACGAGGTAGCTCACCTGATCCGGCTGATGGCAGAACATCTGGAACTGCTCGTGGTCGTCCATCCAGGGCCTCATCCGCGGCACGCCGGATTCGTTTGCCGATTTCCCCGAGGAGGACCTTTTGCCCCTCAAGGCGTTCATGCGCGAGGTGGTGGATACGGGCTTCAAGTCCGGCTTGCTCCGGGAGGGGGACATTCAATACCCGGCGGGCGATAAGGTGCAGAGCGCGGAGAAGACGGCCGAGGCGGCGTGGGAGCGGGTGAGCGCGGTCGAGCCGGGCCGAATTTGATGCTGACCCATAGATATACAAGATGTCGCTGGACAAGGTCAAGCAGGGTCTGCCTCCGCATCGGATGAGCCTGTTGGTCGATATCGAGTACGGTCGGCCGTTCGAGGTTGAGGTGAGTCGCCCCGGCCCGCTCTACCAGCGATCTTCGAGACGAAGAAGAGCACTGACCGCAGGTCATCACGGGCGCGGTGCTGCGCCTGGCGAAACAAAACGGACTCAACACGCCGCACTTGGCTCTTATGTACTCGCTGTTGAAGGGATTGCAGGTGAACATCTTGAAGCAGCGTGCGGCCAAGGCACAGACGGCATGATGACTTGCACTCATGCCGTCGCCACGCTGCTTCCAGCAGGACGGTGCGAGCACGCAGAGTCAAATATACGAGATATAGAAACGTCTTGGGATGCAACTTTGGAAGACGTGCAAGCGGATCCGAGATGGCGAGGACAAAGCTTGTACCGTCTGGGACACGGCTAACGGCCCGCTTTACCGTTGCGCTCGGCTCAGCCGCGAACATGGTATCACGGAGATGCGCGAAGCTCCTCAGCCAGTACTGTACCGCTGCATGCTCCGTCCAAAGGCCAAGCGGTATTTGTATGCAACACTGCCATGTGTCCATATTTCCTGAGGCGTCCGTAACCTTGGGTGGCCGGGATAAAAGATGTGCCGAAGGGGATGGCGCCATTCGGGCCGAATACGCCGCCGGCCGTGCTTGGCTGGGCGAGATACACCACGGCCTCTTCCCGAACCCGATACAAAAGCTCGCCCTCGCGTGTCGAGCCTTCACCGACTGTACATTGCCCCTGCACCCCCTTCTTCAGCTCCATCACTGTACATACAAGCCGCCGATACCATGCCCGCCAACGGAACGACGATCAAGGATGCCCTCAAGCTGCGTCAGGCGCTCGAGGCCAAGAAGCCGGCCTATGGGTTCTGGTTCACGTGAGTGCTGCTCTGGGGGCCGAGCTGACCCCAGATTCGGCGGATCGCACGTCGTCAAGACCATCCTGGCTGGAGGCGGGTTCGACTGGGTCCTGATAGATGCCGAGCATGGGCAGATCACGGACGCGAACTACTACGACGTGAGTCTGTCGCCTCGGGGATGTCGTGTGCGTCCTGCAGCGCTTTGGGGCGGAGGGCGTATCAGGCGTAGACTGGGGAGACAGCATGACCTTGCGTGGCCGTGATCGAGCCCCGCTTGGTCGTGAGAGGTGCTGAGCCGGCACGAGGGCTTCAGCGGCGCAAAGCAGCGCAATATTGGGAACACGTACAGCTCCGTCCCAGCGCACATGACACCTCGACACCAAGAGCCATGGCCGACGGTCCTACGCAGAGCTCACACGCAGCTCACGAACGCAATCAACGCCTCGGGCGCCTCCCCCATCATCCGCGTGCCCAACGCCGAGGAGTACATGATCAAGCGGGCCCTGGACGCCGGGGCGCACGGAATCATGACGCCGATGTGTCACACCGCTGTGAGTTGCCCAACAAACCCTATGTATTTGTGTGTCCGGGCCACTGACGAGGCAGGACGACGCGCGGAAGATCGTATCGTGGAACAAGTACCCGCCCAAGGGGACGCGGGGCTTCGGGCCCATGTTCTCGGCCCACTCTTTCAACCTGACCGAGCCGCAGTACCCCGCTGGAGCGGACGACAACCTTCTGGTGATCGTTCAGATTGAGAGCCGGCAGGGGGTGGAGAACGTGGAGGAGATTGCGGCGGTGGATGGCATTGATGTTCTGTTCATTGGTGAGTCAGGCTCGCATCTTCCTGTCGGTTATGAGCCTGGACATGATCCCTGGCATCGGCAGACAGGCAGCCATCCGTCATGAACCGGGGAGGCTATGAGAACACTCGCTGACTCCGCAGGACCCTACGACCTGAGCAAGTTCCTCAACGTCGAGTTTGGCGGTAAAGAGCACGAGGCGGCCATCCAGAAGACGCTCGACGCGGCCCACAAGGCCGGAAAGACCGCTGCCATCTTCTGTGAGTCGCGTCCGACCTCCCTCCCGAGGTCACCACCTCACGTCCGCATGGGGCCATATGACAGTCCGGGGAGGGGTCACACAGACCGGAGCTAACCGTAGGTTCGTCCGGCGCTCAAGCCAAAGCCCGTATCGACCAGGGCTTCGACATGGTCTCCATCTGCACGGACGTGGGGTCGCTCGCGGCCGAGTTCGACCGACAACTGGCCGCTGCGCGGGGCGTCGAGATGGGCCAGGGCAGGAACGTGTACTAGGCGGATGGGGATGGGGCCGCGGGGTTGACACGTGACGAGAAGTCCAATCCACATGATAGATTTAGCGCAGAGGTGATGTCCCTCGCATGCATGGTTGTCTGAGCACCGCGCGCATCGCAGCGATATAACCCCCTTGATGCTCGCTTCGCAAGTTCGTAGACAGCTCTCGAGATGCTTCGTGTGACCTTGGGACCTCGGTAGGCGGCACCGGGTATGTCTAGGCGAGCGAGAAGCCGAAAGTGAGTCTGAGATTTCGACCTCGCCTACACGTCAACCTCATCTCGTTTCGTCTCGATCGCCCGTGACCATCCAGTCAGGCTCCCCAGCAGCTCCTCAAGAGCTCTCGGAGTGATACTTCCTCGCGCCGGATACCGACTCGGCTCATGCGCGCGCCGCGATGCTCCCAGCGCTTTTATGGTATTTCCTCCCCTCGCAAATAACGCACGCCCTCCTCCCCCACTTGTCCACCCATCTGCCTGCCTTGTTCCCTCCCGCTAGCCGCAACACGCCCGCATACGCCCGAAATTATCGGCATGCGTATACTGCGCTGGTCATAGGCTATCTGGCGTACACTGCATGGCAGGCTGAAAAGCGCTGGGGAGACGACTACTATGCGGTGTTGGGCGTGAGCCGAGGGGAGGGGGACGATGGGTTGAGGCGGGCTTTTCGGTCTCTGTGAGTCGTTGTCTGAACCATGGCTGCAACAGCTGCGCGGTCTGAGGCTTCTCGACACGTGTCACAACGCTCGTACAGCTCAGCGGAGTATACTCGTGCTCATGCCAGGTCGAGGACGTACCACCCGGACAGAGCGACCGGCGCCGAGGCGCATTTCATCCATATTCGACAGGCCTATGAGGTGCTCACTGACCCTGTGAAGCGGTACGCCTATGATCGGTGCGTCCTCACCCCTCCATCGTTGCGTTGGAGCGTGGAGCGTTGAGCGTTCGGACAAGCCGGCTGACGTCAGGTTCGGGCCCGACATTGTCGGTTGGCGAAACGTCGCGTCCGTCAAGGAATACATGCACGCCGGCTTAATGCACTCGGTCGCGTTCTACGTCTTCTCAGGTGGGGTGATGCTGCTCCTGTCCGGTACGTCTCCCCACCCTCGCTTGGACATCTGCTGACAGTAGTGACGGGACGGGCCACAGCCGGGTCATACGTATGTTCCACCTCAGGTCGTCCCAGCGCCGGGGCACTGACGTGCAGTGGCGCTACACCCTCTTCGCCATTCTCCTCACACTCGAACTCACCCTTATCCTTTCGCCCACTGCGCCTTCGCACCTCTCGCCCCTGTTCCCGCAGTTGTCGCGGTACCTGCCCCTCCCTCGTTCATGGATCAACACCCCGCAGTTTATCTGGATCAGCCGACTCCACCAGATATGGACGAGCCTCAGCGTGGCGATCGCGCAGCTGGCGGGTGTATGGCAAGACCCGGTGCCGATAGGGGACGAGCTCGCCAAGCGCGCTCACGCGCTTGTGAGGTCGATCGAAGCGGAGGGTGCGTATCTGCCCTCACTTGACACAGTGACGGTATGCCCACGACTAACACGCAGCCGTCAGTGGATTCCATGGCGAGGTCGTACCCGTCCTGTCCAAGACGAACGACCCCCTCGGAGCGCAGGAGACGCTGCTGGGGCATATCGAACAGCGTGAGCGGCGTTGCCCCCGCGAGATCGACCCGTAAACTCATCAACAGTCATGCTCGACCAGAGCGTCTCCTCGCATCCCGTCGTTCGAGACGCCCTTCAGACTGCTCTCGCGCGGCCAACGACCGCTCCGGCCCAGTCTGTCCATACATATCCGGCCAACGACGGTGCGGCGTTGACATCGTCCTCCCACCCGTCAAGATTGAGGAGCTATGTCTCGGAGCTGGAACTCGCGAGGTCGATACCTCTCCCACCATCCCCGCCACCATCTCCCCGTCCTCGGCAGAGATCACTCCGGTAGCTACCTCGCTTGGATGCAAGTCACACCTGAGCTGTGAGGCATGACTGGCGTGGCTATCGCTCGAGCCTCGTTGTTCTCATTATACATCGCGCGACAAGCTGTCTCTACACACACTCTGTGCTCCCTCCCCTTCACGTCTTGGCATGCAAGATAGTCCAGGTCTCCCGGTTCCCGCCGCCCCCCACGCACTCTCTGCCTTGCCTTCCAGCTTTGGTGTACACAGAACCCCTTTCCCCCCGTCAGCGCCCTCGGTATCTCGTCGTCAGATAACGTCACCCGTCGTCTCTATCGTATCGTATTCGCCTTGTCGTTCGTCGTTGCCGTTCATCTCGTCCGTCTTGAGGCTGATGAACGATCTCGATACAGTCACTCCGCCCTGCCCTCGCTCTCAGACACCCCATCCACCCGATCCTTCGCAACTGCGCGTCCTCTTCCTCTCTCTTTCAGTCACCTCCGTTCTCTCGCCTGGCCCATTTCACCAATACAGGTACCTGCGCTTCTTCTTCGCCGCCCTCGATCCCTCCGTCTCGCCCTTCTCCCCTGCCCCAACCGAGCTCGTTCCCGTCGCAGTCTGCTAGACCGCCGGGTCCGCCTGCCTGCTCTTCTTCGTTTTTCTCGGACAGGTGCACACGCTGTCCAGCAGTCCCTCGCCTTTACATCGCTTGACGGCCTCTTCGCATGCGCGTCGGACAGCCAGCGTGGCGGCTTCGGACTCGCCGCGGCCGATGGGCTGGCCGTGGAGGTACACTGCCGTCAGCGTGTCTCCTCTCAAAACCAGACCACGACGTCCATCGGTGGCGGAGGGGACGATGGCGGGCAGGTACGTCGTATGGTAGGACCAGGACCGCCGCACTCACCGACCGCCTTCCAGTCCCGCAGGTCCCGTTCCGTCTTCTCCATACTCCAGTCCCTGCACCCCCTTCCGAAAATCATCTCGCTCCACACGGTCCGGGGGTGTGGGCCTGTATGTCCCGGTCCTACACAATGATCCTCCAACCAGGGCAACATCATCCGCTCAAAGACATTACGCGTGGCCGCGAGGTCATAATTCGAGTCGACCAGAATCGAGCCAAATAGGGCGTGGACCATATCAGCCACGTACTGCCGTTAGCCAGTCCACCCCAGCCCAAGGCCAGCCGGCGATCAACGTCCAACCCACATTCACAGGCTTGACGTCGGCCCAGAACTCCCAGCGCCCCATACCCTTCACGCCCACAACCTTCTTCTCGGCAGCGAGAATCGCCTTCTTGTACTGCACGATGGGCGCCACGAGCTCGGCGGGGATATCGGTGAGTAGGTCGATGAGACCTGACGAGACCGCATACGCCGCGAGGCACGAATCGGAGCGGCGCGAGTGGCGCATGACGGTGAGAGAGCCGGGGCCTTCGGTCGGGTGGTTGTCGAACAGCCAGCCGATTAGGACTGGGGTGAGCCTACCTGACGATGAGGATACGGTGGCCACTTACAATAGTCTATCACGGCGTCGCCTAGGACCTTGAACTTGAGTGACCGCGCGCGGCGGATGGGGTCATGGCTGAGGCTCTGGCATTGGCATTTCGCAAGCCGGACCTTGGCTCGACCGGCCAGAGCGGTGAGATTACCTCTCGCTGCACTCACCAGAGCATCCCGTCCATTGGTCCCCACAGCGAAATCGTAGCCGAGCACCTTGAGCGGAACAAGCCCCATTCCTTCCTCCACTGCCTCAGCCCTCAAAGCCGCGTTCTTGGCCTTTGCGGTAGTAACGACCGTCTCCCAGTTCTTGAAGCACGAAAGCCGCATGCCGAGGATATGCATCGCGCCGATGGCACCGTCGATGTGCCGGTTCTCAGACAGGTACGACGCGGCCACGAGCGCTTCAAAGACGTCTGCGATGGTCTGCAGGTGAGCGGGGATCTGCGCATGGCGGGACGAGAGAATTCGTAAGAAAATTGTGCTCACCTTGTCGCCTAGCTGTTGGATCGTCGGGGGCGGGTCGTTAGCCCGTAGTTTCTTGGCGGACCACTCGGCCGATTGGAGTCTGTCGGGATGCGTCGGGCTGAGCTGCGGTTCGGCATTGCTCGATCCGTTGACCCCGATGGAGTCCTGATCGGCAGGTGATGGCTTCATGTCGCCCCTGTCCATCCGACTTGCTTCTCCTTCGGCCAGGGCGACACTCGCTGCTGCTGCCGACGAGTCCGCCTCAGCAGACACATCCTCCCGCTGCCCCTCCATATCTCCCCCCGCCTGCTCCCTCCTTCGCTCCTCATTCGGCGGGTTCACCAACGCCACCCACCCCATAGGCAGCCACTGTCTGTTCTGCGCATTCGCGCCCCGTATGAACGGCACCACGCCGACCTTGATCGCGTGGCTCTGCAGTGTGCGATTCGCGACCATGATCTGCTTCTCCCTATGCACCTCGTCCCAGTCGATCTCGTCCTCGCGGATGTAATACAAGAAGTACACGGCCACGAGGAGCTTGAGCAGCGTATCGCCCAGCATCTCCAGGCGCTCATACGACCTGCCCGCCTTGTGGCCATGGCTCGTCGGGCAGCTCAGGGCCGTGAGAGCCAGGGACGTCTCGAGGCGGGAGTGGAAGACCCGGTCGGAGAAATCGCGCGCGACGAGCAAGTCGTCCAGCAGGGACAGCGCCGCGGGCAGAGCCGAGGTCGTCTTGAAGACGGAGGCGGAGATGCAGTGCCGCATGATCACTTCGGGTATGGCGACTTTGCCGGCGAGCTTGGGGTTGGCCAGGCCAGCGAGGAACCCGCCGTGCCGGATCGTTTGGACCTGGTCGCCTTCGATCAACGGCTGCAGGGGGTCCGTGAGCTCCACGTCCGCGGGGAGCCACCCAAGGACCGTGCGCGAGGGGTCCTCGGGATGAGGTGACCGCGGGTCAAGGTCCTTACGCACGCGGCGGGCGAACAATCTCCTAGAGAACTCGGCTCGCGGCGTCGTCATCGCGTCGACGATCTCCTGCTCGAGCTTGTCAGGGTCGTTGAACGAGAAAGGGAACCATAGAGGGCCCGCTGTTGCTTGCTCGACCTCGGTCCAGCTGATATCCCGCCATTTCACCTTCTCACTGACCTTCCACGCGGACAGCATGGGCAGTACAAGCCATTTCGAGCTCTCCAGATCGCCATGGACCGGCTTGTTGACGTGCGCGCGGATCAGACGGAGGGTATATTCCATCGCCTGCTCGAGCCTCCCCTCCTCCCACTCTTTCATCCGCCTTCCGCGGATGAGTCGTACGCTAGCCGGTACCTTTGCACGGTCGGCGCCGACGTTGTTCATCGTCATGTCCAGGATGAACTCGCCCGAGTCGCCAAAGACAGGTAGGGGCCGGCTGGTAAGCAGACAGACGGTGCGGCATTCATCGGTCCGGTGTGCGTAGGGACCTTCGGGTCGGAGTTGGAACAACGTCGGCCATAGCCTGGTGCTCTTGAGAGAGGCGCAGTGATCCCAGAAGCTCGCTCGCGGGATGTAAGGGTACTCGCCCAGGCCTGGGATGACCTGATTGCCGGGCGTGAGGCTGGGCAGCTGATCAAGCATCGCTCTCTTAACGCTGTCGGTTTTTGCGGCGCGTCTGGGGGTACCGAGGTCGGGCGGGCTGAGCGAGTCCCTCGTACGACGATGGATCTTCTCGGCGATCCGTTCAATGTGCTTAGCCTTGTTACGGCTCCAGTCGAGCGGTTTCAGATCATCGCCTATCTGCCCGAGACCGATCAACGCCCAGACGAGCTCCATCGACGCGTGCTTCTTCGCTAGGTCCTTCGACCGTAGACCGGGGGCCGGGGAGGTCATCGACCGGATGGCGCATGGGTGGGGGAGGGTGATTGTGCAATGGTATAGGTGATCCGGCGGGGGTTGATGTGGTTCGCGCGGTCTTGGGCCTCCAGCCGACGTAGACCGAGCCAAGGAGGTCGGGGCGGGGACGAGGGTGAATGACGTGGACATCTTGAACCGGCTGGGATCGTGACCGAATGACTGGAGGTACGCCGATAGCACGAAGCCCGCATTTTGGAGGGTGAGGACAGTGCCCGAGGCGGTGACGTACGATGTGGGCGGGTGTTGGAATGGTACGTGTGGGCTTGTCGGAGGGGACCGAGCGGACGACGGGGGCGGGAGCGGTATCGCGGGCGCGGAAGGGGGCGAACGTGCGGAGGGCGTTGACCTGTAGCTTGGACCAGGCAAGGGCGGAGGCGGTTTGGCCGGGAGGGACGGATGCGAGGGTCTGCGAGAATGCTTCGAGGCGGTCGACGTTGTGAGGGGAGCAACTCGCTTGGCGGGGAGACTGGTTGGTACCTGCGCGTCGGTGCGTGCTGGTGCAGATTTTGAGGTGGCAGCGGTGCCGCCGGTCCCAAGAATCCAAGAGCCAGCTGGTGACGCTGCCGAGCTCGATCCCGGACGATCCGCGAGCTGCGGTCCGGTAGCGGGCGTCGTCGTCCTCAACATCGTTGTCGGCGCCTTTGAGTCGTCCGTGTCTCCCTCGAGTAAGACGCAAGAAGAGTGCCCCTTCTTCGACTTCTTTTTGGGCCGGGAGTCCAAGGCGCTCGTGGTGGTGGAAGAAACAGATTGAGACGGGGAGTGGGGCGGGTCATGCTTTATCAATGTCCCCTTTGCCTTCGCCTTTGCCTTTGCTTTTCCCGCGCCCGACGCCGACGGACTGTGTGAGATCGACGCTAGGCTCAGAGAGTTTGACACCGAAGAAGCGGTGTGTGTGCGCATGTTGTGTGCATGACGCCCCGCCTCGTCGGGTACGCCGTCGAGGCGCTGCCCGGAAGGCACCGTCGTCCGGCTGGTTGTCGACGATGGTGCGCCTGCCTTTCGACCAAGGGCTCCTGATGCAGAGAGCGCTTCATCGTCTGGACTCTTCCGCTTCTTCCCCATCGTATCACCACGATTCAAGCGACAGCATAGTCGTGATGTGTGTCGATGGCAACAGCCTACCGAAAGGATGCTAGCAGTTGAAAAGTCTAAAATCACAATTCAACAATCTCCGTTGGTGCTCTTTCACCATCATCCCATGCCCATCAACCTATCCGTGCTGCGGCATGTCCTGTCCCTCGCCATCCCATACATCCCACGACAGGTCCCAAACACGATCGCCAGCACCTCAACGACGGTAGAAGGGCGCCGATCGCTGCATGCGTTTTCGCGGAAGAGGCTGGGCAAGGGGTCGAATGCGGACCACTTGATTGGCCGGCTGCGGCATCCTCCTCGCGAGCACGGCAGTCCTGGCAGCAGCTCAGATGCGGAGCGGGCCCGACAGAGCGAAGAGGGAAGGAGAAACTGGGGCGAGAGGCTCGAGACGCAGTCTGCGCCCAAGCGGCCGGTGAAGCCGTTGGCGCAGTGGTGGGCGAAGGATCGGGTTCGGCCTGGTGGAGAGGTGCGTTGCATCCGCGAACTGAGTAAGGCCCGGGTTGACAGGACAGGAAGTACCCTCATACTGCAAGATTGAGTACATCACCGACATCATCGACGCCGAGGGCAGCGGGAGGGGCTCAAAACGGCTTGCGTCCCGGACACGACGCTACATCTCCCACCTCGTCCCTTCGTACCTCGCAACTCTGACCACCGAGCAGCTCGTATACCAGATCGAGGACTTTCGGATCATACTGCATCACCTACGACCCGTGGACGGATGGCACAAAGCGCCCTGGGGGTTGCATTCGTCATTGCGGTACACGTGGAGCGGAATCGCGAGGGTGATGGACGAGCTGGACAAGCGGGGCGAGGCGGAGAACCTGTTGAGACCGGAAGAGTTCGACGGGATCTTGCAGAGTCTGATGATCTATCACCCGAAGACAGCATCGCCTGGGAGCCCGAGGCGGAAATCTACGGGACGGAATGAGGGAAACGCGAAGGTGGAGTTCCAGGCGATGCAAGAGGAGGGGGAGCTCGATGCCGAGGACGCTCGACAGGAACCGTCCATCGATCAGTACACAACCCTCACCGTCCCGATCATCTTCCATCTCATTTCCCTCACCGGCCAACTCCCCACACACAAGCAACTGCTACATCTCGCCCGGTCCACCTCGCTCACCGTCTTGCCCTCCACGCCCCACGCGCAGGCGCAGCGGACCTGGGCGGCAGTCACGCATCTCGATATCGCCCGCGCATCAGATACAGTCTGGACTCGCCGACGGGACATGATGGAGTCAATCTTAGATCTATGGCCGGGTTTTGCCCAGGAGAGGCTGTACGAAGAAGAGATCATCCAAGGGGTGGATGAGTGTGATATCCTCTTACATGGCAACCTCGCCGCGATGACCAACGAGGAGGTGGACCGGCTCCGGGAAGGCGTAGCGTACTGGACGACGAAGCGAGCTGCGATATACACGAAGAAGAGAGCGGATGTAGCGGAGGCGATCTCGCTTCGGCACAAGGATATGCCCAGCTCAGGAGACGGATCAGGTTGGGCGCCGAATATCGGTCTGGGCAGGGACATCGCCTGGCTCATCCGGGATTCGCTTGTGGCATTCAAGCTGCGCCACCAATCTGCCGAAGGGGATATCCACATCACGGCGACCAGACATATGGACATCAAGCCGGGCGGTGTACCGGGTGCGCTCAGCGACATTACCGGAACCTCTCCGTACGACCTCGACAACCCGCTTGATCTCTTTCGCCTCCTCCTCACGGTGCTTATCAGCCCTGACCAGTCTACCTCGCCCGCCTCACCCGGCGCAATCAAGGTGATTGTTTCCTGCGTCATACGCCTACGAAACGCCTTTTTCCACAACCGCGATCTGGACTCGCTCTTGGCCCTCATCCACGTTTTGGGCATTCCGCCCGCGCGGGCGGACGTCAATGACGGCATATTCATTCCATCCGCTGTGCTTCGGCGCCAAGTACACGCATTACGTCTACCAGCACTACCATCCGAGGTACACGCGACGCTCCTCTGTGCAGGACATCACCCCACCCCCACCCACCGCTTCCGTCAGCTCGTAGTGGCACTGCACCATCTTCCCGTCCCGTCCACGCCCCTCCACCTCGGGAGCTACACTCGGCGGTACCTCAATTTCGTTGCGCGGGAATGCGACCGCGAGAGGCGGTATACCAGCCGCGACCCCTCGAGCCCGTTCACATACGGCCGCGCGGACGATGACGTGCGAGAGCGGCACCGGACCGGCGGGTGGAGGTCGGTCTTGCAAGGGCTGTACGTGAAGTGGGGCGAGGGGTACAGCGTGGACGAGTGGGAGTTGAGGCAGAAGGTCATTGCCGCGGATCGGGGCGAGGGTGATGTCACGCTGGAGGAGCGGTCGAGGCTCAAGGCGATCAAGCGGCAGGTGGCCGCGACGTTGTTGACGGAGGACTACAGAGTCGCTATGATGGGTAAAGGGGATAATATCCTCGTCCGGCCCAAGCCGCGCGCCCATTGATCAACCATGCATCTGTAGCGTACTGCACACACGAAAAGTCCAGATCGATGCAACTACACCACCCTGTGCTTTGGCCTGACGGGCTCGCAAGCCGGCGGAGGGGCATTCCCGTCGCCTACGACGTTACGCAATGTCCCCAGGCCGTTGATGCTGACCTCGACGACGTCGCCCGTCGTGAGGAATTTCCCGTGCGCGGCAGCGACGCCCTCGGGCGTGCCCGTCGCGATCACGTCGCCGGGCTGGAGGGTGATTCCCAGCGAGCAGGTCTCGATCAGCTCGGGCACGGAGAAGATGAGCTCCGAGGTGAGCTGCGATTGCACCTGCTTGCCGTTCAGGTGGGTGGTGAGGTGGAGCTTGGTGAAGTCGAGAGCCGAAGCTGGGGTCAGCACGAAATCTCAATCTGACTCATTCGCCCCCCCTCCCGCCAGCGTGAAGCAGCGCTCAGATATGCCGGGAAAGAGGAGGCGCGTACTCACAGTGCACGGCGAATGGGCCCATGGGGCAGAACGTGTCTAGCGATTTACCGATGTAGAACTGTTTGTGGTCGCGCTGCCTGTCCCGCGCCGAGACCTGCAGTTTTGTCAGCTGTCCCCTACCGTGGATGAAACTTGGACAAGCCACTCACGTCGTTGATGATGACCGCGCCCCAGACGTGGTCCCACGCGTTCTCCTTCGAGATCCCGATGCCCGGTTTACCGATGATGATCCCCAGCTCGCCCTCGTAGTCCAGCGAGTCGGTCACCCTGGGATGCGGGTAGATCTCGGCTTTGTGGCCCGTGATGGACGTTGCGCGCTTGGTGAAGATGACTATCCGTTAGCCTTGTGCCCGGCCATGGACACAGTGCGGCCCACTCGGCTTGTCCGGGTAGTCGTTCTTGATGCTGGCGTCGAAGCCCGTCGACTGGAACTCCCTTAGATCAGCGCGACCGCCCAGCAGATGTTCCTTCCGATAGTACAGAGTCGAGCACACTCACATGCGGTGGTTGCGGTAGTTGTACCCCACACACAACACATCCCTGCCCCGCAGCGGAGCGAGGAACTGGATGTCCTCCAGCTTCTCGACGGGCGTGCCGGTGAGCAGCTTCCCGTTGACCTCGTCCCAGTTCTCGATCAACGTGTGCAGATCTCGTACGGGCTGGTTGTTCGGAAAGCGGAGGGGCGTGACGGAATCACCAGTCTCGGGCGTGACGGGTGCCCCAGAAGGGCGCGGGGACGAGTGCGTCAAGTGGCCGACGATCCCTTCCGGAAAGGCCTTTGAGCGGTCTGGCAGTCAGCGGGCAGGGCGCGAGCCGGGTGAGCCAGGCTCACACGAGACGAAGTGAGTGGGCGCGGGCTTGCTGTGGGGCATGATGGGACGCTGTGTGCGCTTTGGAGTGCTGTGATGGGGTGCTCGAGTGTGGTGGATGTACTGCTGAAGCCTGATGTTTTATGGTTCGTCTATGGGCATGGCATCATTAAAGCGGGCCGGGCATACCCGACGGTTACGGAACGAGGGGTACCCTCCCAACATCCAGGCTACTTCCGCCAATCCCGTGCCCGGTCGGGCTACGTTGCGGAGAGAGCAAACAGTCGCAGAGAGATCGCGCTACAAAGTATCACAGTGGACTCAGTCACTGAGTGATCGGGCTACAAAGTGTCGAGTGCTATCAGTGGACTGAGGGAGACACATATGCAGCCCGAAACAGCCGCGTGTCTCCATGCTTCTTTCAACTCTTGCGCCCGTCGGTGGACAGAATCAACACCATCAACATTCCCATTCCAAATACCTCTTCATTCGCATACATGCACTCCTACAGCTGTGCCGAAGCAGCACCATCACCCCTCGGATCGCTCCCTGCCGCCCAGACCCTCTTGCCCGTCTTCTGGTCCTTCTGCTGGACAATAAGCTGTCCCTTGCCAAAGTGGATCCGGTCATTGCCCTTGTACACCTCGACCTGGTGGCCCATCGCCCTGAGCTCATCGACGACAGCGTCGGGTATACCGTGCTCGAGCGCGACCGTGCGGTTCCACCACTTGACGTCGTCCACGCTCTCTGGGCGCGCCCCGCCAACCAGGAACCGCGGGGCGTCCAGCGCTGCCTGGGCGTGGTGCCGGTGGTGGATGAGGTTACTGCCGTCAGCCCATGACAGATTGGTTAGGGTGGGCGTACATGAGGACCTGAAGATGGCCCTGGGGCTGCATGTACCCGCCCATCACGCCATAAGCCGCCACGAGCTCCTTGCCCTGCGTGACCATCGCGGCTGCTCGTCAGCCCTTCGTCCGGAGCCCGGAGCCAAAGGAGGCCCGACGCACGGATGATAGTGTGGTACGGCCGCTTTCCAGGCTCGTAGCGGTTAGGATGCTTGTCGTCGTTCAGGACGAAGCCGGCGCCTCGGTTCTGCAAGGTGAAGCCCCGGTCTTTCGGGACGATGCCCGTGCCGAAGCCGGCATAGTTGGACATGATCACTGTTGTCAGCCCCGGAGATACAGGTCCGACCCACTGGAGACCGCGTTGCCCTCGCTATCTGCGGTAGTGAGGTACACCGTGTCGCTGCTGGGCAAGGGGTTGCCATTGAGGTACTGCGCATTGGCTTTTTTGGTGTCAAACAGCTTCGCCCGCTTTTGGAGGTACTCCTGCGTGTCAGCGGCTGACCGCGACCGCGATCGCAACGGAAGCACCTTCGAGAGAAGGTCCTTGACGGGCACGTCCACCACGTTCGGGTCGGCGATCCAGTACTGCGCATCTGCGTAACCCAGCCGCATTGCCTCGCTGATGGTCAGCGCAGCTCCCTGCCTGCTGACAGCGGAACGCCGACCCACATGAGCACATGGTACCACTCGGTGCTGCCCTCCTCTAGCGCCTCGAGGTCGACCACACCGGTTTCTCGCAGGGCGTCGACGATTCCAAAGGCGATCAGCGCGGCAAGGCCTTGTCTGGGAGTCAGCGGGTGTTGCATGACGTACGCGTCGATGGCAGCTCACCCATTCGGCGGACACTCCCAGATTGTGTGCTTGTCCACTCCGTACGTGTACGAAATGGGGTCGACGATCTCAGCCTCGTAGCCTGCGAGGTCGTCCAAGCTCAATGCGCCTCCCCGGCTTTGGACGGCTTTGATCAGCTACCATGTACCCACGGCCAAGCTCCCCAAAATGAGCGCTCACCATCAACAATGGCCTGGGCGTTCTCCCCGGTGTAGTACGCCTTGGCCCCCTTCTCTCCGATGCTCTTCAAGGTCGCGCCCAGTGCCGGGTTGCTGAACAGATCACCAGGCCGAGGCGTCTGCCCGTCGATCAAGAAGGGATACGACTCCTCGCCGAGGCCCTTGCTCGCGTTCTTGAGCAGAGTAGCCGATTTGGACCACTGCGCGTCAGTGCAATCGCCGTTTCAGGCGTACACAAGCCCACCTCGAACGAGCACTGCTGGTGCACCGGGAATCCGTTCCCGGCGAGCGATACCGCCGGCTGTCGATCAGCAATCTCCCTGGCATACGCTCACTGTCTGCCCAGACTCGCCTGCAAGACCTGAGACAGGTCCACACGACCACTGCCCCATTGGCCGTGGATCTTGTCCCAAGCGCCCACTGTGCCAGGGACGGTGATAGCCAGGGGGCTGTCGAAGGGGAACCGCTCCGTGTCGATCCCGCGCGCCCTGATCTCGTCGAGCGTCAACGCGGCCGCAGACTTGCCCGAGCCGTTGATAGCGTGCACATTGCCCGTCTTGGCTTCGTAGTACAACGCAAAGACGTCTCCGCCGATCCCGCAATTGCAGGGCTGCGAACGCTCAGCGACAACTCCCCGGAAAAGTCGGCGGCGTCGAACTCGGCACTCACTTCGGTGACGTTCAGAGCGGCCGCGACGGCCACGGCGGCATCAGCGGCATTCCCGCCCTTGTTGAGGACATCGATGCCGGCGGCTGTCGCCAGTGGCTGCGTGCTGCACACGACGCCCTTCGTTCCTGGTTTCAGTTCCAGCGTTGCCCGAGGGAGTCCAGATAGGCGGCTCACCGAAAACGGTCGACCGGCGCGAGTTGGTCTGGTACTCCCAGGAGGTCTGTTTTGACATGGTTGAGATGAAATTCAAGATTGGGTCTCCTGCTGGAGCTGTACGAGTCTAGTCAAGTATAGGGAACGCGCTGAACCGGGTGGTCCTCGTGCATATGCCGTGCCGTGTCGCGATCCGGTTCGGGCGGAGACCCGGTGAGTGCCATCGGCTAAGTCCGGTTACTTGCATTAACAACCTCGCTTAGCAGAGGCAGGTGGTCCCCCGTTCTTGGCTCGCGTCGGGATTGGCGGTCGTGCAGGTGACCGGCACGGCATGGGGACATATGACAGGGAAGCGTAGACGATTGCTGACACATGTAGCTTGTGTTGCAGCAGAGTCACTGACCCGTTGAGCCCCACATCAGTCGGTAGTAACGGCCCCAGACGCAAAGGTGCAACTGTCGCGACCTTGCCGATCCTGCTCGCCTCTCGCGTTGATACGCGCATAAGCGAACCGAGTGTGTCCAAGAAGCCAGCCTACGAGCCTACGAGGCCTGGTCATGAGGGACCGATGCATGTTCTGACACGCGGCTGGACCATCCTCCTGGCTCCCCGCCCAGCCCCGGGTCCGTCTGATGTGGGGACCCTCCAACATCACTCGTACTCGCCGGCCTCTCCAGCCATACCGTCCCCATTCCCCCCCACCGCAGGCACCAGGTCGTGTCTTCCGCTCAACGCCGCTAGCGTCTCGATAGCCACCTCCGTCCGCTCCAGCAGTCCATAGATCCACTCAGCGGACCGCATAAACTCCTCTCGGGTCGGCAAGGGCGCGAGCGACCTCGTTGGGGGTACACCGCCCAAGCCCGCCAGAGTCGATAGTCTCCTGCCGAGACGGCTCGCAGACGGCGTGATGCTCACTTCTCTCGCGCCCACCCGACCCTGGCCGCGGGGGATCTCGGGTGGGTGAACAGCAGGCGGCGACGGGGAAAGAGCGTATCTGCCGTCCATAGTTCTGCCGACGTACTCCGCGCCTCGATCCTTGCCGTCTTCGCGGAGGCTTTCGACATTCCGCACCGACGGCCCGGGACTGACGATGTAGGTCGCCTCGACATCGCCCGATATCGTCGCGGCGCGTTTCCGACCGATATTCACTTGAGCCGGGTCCGGTGCACCGGTGTGGGTCGAATCACCCGGATCCTCCATGGAGCTTATCATCTGCGCCGCGCGTGCCAACATGGCCATATGCGGCGGGAGTTGCTCGTCGTCCGGTAGCGGGCTCGCGGGCGTGTGCGACCTCTGTCTCGTTTGCGGGCGATCTCTGCGAGCCGAGGTCGGCGTTGAGGCCGGTCGACGGTCCGGCGATGGCCGCGTCCTCGGCGCGGGTCGTAGACTGGACCTGACCATGGAGGGTCGCATGTCGGGGTGCGATGTCTGTCGGAAGAGGGGACGCGGATAAGGCGATCCACGACTGACCGGGCGGGTATGAGGGCTCCCGCCTCGCTCCGTGTGCTGGTTGTCTGGGGACGCAGCTCGCTTTGCATCAGCAGCTATCCAGCATCATCGTGCACATCCAGGACTCTGACTCACCGCATGGTTGCAGATTCTGTCCATCGTGGATCGACCACCGTTCGACCTCGAGGCGCTATCACACTGTCTGCAAGGATGCCGGGGGGACATGAACTGCCCCGGCGGCGTGTTCGCCACGGATGGAAATCCTCTCCGCCACATCGGACCCGACTGCGACCTCCCGTCATCGTCCACGCCCACCTTGGGCGCGTTCTCGTCATCTCGTCCCTCCAGATCGTCCTCTTCCCCGTCCATCTCCGCGTCCACCTCAACCAGCTCAGGCGTCACCGACCTCGCCCGTTTCCTCACGGGAAACCGAAGCGGCAGGGGCCTGTCCGACCCCCTGGCTCGTTTCCACAACGCACAGGCATTACACAACGTCCCGCGCCACTGCGGCGTGTCCACCTCGCCGCAGTTCGTGCACTGCCGCTCGTCGTCCTCGTTCCGCGGCGGGAAGCGGCCCGGGGCGGCGGGCGCTGTCTTGCCGGTCTTGCCGGTCTTGCCGTTCTTGGACGGGTTGGCGGGACGCGTACCCGCCGAGGCGTTTGAGGTGAGGGTGATGGCCACGTCGTGCGGGGACACCTCGCGCAGGGGCGGCGAAGCGGGCGGGGAGGCGAGCGGCGAGGCCGCGAGGACGGGCTTGATATCTTCGCTTTCGTCCATGTTGGGGCAGGCAATCGATCAGATGTAACGGAGTGAAGCTTTCACGATGATGCGGTGTCCTAGTTCGACTCACTCAAGTCGACGTAGCCACGTCTGTAGATCGCTGACAGTGCCGTCCTACCACCACTTTATACCGCATCACATTCCAGGCCGACGTGTCGTGACGCGATCATCCCTTTCACCCTTTCGCCATCCTTTTCACGTACTCCTGCAGGCTGCCGGCCAAAGGAGCCGCCGCAAAGGAGGATTAACGAGGCTTCCCTTGTGCTCGTGTCGGTCCCTGTAGATCTCGAGCGTTGACTTGCATGAGCTCCCCACGTCGGCGGGAAACCTCCCTGCGGTGGTCATCCCCGCCATCCTGGAATCATGGCGCGTAAGCAGGTGGTCCCTTTGTGTCGTCGGCTGATATCGGTCGTGTAGGGTAAATGTGGGGCTGTGCGGGCTCCGAGAATCAGAGTTGTATCAAGTCAGTCAGTCACATCAGTCAACAACGCTTCTGCGCCAGCCACGAACAATGCATGATCTGCAAAGCCGCGGCAATACCTAAAGACGTTACATTACGGCGGCAGCACACCGTCTCTATCGAGACATCGGAGACTCCAGCTCCGGGTGAGGCCATGCTAAAGGTGAAGAGGGAGGGGAGGGGGGATTGAGTCGGGGTTAAGGGTTGATGCACAATGTATGCGGGGGGGGGATGGGGGATCCAGGTCGTCAAGTCGTCGAAATCCTCGTCGTCGTCTGCCTACGCGCTGTTTAAGCCTCCTCGAGCTCCTCCTCTCCGACGGGAATCTCGTCGTCGTAGATCTCCTCGTCGGCGCCGGCCTCCTGGTACTGCATGTACTCGGACACGAGGTCTTGCAAGTTGGACTCGGCCTCGGACTGCATGTTAGCTCTCGTCTGGGCCCTCTGTGGCGCTCGCAACTCACGAATTCGAGCTCGTCCATACCCTCGCCGGTGTACCAGTGGACGTAGGCCTTTCGCCTGTACATCGCCGAGAACTGCTCTCCGATACGCTTGAAGAGGGACTGGATCGACGTGCTGTTGCAGATGAAGGTCGACGACATCTTGAGGCCTCGGGGCGGGATGTCGCACTGGGCGGCCGAGATGTTTCCGGGGATCCACTCGACAAAGTAGCCAGAGTTCTTGACCTGGATCGTTTGGAGTTGGTCCTCGACCTCTCGCATCGAGACCTTTCCTCGGAAGATGCAGCAGACGGTGAGGTATCGCTGCGAGTCAGCAAGGTGTTCAAGGACCTCGGTGTGCTTTTATAACTCACGCCGTGTCGCGGGTCGGACGCAGCCATCATGTTCTTGGCGTCGAACATTTGTTGCGTGAGCTCCGGGACGGTGACGGCTCGGTACGAGGCGGATCCGCGGGCCGTGAGGGGCGCGAAGCCGACCATGAAGAAGTGGAGACGCGGGAAGGGGACCATGTTGACGGCGAGCTTTCGGAGGTCCGAGTTGAGCTGACCGGGGAATCGGAGACACGTCGTCACACCCGACATGACGACCGAGACGAGGTGGTTCAGGTCACCGTATGTAGGGGTGGTGAGCTTGAGCGTTCGGAAGCAGATGTCGTAGAGCGCCTCGTTGTCGATACAGAAGGTCGCGTCCGAGTTCTCGACGAGCTGGTGCACGGAAAGCGTGGCGTTGTACGGCTCGACGACGGTGTCGGACACCTGCGCGTCAGGTGATGGACAACGGTGGGTGCGATGGCAGGACTCACCTTGGGCGAGGGGACGACCGAGAAGGTGCACATCATTCGGTCCGGGTACTCCTCCCTGATCTTGGAGATCAACAGTGTTCCCATACCGGCTCCGGTTCCTCCTCCAAGAGAGTGGGTGATCTGGAAACCCTGGAGGCAGTCGGTGCCCTCAGCTTCTCGTCGGACGACGTCGAGGACCGAGTCGACCAGCTCGGCACCTGGATATCAGCGCCAACGCGACCGAATGACACCGCAAGCCTGCGCCGAGAAAGGTTGATCACGGCCCCACACGTACCCTCGGTGTAGTGACCCTTCGCCCAGTTGTTTCCCGCTCCACTTTGTCCGAACACGCTGCCGTCAGCGATCCTCGCTCCACATCGGTCCCGTCTCGTCACTCACAAGTTGTCAGGGCGGAACAAGGATCCGAGGGGACCACCTCGGATCGAGTCCATCGTTCCCGGTTCCAAGTCAATCAAGACCGCCCGGGGCACGTACTTTCCAGCCGAGGCCTCGTTGTAGTACACATTGATTCGCTCGAGCTGGAGGTCGGTGGTTCCCTTGTACGATCCGTCGGCCTGGATACCGTGCTCCTCCGAGACGACCTCCCTGTCTGTCAGCTCGGCGCCGCGCTGATGTAGAGCAGACTGCTCACCAGAACTTGGCACCGATCTGGTTACCGCATTGACCGGTCTGCAGGTGGACAATCTCTCGCACTGATCGGCCGGACATGTTTGTTTGGTGGGTGAGAGTGGAGAGTGATGATCGAGACGGCGTTGGTGGAGATGGACATGGACGTGTTTGCGCCGTGTTCGTGCAGGGTTTTGATGGTTGTCAGAGCGGTCCGGGTAATCAATAGCGCGTTTCAGGTGAGCAGTGTTGGTCGAGATGGCGATCAGGCGGGTGGGGAGATGTGGTCAGCTGTATTCCCTTGTCTTCTCTGCACGGTGTGCTCACTCGTGAATCGTTAGGTGTCGTGCAGGAAGGGAAGAGAGAGGATGAGGGAGGATAGGTTGGGGGTAAAAGGGGGGTCGAGTATGGCTCTGCCCAAGATGTTTGTTGCTGCTGCTCGCTCTCTCGCTCGACGCGGCCCAACGCACGGCGCGTCAAAGCAACCCACACCCACACGCGTCTATAACCCCGCCCTTTCGGCATTATCCCCTGTCTGTGGCACTTCTTCCCGCCACCAGTCCACCTGTATGCAGGAACTGTTCGTGCATTCCAGTCTGCGTACCGATGGATGCTTCATTCGAGTGGAAGAGCCTTCAGATATCCATTCAACCTTCTATCGCATGTACAAACCCTGTCCGGAGCCCTTGGCCCCACGCCGCATACAACTGATCTACCCACTGATGCCCATCTTCAAGCACCCACCAACGACATCCACCGACTCCCAATCCACCTTCTTCTCGCCCTCCTTATCAGCCTCTTCGTCTCCGTCGCCCGCATCGCGATCGGCATGCTGACGTTGCCTCGTTTGGATATACGTCAACGTGTTCCTAAAGTGCTACCCATTAGTGCTTATCTTGGTAGAGTCCGGTCCGCGCAAGGACGCACCTTGACGATCATGTCTGGCGTGTTGACGCCGTCCACCAGGCCCGGCGCACCGACGCTCTGAGGGTGAACCTCGGACGTGTGGACCGAGTCGATGTTGCTCGTAATGAGCTCGACGAGCGAGTTGATGTACTTTGGCGTGACGGCCTCGACGCCCTGCTCAAAGTAGTAGATGTACCGGTCCAGGGCATCGACGTAGAGCTGCACCGAGGTGAGCTCGTCGATGCAGGACGAGGCTATCCGGAGCGACTTCTGCAGGCACTCGAGCACCCGCTTGCCGTCTCGGTACGGTTCCTGCGCGTCAGTAGGTGCAGGTAGGATTCTACCAATGACCCACCTTGTCGTCCTTGTCGCGCCCCGGCACCTCGCCCTGCCACCACATATGACTCGCAAAGAGCACCGCGGTGGCCTGATGACTCTTCTTGAGCAGCTTGCTGCCATGCAGCGCCGCCTTCGTGATAAGTGTATCGTAGTTGTCGTTCCCAAACACCCGACTCGACTGGAGCGCACCAATGATGCCGGTGATGGCCTGCAACTGTGCGCGCGACTCGCTGATGGACTCCTCGTAGATGACGAACGCTTGCACGAAGAATTCGTAGGTGAGCTCCTCGAGGCGGCAGTCGTCGGCCACCTGCGCGGCGAGGAGGAACAGGCGCAGACACGTCTCGGGTGCTTCGACCTTGTGGTACAGCAGTGAGATGATCTGGTGGATGAACTTGAACAGCGAGGAGAGGCGTGTCTCCCAGTCGTCTTCCTGATCGTGAGCTAAGCCTGTCTGGCAGTTCGACACTCCGCCACCCACCTGAGCCTCTCGCGTTTTGAACCGGCGAGCGAGCTGGATACCGCTCGCGATCAACGGAGGGAACGTATACCTGATCCTCTCGCCGCCCTCTGCGAAGTGCCGCCTTGCTGTTTGCAGCAGCTATATCGTCAGCCGCGGGGACAAGATCTTCCGACAGCTCGGCAGACCCACCTCGAATTGCGTCTCCAGGCTGTCCGACTTGAACAGATGCACCATTCTCGCGACCCAGCCCTGCTCCTCTGCCAACTCCCGGTGGTCAACCTGCTGTCTCTGCCTCGGACCGGCATTCGGGTCTTTCTGGTCCCGGACCAGCACAGCACACAGTCCCAGAACCCCCGAGACATCCTCAGGTGTCTCGATCAACGTGTTGTTCTTGAGCACCGATGAGACCACCGCTTGGCCGACCGATAAGCGGGTGGTATAGGATTGCAGGGAAAGAAGGGGAATATACGATGGGATGGCCAGGAGGGTGAGGACGGAGAGGTACGATTGAATAGGGGCGAGGATGAGCGCGAGCAGGTTGGCCGCTGTTTGTGGGGAGTGGATATCGGGGCTGGTGTGAGCGAGATGGCTGCTGTCTGCACGGGCCGACTCACTTCGAGGCAAACTCCTGCATTTTACCCTGCGCGAAGGACAGAATTTGATCGACGTATTCGAGTCTGTCCGGGTAACAGCTCAAAGAGAGGTTGATCAACGAGACGCAAAGCGCCGTGATGTCTTGGATGGACAGGTCGGGTCGAGCCTGCGCATTAGTGGTTGACTCCCTGTCCAGGAGGAGCATAAACCCACCTTGATAAGCTGCACGACCTGCTCCCAGAACATCTCGAACAGCTTAACATCCTGCGGAATGCCTCTGAACTTGGCTGGCGCTGCCGGGGCAGGCTCGGCAGCCGCAACCGGCTTCTCTCCGACCGCGCCATCCTCCGCGCCACCCTCCGCCTTCTTCTCCGGCTCGACAGCCGCCTTTTTCTCCTCATCTACGCTCTTATCTTCCGCACTGTCCTGCTTGGTCGGGCTTGGCGGTTCCTCTCCCGCCCATTCAGCCGCTTCGGCAGGCTTCGCCGGGCTCTGCACCTTCTCCCCCTCAGCGACAGTCTTCCCCTTCCCTCTCGCGCCCTTGACCCTCTCCGCCAGCCGCTTAGCAGCCTCCTCCTCCTGACGCTTCTTCTCCTCGGGATCCTCGTTCTCCGCCTCGCGGGCCGCAAACGCCGCGAGTCGGTCGATCAGAGCGATCACGATGTTCTTGATGTTCACCCGGGGGTGCAGGTTCGCGCAGGTCGAGAGGAAAGGGCCGAGGGTGTGGAGGTGGAAGTCGTCGGTGAAGACCTGGATGACGGCCTCCATGAGGTACTCCTGCGCGATGACGTCTTTGCAGTTGACGACCTGCTCGAGCACCGAGGGCAGGATCGTATTGCGGTACATGTCGAGATCGACGCCTTCGAGCTGGGAGAGCCGGACGAGGTTCGTCCCGACCAGGATACGGAGATCGCGCCGCTCCATCTCCCGGCGCTCGCGTTCTCGCGAGTGGCCTTGGTGCTGGAGCCGGACCCAGAGCTTGTTCATCTCGATGAAGTTGGTGAGGATGAAGCCGATCGTGTCTTGGAGGTTTCCCTCGGGCCTGCGTGTGAGTGTCCGGGCGCAAGTACGCGGGCCACAACGCACCCCTCGCTGACCCCGACGGGGAGAAAATCCCTAGTCTGTCCCGAAAGATAATGCCTCAAGAAGAGGCCGCGCGTGGGGTGCTGCACACCTCGCGACATCTCCAACATGTCCTTCATGATCTCCTTGACCGGCGCGTCCGGTATCGACATGTACACGGAACCGACCGTGATCATGAGGTACAGTCGGGGGACGATGTTGCCCGCGTACCTGGACAGTCAGCTCCGCCGCCTATCGTATCTGGACCTTTCAACGCAGCTGGGCGCCGAGACTCACTGGACGAGCTCGTACAGATCCGCGAGGTGGAGCTTGCCCTCGCCATGAGCATCGTACAGGTAGTTGCTGAGATATCGGAGACTGTCAAAGACGCTCATGTACAGCTCGTAGTACTGCTTCGGGCCGAGGCTGCTTGTGCGCAATTCGGCGAGCATGGATGATGCGGCCTTGAGCGCCTCCATGATCTGGTCCTGCTCGAGACATCGTCGGAGCTGGACCGTCTGGACCTTGATGGTGCCGAGGACGTCGCTGAGAATCTTGGCCTCGTCCATGGTGCTGCGGGGATGGGTTAAGTCGGCAGGGTGAGATGGGTACGAGTACGGATACGAGTACACAGCCCGGGGCTCGGGTGCGAAGGGCCCGGAGGGATCAATGACGGATGATATGATGCGTGGAGGTGGCGGCGATCTCCGCTTCAATGGTTGCTACCGCTTCAGCAGCCAGCGGGATCCCCGCGCAAGCTCCGTTGACCAGCTTCACCGGCTCATTTCGTCTACTCGTCGACCAGTCTCTGTCCTCACGAACGCAATGGACAACATATCACACGTCCGGTCGCGCTCGACCTCGCCCTCACATAGCGTCAGAAGAGCCCCACCGGATCCGAACCGAGTATTCCGAGCGTGCGAGCTGTGCTTCAAAGCGAAAACAAAATGCGACGACGTGACGGAAGCCGGATGTTCGCGGTGCCGCGCAAGGAGGAGAGACTGCTCGTTGGTGCAGGCCATCTCTGCCTCTCGATCAGAGCGCGACCGGAGCCCGATGTATCCGCCCCGGCTGCGCGAGTACGATGACACGCGGTCGTCGTGGACCAGGCAGTCCGGCGGGCTGGTGGAGCAACATGATGCTCAGCTACGGCTCATGGAGGACCGGGTGCGGTACCTCGAGGACCGGCTCGTCAGCATGCAACTGGACCTGCAGCATCTCAGCCAGGGTCACCAGCGCCAGCAGAACCAACTCCAGCACACGTCGTTGTCCGCTGGGAATCAGCTGGCCCAGCCCGCTCGTCCGCCAAGCATCAACCTCTTCGATCCGGCCACCCCTGCCCCGCCGTTACCGTCGGACGACCCATTTTCGTTTTTCCCCTCCCAGGCCTCGAGCTCCACTCTCGACATCCCGTCGAACAACGCGACTGGGCCGACCTCGATACCAACACCTGCGACCGGAGCGAAGGAGGAAGACTTCGTCAAAGTGTATAAGCGCCGGATGGACTGGAACTGCTTCAACAAGAGCATCGAGAAGGGTCCCGCCTCGCTCGTCTTCGACGAGTCCTGCTTCCGGGGTGTCCCGATGGATGAGTTCCCAGATGTCATCAAGCGGGGCTACTTCACCCAGAACCAGATCGATCTGGCGTTTCACCTGTGAGAGAGGCGGGACTCGGGATAAGCGTCTGGTGGCGCTGACGGCAGATTCAAGCACGTCTTCTCGCAGATCGTCCCGATGGTGCCTTTTTCGGACGTCAACACCCCCACGCCGACGCACCCTTTCATCATCCTTGCCTTTCTCACCCACCTACAGGGACAGCTGCCCCACGATGTCGACTTCGAACCGATGGTCGACGAATCGATCCTGTACGCCATGACGGGTTGCGTCTCGCCGAAAGTCGTCCTGGCGTTGTACATACTCAGCTTCGCGCCGCTTGCCCCGTCGAGTGCGGAGCATACGCCGGTGACGGCCATGCGGCTCATTGCGCTCGCGTACTCTACGGGCAGGGATCTGGGGCTGGATGAGGCGATCGAGCGGGCTATCAACCTGGAGTGGGGGATTAGCGATTCGCAGATGGAGATGGTCCTGCTGGTACGTGCGGCCATATTCACATGCGCCATGTGCTGATTGGCTAGTGGATTGCCGTTCGCAACCGCTACAACCTGTGCGTTGGGGCCGATATACATCAAGATCCACCGCTGACTCGCAGGCTCCGCCTCCAGTGTGCGCGTGCCGGGGGCCTCGAAGCAGACTGGACGTCCCGTATACCAGCTCATCCCTCACGACTTGTGCAGCACACAGTCAAGTACCTGCAAGCTGAGAGCGCCATGATCGAATCGGCCCGGCACGTCGTGGCGACATTAGCGCACGAGGAGATCTCCCTGCATTCACGGTGGGCCGACATCGATACCGTCGACGTCGCGTGGAAAGAGTTTCATGCCAAGATCAAATCCATGCAAAGCGGCGACTGGGCCGGCAACGGTGAGGTGACCATCTTCAGACGTCTACTGATGCCAGACTTTCCGGCGCTGCGGCACGAGCTCCGCGCCCTAGCCTACCTTGTCGCCCTACGAATGACCATGTGTTTCGCTAACCCCCGACCCATCCTCAATCTCGACTACATCACCCGCGCGCAGGTCTTGCACGGCACAGCATTCCGAGGCACCTCCACTGACTTCATCGAGTCTTTCTTGACTACGTACCGCCTCAATCCGGCGCTTCTCCGGCCCCGAAATTCCGAGACGATCACTGTCGTGTGCCTGTCGACCACGCGGCGGGCCCACAACATCGTCGCGAACCTCCAACCGGGATCGGACGTCTTCAAGCTCGCGCAGCTGGAAGAGGCCGAGGGGATCGTGCGCCAGAACAAGGGCATTGCGGGGACCATGCTCCGCGAGATGTGGTCGCAGTTGGATGATCCGCCCCAGGTGGACGAGGCGATGGAGCCGAATGGGGACGGCGGGTTCAATCTGGATTGGCTGGGCATCGAGGGATTCGATTGGCTCATGCAGGCCACGAACTAACGCAGTATATAGCATACGCATGTGCATCGCACTAGCTGATATCTGTCAATCCGGTGGGACTGTGGAGCGCAGCTTGCACGGCATCCGCCCAGGCACCAGGCGGCTTGGCGGCGGCTGCTCCATGGCATCGATGGCGGAACAACACCACCCATTGCATTTCCGGCATCGCCGATCGCATGCGCCATGCCGCGCTGTGGGCGTGACCGGAGGTGACGAGCACAAAACCTCTGACCGCGTTGGAAGCGATCGACTGGGCGGCGAGTTGGGCGGCTCGATTACGCACCTCGGCGTCGACTTCCAATGAATGGAAGGTGACGCGCAGAGGCATCGATCAACCTTCTCGCACGGATGTGACGCTTTTTGACCGCTGAATTCCTGAGCCTGTCCTTGACCGCCGACATCGCCGAAACTTCGTGGAAAGACCAGACCAGCGACACCGCTTTGTCCCCCTTCACTTGCACGAAGTTCCGACAGCGCGTCGAGCACCTTTGCCGACGAGGTCACCAAAGTCCGTTCCACAAACAGAACACTTTGCCGATGTTCCGTCGGGGAGGCAGGGGCGGCAGGGACTACAGGAACGCGAAAGGGGATCGGGAGGCCGGGCAAATATGTTGAGGTACTTGCAGATGAGAGTTGGCGGGCGTCTTGCCACCAGCAACCGGGCAGGCTACCTTATCGTTCTCGCCGTCGCGAGGGCGAGTGGGAGCTGAGATCGATCCACAAACGTCCAAGGATCTCATGATGCAAGGTGGACCGAGTAAGGGCGTGCAACACGTAGAAATGGGCCCGACATTGGGTATCCAGGCGACCAAAGGACTATAAGGATCGAACACTAGACTGCTCAGAACCGGCCTATCTCAGGGACCAGAGGGCGTCTCTCTCTCTCTCCTCTTCGCACTTCCATCTCCCCGCCTCTTCGCCTCCCGCCCTCGCCTCTCGTTCTAAAAGAGGCTGTCGCTCTCACCATTGGTCCATCACCTTGACCTCAAAGTCCTGGACGTCGCTCGTTGTCGACTGTCATCCATCATGATTCCTCGCCGCCCATTGTCCCGCCTGGTTGCTCGGCCTGCGGCGACGCGCCCCATCCAGTCACGACTCTCGCCAAGATCTTCATCGCTCGACACTGACTTGCCATTCGACGTGTCTGCGCCGTTGAGCGCTGCCGAGCGCTCAGAGATAACGCGTTTTCAACTCGAGCGCAGCCCATCCTTTCTCCGGGACACGAACCTCCGTCCCGAAGGACGCCGATCTCATGTTGCCGACCCAGCACTGCATTTCAATGATTACTCGTGTGTTGTTTGTACTCATCACACCCCCGTGATGCCTATCTTCGCGCTCACAGACCAGCCGTCCAGAATTCCTCGCATATTTGGCAGTGCTGGGACGTAAATCATCTCTCCAGCCGCAGGGCCGCATAGAGCAGGTCGAAGAGGGGCGAAGAATTCTGTCTGATGCGAGACAAGCGGGCCGTGGGTAGGTGGGGCGTTGCACCCTTTCAGGCCACAAGCTCTATGCGTGCTGACATCAAGGTTCTTCGTATCTGACAACGACGCCCACAATGTGGCGCCCCTCCCGCATCAGGCACCGTCCGATTGGGTTGGGACGTTGTTCAAATATCGACAGCACTTCGCCGAGGCTGAACGAGGCAAGTTGGAGGAGTGCTCATTCGACAGCGGCGCAAGTTTCTGGCGCCGTCGACAGCGAGCGCTTCTAATTGAAGGTGGGCGGGCGGGTGACGTCTACGTGCCGGGTGAGAAGCTCGACCACGAATCGATAGTCTTGGCAAGTCTTCAGCGTCGCTAGACAGGCTAGATCAGGGGCTGACATCCAGACCAACGTGATGCTCCCGATCCCTCTCTTTATTCTCGCCCTGTCCGACACGCCTCGCTTCCCGCCGCTCACAAAGCTCATGGAGGCTCTTTATTCCGTCGAGGCGCATCCCTTTCATCTTGCATTCGAATTCGGAGATGTGTCAGTCGAAGATCTGCTCGTGTTCCGGGACGAACACTTGTGTGAAGTTTTGGACATGGAAGATCGGGCGGATGAATCGGCAAAGATGCGCAAGGTCGAGATGCAAGCTTTGACAGGATGGGAGGGGCCGCTACCGATACGAGAATGGAGGGCGCAGGCAGAGGACGAAGCATATGCTCGCTGGGCGGCCAAGGATGTTGCCAGTCAGCACTGATGAGCGGGGCTGGGGGACCGGATGGATCACACGACAGTACATGATGACGACTTTCACGACGCCGTAGCGTATATGATGATGTCCGTCTCGACGTCGTATATGATCGACACAATATCATCGAGACTGCAACGGGGTTGTCCCACGCCGCACGCAGCGCAAGATCTATGCGCGTCCCGGCTCGATCTTCTGCGCTGCTGTGCCCGCTGGATGGAGCCCTTGCACCTCCTGCACCGTTTGCGCGTCTTGTACGCTTTGCCCGCCTTGATCTCCGGCACTGACCTCCGGTTCGCTCCTTCCTTCGGGCAGAGTCAAAGCAACCTTCGCCACATCGTCTTCCTCATCCGACGGCCGTACCGATATACTCGCCGAGTCCACCGGTGCCGACGGCCCCTTCTCCGACCCAGCAGCCGCTTCGATCTCTTCCGCCTTGACCTCCAGATCATTCTCGGCCTCCTCTCGCGCCACGGACGCCGCACCCGGAGCCAAAAGCTCTCCCAGGGTGCCGTTGGAGTACTTATCTCCGCACTCGTTACACACTGTACATCAGCACCGCGCTCCGACTCGCCCTCTTGCTCAGCACTGGGAGTTACTCACAGGTACCTTTCCCGCCCGGGCCCTTCCGCCACACCTTCTGGTCGGTCCTCGCACACCCCTCGCAAACCATACCAGGCTTCGACCGTTTCCCGACATTCTTCACCCGCCCTTCGCCCTGCGGCTTATTTTTTCCGAGCTTGAGCTTCCCCACCCGGCGGTTCACGCTCTTCTTGGCGCCGGCCTCGACGCGCTCATCGAGCATATCGAGCGACACAGGCATCTCAAACATGACTTCCTCCTCCGCCTGCCCGCGTTTGCGCTTCGGCTGCGGGACGACCTCCTCCTCTTCGTACTCTGCCCCCTCGGGCGGCGGCGAGGTGAGGTACAGAGGGCGCGTCGACATGGGGTATTTGCGCGGCGCCCAGCGATCGGCCATTGCGTCCTTGATATCTGTCCGTGGGCCGGGGAGACGAAACTTGGGGAATGTACGGCTTGGCACGCGTTGGAGCAAGCGCTCGATTCGATGTTGGCGGTACTCGTCGTATGCCTTCCGGAGTCGGGGATGCAGAGACGGGTCGAAAGGTTTCGGTATGGGCGGGCGGGTTGGGGTCCCGGCAGGTGCGACGTTCGCAGCATTCGCAGCATTCGCAGCGGCCGGTGCGGCCGTCTCAGCGGTTGCAGGTCCGGTAACGCTCGTCTCCAGCAGATCCGGCCGGGCCACTCCTAGGGCTTTCATCTCCACCCCGTCAATGTGATCCATCACCCACCGCATCTTGTTCCATGCCGCATCATCCACGCCTTCCAGTCGTATAGTCACAGCGCGGACATTCCCCTCAGGGGGCATAAAGCTCTCCGCACCCATGTTGAGTAGCGTATTTGGGTCGATATTCCGCTCGCTTGGCACCTGCGCTGCTGTGTCTCCCCTTCGATGTGATCGAGGCGAGGGCGGAACGCGTATTCGCGTCTTTGGCGATTTAGGTGGCTTGGAGGGTTGGGCTTCTGTCGCCTCCGCATGGGACGCAACAGGGGCGTCTGGTCCAGAGATGGACGGGACGAGCACTTCGTCGTATGCTTTCGAGTAGAACGGCATCCGTTGTGCGAGTTTCTCCCAGTCAGGCTTGAGCCAATCGTCGACCGGAATAATCGTTGAAAGCAAGACCGTCCCTTTGGGTGGGGATATGCCGGGAAGGAGTGGCAGACCGCTGCGAGCCGGCTGACGTGGCAAAGCGGGACATATTTCCTCGGCAGCGACAGCTTCCGCAGCGTCGACGTCCTTAAGTCCTTCCTTTTTGATGCCCTGGGGCGTACTGGCACCTCGACCCAAAGATTGCCGCGTTCTTCCTCGAGCGGGCACAGACTGGGGTGTCGCCTCATCCCCCAAAACAGCAGGACCTGGAAGTGACGTTTGTGCGACCAGCGAGGCCGTCACTTCGGGCGGGGCGGTAGTCTTTGCGACGACCGGAGATCCAATTCTCGAGACATACGACTGCGAGCCTAGCGGCAACAAGAACTTTTCAGTTGGCGTCTCTTTGAATGCGATAAGCAAGAATGGCGGCGGGAGGGGGTATATGCGGTTCGGAGGTGGAGGCGGAACATTGGACAAAGCTGCTGGCTTTGTGGGGATGTCTGGATGGCCGCGGTCTGGAAGCCCGCCAGGAGACGCATTCGTGGGGAGGCGTGCTGCAATTGAGGGTGTCGCAGTTGTAGCGGGCTCGAGTTTCGTCTCACTCGGAGAAGGCGCAGGCGGCGCAGAGAGCTGGCCCTGGCTTCCCGGAGTTGTCGGAACCGGGGGACCTGACTGGGATGTCGAGACGGACGCGACTGCTCCTGCCGCGGATGTAACCGACACGCTGGGTGCTGAGAGGCTGGTGGATGCACTCGGGGCAGAAGTGTTTGACCGAGCAACGTCCGGGAGTAGCTCGGGATCAATGGGCCCACCACCGGTCTGCGGCTCGCCAGTCATGTCGAAGTCGTCGTCAGAGCTATCGTCGTCTACTGGCGGCTCGGTAGTAGCAGCCGGCTGCTTGGTCTCTGCTGGTGCTGTGGCCGTTTTGGACGAAGCTGCCTGGGCCGTCGAAGCGGTCGTGGACACGGGAACCATGGCGCTACCGGAGGCTCCGACCGCGGGCTTGGAATCCGCTTTGCTGTTCGTGGGAACAGGAGGCCGGGGCGTCGCGACGCTTGTTACAGATGTTGCTGGGGTCCTAGGGGTTTGAGGCAGCCCATCGAGCGGACCCTCACCCACTCCTTCTCCCTTGCCTAGTCTAGCGACGATTCGACCGAGTTTCGCCAGCTCTTCTTTCGAAGCCGTGTTGCGAGCGGCTTTGTGGATGATTACAGATAGCCATGGATGTTGCGTTGCGGCTTGATTCACGCGTTGTATCAGATCCGGCTCCTGCTCGTTAGCCTTCTGCGGCATTCCAAGCCAACAGGGCCTCACGATGGGCGGTCGGGCACGAGGTGCGCCAGGCGGTCGACCTACCCCAGTCCCTGCGGCAGGTGGCCGAGGTGCTGGTGCCCCCGGCGGCGGCCCTGACGGACGACTCGGTCCAGCGACTGGAGGGCGAGGCGGCCTGATACCAGGCGCCGGGGGTCCAGGCTTTACAGCCATGCCCGCAATCGCTGGCAGATGCTTCTTCTTCTCTTTGACCGTTGCGGGAGCGCCGCCCTCGTGTTTCCGTTTCTTCGGCACCGCGCCACTCGGCGTGTCCCCCTTCTCTCGCTTCCTCGGTCCGTTGGGCTGATCCACCCGGGGATTAACGAAACGTCCCATCCATATCTCTGTCCCGGGGTACGAAATGGGTCCGATGCTCAGTGTCACCCGGGCGATACATTCGATTTCGTGCGCCGGGGCGATCGACCTCTCCTTGGCCTTTGCCTTCGGCTTGGGTGGGCGACTCTGCCCCGGCTGCTCTGGCATTTCGGCGGTCGCGGAGCCGGGTGATTGGGAGTTGGTTGGGGCTGAAGTTGCGCTTGGCAGAGGTCGGGCCGGGGCGTGGTACTCTTTGAGGGGAAGAGGTGGTTCGGGGGGCGCAGGGGTGGGGAACAAGAATGTACCCTTTGGTACAGGCCGGGCCCGTGGCCGCGAATGGGATGGGATGGGCGGGTGCGAGAAGATGTGGGGGAGGAGATGGGTCAGATGTCGCTGGCGCGTCTGCGTGAGCGAGAACGGCAGCACCAAGCTGAACGTGAGCGCGACTTGCTTCAGGTCGCCGCGTGGACGCACCTGTCTGCAAGACTGAGCAACGGCTCCCCCTTGTCTTCCTCTGCCCTCTGCTCGACATTAAGGACCTTGACGCCCTCTTCCATTTCCACATCACCGGCCTCGACCTCTCCATCCTCTGGCGTGGGCGCGTCCGCTACATCTTTGACGAGCTCTTCCTCGTCGATCTCGTATCCGGCCTCATTGACGATCTGAGGTCGTGAGCCGACGGGCAGGTCGATATGCGGTATCGGCGCCAAGCCTAGTTTGGAAAGTGCACGAGCTGACATTCCGTGCTATCTGGCGGACATGCGGGTTTCAACGGTGAGATGAACGAGATGAGCTGGACGAGTGTGATGAGCGATCAAGGTTGAGTGAATACCAAGGCGACACGAAAGGCTATTTGGTCTGTCCAATTCATCGCTCCTCTCCCTGTACCTCCCTCCATCATGCGATAGATACATCCACACCTATCGCCTGCGCGTGTAACACATTGCGGCAGGCTGTTCATCTGCATCTGCCAACTTGGGTCTCCCCAACCCGGTCGTCGACCCTCCCTGGGCCTTGGTCCAGCTGTATCAGCGACACGATGGCGCTCTCAGCTCGACCCGTCTTTGTTTCTGCCGGACTTCTCCTCCTCACCCTGGTCCCGCCCTTTCCTTCTATACTTCGAGCCACACTCGCTGTTCCGCTCTGGGTATCATTATTCACCACGCTCTCTACCATATGGATCGTCGTTACCGTCTCTCGCTCTGAACGCCAGCTGTCGCCCTCCCATCACCGACGCTATGGTCGCCCGACACTCGGCTTCGAGACACCCTCAGCATGGTCTGCCGTGCGCACACGAGCGCAGTGGGAGCTTCAAGCCTCCAAGCCCAAACTACTCCATACTGCAACATCCGACACGCTAGACCGCCGCCTGGACAGAATATTCGAGCTCATTCAATCAACCTTCATCCTGCCGTGGTTCAGCCGGATCTCGCCTTCGCCGGTCTTTCCCAATGCCGTCGAGGTTTTAGTCAGGCGTACATTGTCGACCGTCGTCGGGCGAGCGGAGAGCATCGATTGGTCAACGTTGATTGTTTCTCGACTCACTCCCATCATCACGGATCATCTGCACCACTACCGCACAGTCGAGCACCTCTCTTCCAGCTCGAGCGCACCGACCCCGTACGCCGCATTGCCCCTTCCTTTGCCGGCCAAGCCGCACCCGGCGTTATCGCAGCAGGTTCACGTATCGGCCAAGAACCCTCTGGCTCATGTCGAAGCTCATTTCCGAGCCACACTGGATCGGGTCGTGGATCAAGCCTTACCGACGAAGGACGCCTCCGATGTGGTCAAGACGCTGGTCCGTGAGATCGTACTAGGTACGATACTTTTGCCGATGTTTGAGATGCTGTGCGACAGCGACTTCTGGAACAGGCAGATGGACGAGAAAGGGGGAAGGTATCTCCATGAGCAGTAAGTGTGCCTTGTCACCCAGCTTATGGCAATCGGTGTTGACGAGCAGGAAGCAAGTGAACAAGTTCTTGTCCGCACTTTCCAGCCTGCCCGAGCAGACCAAGGACTCGCAGAACAACTCGCCAGTCCGGTCCAAATCGCTGCCAACTCCGACGTCAATCACCGCACAGTCGTCCACACGGCAGTTCGAGGCGTTCTTGCGATCTATACCCAAAGTGAAGACCCTTGGCGAGGCGAGAAGGCTGCGAGCAGATGTGGACAGGGAGTACCGACTGGCAAAGATCGAGCTGGACGGGACTTCATCGCTAGATCGAGCGGACCATGATGCTGAGAAGGACGTGAAGAGGACGAAGAAGTATCTGAAGCGGTTGGACAGGGCAAGATTGGAGGTGGATGCTAGGATCACTGTGCTGTCGCGATCACCCGGAAAGGTTTGTCAGTTGTATTTGCGTTGCCGCCTGCTGATCATAGCCTGCGGCGCCTCCCATGCGAGCAGCAGCGAGCTCGATGTTGGTCGACTCATCCGACTACGCCCACGTTGATCTTCACACGGTACTCTCAGATCCTTCGTCATTGGCCTACTGGCTCGAATTCATGGAACGGGGGTCCCGCTCGCGCTTAGTGCAGTTTTGGCTTACCGTCGAGGGGTTCAAAGACCCGCTCGAAGGGATCGGCCAAAACGCTACACTGGACGGGACGCTGATCGCTTCGGATGTGCAAACGAACCAGAGCGCACAGACGGTGTTCGAGGATGTCTCTTTCTTACGCGAGACGTACTTCACTTCCACCAATGAGCTCCTTTCCCTCCCCGCGCGGCATGTGGCCGTCATTGACGAGCTCGTGCAAGCAGGGCGACTTGCGCCCTCAGACGTCCGACGCGCCAAACAGGCGATGTTTGCGTGTCAGCAGGCGGTATACGATCAAATGCAGGAGGAGGACTGGGCAGGCTTCAAGAAGAGCGAGCTTTACATCAAAGCCTGCTCGGATTTGTCGAAAGGGTCACTTCTGCCACGATCGCCGGTCAACAGCCCGAAGACCTCTTCCTTCCCTTTTCTGCCGACGTCTCCGGCACCGCCAGTCCCGCTCCGTCAACAGACGGCACCGGTCCTTCCCCCTCGCAAAGCGCTCCAAGCAAGGGAATCCACCTCCCCTCCTCTTCGAGCCCTGCCCTCGCTGAACGGAGGTCAATTCACGCCGACGTCGGCCACCCCAGCGGCGAGCGTCTCGCTATCGCCGTCAGATCTGGATCGCCGAGTCTCAGAGATGAGACCGTCGATGTCGCATCACCTCAGCCACCGCAACGACTCCCCCTCCAGCTCACCAGCCACTCCTTCGGTCAACGCACGTAGATCGATCCAACTAGACTTCCTCATCGGCGACGAAAGCGAGAAAGTGACCTCGAAGCTGTTCGATGACGAAGAAGAAGGAGGCGAGGATCGAGCGGAGGAGGAAGACGACGACTTCGTGCAGATCCAGCGGATGGAAGCGATACAGGCGGCTCTGAACGAAATCATCGCTTCAGACGATATGATCTCGAGCCGGACGCTTAAGCGCGAGAGCACGTCGCCGACGCCGGACACCAAACTTCCTCAGCCGTCCATGTCGTCATCGATGGTCCTCAGCCCGAAGCCGGAGACGATTGACCCGTTGGGCAAGATCGTGTCCCGCAGCGTGGAGGACCTTCGCGCCGTTCAGCCGACACGAACATATTCCTCCGCGCCGTCATCTCGTGTCGCATCAGGCAGGCCCGGCCTCACGCATCGCAATAGTCTGTCTGAGCTGAACAAACGCTCAAAACTGCTATTCGACGATGAGGTCATCGACGAAGATCCCGATGATGCCGGCGGCGAGAGGGACGACGAGGAAGGTCTGCCGCAGACGTCCTTCCCTAGCGATGCGCACCTCGGGGGCGAGATCGCCCGTATGCAGGATAAGATTCAGGAGCTGGTCAAGCAGGAGCATCTGCTCGATACACTGATTCGGCAAGCGGAGCTGACCGGCAATGCGGCAGAGCTCCGGATCCTCAATCGGTCGCAAGCGAGCGTGAGGCGCGAGCAGCGCACGGCCATCTTTCAAAAAGCGCAGTTAGAGCAGCACGAGGAGGAGGGGCGGATCGTGGCGGGTCTCACGGCTGTGAGCATCCCTATAGCAGTGACTGTCTCAGAGGATGGCGACGGTGGGAAGCAGGTTGTGCGCTACTCCATAACGGTCCGGCAGGGCCAAGCGGACGCGGAGAACACCCATCATTGGACCGTGACGAGGAGGTACAATGAGTTTTGGGAGCTGGATAGAGGTCTCCGGGATTGGGCGGGGAACAATGGGCACGCGGCGCTGTTGAAGGGGATGGATGAGCTCCCACCCAAGAAGCTTGTGCCGAACTTGTCGGCGAGTTTCATCGACAGCCGTCGGCAGGGCTTGGAGAAGTACCTCCAGGTAAGCGTGCTCCACCCTCTGGAATAGGCGGAGCCTCGTTGACGTTACAGCGCGTGATCGCTGAACCGTTTCTGTGCGAATCACCTCTGCTCCGGATCTTTTTATCGCGATCGGCGGCCGCAAATCGCGCTCTCGCAGCCTCGAACTCGCTTGCTTCGCTGGCACCGCACAACATCGTCAGATCACTGTATAAAACAATGGCAACCTCGCTGGATGACAATCTCCTCGGCCCAAACATGCTCGACATGATCCAGACTACGCTTGCGCGGCAACTGACCGAGTTCGGCGGTCTCGTCGGTATCGCCACGGACGACATTGCGGGCATCGGGAGCTCGTTCCTATCTCAGGCGCTCAAAGCAGGATGGTCGAAGGAGCTGCCGAGCCAGGCACTGACGGCATCAACAGCTGGACCGTCGGCCGTCTCTCCGCTTGGTCCGATTGCGCTGGGCGGGGAGTCTGGCTCAGGCTCGTTCACCGCTCCGATATGCGACCTGTTCGTCGAGATGTTTGACCTCAAAGAGAATAACTGGTTGAGGCGACAAGCAATCGTGGTCATCCTGCAGCAGTTTCTGGGCAGTACCATCGAGAGGTACGCCCGTTGCACCCTGACGAGACCAGGATAGAGCTGATCTGATAGGAAGGTGAGGGATACCATGAGAAATGCCATGTCTGCCGAAAGCGTCGAAAGGAGTTTGGCGGGTTTCCAAGAGGTCCTTTGGCCCGGAGGTGAACGACGTCCGCCCGGTGTGCCCCGCACGGAGGGGGAGAAGATGGAAACAAAACAGAGGGCTAGCCGGAAACTTGGGCTGCTGATACCTGGTGCGCTCAGCATCGGACGTGCTTCGCCAGCGTGAGCTCATACCAGATGTCGCGGCGAACATGATTGGCCGGGGAAATGCCCGTCGTGCCGCGCGGCGAGTCTTTGGGGTCTTGCAAGATGAACGCTTGAATCAGC
>Ga0308169_10000929_pt1 | contig 37668 bp, 32 predicted proteins | sample PhyBR1_2_FD_202139 | JGI IMG/M metagenome (GOLD analysis project Ga0308169, IMG submission 202139) | Phyllosphere microbial communities from UC Gill Tract Community Farm, Albany, California, United States - DLSLSB.R1 | ecosystem: Host-associated > Plants > Phyllosphere > Unclassified | place...
CACCCGGTCGTCGATGTCGACCGTCCACACCGATCCGCCTGGTGCGACCATCTCGGCCAGCAGCGCGGCGTTCGTACCCCCGGAGCCGATCTCGAGGACGTCTTCGCCCGGCAGAGGCGCGGCGATCTCGAGCATCAACGCCTGCATCGAGGGAGCCGAGACCGTGCTGACCTTGACGCCGTCGTCCTCCGCGATGGTGTGGGTGCGATCCGCGTAGACCTCCTCCAGCGCCGTGTCGGGGATGAACGCCGTGCGCCTCACCCGCTCGAACGCATCCCGCACACGCGCGGAGCGGATGCTCCCCTGCTCGGTCAGCTGGTCGATCAGTCCTCGTCGCGCGGTGAGTTCGGCATCCATGAGCCGATCCTGCACGGGGTCACCGACATCCCGCTCAGGCTCAGTCCACCGCTGCGCGCGCCCCGACGAACGCGGCTACGCAGCGCTCCACCTGCTCCGGCGTGTGCGCCGCGGAGAGCTGCACGCGAATGCGGGCGAGCCCGCGCGGCACCACCGGGAAGCTGAACGCCGTGACGTACACACCGTGCGCCTGCATCGCCTTCGCGATGCGCGCAGTCAGCGCGGCGTCGCCGAACATCACGGGCACGATGGGGTGCTCCCCCGGCTGCAGGTCGAAGCCCTCCTCCGTCATCCGCCTCCGGAACAGCTCGGCGTTCTCGCGCAGTCGCGCGCGGAGATCGGCGGAGCCCTCCACCAGGTCCAGCGCGGTGAGCGTGCCCGCGACGATCGCCGGGGCCAGGGTGTTCGAGAAAAGGTACGGACGCGAGCGCTGCCGCAGCAGCGCCACGATGTCGCGGTGGGAGGCGACGTAGCCGCCGGATGCCCCGCCCAGCGCCTTGCCGAAGGTGCCGGTGTAGATGTCCACGCGGTCCGACACCCCGCACAGCTCGGGAGTGCCACGGCCGTTCTCACCGATGAAGCCCACCGCGTGCGAGTCGTCGACGAACACCAGGGCGTCGTACTTCTCCGCGAGGTCGCAGATCTCCGGCAGCTTGGCGATGTAGCCGTCCATCGAGAACACGCCGTCGGTCACGATCACGCGGAAGCGGGCATCCGCGGCATCCTTCAGCTGCTGCTCGAGATCCGCCATGTCGCTGTTCCGGTAACGGAAGCGGCGGGCTTTGGACAGGCGGATGCCGTCGATGATCGAGGCGTGGTTCAGCTCGTCCGAGATGATGGCGTCCTCCGCGCCGAACAGCGTCTCGAAGACGCCGCCGTTCGCGTCGAAGCACGAGGAGTACAGGATGGCGTCGTCGGTGCCGAGGAACGCGGACAGGCGTCGCTCGAGCTCGAGGTGCTGCTCCTGCGTGCCGCAGATGAAGCGCACGCTGGCCATGCCGTAGCCCCACTCGTCGAGGGCGCTCTTGGCTGCCTCCACGATGCGGGGGTCGTCGGCGAGGCCGAGGTAGTTGTTGGCGCAGAAGTTCAGCACCTCGGTGCCGTCGGCGGTGATCTCGGCACTCTGGGGGCCGCGGATGCCGCGCTCGTGCTTGGTGAGCCCCGCCTCTTCGATGCCGGCCAGCTCTGCGGCCACGTGGTCCTTGAAAGTCGTGTACATCTCGGTTCCTTACAGCTCGGTCCAGTCGAGGATGATCTTGCCGGTGCCGGCGGATGCCGCGGCAGCGAAGCCCTTCTCCCAGTCGCGCGCCGGAATGACCTCGGCGATGACGCGGCTGATCGAGTCGCGCAGCACGGCACTGGTCTGCAGCATGGCCCCCATGGCGTTCCAGGTCTCGAACATCTCGCGGCCGTAGATGCCCTTGATGGTGAGCATGTGCGTGACCAGCTTGCCCCAGTCGATGTCGAATCCGGCGCTGGGCAGGCCGAGCATGGCGATCCGGCCGCCGTGGTTCATGTTGTCGATCATGGCGGGCAGCGCACTCGGGGCACCGCTCATCTCGAAGCCGATGTCGAAGCCCTCGCGCATGCCGAGGGCGGTCTGCGCCTCGCGGATGTCGTGCTGGGAGACGTCGATGGCCTGATCGGCGCCCATGGTCAGCGCCATCTCCAGACGCGGGCCGCTGACGTCGGTCGCCGTGATGAAGCGCGCTCCGGCGTGGCGGGCGACGGCGATCGACATCAGGCCGATCGGACCGCACCCGGTGACGAGCACGTCCTCGCCGACGAGCGGGTACGTCAGCGCGGTGTGCACGGCGTTGCCGAGCGGGTCGAAGATCGCCCCGAGCTCGGGCGTCACGTCGTCGTGATGCACCCAGACGTTGGTCGCGGGCAGCGACACGTACTCGGCGAACGCGCCGTCGCGCTGCACGCCCAGGCCGATCGTTCGGATGCACATGTGCCGGCGGCCGGCACGGCAGTTGCGGCAGGTGCCGCAGACGATGTGACCCTCGCCGGACACCCGGTCGCCGACCTTGATGTCGTGTACCAGCGGGCCGATCTCCACGACCTCGCCGTAGAACTCGTGGCCGGGGGTGAGCGGGGCGTTGACGGCGGAGGCCGCCCAGTCGTCCCAGCGGAGGATGTGCAGATCCGTGCCGCAGATGCCGGTGCGCAGCACGCGGATGACGACCTCGTCGGCTCCTGCGGTGGGGTCCGGGCGATCGACGAGCTCGAGTCCGGCGGCGGCTGCCGGCTTGAAAAGGGCCTTCATACTTCGATGAGACCGCATCCGAACTTGAAGATCAATCGGCACTCTCTGGATAATCGATGAAGATCCACTTCATGATTGACTGAGGCCATGAACCTGCAGCAGCTCCAGATCCTGCGTGAGCTCGGCGCGCTCGGCAGCGTCACGGCCGTGGCCGAGGCGCTGCGCGTCTCGCCGTCCGCCGTCTCACAGCAGCTCGCGGCGCTGCAGCGCGGCTTCACCACCCCGCTCACCCGGAAGCAGGGCCGGACGCTGGTGCTGACGCCGGCGGGTGAGGTGCTCGCCGACGCCGGTGCGACGGCGCTCGATGCCATGGCCGCCGCACGGACCGCAGTGGACCGCTTCGAGGCGGCGCCGTCCGGTGTGGTGACGGTGAGCGGATTCCTCAGTGCGGCGCAGGCCCTGTTCGGCCCGCTCGTGCGCGAGCTCGGCACCGGCGAGGACGCCCCCACCATCCGGTTCACCGACGAGGATGTCGCACAGAGCGAGTTCCCCGCACTCACCGCGCGCTACGACCTGGTGCTCGCCCACCGCATGGAGCACAGCGCACCGTGGCCGCGCAGCGGCATCCGCTCCGTGCCGCTGGCGATCGAACCGCTCGACGTCGCGCTCGCCACATCGCATCCTCTCGCCGGCAGGGATTCGCTGACGCCCGAGCAGGTGGTCGGCGAGCGCTGGGTCACCAGTCGCACCGGCTACTCCCCCGACGACGTGCTGCGCACCATCTCGGCCGTCACCAACCGGCCCGTCGAGATCGTGCACCGCATCAACGACTACGGCGTCGCGGCTGCGGTGATCTCCGCGGGCGGCGTGGTCGGGATGCTGCCGCGCTACACCTCGGTCGCGGCGGGCGTCACCGGCGTGGTGCGCCTGCCGCTCGACGGCGTCAGCACCAACCGCATGATCGACGTGCTGGCCCGCCCCGAGAACCTCCACCGGCGGTCGGTGCGCCTGGTCGCCGAGGCGCTCGAACGGGTGATGGCGACGCTGGCCGCCTGAACCGGCGTGAGGGCCGGGACGGAGGAGTTCCGTCCCGGCCCTCGCTGGATCCGCCGTCAGCGGGTCACTTGCCGCAGGTGACCTGCGTGCGGTAGATCTGCATGTCACCGCCGGCCGCGTGCGGGGTCACGCACTCGGTGTGGGCGATGTACATCACCTGCTGGTACAGGGGCTGGATCACCTGGTCCGCGAGGATGCGATCCTCGGCCTTCTGCCAGAGGGCGTCGGACTCCTCCGGCGTCGCCGCGGCGAGTGCGCCGTCCACAGCGGCCTGGCCCTCCGGGTCGGTGTACTGCAGGCGGTAGTTCGCGTCGACGTACACCGAGGCGATCCACTCCGACGCGGCCGGGAAGGACGAGCCCCAGAGCTGGATGACGGGGCCGTCCAGCTTGTAGGAGTTGATCGTCTCCGAGAGCGCGGCGGCAGGCACCGGCTTCGGCTCGACATCGAGCCCGATCTCCTTCGCGGAGTTCGAGACCGCGAGTGCGGTCGCGGCATCCGTCGTGTTCTCGGACGAGTAGTTCAGGGGAATGCTGCCGGTGAAGCCCGACTTCGCGATGAGCGCCTTCGCGGCAGCAGGGTCGAACGTGCAGTACTGCCCGCACGCATCCTCACGGTAGGCGGAGACGGAGTTCGGCATCAGCGAACCGGCCGGCACGGTGGCATCCTTGAACAGGTCCTTCGAGATGCTCTCGCGGTCGACGATCATCGAGAACGCCTGGCGCACCTCGAGCGGATAGGTCTTGTCGAGGTAGGTCGGCCAGGTGAAGTACGTCTCCAGCGTGTTGCGGTCGATCGCGGTCAGGCCCTTCTCGCCGAGGGAGTTCCTGCCCTGGGCGATGAGCCCCGGCGGCAGGCTGCGCAGCACGTCGGCGTTGCCCGCGACCACGTCCTGGTACGCGGTGTTCGTGTCGGTGTAGACGCGGAACGTGATCTGGTCCGCGGCGCCCTTCGGAACCCAGCCCTTGTACTTCGGATCCTTCTTCAGCACGGCCTCGACCTGCGGGTCCAGCTTCTCCAGCGTGTACACGCCGTTGCCGATCGGCTTCTTGTCGTAGGCCACCGGATCCGCGAACGCGCTCTCCGGCATCGGACAGAACGCCAGCTGCGAGAGGATGTACGGCACGTCGTTGTTCGGCGTCTTCATCTCGATCGTGAACGTGTGCTCGTCCTCGAGCTTGATGCCCGAGAACTCCGTGGCCGTGGCCTCACCCTCGGCGGGGTTCAGCTCGTCGTAGCCCTTGATCGGGCCGTACGCGTAGTTCGAGGGCATCCCGTTCTTGCCTGCGCCGACGAAGTTGAAGGTGTCGACGTAGGTCTTCGCGGTGATCGGCGTGCCATCCGAGAAGGTGTGGCCGTCCGCGACCTTCACGGTCCAGTGCACCTGGTCCTCGCTCTCGAGCGACTCGGCACCGCGCATGAAGACCTTGCCGTCCTCCTCGATGCCCGTCAGCGGCTCGCAGAGCGCCATGGCGATCTGGCTTCCGGGGTTCTGCGCTCCGGTGATGCGGCCGATCTCGCCGTTGTTGACGGCGACGAAGGACGTCTTGCCATCGCCGGCGTCGGCGGTCTGACCGAGACATCCGGTCAGCATCGTCGCGCACGCTGCGGCGGCGACGATGCCGACCGCAATGCGGCTGGTGGTGCTTTTCATCAGGTGTTCCTTTCGGATGGTGAGGGTGAGGAAGAGATCGTGGAGACCATGCCGACGCGGGACAGGGTGATCTGAGCGGCGAGATGGCAGGATGCCCGGTGCTCCGGCCGTCCGCCCGGGACCGCGTCGAGAGCGGGCACGTCCGTGGCGCACCGTTCGATCGCCGCGTAGCAGCGCGTGTGGAACGGGCATCCGGGCGGAGGGTCGATCGGCGAGGGCGGGTCACCCTCGAGCACGACGCGCTCCAGGCGCTCGTTCGGCGCCAGCTTGCGGGGAATGGCCGACAGGAGCGCTCGGGTGTAGGGATGCGCGGTGGCGCCGTACACGTCGTCGCACTCGCCCTGCTCGACGACCTTGCCCAGGTACATCGTGACGATGCGGTCGGACATGTGCTGCACGACGTCGAGGTCGTGCGCGATGAAGATGATCGACAGGCCGAGTTCGCGCTTCAGCCGGTTCAAGAGATTGAGCACCTGCGCGCGCACGGAGATGTCCAGCGCCGAGACCGGCTCGTCGCAGACCAGCAGCTTCGGCTCGACCGCCAATGCCCTGGCGATGCCGATGCGCTGGAGCTGCCCGCCGGAGAACTCGTGCGGATAGCGATGCGCGTGGTCGGGGTTCAGGCCCACCTGTGTGAGCAGCTCCCCCACGCGCGCCTCCACCTTCGACGCCGGCAGCAGCCGGTGCGTGGTGATCCCCTCTGCGATCGACTGACCGACCGAGCGGCGCGGGTCGAGTGAGGCGTGCGGGTCCTGGAAGACCATCTGCACCTGACGGTGCAGCAGCGTCTTGCGCTCGGAGTGCGACATGGCCGAGACGTCGGCGCCGTTCCAGCGCACCGTGCCGTCGCTGGGCGCCTCCAGCCCGCAGATGATGCGTGCGAGCGTGGACTTGCCGCAGCCGGACTCCCCCACCAGGCCGACGGTCTCACCCTCCTCGACGGTGAAGTCGACGCCGTCCACTGCGCGCACCTGGCCGTGCGCTCCGCGCGAGAACATCGTGTGCTTCTGCTTGTAGAAGCGTCGCACCGATTCAAGCTCCAAGAGCGACATCGGCGATCACCTCCTGCTTGTGGTGGCAGGCCGCGGCCCGCTCCGGGGCGAACACGTCGAGCAGCGGCAGCTCGGTGCGGCACTCGGCCGTCGCGTACCCGCAGCGCGGGTTGAAGCTGCAGCCGGGCGGGCGCTGCGCGATGTCCGGCGGCAGGCCCTGGATGGTGGGCAGGTCGCCTCCCCGGTGCGCGGCGTTAGGGATGGAGCCGAGCAGGCCCTTCGTGTACGGATGCGCGGGGTTGTCGAACATCGGGCCGATCGGACCGGACTCGGCGACGCGGCCGGCGTACATCACCAGCGCGCGGTCGGCGAGCTGGCCGGCGACGCCCAGGTCGTGCGTGATCATCAGCAGGGCCATCCGCCGCTCCTGCGTGATCTCGCCGAGCAGCTCCAGGATCTGGGCCTGCACCGTGGCGTCCAGCGCCGTGGTCGGCTCGTCCGCGATGAGGATGTCGGGGTCCAGGGCCAGTGCCATCGCGATCATGATGCGCTGGCGCATGCCGCCCGAGAACTGGAACGGATAGTCGTTCGCGCGGTTCGCGGCATCCGGGATGCGGACGGCGCGCATCATGTCGACCGCGGCTTCGTGTGCCTGCTTCTTCGGCATGCCGCGATGCACGCGGTAGAGCTCGGCGATCTGGGTGGCCACCGTCTGCACGGGGTTCAACGCGCTCAGTGCATCCTGGAACACCATCGCGATGCGCGCCCCCTGCACCTTGCGCAGCCTCGCGGCGGACAGAGTCAGCAGGTCGTCGCCGTCGAACAGGATGCGTCCACCGGTGATGTGCGAGGCGGGCCTGGGCAGGATGCCCATGATCGCCTTGGCGGTGATGCTCTTGCCGGAACCGGACTCGCCGAGCACGGCCAGCGTCTCGCCACGGTCCAGCGTGAAGCTGACGTCCTGCAGCGCCGCGATCGGCGGGGCCCCTTGCGAGCGGAACTCGAGGGACAGGTTCTGGACTTCCAGCAGGGCGGTCATCGGCGGGCCTTCGGGTCGAGGGCATCGCGCAGGCTCTCACCCAGCACCACGAAGGCGAGCGTGGTGAGGCCCAGCATCAGTGTGGGGAAGAACATCAGCAGCGGTGCGATCTGCCAGTTGCCGTCCTGGCTCGCGAGCGCGATCTGGATGCCCCAGGAGAACGCCGGCAGCTTCAGCCCGACGCCGAGGATCGAGAATCCCGCCTCTGCGGCCATACCGGCTCCGACCGAGAGCGTCGTCATCACGATCAGCGGAGTGACGGCGTTCGGGATCACATGCGAGCGCAGGATGCGCCACGGTCCGACGCCCAGGCCGCGTGCGGCCTGGATGTACTCCAGATTGCGCACCTGCATGACGGAGCTGCGCATGTATCGCATGGTCGCCGCCCAGCTGAACAGCACCAGCACGAACACGATGGTCCACACCGTGCGGGACCGGAACTGGTACAGGATGACCAGGCTGGCGATGCCCACGGGGATGCCGAGGATGACATTCGACGTCCAGGAGATGATCGAGTCCGTGACCCCTCCGAAGTAGCCCGCGAGCGACCCAGCGATCAGGGCGATGACGAACGAGATCGCGGCGGTGTAGACGCCGACCTCGAGGGAGGTGCGCGCACCGTGGACGATGTTCGACCAGTAGTCGCAGCCCTGGATGTCGAAGCCCATCGGATGTCCGGCTTCCGGTCCGACCCGCGACATGGACAGATCGCAGTCCCGCGGATCGATGTTCGTGAACAGCGTCGGGAACAGTGCCATCAGCGTGACGACGATGATGATCAGCGCGGCGATGTCGAAGAACGGGCTCTTCCACAGGCTGCGCAGCCCGCTGCGCGGACGACCGCGGCGACGATGGCTGATGATGAGCGAGGTGGTGGACTCAGACATGGCGCACCCTCGGGTCGATGATCGGGTAGAGCAGGTCCACGATCAGCGCGGCGACCAGGTAGAACAGCAGCAGGAACACCGAGACGCCGACGACCACGGGGCCGTTCTGCGTGTCGATGGCCCGCGCCAGTGTGCCGCCGAGGCCGGGGAGGTTGAAGATCGTCTCGATGAGCACCGAACCGCCCAGCAGCGCGGCCATGCTCAGACCGAGATAGGTGACCACCGGCATGAACGCGTTGCGAAGTGCGTGCACCCACATGATGCGCTGCGGGCCGATCCCCTTCGCCGTCGCGGTGACGATGTAGTCCGATCGCAGCACGTCGACGAGGCTCGTGCGGCTGAGACGCGCCAGGGGCGAGGCCGTCTCCAGTGCGAGCACCATCGCCGGCATGATGAACGCCAGCGGGAACCCGGCTCTCACCCCGGATATCGGCAGCCAGTGCAGCTTGATGCCGAACAGGTACTGGGAGAAGTACGCGATGACGAATCCAGGCACGGCCAGGAAGAAGATCGTGAAGAACAGGTTGAACTTGTCCGGGAACTTCCCCTGCCGGAGACCCGCCCAGACGCCCAGGCACACGCCGATGATGAGCTTCAGCACGAAGGCCGACAGCGCGAGCACCACTGTGTAGGGCAGCGCGGTCGCGATCAGCGTCGAGACCGAATTGCCGTTGAAGTCATGGCCGAAGTCGCCCTGCAGCACTCCCCAGAGGTACTTCGCGTACTGCACGAAGAACGGATCGTCGAGGTTGTACTGCGCGCGGATCGCCGCGATGGTCGAGTCAGAGAGCCGCTTCTCGCCGCCGGCGAGCCTGGCGACCGGATCACCGGGGATGAGGAAGACGAGCAGGTAGACGAGGAGCGTCGACCCGATCAGGGTCGGCACCATCATCAGGATGCGCCGCAGCGCGTACCGGAGCATCAGTCCCCGACCGGTGTGCGGGCCGGCTGGTGCGCCGCGTAGTACTCGAGCATCTCGTCGCTCAGCCGCGGGATCTCGAAGGGCTCCGAGTGGGAGCGGATCGAGAGTGCGCCACCGATGCCGGCAGCGACCGCGTCGCGCGCGGCCACCGGGCTGGTGTCCGTCGGCGCTCCGGTGCGGACGAACTCGACGAACTCCGCGACCGTGAGCGGGTCGGCACCGCCGTGACCCCCGTCGCCGCCGTCCTCGATCGGGTAGCGCACGTGCCCCTTCTCGAGGTAGTCGCTGCGGGCGTTCCAGAGCCGGATCTCGCCGCCGGCGTCGTCATCGAAGTTCTCGATGCGCCCCTCGGTGCCGATCACCGTGTAGTTGCGCCAGTAGTCCGGCGTGAAGTGGCACTGCTGGTAGCTCATCAGCACGCCGGAATCGGTGCGCATCATGATCATCGAGATGTCCTCGACGTCGATGACCGGGTTGAGGTCCTGCTGGGATGCCGGTGGCCAGTTCTGCATCGAGAACCAGTCGCCCATCCGGCGGTCGGAGTTGTCGCGGCGGGAGGTGACGTCCCCGTACACCGCGAGGTCGCCCACGCCGACGACGGAGCGCGTGGAGGTGCCGGCGATCCAGTGCATCACATCGATGTCGTGCGCACCCTTCTGCAGCAGCAGGCTCATGGCCTTGTCGCGCTCGGCGTGCCAGTCCTTGAAGTAGTAGTCGCCACCGTGTCCGACGAAGTGCCGGCACCAGATCGCCTTGACCTCACCGATCTCGCCGCGGTCGACGATCTCCTTCATCATGCGCACGACCTGCATGTGCCGCATGTTGTGACCGACGTAGACCTTGGTGCCGGTGCGGTACGCGGTCTCGAGGATCCGGTCGGCGTCCTCGATCGAGATCGCGAGGGGCTTCTCGATGTACGACGGGATGCCCGCCTCGAGCAGTTCGATCGCCACCTCGGCGTGCGTGAAGTCCGGGGTGGTGATGAACGCGCCGTCGATCTCGATGCCGGAGGCGAGCAGCTCGGCGACGGAGGAGAACACCGGGATGTCCCCAAACAGCCGCGCTGCGCGCTCATGCGTGCGGGGGTCGGGATCCACCGCGGCGACAACGGTGCCGCCCACCTCCTTCACGTGCAGCGCGAGGCCGACGCGAGCACCGACTCCGATCGCTGCGGCACGGAAGGGGGCCTGCTCCGAGGCGATGTCGGTGGTCATCTTTTCGTTCTCCGGTTCGATTGCGATGACGGGCGCCGGAACGTCCGGAACCCCGTAGATGCGGGAGGAGTGCTTCTCGAAGGCGAGGCCGAGGGCTCCGAGCGCCGCGGCATCCGCTCCCAACTCGCCCCCGCGGATGATGCGCGTGCCGGTGTCGATGCCGGTCACCGCCGCACGGATGCCCTCGGCGAGCGGACCCGCGATGAGGTCGGCGAACTCACCGAGCTCTCCGCCGAGCACGATCACGTCGGGATCGGCCGTGAGCAGCAGCGCTGCCATCGCCGGGGTCATCGCGGCGCTGAGGGACTCGAGCGCGGCCAGGCCGCGCAGGTCGGCCGGGTCGTCGCGCAGCAGACGCAGCTCGGCCGCCACGCGCGGAACCGCATCGAGGAGCGCCCCGTCGGGCACGGCGACGTCACTGAACGCGCGGAGCAGGCCCACCTCGCCGGCGCGGCCGCGCCGGCCACGCAGCACATGGCCCGAGGCGGTGACGCGAGCGGACACGTGGTGCCAGGTCAGGGCGTACACGCCGGTCTCCGCGTCGGTCAGGGCGCCGCCGCGGGACTCGGCCTCGGCCGCGAGGGACAGGTCGTTGTCGACGACGACGGGGGCACCGAAGTGGTCGCTGAACATCGCCGCGAGGTCGCGTCCGTTCCAGCTCGTGACCTGGGGGGCGGAGATCAGGATGCCGTTCTCGTCGATGAGCCCCGCAGCGGCGATGCCGATGGCCGCGACGTCCGACTGCCGCCGCCCGATCCGCTCCAGGGTCTGCTGCAGCAGCGCACGGACGGGGGCGAGCGAGGGCTGGTCCGTGGTGGGCGAGGCGACTTCCGCCTCCTGGCGTCCCAGCACGCGGCCGGTGCGGTCCGCGACGATCAGGCGCACGGTGCTGCGCGTCAGGTCGATCCCGACGATGACGGGTGACCCTGCGACCGGCGAGAACGTCCGGGCGGGCCGCCCGGCGGCGGCACGCGCCTCGTGCTCGATCGCGAGTCCGGAGTCGGTCATGGCGGTGAGGGCCGCGGTGACGGTCGGCCGGGAGAGGCCGGTGCTCTCGGCGAGGTCGGAGATGGTGGCGCGTTCCAGATCGCGCAGGCTGGCAAGGCACTGGGCGATGAGCTTCACGTCGATCACAGACATCGGCGGACCCTTCTCCTTTGAAAGACACTTTCTAAGCTACTTTCATAACCGCTTACGAAAGTGCTTTCATCATTGTGGGGCCCCGACCGCCGACTGTCAAACCCCGCGGACCAACCCGTAGGCTCGAGGGATGATCGAGGCCACGAACCCGCTGCTGTCCCCCTCCGCGCTCCCCTACGGACTGCCCGACTACGCGGCCATCCGCCCGGAGCACTACCTGCCGGCGTTCCGTCAGGCGTTCGAGGAGCAGTTGCGCGAGGTCCGGGCGATCACGGTGGTGCGCTCGATGCCGACCTTCGAGAACACGCTGGTCGCACTGGAGCGTTCCGGCGAGCTGCTCGACCGCGTCGCGCACGCCTTCTACACCGTGAGCTCCGCCGACGCGACGCCCGAGATCCAGGCGATCGACGAGGAGCTGGCTCCGCTGATGGCCGCGCACGAGGACGCCATCCGCCTGGACTCGCAGCTCTACTGGCGCGTTTCGCAGGTGCACGCGCAGCTCGACGAGCTGGAGCTGGATGCCGAGCAGCGCTACCTCGTGCAGCGCCACTTCCGCGAGATGACGCACGCCGGCGCCGCCCTCGACGACGAGGCCAAGAAGCGGCTCACAGAGCTCAACAAGCGCCTGTCCACTCTCAGCACGGCTTTCGAGAAGAACCTGCTGAACGACACCAACGATCTCGCGGTGCACTTCGACGACGCGTCGGAGCTCGACGGGCTGACCTCCGGCGAACTGAGCGCGACCGCCCGGGCGGCATCCGACCGCGGCGAGGACGGGAGGTTCCTGGTGGGCCTGCCGCTGTTCAGCGGCCACCCGTACCTGTCATCCCTGACCGTGCGCGAGAGCCGACGGCGCATCCTCGAGGCATCCCTCTCCCGCGGATCGCGCGGCAACGCGAACGACAACGGGGCTGTGCTCACCGAGATCGTGCGATTGCGCGCCGAACGCGCCGCGCTGCTCGGGTACCCCTCGCACGCCGCCTACATCACCGCCGACGAGACCGCCGGCTCGCCGGACGCCGTGGAGCGGATGCTGCGCGATCTGGCCGCGCCCGCAGCGCGCAACGCCTCTCGCGAGGCCGAGGCACTGCAGGAGATCATCGACGCCACCGAGCCCGAGCCATTCGCCCTGGAGGCCCACGACTGGGCGTTCTACACCGAGAAGGTGCGCCAGGCTCGCTATGACATCGACACCGCGGCCCTGCGTCCGTGGTTCGAGGCGGAGCGCGTGCTGCGTCATGGCGTGTTCTTCGCTGCCGGGCAGCTGTACGGAGTCAGCTTCACCGAGCGCGAGGACCTGGTCGCCTACCACCCCGGTGCCCGGGTGTTCGAGGTGCACGACGCCGACGGGTCGGCCGTGGGCCTGTACGTGCTCGACCTCTACACGCGCGACTCCAAGCGCGGCGGCGCCTGGATGAACCCGATCGTGAGTCAGTCCGCCCTGCGCGGCACGCTGCCCGTGGTGGTCAACAACCTCAACGTCGCCCGGCCCGGCGACGGCGATCCGACGCTGCTGACCCTCGACGAGGTCACGACGCTGTTCCACGAGTTCGGGCACGCCCTGCATGGGCTGTTCGCCCGGGTGACCTACCCGCACTTCGCGGGCACCAATGTTTTCCGCGACTTCGTGGAGTTCCCCAGCCAGGTCAACGAGATGTGGATCCTGTGGAGCGAGGTGCTGGACAACTACGCGAGGCACTTCGAGACCGGCGAGCCGCTGGATGCCGCGATCGTCGAGCGTCTGCGCGCCACCGAGGCCTTCGATCAGGGTCATGCGACCAGCGAGTACCTGGCGGCGGCTTGGCTGGACCAGGCGTGGCACAGCATTGCCGCCGGAGCCGAGGTCGATGACGTCGCCGCTTTCGAGGCGGCCGCCCTGTCCGACATCGGGCTGCTGAATCCGCTGGTGCCGACCCGGTATTCCTCGACCTACTTCGCGCACGTGTTCTCGGGCGGCTACAGCGCCGGCTACTACTCGTACATCTGGAGCGAGGTGCTCGACGCCGACACGGTCGAGTGGTTCCGCTCGAACGGCGGGCTCACCCGGGCCAACGGCGACCGGTTCCGGCAGCGCCTGCTCGGCGTGGGCGGCTCGAAGGATCCGCTGGAGGCCTACCGCGACTTCCGCGGCCGGGATGCCGAGATCGCCCCGCTGCTGAAGCGTCGCGGCCTGGATGGCTGACGGCACAGCCGGGGTGTAACTCGGCAGAAACGCACGACTCCGCAGGAATCCGGTCAGGATCTGCGGAGTTGTGCGTTTCTGCGAGGTTGCGCAGCGAAGGTCAGGCGCTCTTGCGCTTGCGGGAGAGCACCACGGTCGGGGCAGCGCCCTCCTCGACGGCGGCCTTGGTGACGATCACCTTGGTGACGTCCGCGGCAGAGGGGATCTCGAACATGATCGGCCCGAGCACATCCTCGAGGATGGCCCGCAGACCACGGGCGCCGGTCTTGCGCAGCACGGCCAGATCGGCGATCGAGCGCAGCGCGTCCTCTTCGAACTCGAGCTGCACGCCGTCGATCTCGAACATCCGCTGATACTGCTTGACCAGAGCGTTGCGCGGGCCGGTGAGGATGTCGATCAGCGCGTCCTGGTCGAGCGGCGACACGGAGGTGACGACCGGCAGGCGGCCGATGAACTCCGGGATCAGCCCGAACTTGTGCAGGTCCTCGGGGAGCACCTCGCCGAAGAGATCGAGGTCCTTGCCCTTGTCGTGCAGCGGGGCGCCGAAGCCGACGCCGTGCTTGCCGACGCGCGCGGAGATGATGTCCTCGAGTCCCGCGAAGGCGCCCGCCACGATGAACAGCACGTTCGTCGTGTCGATCTGCAGGAACTCCTGATGCGGGTGCTTGCGTCCGCCCTGCGGCGGCACGGATGCGACTGTTCCCTCGAGGATCTTCAGCAGCGCCTGCTGCACGCCCTCGCCCGAGACGTCACGGGTGATCGACGGGTTCTCGGCCTTGCGCGCGATCTTGTCGATCTCGTCGATGTAGATGATGCCGGTCTCAGCGCGCTTGACGTCGTAGTCGGCGGCCTGCAGCAGCTTGAGCAGGATGTTCTCGACGTCTTCACCGACGTAGCCGGCCTCGGTGAGCGCGGTGGCGTCGGCGACGGCGAACGGCACGTTCAGCCGCTTGGCGAGGGTCTGCGCGAGGTAGGTCTTGCCGCAGCCGGTCGGGCCGAGCATGAGGATGTTGCTCTTGGCGACCTCGACCTCCTCGGCCTTCTGCTCGGCGGTCTGCAGCGTGCCGCGGGCGCGCACGCGCTTGTAGTGGTTGTAGACGGCGACCGCGAGGGAGCGCTTCGCGAGCTCCTGGCCGACGACGTACTCCTCGAGGAAGGCGAAGATCTCACGGGGCTTGGGCAGCTCGAAGTCGGCGACCGGACCGCTGCCGGCCTCGGCCATGCGCTCCTCGATGATCTCGTTGCACAGCTCGACGCACTCGTCGCAGATGTACACGCCGGGACCGGCGATCAGCTGCTGCACCTGCTTCTGGCTCTTTCCGCAGAATGAGCATTTGAACAGGTCGGCGCTCTCACCGATGCGTGCCATGCGCGTCCTCCTCGAAGCTGTGGATCAGGCGGGGGCTCTGATCCCGTCAATCGAGCCTAACCGCCCGCACCGACACCGGGGCGTATTGCCACGCATGCGAAGGGCCCGGTCCGCCGTGAGCGGAACCGGGCCCTCGAGCATCCGATCTGATGTCAGACCATGCTCTTGGTGTGCCACACCGTCTTGGTCTCGGTGAACGCCGTGATGCGGTCCAGGCTCTGCTCGACGGCGCCGTTCGATCCGACGCCGGGGCGCAGCACGCGCTTGAGCGTGTCGGCGGCGGCGATCTCCAGGTCGACCCAGTCCAGGTCTCCGGCACCCGCCAGATCGATGGCGTTGACGTCGGCGTGCGAGGCGAGCCACGGCGTGATCTCCGCCGGCGATCCGGTCAGCACGTTGACGACTCCCCCGGGCACGTCGCTGGTGGCGAGCACCTCGGCAAGGCTGATCGCCGAGAGCGGGAAGCGCTCGCTCGCGATCGCGACCACCGTGTTGCCGGTGACCAGCGCCGGCGCGATGACCGACACCAGCCCGAGCAGGGCGGAGTCCTGCGGGGCGACGATCGCGACCACGCCGGTGGGCTCGGGCACCGAGATGTTGAAGTACGGACCCGCGACCGGGTTGGCGTTGCCGCCCACCTGCGCGTACTTGTCGCACCAGCCGGCGTACCAGACCCACAGGTCGACGGCGGCATCCACCTGGGCGCCCGCCGCAGCCGCGGAGACGCCCTCCTGGTCGACGATCTCGTCGACGAACTGGGCCCGGCGCCCCTCCAGGATCTCGGCGACTCGGTACAGCACCTGCCCGCGGTTGTACGCGGTGGCACCCGACCACCCCTTCACCGCGCCGCGCGCGGCGACCACGGCATCCCTGGCATCCTTGCGCGAAGCCTTGGCGGCGTTGGCGAGGAAGGCGCCCTTCGCGGAGACCACCTCGTAGGTGCGGCCCGACTCGCTGCGCGGGAACGCCCCGCCGATCGCGAGCTTGTAGGTCTTCGGTACGGTCAGTCGCTTGCTCATGCCGATGCTCCCTTCTTCGTTGCGCCGGCGGTGATCGCGCGGGTCTCGGCGGGCCCTGCGGACTTCAAGTACGCGGTCAGGCCGTGACGGCCGCCCTCGCGGCCGTAGCCGGATTCCTTGTAGCCGCCGAACGGGCTCGACGGGTCGAAGCGGTTGAAGGTGTTCGCCCACACCACGCCGGCGCGCAACCGGTCGGCGACGGCGAGGATGCGGGATCCCTTGTCGCTCCAGATGCCGGCCGACAGACCGTAAGGCGTGTTGTTCGCCTTGGCGATCGCCTCGGCGGGCGTGCGGAAGGTGAGCACCGACAGCACCGGCCCGAAGATCTCGTCGCGGGCGATGCGGCTGGACGCCTCGACGCCGGTGAAGATCGTCGGCGCGAACCAGAACCCCTTCTCCGGAATGGCGCAGTCCGCCGTCCAGCGCTCCGCGCCCTCCGCCTCGCCGATGTCGCTGAGCTCGCGGATGCGGGCCAGCTGGGCGGCGGAGTTGATGGCGCCGATGTCAGTGTTCTTGTCGAGCGGGTCGCCCAGGCGCAGCGTCGACAGCCGGCGCTTCAGCCGGTCGACGACCTCGTCATGGATCGACTCCTGCACCAGCAGCCGGCTGCCGGCGCAGCACACATGACCCTGGTTGAAGAAGATGCCGTTCACGATGCCCTCGACGGCCTGGTCGATGGGGGCGTCGTCGAACACGATGTTGGCGGCCTTGCCGCCCAGCTCGAGCGTGACGCGCTTGTCGGTGCCGGCGATCGCCCTCGCGATGTCGCGGCCGACCCCGGTCGAACCGGTGAACGCGACCTTGTCCACGTCGGGGTGACGCACGAGCGTGGCGCCGGGAGCACCCGCACCCGTGATGATGTTCACGACGCCCGCGGGCAGGTCGGCCTGCTGCAGGATCTCAGCGAAGATCAGCGCGGTCAGCGGCGTGGTCTCGGCGGGCTTCAGCACCACCGTGTTGCCGGCTGCGAGCGCCGGGGCGAGCTTCCACGCCAGCATGAGCAGCGGGAAGTTCCACGGGATGATCTGACCTGCGACGCCCAGCGCCTTCGGGTCGGCGCCCAGGCCTGCGTAGTCGAGCTTGTCCGCCCAGCCCGCGTAGTAGAAGAACCAGGCAGCGACGAGGGGAACGTCGACGTCGCGGCTCTCCTTGATCGGCTTGCCGTTGTCCAGGCTCTCCGCGACGGCCAGCTCGCGAGCGCGCTCCTGAACGAGGCGCGCGATGCGGAACAGGTACTTGCCGCGGTCGCGGCCGCTCATCTTCGACCACACCCTGTCGTACGCACGGCGGGCGGCGACGACCGCGCGGTCGACATCCTCATCGGATGCCGAGGCGATCTCAGCGATGCGGCTCTCGTCGGCGGGCGAGATGGTGTGGAAGGACGGGCCGGAGCCGTCGACGAACTCGCCGTCGATGAACAGTCCGTAGCTGTCCTTGAGCTTCAGGATCGCCTTGGACTCCGGGGCGGGAGCGTATTCCAGGAATGACATATGAGGCTCCTCAGTCGATGGTGACGTAGTCGGCACCGGAGTAGTGACCGGTGGTGATCTTCTGACGCTGCAGCAGCACGTCGTTGAGCAGGCTCGACGCGCCGAAGCGGAACAGGTGCGGCTGCAGCCACTGCTCGCCTGCGGTCTCGGCGACCGTGACGAGGTACTTGATGGCGTCCTTCGACGAGCGGATGCCGCCGGCGGGCTTCACGCCGATCTTCTCCCCCGTCGCCCGATGCCAGTCGCGGACGGTCTCGAGCATGAGCAGCGTGGTCGGCAGTGTCGCCGCGGGCTGCACCTTGCCGGTGGACGTCTTGATGAAGTCGCCTCCGGCGAGGATCGACAGCCACGACGCGCGCTTGATGTTGTCATAGGTGTTCAGCTCGCCGGTCTCCATGATGACCTTGAGCGAGGCGTAACTGCCGTCCTCGCGGCGGCAGGCCTCCTTCACGCGGGCGATCTGGTCGAACACGAGCCCGTAGCGCCCCTCCAGGAACGCGCCGCGATCGATCACCATGTCGATCTCGTCGGCACCCGCAGCCACAGCATCCGCCGTGTCGGCCAGCTTGACCTCGATGGAGGCGCGCCCGGAGGGGAACGCGGTCGCGACGGCCGCGACGGAGATGCGCCCCTCGTCGGGGTCACCGTGCAGGGATCCGAGCGCCTCGACGGCGTGACCGACCATGTCGCCGTACACGCAGACGGCGGCCACGCGCGGGGTCGTCGGGTCGGAGGCATCCGGGGTCTTCGCCTTCGCGACCAGCGAGCGCACCTTGCCCGCGGTGTCGGCGCCCTCGAGGGTGGTGAGGTCGATCAGCGAGATGATCTTGTCCAGCGCCCATGCCTTCGAGGTGGTCTTGATCGAGCGGGTGCCGAGGCCGGCGGCGCGCTGCTCCAGGCCCACGGCATCCACGCCGGGCAGTCCGTGCAGGAACCGGCGCAGGGTGGCGTCGTCGGGCTCACCGCCCAGTACGTCGACCGCCGTGCGGCGGGCGATCTCTGTGGTCGTCATATCTCCTCCAAGAGTGCAAGGGCAGTGGATTCGTCGGTCACCAGAACGCTGCAGAGGCCGTTGCTGACGACTGTACGCGCGATGTCGTGCTTGGCGGCGCCTGCGGTGACGAAGATGGATCGGGGTGCGTTGCGCACCTGGTCGAGGCCGACGCCCACGGTGCGGGCGTCGAGCTGCGGGTCGACGATGTTGCCGTCCGCGTCGATGTAGCGGCCGAGCAGATCGCCCACCGCCCCGCGGCGGGCGAGCTCGGCGATGTCCTCCGCCGACAGGTAGCCGTTCTCGACGTGAGCGGATGCCGGGTCGCACGGCCCCGCGGTGAACAGGAACGTGTCGGCCTGCGCGGCCTGGTCGAGGATCGCCGCGACGGTGCGGTCGGCCTCGATGGCCTGTTTGGTCTCGACGCGCTCCAGGATCGCCGGGCTGGGCAGCAGCACCGCCTGTCCGGCGCCGCGCTGGGCGATGGTGACGGCGACGGATGCCGCACCTCCGGAGCGCCGGTTCAGGCTCACGCCGCCGTTCGCCTGGACGACCGTGACTCCGCGCGTCCATCCCTCGGGCAGCGCGTCGGCGATCGCCGTGAGAGTGCGGCCCCAGCTGACGGCGAGGGTACGGGGTACGGGACGGAGAGCGGTGAGCATGTCGGCGGCGGCGCGGGCGACGCGCTCGAGGACGGCGCCCTGATCATCCGGCGCGGGTACGACCACCGCATCCTTCAGCCCGAACCGCTCGACGAGGGCGCGCTCGGCACCGAGCCTGCGGGCACGCGGATGCACGATCTCGATGCGCACGATCCCCCGCTCGCGGGCCTGCACGAGCAGCCGCCCGACCTTCCAGCGCGAGATCCCCAGGAGGGCGCCGATCTCGTCCTGCGTCTTGTTCTCGTCGTACGAGAGCTCGGCGACTCGCACCATGAGCAATTCATCGTCCACGGCATCCTCCTTCCGTGTCCCAGCTTAGGAGGTGACCGACGCACGCGCATCGCTCTGCTCAGATGAGCATGGATGCCCCGCGCGGCCGCGCATCCGTGGGGATACACGGAAGGGCGGTCCGGCATGATGCCGGACCGCCCTTTGCGATGATGTCCTCAGGCGCGCTTGCGAGAGGTGAGCACCTGGTCGACGATGCCGTACTCCTTGGCCTGCTCGGCCGAGAGGATGTTGTCACGGTCGATGTCGCGGTTCACCTTGGCGACGTCCTGGCCGGTGTGCTTGGCCATGGTCTCCTCGAGCCAGGTGCGCATGCGGAGGATCTCCGCGGCCTGGATCTCGATGTCGGAGGCCTGGCCCTGTCCCGCCTCGCCCATCGCCGGCTGGTGCATGAGCACACGGGCGTTGGGCAGAGCGAGGCGCTTGCCGGGAGCGCCGGCGGCCAGCAGCACGGAAGCCGCGGATGCCGCCTGGCCCAGCACGACGGTCTGGATCTGCGGCGCCACGTACTGCATGGTGTCGTAGATCGCCGTCATGGCCGTGAACGAGCCACCGGGCGAGTTGATGTACATCGTGATGTCCCGCTCGGAGTCCTGGCTCTCCAGGACCAGCAGCTGGGCCATCACGTCGTCGGCCGACGCGTCATCGACCTGCACGCCGAGGAAGATCACGCGGTCCTCGAACAGCTTGTTGTACGGGTCCTGGCGCTTGAAGCCGTAGGCGGTGCGCTCCTCGAACTGGGGCAGCACGTAGCGGCTGGACGGGAGGTTGCCCGCGGCGCGGAAGGTGGGGGTGTACATATGTGTCGTCCTGCCTTACTTGTCCGCGCCGGTTCCGCCACCGCCGTGCACGTCACTGGCGTGCTCGCGGATGTGGTCGACGAATCCGTACTCGAGTGCCTCGTCGGCGGTGAACCAGCGGTCGCGGTCACCGTCCTCGTTGATCTGCTCGACGGTCTTGCCGGTCTGACCCGCGGTGATCTCGGCGAGACGCTGCTTCATCGAGAGGATCAGCTGCGCCTGCGTCTGGATGTCGCTGGCCGTGCCTCCGAAGCCGCCGTGCGGCTGGTGCAGCAGCACGCGCGCGTTCGGCGTGATGTAGCGCTTGCCCTTGGTGCCGCTGGTCAGCAGCAGCTGGCCCATCGACGCCGCCATGCCGATGCCGACGGTAACGATGTCGTTCGGCACGAACTGCATGGTGTCGTAGATGGCCATGCCCGCGGTGATCGAGCCGCCGGGCGAGTTGATGTAGAGGTAGATATCCTTCTCGGGATCCTCGGCGGCGAGAAGGAGGATCTTCGCGCAGATCTCGTTCGCGTTCTCATCGCGCACCTCAGAGCCCAGCCAGATGATGCGATCCTTCAGCAGTCTGTCGAAGACGCTCGTCGCCATCAGGGGTTCAGCCATGTCAGCTCCTGTTTCCGTGTTTCGGTGATTCGAATCTACCGGCGACAACGCAGGCGCCCGGCCGTGTTCGCCCTGAGCACAGAGCGTGTCACTCGCCGCGCGGGTCCAGCAGCTCCGCGGCGTATCCGGTGACCGAGCGCGTGTACCGGCTCAGGTGCGGCGCGAGCGCGGTCAGCGCGACGGATGCCGCACGCACGGGGTCACCCGACGAGGTCAGCGCCAGTGCGTAGAACGCCGCGGCCTCGTCGGCCATGGCGCCACCGCGGGTCGCGTCGTACTCCGCACTGAGCATCGCGAGCGCCTCGTCGAGCTTGCCGAGGTTGCGGATGGTGCTGGCGAGCTGGATCACGGTCCGGGTGCGGCGCACCGGGTCGAGGCCGGCCTCGAGCGCGGCTCGGTAGAGCGGCTCGGCCTCCAGCTCCCGGCCGGCGCTGTCCCGGGCGCCGGCGCGCTCGAACAGCGCGACCGGGTGATCGGGGCCGAGCTCCTGAGCCAGGTCGTCGATCGCGTCGATGCGCGCGTCGTCGGTGAGGTCGGCGTCCTGCCATACGGCATCCACACGGCTCTGCCAGTCGTCGCTCACTGCAGTCATGATTCCTCCCGGATACGGAGAGGGCGGATGCCGCAGCACCCGCCCTCTCTCAGATCTGATCGGCCCTCAGAGCCGATCCGCGATCACTCGGCCTTCTCGGCCTCGTCCTTCTTCGCGGCGGCCTTCTTGGCCGGAGCCTTCTTGGCAGCCGGCTTCTTCTCAGCGTCGTCGGCCTTGTCGGCGGCCTTCTTCGCGGGAGCCTTCTTGGCAGCCGGCTTCTTGGCGGGCTTCTCCTCGGCGGGGGCCTCCTCGGCCTCGGCCTCGTCGACGTCACCGATGAACTCGGACAGGTCGACCGGCTTGCCGTTGCTGTCGACGACCTTGACCTTGCCGAGCACCGAGGCGAGCGCCTTGTTGCGCGCGATCTCGCCGACGAGGGCGGGAAGCTGGCCGGCGCCCTGAAGAGCCTCGACGAACTCCTGGGGAGCCATGCCGTACTGCGCAGCGGACTGGACGATGTACTGGCTCAGCTCCTCCTGCGAGACCTGCACGTTCGCACCCTCGGCGATCGTGTCCAGCAGCACCTGCGTGCGGAACTGCTTCTCGCTGGCCTCGGCGACCTCGGCGCGGTGCACGTCGTCCTCGAGACGGTTCTCGTTCTCGAGGTGGTTGTGCACCTCGTCCTCGATGAGCTGCGCGGGGACCGGGATCTCGACCTTCTCGAGCAGAGCGTCGATGAGCTGGTCGCGAGCGGCGGCGCCCTGCGTGAAGACACCCTGCTGGCCGACGCGCTCGGCGAGGCTGTCGCGCAGCTCGGCGATCGTGTCGAACTCGGATGCCATCTGAGCGAAGTCGTCGTCGGCCTCGGGAAGCTCGCGCTCCTTGACCGCCTTGACGGTCACGGAGACCTCGGCCTCCTCGCCGGCGTGGTCGCCGCCGACGAGCTTGGAGCGGAAGGTGGTCTGCTCACCGGCGGTCAGCGAGTCGATGGCCTCGTCGATGCCCTCGAGCAGCTCGCCGGAGCCGACCTCGTAGGACACGCCGTCGGCGCGGTCGATCTCGTTCTCGTCGATGGTGGCGACCAGGTCCAGCTCGACGAAGTCGCCCTTGGCGGCCGGACGGTCGACGGGGATCAGCGTGCCGAAACGGGCGCGCAGGCCGTCGAGCTCGGCGTCGATGGCGGCGTCGTCGGTCTCGACGGCGTCGACCGTGAGGGTGATGTCGTCGTAGGCCGGGATCTCGATCTCGGGACGCACGTCGACCTCGACGTCGACCAGCAGGTCGCCGGAGAAGTCCTTCTCGTTCGGCCACTGGGTGATGTCGGCGGACGGGCGGCCGACGATGCGCACGTTGTGCTCGCTGGCGGCCTCGCGGAAGAACTTGTCGAGGCCCTCGTTGACGGCGTGCTCGATGACCGCACCGCGGCCGATGCGCTGGTCGATGATCGGAGCCGGGACCTTGCCCTTGCGGAAGCCGGGGATCTGCACGTCCTGGGCGATGTGCTCGTAGGCGTGCTCGATGCTCGGCTTGAGGTCCTCAGGGGTGACCGTGATGGTGAGCTTGACCCGGGTCGGGGACAGCTTCTCGACGGTGCTGTTGGCCATACTGGTGTGTTCTCCTTGTGGTTTCCGCGCGGGATGGCGCGGGCATGAAGTCTGTAGCCGTGGTCGGGGCGACAGGATTTGAACCTGCGACCTCCCGCTCCCAAAGCGGGCGCTCTACCAAGCTGAGCTACGCCCCGGCTTGAACCCGCGCGCACGGGAACGGCCTTGACGAGTCTAACGGACGAGAGCACGCTCGACGTCCGCTATGCTTTACGAGGCGCACCGCTCAGCGGGCCGCCGAGCGGGGATGTAGCTTAATGGTAAAGCCTTAGTCTTCCAAACTAATGACGCGGGTTCGATTCCCGTCATCCCCTCCAGCAAGGCCCTCGCCGCATCGGCGAGGGCCTTCTCTCGTCCCCGGCTTTGATCACCGTTCTGCATCGGTTGCGGATTCCCTTCCCGATATTCCGATATGTCACTACGCTGACGCGAAAGCGTGCTCCCCCACACGCCGTCCTGATGAGAAGGGAAACTCATGGACACTTCATCTGCCGCGAAGGGCCTGCGCCGGCGCAGGATCTACGCCGTGCTCGCCGGTGGCCTCGTGCTCGGCGTGGGCACGGCGGTCACTCTGGCCGCCTGGAACGACTCTGAGTTCGCGAAGAGCACCTTCACTGCCGGCTCGTTCGTGTTCCAGGGGTCCACGGACGGCACCGCGTTCGCCGACCATGCGTCCGAGGCGGGCGCCGCCGACCTGACCTTCCTCGTGAATCCGACCAACCTGTCCCCCGGTGACACGGTGTACGCCCCGTACGCAGTGAAGCTCACGGGGAGCTCGCCCGCCGATCTCACGCAGACGGTCGCGATCGCGTCAGGCGGAACGCTCGTCGCTGCCGACCTGGCCTTCGACGCCGTGGCCACCACCGCCTTCGGCTGCGACGCGACGGCGTTCGGCGCGGGCACGGCGATCCCCACCTCGATCACCGCCGGCCAGACGGTGAACCTCTGCCTGAAGGTCTCGGCGACCGAGGACCTCGTACAGGGTCACACAGGAACGGTGACATGGAAGTGGGAAGCGGTATCCCAGTAGCCGCCCTCCGCTCCACCCGCCGCGAGAACCGTGCTCGGGCGCGACATCTGCGATCGCGGCGCATCCGCGCCGTTCTCGCCGGCGGGCTGGTGCTGGGCGTCGGCTTCACGATGACTCTCGCCGCCTGGACGGACCAGGAGCTCGCCTCGTCGACCGTCCAGGCGGGGACGTTCTCGGTCTCGTCCAGGACGGTCCAGACCGACCCGTTCGTGTCGCACGGCGCGGGGAACCCGGCCACGCTGCAGCTCAACGCGACCGGCCTGTACCCGGGTGTCAGCAGGGCGGCGTGGGTCCAGGTCCAGACGTCCGGGTCGCTGGGCGGCACGGTCACCCTCACGAACGTGAGCGCGAGCGCGCCGGGTGCTGCCGATCAGGCGCTGTTGAACGCGCTCACAGCCGTCATCGTGCAGGTGGCGCAGCCGTCGGCTTGCACGCCGACGACCACCAGCGCGACGATGCAGCCCTCGCCGCTGACGACGGTGCCGACCGGCGCTCAGCTGCCGCCCGCGGCTCTGCAGGGCGGTGGCGCGAACACCGTGACCTACTGCGTCGTGCTCACCCTGCCCTCGACCGCCACCACGGCAGCCCAGGGCGGGACCGTCGCGCCGACGTGGACCTTCACCGGGACGACCGGGTGACCCGATGAATGCCGCCGTCCGCATCGCCGGTCGCGTGGGCCGCGCGCTCCGCGAGACGCTGCTCACGCTCGCCGCCGTCGGCGGGGTGGCCTGCGTCGTGCTGACGATCCTCGCGTTCACCGGCGGGTATTCGCTGATCATGTTCAAGACCGGATCGATGTCACCGACCATCCCTGCCGGCTCGGTCGCGCTCGTGCAGAGGGTCCCGGCATCCGATCTCGCCGTCGGCGACGTGACGACCGTCGACCGTGCGGGCGAGCTGCCGATCACGCATCGGATCATCGGCATCTCCCCCGGTCCCACCCCGACGCAGCGCATGATCACGATGAAAGGTGACGCGAACCAGAGCGCCGACCCCGCGCCGTACACGATCTCGGACGCCAGGATCGTGCGCGGCTCGCTGCCGGGACTCGCCTACGTCATCGTCTGGTTCGGCAGCCCCTGGGTACTCGGAACCATCACCGTCGGTGCCGCGTTGCTGGTCACCTGGGCCTTCTGGCCGCGCGTGCGGAGACCGGCGCCCGCGGATGCCGAGGACGACCACCTGGACACCACCGGGGACGACGCTCCGCCCTCCCCCGTGTTCGCGTCGCGCCGCGAGCGTCGCCTGGGTCAGCACGTCGCCTCCTGCGTCGCGGTCGGTACGCTCGTCGTGCTGCCGTCCCTCACGTCGGCCCCGCCCGCCGGGGCCGCGGAGCTGATCTCGATCACCTCGAACGGCGGTGGCACCCACGTGCTCGACACGGTGCGACCCTACGACTGGGACCTCGACATCGACGCCGGGTCCGCACCTGCGGACGGCGAGCTGACCGTCACCCTGCGCGGTGAGGGCCACGGCGTGCAGCTGTCCACGATCGTGCGGTCGTGCACGACCCGGTGGGAGGGGTCGGGATGCCCCGGCACGGCGACCACCCTCGACGCCGCCGCGCCACTGACGCTCAACAGCGTCGAGAAGCCGCTCCTCCGGCAGGCGACCCCGAGTGCCGTGCACCTGCGCATCTCCGTCACCGGTGGCGGTGACCCCTCGGGCGGCGCGACGCTCGTCCTGCGCGCCACGGCCGAGCAGACCAGCGTGGAGCAGACCGTCGGGGCGACGGTCCTGCCTGCGACCGGGGGGCCGTCGCCCGCGCTGTTCGCCGCTCCGGCGGCCGTGCTCGTCGGCCTGGGCGTCGCACTGATCGCCAGGCAGCGGAGGCGGGAACGATGACACGGCGTGCGCGCGCCGCTGCGGCCGGGCTCGGGCTTCTCTGCCTGACGGGCGTGCTGCTGCCCGGCCTCCGCACGACGGAGGCGGCCTGGACAGCTGACGCGGTGACGAACACGACCGTCACCGCGGCCCCCGCCCCCACCACGGCGACCGGAGCGACCTGCAAACCCACGAGTGCCATCGTGGTCGGGCTGCAGAGGGTCGACCTCGCCTGGTCGTCGACGCTGCCGCTGGCTGATCAGCGCGTGGACATCACCAAGAACTCCACCACCGCGCGCGACACGAGCCAGATCACGCTGACGGGTCAGACGGGCGGCGTGTACTCCTACGCCGCCACGTACGACACCGCGAAGCTGCTCGGGCTGCTGAACCTCAGCGACCTTCTCGGCGGAACCTACGGCATCAGCATCCAGACCGGCTATCCGAACACGACCTGGTACGCGCCTCCCAAGACCTTCACGCTCAACGTGATCCTCCTCGGTCTCGGCAGCACCTGCAGCTGAGCGCGCGATCCCGTGGACGGCGGGACCCGCTCCGAACGCAGAGGACCCCCGGAACCGAGTCCCGGAGGTCCTGTGCGAACTGCGTGGTGCGCGTCAGCGCTGGCCGCGACGCTCGCGGAGCTGCGTGAGCGCGTCCTCGAGCAGCTGCTCGGCCTCTTCGTCCGTGCGACGCTCCTTCACGTAGGCGAGGTGCGTCTTGTATGGCTCGGCCTTGGCCAGAGCCGGCGGGTTCTGACGGTCGCGACCGGCCGGAAGACCCGTGTGCGGGTGGTCGATCGTGTCTGGGATCTCCTCCTCGGGCAGGCCCGCGGCGAAGTAGCGTACGGTCTCGTTGCCCAGGCCGTCCCAGTACGACACCGCGATGCGGTCCGCGTGGTAGCCGTGGTCCTGCTCCCCCATGGGGCCCGATCCGACCCGCGTGCCGCGGATCGCGTTTCCTCCGGTGGCCATCAGATCACCGAGAACTTCGTGATGAGGCCGAGCGCGACGATGGAGACGAACCAGACCAGCGCGAGGATCACGGTGAACCGGTTGAGGTTCCGCTCCGCGAGGCCGGACGAGCCGACGGCCGCGGACATACCACCGCCGAACATGTCGGACAGACCGCCGCCGCGGCCCTTGTGGAGCAGGATGAGGAGCGTCAGCAGAACGCTGCTGATACCCAGCAGGACCTGCAGCACGAACTCGAGAACAAGCACGAGATTGAAGCCTTTCGCCAGGGTCGGAAACGACCCGCCTAGCTGTCGATTATACGGTGGGGCGCCGCCGGCGCCCCACCGACTCACACGCCGACGTGCTTCTGGAAGCGCACGATGGCCGCGAACTCGTCGACGACCAGGCTCGCACCGCCCACCAGCGCGCCGTCCACGTCCGGCTCGCGCATGAAGCTGGCGATGTTGCCGGACTTCACCGACCCGCCGTAAAGGATGCGGGTGCGCGCGGCCGCCTCGTCGTCCAGGACGCGGGCGATGACCGCACGCAGTGCCGCGCAGACCTCCTGCGCCTGAGCGGGAGTGGCCGCCTGCCCGGAGCCGATCGCCCAGACCGGCTCGTAGGCGACGACGATGTCGGCGGATGCCGGCACACCCTCGAGCGCCTTCTCCAGCTGGCCCACGGGGACGGCGCTGCTGCCGAACCTCTCCAGGTCCTCGGCGGTCTCGCCGACGCAGATCACCGGCACCAGGCCGTGCTTCAGCGCCGCCTTCACCTTGGCGTTCACGAGCTCGTCGCTCTCCTGGTGATACTCACGGCGCTCGGAGTGCCCGATGATCACCGAGCCCACGCCCAGCTTGGACAGGAACGCGCCCGAGATCTCGCCGGTGTATGCGCCCGAGTCGTGCGCGGAGAGGTCCTGCGCGCCGAGACCGAACGGGATCTTGTCCGCGTCGATCAGGGTCTGCACCGATCGGATGTCGGTGAACGGCGGGAAGACCGCCACCTCGACGGACCCGTTCTCGTGCCCGGCGTCCTTCAGCGTCCAGTGCAGCTTCTGCACGGTGGCGACCGCCTGCAGGTGGTCGAGGTTCATCTTCCAGTTCCCCGCGATCAGCGGGGTACGGGTCCTGTGCTGCGCAGTAGACGAATTCATAGAGATTGCCATCCGAGGACCTCCAGTCCGGGTAGCTTCTTGCCCTCGAGGAACTCGAGGCTTGCACCGCCGCCTGTCGAGATGTGACCGAAATGATCGTCGGAGAACCCGAGCTGACGGACAGCCGCGGCGGAGTCGCCGCCGCCGACGACGCCGAGACCCTCGACCTCGGTCAGCGCCGAGGCGACCGCCTTCGTACCGGCTGCGAATGCGGGGAACTCGAACACGCCCATGGGGCCGTTCCAGAACACCGTCTTCGAGTCGCGGATCGCGTCGGCGAAGCGCGCCGCGGTGTCCGGGCCGATGTCCAGGCCGATACCGGATGCGCCGAACGAGCTCTGCTCGATGGCATCCGCGGCGACCGTCTCGTGCTCGGCATCCGCCGCGAAGCCGGAGGCGACGACCACGTCGGTGGGGAGCACCAGCTCCACGCCGCGCTCCTTGGCCTCAGCGATGTACCCGCGGACGGTGTCGAGCTGATCCTTCTCGAGAAGGCTGGATGCCACGCCGTGGCCCTCCGCCGCGAGGAAGGTGAACAGCATCCCACCGCCGACCAGCAGCCGGTCCACGCGCGGCAGCAGGTGCGAGATGACGCCCAGCTTGTCGCTGACCTTCGAGCCGCCGAGCACCACCGTGTAGGGGCGCTCCGGGTTCTCGGTCAGGCGGTCGAGCACATCGAGCTCGGTCGCGATGAGCAGGCCGGCGGCCGAGGGCAGGATCTGCGCGAGGTCGTACACGCTGGCCTGCTTGCGGTGCACGACACCGAAGCCGTCCGAGACGAGTGCGTCACCGAGCTCCGCGAGCTCGCGGGCGAAGGCCTGACGCGTCGCGTCGTCCTTCGCCGTCTCCCCCGCGTTGAACCGCAGGTTCTCCAGGACGACGACCCCGCCGTCCTCGAGCGAGGAGACCGCCTCACGCGCGGACTCGCCCACGGTGTCGCGAGCGAAGGCCACGGGCTTGCCGAGCAGCTCCGAGAGCCGCTGGGCGACCGGCGCCAGGCTGTACTGCGGGTCGGGCGCCCCGTCGGGACGACCCAGGTGCGAGCACACGATGACGCGTGCGCCGGCGTTGATGAGGGCGTTGAGGGTCGGCAGCGAGGCCCGAACACGACCATCGTCCGTTATGACCCCGTCCCGCAGGGGGACGTTGAGGTCACAACGGACGATGACGCGCCTGCCCTCGAGGGAACCCAGAGATTCCAGGGTGCGCAGAGTCATGTGTATGAGCTTAGAGGCGCTCTGCCACGTACTCGGTCAGGTCGACCAGGCGGTTGGAGTAGCCCCACTCGTTGTCGTACCAGGCGGAGACCTTGACCAGGTTGCCGCTGACGTTGGTCAGCCCGGAGTCGAAGATGGAGGAGTGCGCGTTGAGCTGGATGTCGCTCGACACGATCTCGTCCGAGGTGTACTCCAGGATGCCGTTCAGGCGGCCCTCCGCAGCGGCCTCGCGGTACGCGGCGTTGATCTCGTCGACGGTCAGGTCGTCGCGGTCGGAGATGATCGTCAGGTCCACGATCGAGCCGGTGGGAACCGGAACGCGGTAGGAGGAGCCGCTGAGCTTGCCGTTCAGCTCGGGGAGGACCAGGCCGATGGCCTTGGCGGCGCCGGTCGAGGCCGGGACGATGTTGATCGCGGCGGCGCGGGCGCGACGCAGGTCGCTGTGCGGGCCGTCCTGCAGGTTCTGGTCAGCCGTGTACGCGTGTGCGGTCATCATGAAGCCGCGCTCGATGCCGAAGGTGTCGTTGAACACCTTCGCGAGCGGCGCGAGGCAGTTCGTGGTGCAGGACGCGTTGGAGATGATGTTGTGGTTCGCCGCGTCGTAGGTGTCCTCGTTCACACCCATGACGAAGGTGCCGTCGACGTCGGTGCCCGGCGCGGAGATGATGACCTTCTTGGCGCCACCGGCGATGTGCTTGGCGGCGTCAGCGGCCTTGGTGAAGCGTCCGGTCGACTCGATGACGATGTCCACGCCCAGCTCTCCCCACGGGAGGTTGGCGGGGTCGCGCTCTTCGAAGACCTTGATGGCCTTGCCGCCGACGGTGATGACATCGCCCTCGTGCGAGACCTCGACGCCCAGGGGGCCGCCGACCGAGTCGTACTTCAGGAGATGGGCGAGTGCCGCGTTGTCGGTGAGGTCGTTGACAGCGACGACCTCGAGGTCAGCGTTCTGCGCGAGAGCTGCGCGGAGGAAGTTTCTTCCGATACGACCGAAGCCGTTGATACCGATCTTGACAGACACGAAAGTCTCCTGGTTCTTAACAAGGGAATTGCGTAATTTTCGCGGATTGCGCGGACAACGGCGTCCTGATGGGCAAATCGCCCATCAGGACGCCCATCTTTTACGACAGTACCAGCAGACCGGAGGTCTTCTCACGCGCTGTTTCAAACCGCTGCGCGACGTTCTCCCAGTTGGCGATGTTCCACGCCGCCTTGATGTAGTCCGCCTTGACGTTCAGGTAATCGAGGTAGAAGGCGTGCTCCCACATGTCGAGCTGGAACAGCGGCACCGTGCCCTGAGCGGTGTTGGCCTGCTGGTCGAACAGCTGCTGGATGATCAGGCGCGCGCCGATCGGGTCCCAGCTCAGCACGGCCCAGCCGGAGCCCTGGATGCCGGCAGCCGCAGCCGCGAAGTGGGCCTGGAACTTCTCGAACGAGCCGAAGAACTCGTCGATGGCGGCCTTCAGCTCACCCTCGGGCTGACCGCCGCCGTTCGGCGACAGGTTCGTCCAGAAGATGGAGTGGTTGACGTGACCACCGAGGTTGAACGCCAGGTCCTTCTCGAGCTTGTTCACGTTGGCCAGGTTGCCGGAGTCGCGGGCCTCGGCGAGTGCGTCGAGGGCGGCGTTGGCGCCGGCGACGTAGGCGGCGTGGTGCTTGTCATGGTGAAGCTCCATGATCTTGCCACTGATGTGGGGCTCGAGAGCCGCGAAGTCGTAGGGAAGGTCGGGCAGCGTATAAGTCGCCATGTCGATTTCATCCAATCCGCGCCGCGCCGCGGCGCTTGCGTTCTCCACGGCGCCGTGTGCGCCGCGAAGCAGACGTTTCACATCCTACTGAGGGCAACCGTGATGGCGGAGGGAACCTTCCCCGGATGACGAGAACGGCCCCTGCCCGCGCGTGTCGAACGCGTCGGCAGGGGCCGCCTGGCCAGTTCCCGCTAGTCCTCGAGTCCGGCCGGGACGGCCGCCTCGGTACCGGGGATGCCGTCCTGCTGGGCACGCTTGTCGGCCATGGCCAGGAGGCGGCGGATGCGGCCGGCGACCGCGTCCTTGGTGAGCGGCGGGTCGGCGTGGTGCCCGAGCTCGTCGAGGCTGGCGTCGCGATGAGCGAGCCGCAGGTTGCCGGCGGTGCGCAGGTGGTCGGGGACGTCGTCGCCGAGGATCTCGAGCGCGCGCTCGACGCGCGCGCACGCCGCGACCGCCGCCTGCGCGGAACGACGCAGGTTGGCGTCGTCGAAGTTCACGAGACGGTTCACTCCGGCGCGCACCTCACGGCGCTGGCGCATCTCCTCCCAGGCCGCTGCGGTGCGACGTGCACCCATCGCGGCGAGGATGGCACGGATGGCCTCCCCCTCGCGGACGACGACACGCGGCAGGCCCCGCACCTCGCGTGCCTTCGCCGTGACACCGAGACGGTGGGCGGCGCCGACCAGTGCCATCGCGGCCTCGCCGGTCGGGCAGGCGACCTCGAGCATCGCGGAGCGGCCCGGCTCGCTGAGGGATCCGGCCGCGAGGAAGGCGCCGCGCCAGATGCCGGCGAGCTCCTCAGGGGATCCGGTGGTCAGACGGTTCGGAAGACCGCGCACGGGACGACGACGGGCATCCAGCAGACCGGTCTGACGGGCGAGGGTCTCCCCCGGGCCGATCACGCGCACAGCCCAGCGGGCGCCGTCGCCGCCGCTCTGCGCAGTGCTGGCCTTCACCTGGGCGATCTCGGGGCGGACACCGTAGATCTCGGCGAGGTCGCGGCTCACGCGGCGCGCCAGCAGTTCGGCGTCCACCTCGGCCTCGACGGCCACCCGACCGGCGATCGAGTGCAGTCCACCGGCGAACCGAAGGATCGTCGTCACCTCTGCGACGCGCACCGTCGGGGGCGCATTGCGGATGCTGACGAGCTCGGCCTTGACGTCGGTGGTTAGTGCCACGGGACTCCTTCACGATCCTGGCGTCGGATCGCGACGCAAGGGACTAGCCTACAAGGCCGCGGGCGCTCCCACCGACTCGGAGCGCATCATTCGCGCCCGAGATCCCTGTGCCGCACGTTGACCGCCACCCCGGGCGCATCCGCGATACGACGGGCCAGTTCCTCCGCCATGGCGACCGAGCGGTGCTTGCCGCCCGTGCATCCGATGGCCACGGTGGAGTGGCTCTTGTTCTCGCGCTGATAGCCCTCCAGCACAGGACGCAGCGCCTGCACGTAGGCGGCGAGGAACTCCTCTGCACCGGGCCGGGACAGCACGTAGTCGCGCACCTCGGCATCCTGACCGGTATGGTCGCGCAGCTCCTCGTTCCAGAACGGATTGGGCAGGAAGCGCATGTCCGCGACGAGATCGACATCCGTCGGGACGCCGTACTTGAAGCCGAAGCTCAGCAACGTCAGGCGGTGGCGCGCTGCGCCCTCCTCGGAGAACATCTCGGAGACCTGCGTGGCCAGCTGATGGATGTTCAGGCTCGAGGTGTCGATGAGCACGTCGGCGGCCTCGCGGATCGGCGCCAGGCGGCTGCGCTCGGTGCGGATGCCGTCCAGCAGCGTGCCGTCGCCCTGCAGCGGATGCGGCCGCCGGACCGACTCGAAACGGCGCACCAGCACGTCGTCGGAGGCGTCCAGGAAGAGCACCTTGACACCGCCACGATCGCGCAGCGCCCTGGCGACCCCGGGGAAGTCGTCAAACAGGTTGCGTCCGCGCACATCGACCACCGCAGCGATCTTGGGCAGGTTGGCACCGCCCATGTCGGTGAGCTCCAGCAGCGGCCGGAGGATCTGCGGCGGCAGGTTGTCGACGACGTACCAGCCGAGGTCCTCGAGCGCGTTCGCGGCCGTCGAGCGCCCTGCGCCCGACATGCCCGTGACGATCAGGAACTCGCCCTCATCTGCGGCCGTCATCGTCGTCTCCCTTCCCCTGCGACCCAGCCTATCGACTCGGGGCGGCCGGACGGCCGGAGAGATGCTCGTGGATGCCGTCGGCGAGGGCTGGCCCGATGCCGTTCACCTCGCGGATCTGCTCCGGCGTCGCCGCCCGCAGCGCCGTGACCGACCCGAAGTGCTTGAGCAGCGCCTTGATGCGCGACTCGCCGAGTCCGGGGATCTCGCTGAGGATCGTGGTGATGTCGCGCCGACGCCGGCGCCGCTGATGCGTGATCGCGAAGCGGTGGGCCTCGTCGCGCAGGCGCTGCACGAGGTAGAGGGCCTCACTGGTGCGGGGCAGGATCACCGGGAAGTCGTCGTCCGGGAGCCACAGCTCCTCGAGGCGCTTGGCGATGCCCGCCAGGGCGATGTCGGTTCTTCCGCTGTCGCGCAGCGCGCGTGCGGCGGCGTTCACCTGCGGCTGCCCGCCGTCGACCAGGAGCAGCTGCGGCTTGTAGGCGAAGCGCCGGCGCTTGGGTGCATCCGCCACCACGTCGCCCTCCGGGTCGCCGGCGCCCGAGCCGTCGGCCTGTGCGTCCGCGGCATCCGCCGGCACCGGTTCGTCGACCCGCGCGAGTCTCCGCATCAGCACCTGGTACATCGAGTCGGTGTCATCTGTGGTCTCGGCGATGTTGAACGAGCGGTACTGGTCCTTGCGGGGCAGCCCGTCCTCGAACACGACCATCGAGGCGACGACGTTCGTGCCGCTCAGATGCGAGATGTCGTAGCACTCGATCCGCAGCGGAGCCTCGCTCATGCCGAGCGCTTCCTGCAGATCGGTGAGGGCCTGCGTGCGCGCGACGTAGTCGCTGGTGCGTCGGGTCTTGTGCCTCAGCAGCGCCTGCTGCGCATTGAGCGTGGCGGTGCGCATGAGCTCGGCGCGCTGACCCCTGTGCGCGACCGCGATCTCCACGCGCTTGCCGCGGCGTTCGCGCAGCCACTGCTCGAGCTCGGCCGCGTCGTCCGGGAGCACGGGGACGAGCACGCGGCGCGGGATGTCGACGGCGTCGCCATACACGCGCTGCAGCACCTGGTCGACGAGCTCGGCTCCGGAGATGTCGATCTCCTTGTCGATGGCGAGCGAGCGCACACCGCGCACGCGACCTCCGCGGATCACGAAGTGGTGAACCGCCGCCGAGAGCTCGTCCTCTGCCAGCCCGAACAGATCGGCGTCCTCGTCGGCGGGAAGCACGAGCGCGCTCTTGCCGAGCACGGCCTCGATCGATGCGAGCTTGTCGCGGTACTTCGCCGCCGCCTCGTAGTCCATCGCCGCGGACGCGGCGAGCATCCGCCGGGTGAGGTCCTTCGTGAACCGCTCGTCGCCGCCGGCCATGAAGGCGACGAAGTCGTCGACCATGGCCCTGTGCTCCTCGATGGTGCAGGTCATCGAGCAGGGTCCGCCGCACTTGCCGATCTGGCCGGGGAAGCACGGTCGCCCGGTCTGCATGGCGCGCTTGTAGCTGGCGTCGCTGCAGGTGCGGATCGGGAACGCCTTGACCATCAGGTCGATCGTGTCGTGCACGGCCCACACCTTCGGGTAGGGCCCGAAGTAACGCGCGCCGGGGATCTTCCTGTTCCTCGTGACGATCACCCGAGGTGCCTCGTCGGCGAGCGTGATCGCCATGAACGGGTACGACTTGTCGTCCTTGTAGCGCACGTTGAACGGCGGATCGAACTCCTTGATCCACATGTACTCCAGCTGCAGGGAGTCCACGTCGGTGGCGACGACCGTCCACTCCACGGAAGCAGCGGTCGTGACCATCCGCCGGGTGCGCTCGTGCAGGGTGCGCAGCGGGGCGAAGTAGTTCGACAGCCGCTGCCGGAGGTTCTTCGCCTTGCCGACGTACAGCACCCGCCCGTCGGCATCCCTGAAGCGGTACACGCCGGGGTCAGTGGGGATCTCCCCCGTCCGCGGCTTGTACGGCAGGACGTCGGCCATCAGCCCGCCTTGCGTGCGGCCCGGCCCTCGCCCAGGATCTCGGCGAGGAAGCGCCCCGTGTGACTCTCCTCCACGTCCGCGATCTGCTCGGGCGTGCCGGTGGCGAGGATCTCCCCACCGCCGGAACCGCCCTCGGGGCCGAGGTCGATCACCCAGTCCGACGACTTGATCACGTCGAGATTGTGCTCGATGACGATCACCGTGTTGCCCTTGTCGACGAGCCCGTTCAGCACCTCGAGCAGCTTGCGGACGTCTTCGAAGTGCAGGCCGGTGGTCGGCTCGTCGAGCACGTAGATGCTGCGGCCGTTGCTGCGCCGCTGCAGTTCCGTGGCGAGCTTGACACGCTGCGCCTCACCGCCGGAGAGCGTCGTGGCCGCCTGCCCCAGCCGCACGTATCCCAGGCCGACGTCGACCAGCGTCTTCATGTAGCGGTGAATCGCCTGGATCGGCTCGAAGAACTCCGCGGCCTCGGCGATGGGCATCTCGAGCACCTCGGCGATGTTCTTGCCCTTGTAGTGCACGGCCAGCGTGTCGCGGTTGTACCGCTTGCCGTGGCACACCTCGCAGTCCACGTACACGTCGGGCAGGAAGTTCATCTCGATCTTGATCGTGCCGTCGCCCGAGCAGGCGTCGCAGCGCCCGCCCTTGACGTTGAAGCTGAACCGGCCGGGCTGGTAGCCGCGCACCTTCGCCTCTGGGGTCTCGCTGAACAGCGTGCGGATGCGGTCGAAGACGCCCGTGTAGGTGGCCGGGTTCGAGCGCGGCGTGCGGCCGATCGGCGCCTGGTCGACGTGCACCACCTTGTCGAGGTTGTCGAGTCCGGTGACGCGGGTGTGCTTGCCCGGCACGGTGCGGGCGCCGTTGAGACGCCCGGCGAGCACCTGGTACAGGATGTCGTTGACCAGCGACGACTTGCCCGACCCGCTCACGCCTGTCACGGCGGTGAGCACCCCGAGCGGGAAGTCGGCGGTCACGTTCTTCAGGTTGTTGGCGCGCGCGCCCACGACTGACAGCATCCGCTTGCGGTCGATCTTGCGGCGCTTCTTCGGCGTGGCGATCTCGCGTCGGCCGGCGAGGTAGTCGCCTGTCATGGACGAGGTCTCGGCGAGCAGCGCAGAGTAGGGGCCCGAGTGCACGACCGCTCCCCCGTTGACGCCGGCACCCGGCCCGATGTCGACCACCCAGTCGGCCGCCTCGATCGTCTCCTCGTCGTGCTCGACCACGATCAGCGTGTTGCCGAGATCGCGCAGGCGGACGAGGGTGTCGATCAGCCGGCGGTTGTCGCGCTGGTGCAGGCCGATCGACGGCTCGTCGAGCACGTAGAGCACGCCGGTCAGGCCGGAGCCGATCTGCGTCGCCAGGCGGATGCGCTGCGCCTCACCGCCCGACAGCGACCCGGCGGAGCGGCCGAGGTTCAGGTAGGAGAGGCCCACCTGCAGCAGGAACTCCAGCCGCAGCCGGATCTCGCGCAGCACCTGGGCTGCGATCTTGGCCTCCCGCTCCGTGAGCTCGAGGGTGTGCATGAAGCGGCTGGCGTCGGCCAGGCTCAGGCTCGAGACCTCGGCGATCGAGTGACCGTGCACCTTGACGGCCAGCACCTCGGGCTTGAGGCGAGCGCCGTCGCAGACCGGGCACGGGACCTCGCGCAGGTACTCGCCCCAGCGTCCGCGCTGCGTGTCTGACTCCGCCTGCAGGTACTGGCGCTCGATGTAGGGCACGACGCCCTCGAAGCCGGAGGTGTACCGCATCTCGCGTCCGTAGCGGTTCTTCCACTTGACGCTGACCTTGTAGTTGTCACCGCGGAGCACTGCCTCGCGCACGTCGGAGTGGAGCTGGTTCCAGGGCGTGTCCAGCGAGAAGTCCAGGTCGCGTGCGAGACCCTCGAGCAGGCGCTCGTAGTACTGGAACAGCCCCTTGCCCTGCGTGGTCCAGGGCAGGATGACGCCCTCGCGGATCGACAGCTCCTCGTCGCCGAGCATGAGGTCGACGTCCACGGACATCCGGGTCCCGAGGCCGGAGCACGCCGGGCAGGCGCCGAACGGCGCGTTGAACGAGAACGTGCGCGGCTCGATCTCGGTGAGGGTGATCGGATGCCCGTTCGGGCAGGCGAGCTTCTCGGAGTACGACTGCCAGGCATCGTCGCCCTCCTCATCGACGAAGTTGACCTGCATGATCCCGCCGGCCAGTCCCAGCGCGGTCTCGACGGAGTCGGTGACGCGTCCGAGGATGTCGGCGGAGGCGACCAGCCGGTCGACGACGACGGCGATGTCGTGCTTGTAGCTCTTCTTCAGGGCAGGTGGCTCGGCGAGCTGGATGAGGTCGCCGTCGACGATCGCGCGCGAGTAGCCCTTGGCTCCGAGCTCCTTGAAGAGGTCGACGAATTCGCCCTTCTTCTGCGTGACGACCGGCGCGACGATCTGGTAGCGGGTGCGCTCGGGAAGCTCCATGAGCTGATCGGCGATCTGCTGCACGGTCTGCCTCTGGATGCGCTCACCGCACTCGGGGCAGTGCGGGATGCCGATGCGGGCCCACAGCAGTCGCATGTAGTCGTGGATCTCGGTGATCGTGCCGACCGTGGAACGCGGGTTGCGGTTGGTCGACTTCTGGTCGATCGAGACCGCGGG